>WNFT01003107.1_pt1 | contig 14293 bp, 15 predicted proteins | sample 5400191 | NCBI WGS metagenome assembly WNFT01 (sample SAMN13153359, study PRJNA577476) | soil metagenome | isolation source: 80 cm saprolite under Madrone tree | place: USA:California | collected 2016-06-14
TAATCTATCACACCTCTCCTCATTCTCCATTTTGCCAAGTGAGGGAGCGCTGTCATCCTGAGCGCCGCAGGCGCGAAGGACCTCCTGAGCACCGCAGGTGCGAAGGATCTGCTTTTCGCCGACCCCAGCTCCGCGACAGCGCGCTCCCCAAGCAGGTGCTTCGCTCGCACCCTGTGCCCTCATGTGCCAAGCGTCCTCAAGCAGGTCCTTCGCTCGCGCGCGTTCCGCGCGCTCGCTCAGGATGACAACTCACGCGCGGTTTAGGGGAAAAAGAAGGGTACAATTCTCCTTTCCCTCCCCGAAGCGAGCGAGCGCTGTCATCCTGAGCGCCGCAGGCGCGAAGGACCTGCTTTCCCCCAGGTGCGAAGGACCTGCGTTCGGCGAAGACGTGCGAGAACAGCAGGTCCTTCGCTCGCGCGCGTTCCGCGCGCTCGCTCAGGATGACACGCCGCCGCGCGCCTTAAATAAAGAGAAGGATGGAACTTATCCTGGATGCCGCGACTCCCGGACCCAGCGATGCGCCAAGTCTTCCCAGGTGGGGTTCCGCTCTTCAATGAGCCGGATCTTTCGGGCGCGGACCCAGCCCTTGATCTCCTTCTCGCGGGCAAGAGCGGCACGAACCTCCGCGAACCGTTCGAAATAGACCAGCCGAGTGACGTGGTACTTGCGCGTGAACCCGGGGATCAGGCCACGCTTGTGCTCATCTACTCGTCGCACGATGTCGTTGGTGACCCCCGCGTACAGGACACGCGAGCGACTGGCCATGATGTACACGCAGTAGCAGCGCATGACCTGCTACAGTCGTGTACCATGCCTCGCGACTAGCATCGTTATTCGGCGTCGTGGCCCCGAATGATGCATCGGGGGTGGCTGCTTGCCACCGCTCGGCAGCGCCCGTATTCTCCCGCCTCCCCCAACTGAGGTCCGCCATGCGAGCAATCCAGGTTCTCCCCTTCCTCCTCGCCGCCGCTGTCCTCGGCTGCCAAGCGGCACCGCCGCCCGACACCACCGCCGAGGCCAAACAAGCGATCGACGCCGCCAACGCGACCTGGGCTGGACTGACCGCCGCAGGCCACGCGGACTCGCTCGCCCAGTACTACCATCCCAACGCGGTGATCCTGCCCCCGAACATGCCGCCGGTACACGGGCGCGACTCGATCCGCGCGTTCTTCGCGGTGCTGAACACCATGTCGAGCCCGCCGCCCGTGCTCACCGTGCGCGCCGACTCGGTGTGGGCGAGCGGTGCGATGGCCGTCGACCTGGGACGCTGGCGCTTCGCGTGGCCCGCCGCCAAGCGGCCGCCCGGCGCACCGGCGGTCGATTCGGGCAAGTACATCGTGCGGTGGGTGAGCGAGAACGGGCACTGGCTCATGGCGCAGGACATCTGGAATTCGGACGTCGCGCTGCCGATGGCCACCACATCACCCAGTCCCAAGAAATCATGAGGTTTGCATCCCCCGAGTCCCCCCTCTCCGGAACGGAGAGGGGGACAGGGGGTGAGGACGAACGGAGAAGGGGGGACAGCGGGTGAGGACGTGGCTACGCGCCACGTCACCCCCGGCTAAAACAGCCCGACCGCCTTTGCGGTCGTGCTGCGGCAGACTTGCCGCAACGCCGCATCGACGGCGGCGCACAGCTGCCGTGCCTGGACGTCGGAATGGTAGTAGTACACGAAGTCCAGCACGGCCCCGAGCACGCAATACGATCGCTGTTCGTGATCGCGCCCGAGCTTGCAGGTCGCTACCGTAGCGGGCACCTGATCCCGGCTGATGGTCGCCGCATCCCGCCCCAGACTCTGGTAGCAATTGTTTCGAAACGGCCCACCGACCTCCGCGCACAGCGCGAATACTTTGGCGAAGTCGCCCTGCACCACACCCAGCGCATACGAGGTCTGCATGGCGAAGCACTCCGCCTTGTATTTGTCTCCGACGGCGGTGCAGGGATAGAGCGGCTCGCCCGGCTTCAAGTACTTGCTGTAGTGGCCGCCATGCGCGCCGTCCACGATCAGGTTCTCCATGAAGACGCCGTTGACACAGGCATTCTGCTCCATGGAGCCCGTCAGTCCGTCGCAATCATGCAGCGCGTCGAACAGCTCGTCCGCCTTGACGGCCATGATCGCATGTCCCAGGCCGTGAACGCAGTTGAAGTAGTCGAGGGACTTGCGCTCTTTTCCCGGAACAGCGGCACAGACGGCGTCGAGATCGCTCAAGAGCTTCTCGCGGCCCAGGGTCAAGGCGAAGCCCTGCATCACCCCGTGATAGTATCTCGAGCCGCACGCGTTGTCGCCAAAAGCAAATGCGTCGGCGACGGTGGAGTACCTTCTCACCGCGGCCCGTCCGATGGCGTGCGTGATCGCGTGGCACAGCCGCTGCATCTCGGGATCGGCGCCGTAACCCGCCTTCAAGTCGGCGAAGGCTTCCGCCACGCCTTGCGCCGCGACAATCGAGCGGTAACGCTCTTCGTAGCACGCCAGTGCGACACGAGGATCCTGGGGACAACGAGCTCCCATCGGTTTTGTCGTTGGCGTGAACCGATGGGAGCCCTAGGTATCTTTCCCGAATGACTCATCTCACCCGGCTGGCCGCGCTTGCCGCCTTCGCCGCGGGCTGCGCCGTCAACCCCGCCACCGGCTCGCGGCAGCTGATGCTCGTGAGCGAGTCGCAAGAGATCGCGATGGGGCGCGATTACGACCAGCAGGTCGCCGCGTCGATCGGGATCTACCCGGATTCGGAGCTGCAGCGCTACATCCAGCAATTCGGGGCACGGCTCGCGGCCAGCTCGGAGCGTCCCAATCTGCCGTGGTCGTTTCGCGTGGTCGACGACCCCGTGGTCAACGCCTTCGCGCTCCCCGGTGGCTTCATCTATGTCACGCGCGGCATCCTTGCCCACCTGAACTCCGAGGCTGAGCTCGCCGGCGTGGTGGGCCACGAGATCGGGCACGTCACCGCCCGGCACTCGGCGAGCCAGATGACCAAACAGCAACTCGCGCAGGTGGGCCTCGTTGTCGGCACGATCGCTAGCCCCGAGTTCGGGCGCTACAGCGGTCTCGCGGGGCAAGCCCTCGGCGTGCTGTTTCTCAAATACTCGCGCGACAACGAGCGCCAAGCCGATGACCTCGGCCTGCGCTACATGCGTCGCGTGAATTTCGATCCCCGGGAAATGCCGCACGTCTTCGAGATGCTCACCCGCGTGAGCCAGGCGCAGGGGGGCGGCCGGGTCCCGGAGTGGCTCGCCACGCACCCCGATCCCGAGAACCGGCGCGGCCGCATCGAGCAGGAAGTCGCCGCCCTGCCGCAGAGCTTCTCTGGAGCCGCGGTGAACCGGGACGAGTACCTGCGGCGGCTCGACGGCCTGGTGTTCGGAAACAACCCGCGGGAGGGCTATTTCAAAGACAACCACTTCTTCCATCCCGAGCTGCGCTTCCGGCTGACGTTCCCGGAGGGCTGGACCAGCAGCAACGGCAGGCAAGCCGTGGTCGCCGTGAGCCCGGAGAAGGATGCCGCGGTCGAGCTGTCGGTCGCGAAGGAGCGAACCATGGATGCGGCTGCGAATGCGTTCCTGGCGCAGCGCGGCTTCACGAGCGGCTATCCCGCTCGCACGAGCGTCGGCGGGCTCCCCGCGGTGAGCGCCCCCTTCGCCGCCGCTACCGAGAACGGCACGCTGCGGGGCACGGCGCTGTTCGTGGAGCACGACGGCGCAGTGTACCGGCTGGTGGGCTATGCCACCGAGGCGCGCTGGCCCGCCGTTCAGCCGGTCGCGGAGCGCGCGCTTCAGAGCTTCGCCCGGCTCACCGATCCCGCCGCGCTCGCCGTGCAACCGCAGCGGGTGGATATCGTGAAGCTCGAGCAGCGCACCACGATCGAAGAGCTGGCGCGCAAGCGGCCCTCCCCGGTCTCGGCCGCCACCCTCGCGCTCATCAATCAGGTCGAGCCCCAGACAGCGCTCGAGCCGGGTCGGCTCGTGAAGTGGATCGTCGGACCGGCGCTGCCCTAGGCATCCGGCGGCTCGGCTTAGACCGACCCTGTCGCCGTATTCACCCCGAGCAGTCCGTTGATCGGGCACTGCCGCGTGCGGGCGGTCTGGAACGCACCGATGGCGACGACGACTCCAGCGGTCAGTCCCCAGTAGCCCTTGTGCACGATCGGCAGCCAGGCGTCGAGCACCGAGAGGATCAACAAGGGGTAGCCGAAGGCCGCGGTCCCGTCCTTGAAGCCACCCATCGCGAACAGAATCCCGACGTACATCATCGCGGCGCACACGATCCAGGTCAGAAAGCCCAGCGCCTGGAAGAATCCGTCGAGCGCCGTGAGGCCGCCGACGATGGCGAGCACGCCGGCGACCTGGCGGGCACGTGCATCGAGGGGGCCGACGTTGATACGAGCCTGCGCCATAGTGGCACCTCCGCTGGAGGCCCCTTCCTCTATATGCATCGCGGGGACCGGGTAAGGTGGCGCACCCGCCGTTAGCGCGGTAGTATCGAGGAAACCCCCAGCAGGAGGCGGTAGCGTGCCGACCGTCCAGGATATCCTCGCCAAGAAGGGCAGCGACGTCATTTCCGTGAAGCCGGGGGAGACCGTGCTCAAAGCGGCGGAGCTCATGAGTGAGCGCGGGATAGGGGGGCTCGTGGTGACCGAGGGCGGCCGGCTGGTCGGCATCTTCACCGAGCGCGATATCCTGCGCCGCGTGGTCGCGCCGCGGCGCGATCCCGCGGTGACCAAGGTTGCGGAGGTCATGACCACGCCGGTCACCGCCTGCGCTACCGACACGTCGGTCGACGAATGCGCCGCCATGATGACCGGGAAGCGCATCCGCCACCTCCCGGTGGTGAGCCAGCGGGACCTCGTCGGGGTCATCACAATCGGCGACGTCCTCGCGTTTCAGGTGCGCGAGCAGCAGGCGACGATCGATTACATGCATCACTTCATGTTCGACCTGAGGTAACGCCTATCCGGTAGCGCCTATCCGGAAACGCCCTACCCCTAACGCTCTACCCGGCAACGCCTTACCCGGCGTTGTATCACCCGTCGTTGTACGTCACAGACGCCATATCACATATTGTGGCCCCCTATGACCAACGGCGCGAAGGACATCTGGCTGTTCCGGATCGTGCACCAGGACACAGGCAAGCCCGCGCAGGGCGTGCCTGTGACCGTGCTCGACCGTGCCGGCAACGCCGAGGGCCATTGGGTGAGCGACGCAGATGGCACGGTCGCGATCCCGCGCCGCGAGACGGCCAGGCTGCGCATCCGCGTGGGCTTGCGGAGCGAGGACCCGATCGAGCTCGCGACCGCCACGCTCGGCGAGGGACCGACGCCCCTCGCCGCACCGACGCACCTGCCGCCCACCATCGGATCAATCGGCCTCGCGGGTGAGCGGCCGGCGCGCGACGCGCCTGCCGCGCAGCCCCCGCCCCCCCGCGCCGCCGAGCAGCCGGAAGCACCGGGGCACGTCCTCTACTTCCAGCGGCTCGTCATGTTCGCCGAGCGTCCAGCGACGCGTCCCCCAACAGGAGGCGGGGCCCCCCCCCGCGACGGCGCCGTCGACTTCTTCTCGCCGGTGACCGACGGTCCGTCCGCGATGCGGTACGGCGTGCTGATCGAGGTGGAGGAGTACTGGCAATCGCTCGGAGTCCTCTGGGGTGAGCTGCTCTACAGCGTGACGCTCACGCCGGGGGACGAGGCCAAGCTCGCCGTGCTCGACGGCCGCTGGCGACGGGAAGCGGAAGGGCGCGAGCGCCCGCTGCAGATTCTCGCTCGCATGGTAGGGACGTCGATGCTCGGCGACCTGATCACCGCCCTCCGACCCGAGCTCCAGCTCGACCCGCTCACCGTCGCCGAGCCCGGCCTGGAGGCCGTGGCGGCGGACACGGTGCACATGATCCGCGACCGCACCGAGCGGATGAGCCACGCGCTGCGGCGCCGGCCGTTGGGCGTGGTGGACGCTCCCGCCGACACGCCGGCGTCGGGCGCCATCCGCCACGTGCGCAACACGACGCGCGACCGGCTCGTCACCTTCCACTTCTTCGAGCCGCTGGAGCGGTTCAAGGTCATGGTGCGGAGTCCGCGCGCCCGCCCCGTCGTGTTCGTGCCGTTCCGGTTGCCGAACGTCGCGACGGCGGACGTCGTGCGCCGCTTCGGCTATCTGTTCCGACGCACGCTGCTCGACCGCGGCCTGCTTCCCGACCTGGAGCGATTGGTCTCCGGCGACGAGCCGAGCACGGCTCCCTCCGGTGCGCCGCGCAGCCGGCTGCTCGAGCACATCGAAGCGAACCTGCTGTACTACTCGACCGCGATCATCTCGGCGGGAGACCCGGCGGCGCGTCACGTCGCGCTCTCCAAGCTGCGCGATCCCGCGGGCCGGCCCCTCACCGATGTGGTGGAGAACACCGTGATCGGGCGGGTCGGCAATGCCATCGCGCTGCCCCTGCGCTCGGCGGGAGAGCTGCCGGTCCAGTGGCGCGAGGCGCTCGCCGCCTACCAGGCCCGGCCGTTGCGCGTGAGCGACGGCTTCGTGGTCACCATCCCGCATCCGGGCGTCTGGGTGAGCGCGCAGGCCCACGAGCCGGTGCAGCAGCAGGAGACGGATTCGCACGAGGCGGCCGGATGAGAGCACTGCTTGGCTGGCTCGGGTGCGCCACTCTCGGCGCGTCGCTCGCGGCCTGTCCGTTCCCGAGCACGCCCGTGACGCCCCGCGTGGTCAAGGACAGCGCGGCGGCCGGGCCGGTCGCGGCGCGGACCGTGTCGGCCCGCGACTCCGTCCTCGAGCAGCGGCTCGCACGCCTCGAGCTGCGGCTGGCCGAGCGCGATGCTCAGGTAGAGGATCTGCAGGCGCGTCTCGACGAGGCGCGCCAGGAGGTCGTACGCGCGCTGGCGAAGCTCCAGACGGTCGCGAGCCGGGCGGAGGCAGCCTCGGCAATGGCGGAAGCGGAGATCGCCGTGCAGTCGCTCCGCGCCGCGACCGGCGCTCAGCCGGCGGCGAGCTCGGATGTGGCGCAGGCGGGCACGCTGCTGCAGCAGGCAAGCGCCGAGTTCGCGAAGCAGAACTACGGCGGCGCCCTGTATCTCGCGAACCAGGCGAAGAGCCTGGCGGGCCTCGGCAGGAGTCGCCTCGGCGGGGCGGGTCGGCCGCCGCTGCGCCCGGGCGAGGTGTCCTTCGCGGTCCCCGTGCGGCTTCAGGCCACCGCGCGGGGCAAGGTGCGGGACGGCCCGGGCGGAGGGTACCGAGTTCTCTTCACCGTGGACCCCGGCGCCGGACTGACCGGCTATTCCTATGTGGAACAGTGGGTGCGCGTCGCCGATGGGAGCGGTCGCGGCGGGTGGATGTTCCTGAATCTGGTGGGGCGGCGGGCGACGGAGCCGGGCGGCCGTTAAGACGTGGGGGGCGCGCGCAGCACGCGATCCCGCCCCTCACGCTTCGCCCGGTATAGCGCCGCGTCCGCGCGGGCGAGCAGCGCCTCGGGTCCGTCCCCATCTTCGGGGAACTGGGCCACCCCGATGCTCACACTCAGCTTGCCGCCGACCAGCGCGTCGCCGGCGAGCAGCGTCCGGATGCGCTGGGCCGTCTCCATCGCCCCGACCGCCTTGGTCTCGGGCATCAGCACCACGAATTCCTCGCCGCCGTAGCGTGCCGCGCAGTCCACATCACGCGTCGTTTCCCGCAGGACGGCGGCGATGCGCGCCAGCGCCGCGTCGCCGGCCAGGTGACCGTAGGCGTCGTTGTATTCCTTGAAGTGGTCCACGTCGGCGATGAGCAGCGCGCAGGGGTGGTCGAGGCGGCGCGAGCGCCGCACTTCATTGGCGAGCGTCTCCATCAGGTATCGGCGGTTGTACAGCCCCGTGAGGTCATCGGTGATGGAGAGTCGCTCGAGCTCGCGCCGGCTCTCGCGCAGCCGGGCTACCATGTCGTTGAAGACCTCGGTGACATAGCGGAGCTCGCCGCCGCCCACCACGGGCAAATGGACGTCGAGATCGCCTCGCGCCACCTTCCCGGCCGCCCCTGTCAGACGGTCGAGCGGCCGCGTGATCAGCAGCCCCAGGAAGTAGGCGAACAGACCTACCGCCACGAGCAACGCCGCCACGATGAGCGCAGTCACATTGCGGAGCCGCGTCACCTGGCGGTACGCCTCGGCCGCCGGGACCTCCGCCAGGACCGCCCACTCGAGCCGGGGCACGCCCTTGATGGTCCCCACCACCTCCTGCCCTCCGAGCCCCCGGTATTCGCGAGTCACTCCTTCGTGCTCGAGCAGGCGACGGACGAGCGGGGCGGGTAGGCTGTGGCCCATCAACTCGGCCGGATCGGCTCGGGATCCGACGATGGGTCGGCCATCCGCGGTGACGAGGTACACCTGAGCCGACTCCTCTCCCCCGCCTGCGAAGCGTCGCAGCAGCCGGTGCAGCGCAGTGAAGTCGAGCTTGGCCGTCAGGGCGCCGAGGAACCGGTCGCCCTGGTAGATCGGGACCGCGAACACGATGACGCCCTTCTTGAGGGCATCGTCCCAGAGCGCGTCGCCGACGACGGCGTTCTCCTGGCGGATCGTCTTGGCCCAGTCTTGCGGCAGGCGCACCGCCGTCGCCTGGGGGGCGGTGCTCGCTAGCTCCGCACCCTCGGGGTTCACGACCAGCAGCTCCTGGTAATCCGCAAACCGCTCGTGCACGGAGCGCAGGTAGCCGGTGAGGCGCTCGCGCGCCCGTTCCCCACCGGCGCGCGGAATGCGGTCGAGGTTCTCCGACACCTCGTACGAGCTCGCGAACACACGCAGCTCGTACAACCGCTCCTTGACCCAGAGGTCCAGCTCGCGCGCGGTCTGCGCGCTCACGCTCTGCAGCTCGCCCGTGATCTTTGCGGTGAGCGAGCGCTCGTTCTGCAGGTAGGAGATCCAGCCCGTCGTGACGGAGGGGATGAGCGTGGCGAGCAGAGCGAACACCAGCATCTTGCTGCGGATGCTGTCGAGCCGCAGCGCGCGCAGCAGCCGCGAGACCGCCTGCTCCCACGAGGGCACGCGTTGCTCCCTAGAAGTTCGGCTCGTCCGCCGTGGGACCGTAAACGGCGGGGATCGCGGCGCCGTTGAGCCGCAAGTACACGGTGAGCTGGCCGCGATGATGCACGAGGTGATTGAGCACGGTGCGGCGGTATACGGTGAACTTCGGGTTCGTGGTCACGGTCCGGCCGCCGACCTTGAACGCCCAGGGCTTCTGGAACTCCGCATCCGAGGCCGTGGCGAGGGCGGCCCGCGCCGCGGCGGCGTTGCGGTCGAACAACTCGAGGATCCGGGACGTGCGGTCGAGGGCTTCGAACTTGAGCGGCGGCCCGCCCGGCGGCATGATATCGAGCTCGTCGCGCGCGATCGTGTTCACCACCCACCCCGGCAGCTCGGCGACCAGCGTCGCGAGCCGACCGAGCGTCATCGACTTGGGATGCGGCTTCCACGATGCCTTGCCGTCGGGGACGCGCTCCAGGACCCGGCGCGTGGCGGTCATCTCTTCATCGAACTCGGGGAGGAGCAGCTCGGCGAGTGGCATCCGCGGCCTCCGTCACGGGGGAAGCCGCGAAGCTACTCGTGCGACGGCGGGTCCGGCAAGGCGTCGCTCACGCCATGCCCGTATCGCTCGTGCGTGCTTCGGGTAATGCCCGTAGGTATCGAGCCGCAGACGACGGCGAAACCGCGTTTCGCCGGTGATCTGGATCTCCGGCGCGCTCCGAACCAGGGCGATCAGGCGAGGGTGGACATCGTCCCTCTGCCGGAGCACTGCGGCGAGCGACAAGTCCTTCCGCTGCGTCGTCATCTTGGCGTTGAAGGCATCGATGCCGCCGTACGTGACGGAATACCGCGGCGGCCTACCGCCGGCGAGGATGAGCGGCAGATGCGCGAGCGCCTCCTCCTCCCACCAGGTCACGTGCGCGATGATGTCCTTCACCGACCACGTCCCCGTGACCCCCGGCTCCACGAGCTCCGCTTCCGACAGTCCGGCGTACGACTCCTGGAACGCCTGCCACGCCTGGTCGAGGCGGCGCAGCAGCCGCGCTCTACTCACCGGTCCCGATCCCCCTCCCTCACGCCGCGTCCCCATGGTCTCAACATGTTCGCCCGGCGGCGCTGGCGCCATCCGGTTTTGACGCCGAATCGGCCGCGCGGTAGCGTTGTCGGTTGACTCTTTGGTGGAGCGTCTCAGTGGGCGGCAAACGAGCGGCGAAGTGGTATCGCTGGGACCAGATGCCCCGCGAGGAATTGCACGACCGGCTGTCGCGTCGCCTGATCACCGGCGACCAGGTCATGCTGGCGCACGTGTACCTGAAGCAGGGCTGCGTCGTGCCGCGGCACTCACACGAGAACGAACAGTTCACCTATATCCTGGAAGGTGCGCTGCGCTTCCTGGTGGGCGACGAGGCCGAGGAGATCGTGGTGCGCGCCGGCGAAGTGCTGCACCTGCCGGCGAACGTGCCGCACGAGGCGCACGCGCTGGAGGATACGCTCGACGTGGACATCTTCTATCCGCCGCGCGCGGATTGGCTCAACAAGACGGACTCGTATCTAAGGAAGAAGTAGCGCGATCGTTCGCCCTTACGGTCGTCGCGGCTGAAGCCGCGGCTCGGCGTCTACCGCTGAAGCGGCAATGCCGTGCCCGTTTACGGGCAGGTGCCGAGCCGCGAGTTTACTCGCGCCCTAGCGCGCGTGCCCGATCGCCCTGAGAAACTCCCGGTCCCACGCCGCCGAAATGCCCTCGCGCGGCGAGTACGGACCGGGCTGGTAGGCGCGCGAGGCTATCCCGGCGTGGCTTTGCTCGCAGATGTGCCAGTCCTGCCGGTTGGTCTCGTCCCAGAAGCGGATGGCGTCGTCGGGGTCGAAGCCCGGCTGCCCGAAGGCGGCGGGGTGGAACAGCCACTCGCACCTGATGCGGGTTTGGTCGGGCGCCTGCGGCCACAGCGTGTGGAACATCACATAGTCCGGATGCAGCGACAGCAGCAGGTTCGGAAAGATCGTGTAGAAGTAAACCCGATTCTGGTCTTCCGCCGGCAGGTCTCCCACCGCCGGGCCGCAGGCGCGGCCGCTCATGGTGAGGCTGCCGCCGGGCGCGGTGATCACCATGTAGCCGCCGAGATAGGGCCCATCGAACAGGTCGTTCTCCCCGCTGGTGTACGGGGTCAGCCTGGCGAGTCCCGGATGGATGATGGGGCAATGCAGGCATTCGGAAAAATTCTGAAACACGAGCTTCCAGTTGGCGTGCACGTCGTAGTCGATGCGGCCGGCCGAGCGGAGGCTCGCGATGTTGAAGCGGCTGAAGCGGCCGGCGAGCGGGGCGAACGCCCGGGCGAACGGCTCCGGCTGCTCCGCCAGGTTGACGAAGAGGAACCCCTCCCACTCGGCGAGCGCGACCTGATGGAGCGGGAAGTCGCGCTTGTCGAACCCCGCCACCTCGTTCATGTGCGGCGCGCCGATCAGCGTCCCATCGAGCGTGTAGGTCCACGCGTGGTAGGGGCACTGGATCGTCTCGGAGAGGCGCCCGACCTCCGTCTCGCACAGCCGCGTGCCGCGGTGACGGCACACATTGTAGAAAGCGCGCACCGCGCCGTCCTGACCGCGCACGACGATCACGCTCTCGCCTCCGACCGAGGGAACCACGTAGTCTCCCGGCTGGGCGAGCTCGGCAGCCCGGCCGACCGAGATCCAACGCCGCGCGAAAATCCGCTCTCGCTCTTCGGCCCAGATCTCGGGTGCGTTGTAGTAGCGCCCGGGCAGGGTGCGCTGGCCCTGCTGATACGCCTGAGTGGCTTTGACGAACGTCGTCATGGTGCCTAAGGGTAGGGAGCGCCGCGCCCGAACGCTACTCCCCGGCGCTCGGGGCCGAGTTGCGCCACGATCGTCCCGAGGATGAACACGGTTGCCGCGGTCAGGGCCATGGCCCACGCGTAGTCCAGATGCTCGGCGAAGCGCGCTTCCAGCCACCCGATCGCGCCCGCCAGGGCCACGCCGCATTGGTAGGCGAACCCCGGCAGGAAGCCGCGTACCGCGTCGGGGGAGAGCTCGTTGATATGCGCCGGGATCACGCCCCAGGCGCCCTGGACGAAGAACTGCATCACGAAAGCGCCCGCCACGAGCAACGGGACCGACGGAGCGAACGCCCACAGGGGAATCGCGACGACGGCGGCGCAGAGGGCGAGCCCGATGGCGCGCCGCCGGCCCAGCCGGTCGGAGTAGAGGCCGAACGCGACGCCGCCCAGCAGGGCCCCGACCATGGAGATGATCGTGATGTCGCCCCGCTGCTGTGCCGTGAACCCCCAGTGGCGCTGGAGGAACGTGGGATACATGTCCTGCGTCCCGTGCGACACCATGTTCATCATCCACATCAGCACGGTGATGTAGCCGAACAGCGGGAGGTTGCCCCGGATCGCGCGACCGAGCCCGCTCCAGCTCTCGTGCCGGGTCTCGCGCCACACCTCCGACTCCTTCACCCGCGCGCGCACGAATAGCGCGAGCAGCGCCGGCAGACCGCCGATGAAAAACAGCGGCCGCCAGCCAAGATGGGGGAAGAGCGAGCGGTAGCACAGCGCCGCGAGCAGGAAGCCCAGGGCATATCCCTGCTGCAGCAGACCCGACACGACGCCCCGATAACGCGACGAGACCTTTTCCATGACCAGGGAGGCGCCGACGCCCCACTCGGCTCCCATTCCGATCCCAAACAATGCCCGGAGCACGAGGAACGTCGTGTAGTTCGGCGCGAAGCCGGTGAGCACCTCGATCACCGAGTAGAACACGAGGTCGATCATCAGGGGCAGCTTGCGCCCGTACCGATCCGCGATCAGCCCGAAGATGAATGCGCCCACGGGCCGGAAGGCGAGCGTGACGGTGATCGAGAGCGCGATGTCCTTGTCGGACCTGCCGAATTCCTTGGCGATCGCCGTCAGCGTCATGACGACCAGGAAAAAGTCGAACGCGTCCAGCGTCCAGCCGAGAAAACCCGCGACGACGGTGGCGCGTTGATCGCTTGTCGAAGGGCGCGTGGAGGTCATTGGTGTCCCGGTCGAGGGACCTCTAGATTACACCCGTTCGTCCCATCCCACGACCCGGAGGTTTCGCGTGCGCGCAGGGAGTCTTGCCCTCGTCTTCATGCTGCTGGTTGGTGCACGCCTCGGCGCGCAGAGCGACAGGCCCCGCCCGGCGATCGTGGTGGTGAACCTGCGATTCGACGGCGAGCACGCCAACGTGCTCTCTGCGGGCGACACGGCGGTCGTGGCGGCGGCGACGAGTAAGCTGCTGGCGACGCTGCGGGCCTCCGAGCTGGTGACGTTGGTCGATTCGAGCGCGGTCGCGGCGGCGGTCGCCACGGCGGAGGACGGGGGCAACCCATGCGACAACGAGTGCGCCATAGCCGTCGGCCGGCAGCTCGGCGCCCGCTGGGTGGCGAAGGGGACCATCTCGAACCTGTCGAACCTCGTGTGGCTGCTCACGGCCGAGTTGTTCGATGCCACGACCGGGAAGCTGGTGCTCGCCGACAGCTATGAGATCAAGGGAGACGCGAATCGCATGGCGCCGGCCGGGGCGCACGTGTTCGCGCAGCGCGTGGAGAAGTCGATCGGAGCCGCGCGATGAGCCGCCGCGCGGGGCTGATCCTGCTCACGAGCGTACTCGCGGCACGCGCCGTGTCCGCCCAGGCGGACTCGGGGGGGGCCGCCCGCGCGAGCGTCCTGGTGCGCGCCGGGCGGCTCCTCGCCGTGCGCACGGGCGCGGTGCTCATGAACCAGGCGATCCTGATCGAAGGCGACCGCATCAAGGAGATCGGCGCCGCCGACGCCGTCGCCGCACACGCGCCGCGGGAGGCGCGCGTGATCGACCTGCGCAACGCCACCGTGCTGCCGGGGTTGATCGACTGTCACACTCACATCACGTCCGATCCCGGCGACTACTACAAGCAGCTGTTCCGCATGAGCGCGATCGATGAAGCCGTCCGAGCGCACCTCTACGCCAAGCGGACGCTCGACGCGGGGTTCACCACGGTGCGGAACGTCGGGGCCGGCGAGTTCATCGACGTGGCGCTGCGCAACGCGATCAATGAAGGCGCGATCCCGGGGCCGCGCATGCTGGTCTCGACCATGCCGCTCTCCGCCACCGGGGGGCACGGCGACGTGAACGGCATGTCCCCCTACCTCCGGTTCGAGGGGTTCTCCGGTATCGCCAACGGGGTGGACCAGATTCGCGAGAAGATCCGATTCGAAGTGAAGTACGGCGCCGATCTCATCAAGGTGCTCGCGAGCGCCGGCGTCCTGTCGGAGGAAGAATCGGTAGGAGCCCCGCAGTACT
>WNFT01004136.1_pt1 | contig 14293 bp, 14 predicted proteins | sample 5400191 | NCBI WGS metagenome assembly WNFT01 (sample SAMN13153359, study PRJNA577476) | soil metagenome | isolation source: 80 cm saprolite under Madrone tree | place: USA:California | collected 2016-06-14
AATTTTGCAGATTCTCAGCGTGACCGTTTTCGAGAAAACTCCCATTTTAGAAGGGTTTTCCAACTTCAGCGACGAGTTCTCGGACGCGGAGTCCTGTATGCAATTGAATCTATTCGACTTTTAATGGGACAGCACTGATCTGACATAGAACCTTTGTCTCTCCCTTCGTCCGTTTCCGTTGTAAAGGGCTACCTGGTCGGTGATGCGAAAAAGATCGTCGATGCGGACGGGACGGTGCGTTACAGCGTCGATGTCAAATGCTACGTGTGGGGTTCAATAAATTCCTTCCTCCGCTTTACAAACGCGCGAGCCACCGGCGAGCCGGTTGAGCAGGGGGCGGGCGGTAATCTTTTGCTTACAGACAGCTTCGTCCTCACTGGGCCGTCCGGGAACGAAGAAAAAAAGAAGGGGGCTCTTCGCTGGAGAATGCGCGACTTAAATCCCTCAATTTAGCAGATGCGGATGCCGCGATCCGCTGGGTGGCTCAAATGAGCGACAAATCAAGCGACCCGGCCATCAAGCACAACGCGGAGAAAACCCTTCAAATCCTGAGGAGTCTATCGGCTGGGAAGCCTGTACCGTCGCACGCCGTGGGGGTCGCTGAGGAATCTCCGTCGAAGGTCGCCCAACGATTCGTTCATCTGGAAAGCAGCTTATTGCCGGATCAATGGGGTGAGCTGACGAACTATTTCGTCGAAACTCCTAAACCGCAGTGGAATCACGTTCAAGTCGTTGATGTGCTAAATGTGTATATGGATATGAATGGACAAACTCACGAGGACAGTAGCGAAGTTGCCGTTTCGGTGCTTCCGTTAGGTGAACTCGATTCCTCACTACGTCTTTCGAACTATAAGACCTACAGGCTGCCCCGTAACAACAGCGCGTGCAATTGCGATAATTATCTCGGGTTTACGCTGGTGCTCTCCAACAAGCATTGGCAAATCGCTCCGGCTGGAACGGTGGAGGAATTGGACGGCCCGCTTACATGGAGAATTGAAAACACTTTTTTCTCGCCGATCATTACCTTAAATACAGCCATCCGCTACGTGTCGCAAATGCGCGACAACACCACGGACCTTATCATCAAGAAGAATGCCGCCGAAACTCTTGCCATGCTGAAGAGATACCCAAAATTATCGATTAGGCGGCACGCAAACGACCTCGATCAAGAATGACCCTACCTCGCCGGACCAGCAGAGCCGAGAAGAAGTTAACGTTGATAGGCTAGATCGAACCGTGGTTAGTAGCGGGAGGACTCGGATCCGCGCTGAACTGTTTGTTCAGAAATTCTGCAATCGCTGGCAAAAAAACCAGTAATGCACGGCTGCCGCCAATGTGGAGGCCGCCCGGAGATTAAATAAGTATCTTATTATGTTGAGCTTAGCTTGAGAGAGAGTTCCCGTGCATGCTCCAAATTCGCACTCCAAATTCAAATCGGAACGGTCTCCAGTCTGAATTGGGAACCGCTCGGTTCCGTCACGGCGGGAAGTGTCCCTTCAACCGGGTTCCAGGACTCCGGTAACAAAATCTTCGACCTACTGGAACTATCGGTTTTTTCCCGCGCCTTCCGCAAAATACGGCAATGCGTTGGCTCTCCAGCGGAACCATATCGTGGCGGCGCTCCTTCTGCCGTATCTACCTCCTGGGATTCCTTACCCTGAGCTGCTCCTTTTCGCTTTTTGCGGACACACCGGCAATGCTGCGAACTGTTCCGGCGGCCGGATGCTACTGCCATTGTGCGGAATCGCACGTCCGGGGCGGTTGTGCGAAGTTGTGTGATTCAAAGCGCTACGCCTCTCGCTGGCGAGCAACGAGGTGCGCCAAGCCACACATGCATACGCCGGCCAATGACTCGTGCGCGCGGTGATTGAATTTGGTTCGCCGAGGAGTTTTGCAAGTATCTCGGGGATTTCGAAAACCGCGCGGTTGTTCTGAGCAGCCACGTTTTTTCGGAACGCAGCGAGGGCAGCCGGCTCGAGCATGTGCTTCACTCCATCCACTACATCTCCAAAATTCTTCAATACAATGCCGACGCCCTTTTCCTTCACCCACTCCGTGTTGTAGCGTTCCTGCGGGAGCGTCCAGGCATTGCATTCGATTAACACCGGGAGCTTGCGGACCATGGCTTCCGCAATGCTTCCTGGGCCCGGCTTGCCGATCAGAAAATCCGCTGCGTGCATCAGCCGATGCACTTCTTTGGTGAAACCGACTACGTGCACCGGCATCTTCCACTGGCGCGCGCGCAATTTGCCGGCCAGCGCATCGTTTCTGCCGCAAATCAAGATCAATTGCAGCGGCAGCCCGGCGGCGTCCAGTTTTTCCGTGATGTCGTACATTACTTTAGAGCCGTGCCCGCCGAAGAGCACAATAGCGGTCGTCAAGCCCTCTCGCAATCCCATTTCCCGGCGCAATGCGACGGGATCGAAATCGTCTTGCACATAAAAATCAGGGCGCAGAATCATTCCAGAGGTCAGAAAAGTGCGCGCGTCGTCGTGGCCCATCGCGCGCGCTTGATCGGCGGCTTTCTCCGTACCGGCGATGACGTATTGATCTTTGATCGGCTCAATCCAGAATCGCGGCGGAAAATCAGCCAAGTCGGTGATGATGGTGACGAACGGCCGGCCGGGATAAACCGTGGTCCAACTCTCGCAAATCTGCCGGTTGAAGTGTGGAATTACGGAGATGAGCAGGTCCGCGGGATTTTCGCGCCAAGACTTTTCAAGTAGGTTCACAAGCGGCTTGTGAAAAATACGAATGGTCAGCTGAAGAACGCGAAGAAGCTGAGTACTGCCGAGCGTCCAGCCTCTTTGCAACATGATGTTGTACTGCTGCTGAATGCGAATGCCGGTCAGTTTGCGCAGTACATCCAAGCGATCTGTTAGGTCCTGAAATTGGATGAGTTCAATCTGCCAGTCGCGTTGCTGCTGAGAAATCACAGTCTGTAGCGCGACGGCAGCGTTGCGATGGCCCCTCCCCCATCGTGGAACACGACGTGGACTTTTTTCATTGGCCTGATTGTGGCACAAGTTTGCGGCGTTGCAAAAGAGCACACTTCATGCCATGTGGATAAGTTCGTAACCCGCATGTGTTCAATGAGTTCCATGAGCACATTTACCTAGAATTCGCGACCTCTTTACAGGCTGTTCATATCGAGGGAAGAAAATTGCAACATGCGCTGCGACCTTCACGTTCATTCGATCGCATCCGGAATGTTCACCGTTCCCGGGCTGGACCGCATTTGCCGGGAGTCCTATACCGACCCCGCCGAAGTCTATGAACGGCTGAAGCGGATGGGCATGTCCATCGTCACGATAACCGACCATGACTCCATCGACGGCGCAGAGATCTTGCGGCGCCACCCGGACTTTTTTCTAAGTGAAGAAGTCACCGTTCGGATGCCCAGCGGCACCGAGATGCACATGGGCGTATATGGCATCACCGAACGCGATCATGCTGAAATTCAGCGCCGTAGAAACGATTTTATTGCGCTCCTGATGTACCTCACGGAGCGTAAACTTTTCTTCAGCGCCAATCACGTTTTCTCTGGGTTGACAGGCCGCCGCGAGGAGGAAGACTTCCATTGGTTTGAGTCCTATATCCCGGCGTTTGAAACGCGCAACGGCCAAATGTGGCCGGAGGCCAACGAGAGTGCGGCTCGGCTTGCGGCGCGTCTCGGAAAAATCGCGATTGCCGGCAGCGACTCGCACACGATCGCCGGGGTGGGGCACACGTTTACGGAAGTGCCCGGGGCGCGAACGGTGGAAGAATTTCTCGCCGGGCTGCGAACGGGACATGGACGAATCCACGGCGTGCATGGAAGTTGCGGCAAGCTCACGGCAGATGTGTTCAGCATCGTGCGATCTCTTTTCATGGACAAGCCGTGGACGCTGGCGCTGTCGCCACTCGCGGTGCTGGTGCCCGCTTTTACCGCTGGGCACTGGATGAACGAAATTCGTTTTTGCCGGAAATGGACTGCGACAATCGAGCGCGGCGGAAAACGGAGACGAATGCTGTGGGATTTGGATTCGAACTTCGAGGCCAACTGGGCAAGTTGAGGTATTCGTGAGAAGGCCGTCCCATTCGCTAAGGCCAAAGATACGAAAGAGGCTGCGCGCGCACGCGATTTGCGCGCGAGAAATCTTTCTCGCTTACGTGTGCATCCTTCTTATTGACAGTGCTTGTTTGTTTCCGGCCGTTTGGGTGAGGTGAGGCCATGACAGTCGCACGGAACCTCTGGGGATACATCGATCGGCGCGATCACCGGCTGATGCACCGGATGAATCGCTGGCGTGCGCCGCGCTGGATTCGCATCTGGATGATCGCCGCAACGCGCATGGGCGACGGCTGGATCTGGTACGGCTTGGGGCTGATGCTGCTGGCCTATGGAGGGCCGCAGCGTTTTTCGGCGATTGGCGCCGCGGGATCGGCCGCGGTTTTGGGCATTTTTGTTTTCAAAGCGCTGAAAAGATTGAGCCAGCGGCCGAGGCCTTGCCAGATCGAGCCTCACTGCTGGTCGAAGGTACTGCCTCCGGACAAATTTTCGTTTCCGTCGGGCCACACGATGACGGCGTTTTCCATCGCGTTGGTGGTCAGCTACTTTTATCCTTCGCTGGAAGGCGTGCTTTTCTTTTTGGCGCTGAGCATTGCGGTGTCCCGCATTGTGCTGGGAATGCACTTTCTGAGTGATGTGCTGGCGGGAGTGGTGATGGGCGTCGCCCTCGGTTGTGCTTCGATCACGGCTTTTGCTTCGTTCGGACTCATCTAGCGCCCGCGCATTGTTCTCCTTGCGTTCCTTCTTCACAAACTTGGTCTGAGAAGAATTTGAAACGGACGAAGCGATACAGCACATCGCGATAGTATGAAAACCCGGGCTTGGACTTAATCGAGGTATATTGGGGCAGATGGCCGAAGCCGCTCAAGCCTCCCCTAGCGTTGCAAGCCGCCAAGAATCTCATTCCTATTGGGTTTTCCTGCTTCAAGTTTCACGGCCCGGGCTGTGGAGCACTACGGCGATGTTTTATCTGATGCCGCTCGGGCATGCGGATTTATTGCATTCCGGAAAGCTCTGGATGGGAATGTTTTTTGTGCTCATCCCTCTCAGCTTTTTGCTCTACGGCGTCAATGACATCGTGGACGCCGAGAGCGATTCGCTGAACCCGCGGAAGGGCACGTTTATGTTCGGTTCGCGGGGCGCGCGAGAACAGCTCGTGGCATTGAAGTGGCAGATCGCCGTGGTGCAAATCCCGTTCGTGATTGCTTTCTATTACTTTGTCGGTCCGCGCATTTTGTGGTGGTACGCGGTACTTCTGCTGGCCGTGGGGATCTACAATGCCCCGGTCATCGCATGGAAAGGCCGACCTCCATTCGACGTGTTGATTCAGGCGAGCTACCTGCTCGTTTTTGTGTTGAGCAGCTGGCTGAACAATGTTCCGCAGCTTCCCTGGCAGACTTTCTTGTTTGGCGCGATGTTTGCGATGCACTCGCATATTTTTGGCGAGGTGATGGACATCGAGCCCGACCGCTTGAGCGGTAGGCGAACAACGGCGACGGTGATCGGAAGAGTGCGCGCGAAATTCTTGATTGCTGTTTTTTTGTGCGTTGAAACTGTGTTGGTCCAGTTTTATTTTCGAGACTGGATCATCACGAGTTTTCTCACCATCGGCGCAATCTGGTTTTTGGCCGACGCGACTCTACTGTGGAAAGACCGGGCGTACTCTCCAAAACAAATGCGTCTTTTCCTGTGGGGCTGGAACGCGGCTGCCGTGCTGGGAATGTTCTGGAATTGGGGACACAGTACGCTTACTCGCTTCGCCTCCGTCGCAGGATTTCGCCCTTGAGCCGGAAATGTTTGCTCGAAATCAGCGTAGAGAGTCTGGAAGCGGCGCTGGCCGCAGCGCGCGGCGGCGCGGACCGCATTGAATTATGCGGCAAGTTGTCAGCTGGCGGCATTACGCCGAGCATCGCGCTGATGCACGCCGTGCGCGAGCATCTAAGCATTCCTGTTTTTGCGATGATTCGCCCACGCGCGGGAGACTTTGTCTATTCGGACGCTGAGTTTTCAGAGATACGGCGATCCATCGCTAGCGCCCAGGAATCAGGAATGGATGGGGCGGTACTGGGCGTTTTGACGAAAAACCATCGCGTTGATGTCGCGCGAACGCGGGAGCTCGTTGAGTTTGCCCGACCGCTGCCGATGACGTATCACCGGGCGTTTGATGAAGCCGCCGATCTGCGCCAAGCGCTCGAAGACGTGATTCAAAGCGGCGCGAAAAGAATCCTGACGTCCGGGGGCGCGAAGAGCGCGCTGGGGGGAGCGGCAGTGCTCGCAGAACTGATCGAAGCAGCGGGAGAACGGATCGTCATTGTCCCGGGCGCAGGAATCAGCGCCGCAAATACCGCGGAAGTTGTTCGGCGAACGAGGGCGCGCGAATTTCACTCAGGCCTGAGCGCGATTCTTCCTTATGGCAGCAATGACTACGGGAAATTTGAAGACGAAGTAAGCAAGTTGGCCAAGCACATTGCGCGAATCAGCAGCACCCAGACCGACCCGTGAGTGAAGCGCGGATTTCTAGTTTCTAGTTAACAATAACTGGACCCCCACCCCCTCTTTTTCATAAGTGTTGATTCTAAATGTACTTAAAGGGCGATTATGCATTTGACACAGAACCATGTAACGGTGTAACACGTAAATCTGCCGTGACAGGGTGAATGTATCGCTTATTGAATCCAACGCAGATCGGCTCTCGGTGCTCCGTCTTGGCCGAGAGCCATTCGCCCTCTGTGCAGATGTAGACTGTATCCCCTTTAATTTCAACAACTCGCCTATTTACGCTTCCCTCAGAAATCGTCTCAGCCTTCACTAAGTCACCTATTTTCAATGCATTGCCCTCCAAAGCGGCAATGCTATAAAAAATAAAAGGCAAAATCAAAAAAAGTCTGGACAATGCCGCATGTAGTATGGGATAAGTATTGTTATGGCATTGTTTCGCATGGAGGTTTACCTTGCCTACTACAATCTTCCCGAATAAGCGGGTAGCACCTTACCTGCCGTTCGCCACGTTCATAGGTTCTCTCGACGCTCTTGCTCAAGGTGTTCCGCCGAAACTTGATCGCACCCTTTGGAGGAGTCAGTCCGGGTTCATGCAAGGACTGATTATGAATACCTACCGATTCTTCGCGCTGGTAGATGAGGAGCAAAACGACGCTTCGACCAAAACTCTCATAGATTTGGTCAAGCGACAGGAACAGCGCCCCGAGATTCTCCGTGGCTTGATTGAAACTGAGTATGTAGACGCATTACAAGATCATGATCTCAGCAAAATGACAATGAAAATGCTGGAAGAAGAATTTGAAAAACACTATTCGGTCAGCGGTGCGACGAAGCAAAAAGCGATTACATTTTTCCTCAAGGCTGCAAAATTCGCTGAGATGCCGTTGTCACATTTCTTGTCCTCGCAACTGAGAAACGCGGCACCCCGAAAAAAGCGCGGGTCCAAACAACGGACAGAACAAGAAAATGGCGCAACGGCGATAGAGACTAACCTCACGGACGCCGGGGAAGGTGGAGGTTCACATACGCTTCACTTCGCAAGCGGAGGGACATTGACTATTACGATCGATGCCAATCCCTTCACGATGCCCAAAGAAGAGCGCGACTTTTTCTTTTCCCTAGTAGACAGACTGCAAGAGTTCGACAAGAACCATGGAGAAGAACCGTGAAATAAAATGAGGCTCGCAGCCGCGCTAACGGCCCGAGCCTCTGAAAGCGTGTCCCGATGCACTTGCTCAGTACAAGGGGTTGCTTCGTCTGTATCTTCTGTCGCGCCCCACCAGAAGTCAACCGGGGTTTTTCCCCGGCCAATCTCGCGGCGGGTCCGTGGCAGAGTGGTCTAATGCGCCGGATTTATAATCCGTGTGGACGTGTGAGCGTCCCGGGGGTCCGAATCCCTCCGGACCCGCCAATATGTTACCATCGCAGCATGAAGGTGGAAAAAGAGAAATTCGATTCCCTGCTAGGGAAGCTACTCAAGGCCAAGCCTAAGCCTCGCAAGAAAATGAAGATTAGTGGCAAGCGGACCCCCAAGCCGATACTGTCCAATCGCTAATGGAGTGCCAAAGTAGCGCCCATAGCCATTATGGGTGTACTCTAGCTGTGGGTGCCAGCCCACAGTGATTAGAAGCGCACAGCTAACCAAAGTCCTATTCCAGCAATCTAACAAGTGTTGGAGGATAGACCATGGTCCTAGTAGTCATGAGGACAAGTTAGAACTTTACAACCATGGCGGATGGTGATATGAACTCAGCCTGTTCCGCCATTGAGCGACCACGAGAGAAGCAATTCTAAGCGTGTCAGAAGTATGTTCGGCGCATTTCTCAGAGAAGTCGCCGCGCTTCTCTTCGTGTTTCCAATCCTCGACAAAATCCTTCTCGGCCATCACATCGGGTTTTGGTATACATTTTGGACTTACGTTTTGGCAATAGGAGTGCTCGTAATAGGCCTAGCCTTTGGAATATCGGGAGGCGACAATGAATGAATATATGACATTGATCATGGGGGCCGCATTTGTCGTCGTTTTGTCTATCGTGATTAAGGTCGTAACTGGAAGAAGTTTGCACAAAAAGGACATAAAACAGCGCGATTTGAACTTTCCCAAGGAACCCACGGTGGAACAGCCGCAACGTGAAATGGTTGCGGGTGCCCGACGCTAAGAGATGAGCTTGGCGTAGGGTAGGACTTCTCCGCGCACTAGATTCTTGAGCGTGCCATCGAACATCTGCAATTGCTCGCCCCGCCGATTGAACCTGTAGGAAAATTCGTTGCAGTAGCGTCCCAAGTGCTTTATCGAAACCTTGTGGAACGTGCCATAGACTCCGCGCTTGAGCAGAGAAAATGCGCTCTCGATTGTGTTGGTGTGAATGTCGCCCATCGCATAGGAACGGGCGTGGTCGATAACGCGATGCGCCGCGAACTTGCGCTCCCCGATTATCGCGTAGGTCGGATGGCCGTCCGTTTGGAGAATGGCATCCGGGGAGATGTGCTTGTCTAGGACAGGCTCAATTATCTCAATCTTGGCATCTGTGATGGGAACCAAGCGAAGTTTGCCGCCGCGCTCGATCATTCCTAGAACCACGTCGCGCTTGTCTTTCTTGACGTAAGGACGGCCCTTGCGCGGTTTCTTGGGAGTCAGATAGGTTTCGTCAGCCTCGACTACGCCAGTCAGCAATCCGCCTTCTTGCATGGCCTCGCGGATTCTGTGGCATAGGTGCCAAGCGGTACGATAGTTCACGCCAAGATGCCGCTGAACCTGCAATGCAGACATGCCCTTCTTGGCTTCACAGATGAACGCAATGGCGAGAAACCATTTGGTGAGAGGCAGGTGCGTGTCGTTGAAGATCGTGCCGCTAGTGGCGCTGAATTGCTTTCCACACTCTTTCTCTAAGCACTGGTAGATGCGCGTGCGCTGATTCTTGCCCTTTTTCTCGCGGGTGATTTTCGAAACGTTCAGCACGCCACAGTGAATGCAGCACACGCCGTTCGGCCAGCGCATCGCTTCGATGTAATCGAGGCATTTATCCTCGGTTGTGAATTGCTTGTGAATATCTATCATTCGCATGGTAGCCTCTCACTAAGGAAAGACTACCAGAATGCCGAATCTGTGTCAAGTACATAATCACCCTTAAAGTCCTTTGTTTTGATACACTTTTGCAAGTGTTGATTCTAAAGATACTTAGAGATGGGATTCGGCGCATTTCTATAAGTGTTGATTCTAAGAGACTTAGAGACCTCACACGATTGCAGTGTGTTCGTTTGAAGTTCAGCGCGCGAAGCCGAGCTTAGCGATCGGTCAAGGGAACTTTGGGGTGTAAAAACAAAACTGCGGCAGACGAAGCTGCCGAAGTTTGAACAGATCAGAGTTCTACCTGGAAACATTATAACACGAGGTTGGACGACGCCAGGAAAATGTTTTGGCATAGACTTCTTTCCAACTACGAAACGCCTTGCACTTCGTACTGCTCCACTACCCAGCGACCGTTCTTTTTCCTAAGTCGATAAATTCCCCAGTCAGCGCAAAGCCCGCCACAGTACATTCCTCCGCGAGCTTCAACTCGATCTAGAAACATCCAGCAGATGGAACCAACTGAAAAAGTCATCGCCTTTTCGTCAGTGGATCTGTCACGAAGCCAGCCGGGGAATGGCTCCTTCTTGAAATGTGATCCAGAAGCCTTCTTCACGGTGCTATTCAACACGGCGAATCGTGCCATGAACGCATCGCTCGGGTCTTTGTCATCGATAGTCAGGAATATTGTCCCGTTGCCATTCAAATGTTCTATTCGGTATCGAAAAACAGATTCACGGATGTCGTCTTCTTGAATTGCACGGTCAGCTGGGCTGCGCGAAAAGAAGCATTGCCAGGGAGTAGAACCACACCCTCCACAGAATAGGCAGGTAAGGGCCACGAAGGCTGAGAGCCGTCGATCATTTAACCATCCGTGCGGCTTTCTGGAGTCGCGCGCCACGGTCTCTCCTACATCGGGTGAGACGGCCTAGGCCTTTTGGGCTTGGCGGCGGAGGAAGGTTGGAACGTCCAGATCGTCGGCGGGAACGTCCGGGCTAACGTCCCGGACGTTTTGCTGGACCTGGTGGACGACGTTGGGTATGGCATGTTGCACGGGCTCATCGGGCATTTCGCGGCCGGCTTTCCAGGTCTTTGGCAAGAACGATTGCTTCTGGTGGATGTTTTTCTTGTTGGCGTCCTTGAAGCCGGCGGCGATGACGGTGATCTTCACGGAGTCCTTCATGTTGTCATCCTGGACGGCGCCGAAAATGATGTTGGCATTTTCGTGCGCGGCCTTCTGAATGACGCTGGAGGCTTCGTGGACTTCATGCAGCGTGAGGCTGGAGCTGCCAGAAACGTTGATGAGGATGCCCTGAGCGCCCTGGATGGAATTGTCTTCGAGAAGCGGGCTGGCGATGGCGCGGTTCGCGGCATCCACAGCGCGGTTCGTTCCGGTGGCGACGGCAGTGCCCATCACGGCGTAGCCCTGGCCGTGCATGATGGCTTTCACGTCGGCAAAGTCGCGGTTGATGATGCCAGGCACGGTGATGATGTCCGAGATGCCCTGAACGGCCTGGCGAAGAATGTCGTCGGCAATGCGGAAGGCGTCGAAGAAGCTGGTGCCGCGCTCGACGGTGTCCATTAGGCGCTCGTTGGGGATGACGATGACGGTGTCGACGGCGCCGATAAGTTCTTGAAGGGCCTGCTCGGCCTGCATCATGCGGCGTTTGCCTTCGAAGGCGAAAGGCTTGGTGACGACGGCGACGCTCAAAGCGCCCAATTCGCTGGCAAGTGAAGCCACCACGGGCGCGGCGCCGCTGCCGGTGCCTCCGCCGAGGCCGGCGGTAATAAAAATCATGTCCGAGCCTTCGAGCGCTTCGATAATTTTTTCCGTGTCTTCGAGCGCGGCTTTGCGGCCAACCTCGGGATTGGCTCCGGCGCCAAGGCCTTTGGTGAGCTTCGCGCCTAGCTGCAACTTCACCGGCGCCTGAGACAGCTTCAGTGCCTGCAGGTCGGTGTTCGCGGTGATGAATTCCACGCCCTCGAGCTTGGCGCGAATCATGCGATTCACCGCATTGCAGCCTCCCCCGCCTACTCCGATGACTTTGATCTTCGCGGGCTGCAGATCCTCGCTGAAGCTCATGCGAATTCCTGCTTCTCTTGTCGTCATATCGTTTTCAACCTTCTCCAGTTTCGCTTGCGGCTCCCGGGGCAGGGTCAGGAGGCGCCGGCGAACATGGCCTTCAATTTGGATACCAGATTTCCAGAGCGCAGCGGCGCAGAGCGACGCGCCTTTGCGGCACACAGAACGAGTCCAACTACGGTTGCATATTCCGGCTGAGCCACCTGTTCCGGCAGATCAGCCAAGCCTTTAGGTTCCGCGACGCGCACGGGCAGATGGAAAGACTGCTCGGCAAGTTCGGGCAACCCGTGGAGGTGCGCGCCGCCGCCGGCGAGGACAAATCCGGCAGGGATTTGGCCGTCAAGCCCGGCGCGCTGCAAATCGTCGCGAATCAGCGAAAGGAGTTCCATGGCGCGAGGCTCGATGATGTCCGTGAGCATGTGCGCGAAGATGGTGCGTGGGGGGCGGTCGCCGACGCTGGCAATCTCAATCGAGCCGTTTCCCTGCATGAATGCAGAAGCAGCGCAGCCGTGGCGGCGCTTGAGTCTTTCGGCTTCCGGGATGGGAGTACGCAAGCCAACAGCGAGATCATTCGTAAAATGATCGCCGCCAATTCCAACAGAGCTAGTGTGACGCACCACGCCGCCGCCGAAGACAAGCAATTCCGTGGTGCCGCCGCCAATGTCCAGCAGGCAGCAGCCAAGATCCCGCTCGTCCTGCGTCAAGCAAGATTCGGCGGAAGCCAGCGGCTCAAGGACAGTATCGGTGATAAGGATGCCGGCCTTGTTTGCAGCGGTGACGAGATTCTGCGTGGCGGCAACGGAAGAAGTCACCAAATGGACGTTTACTTCCAGGCGCTGGCCGAGCATGCCGATGGCGTCGCGTATGCCGCGTTGCGCGTCGACAATAAATTCATGAGGAAGGACGTGAAGGACTTCGCGATCTTCCGGAAGCGTAATGTTGCGGGCAGCATCAACGGCGCGGCGTACGTCATCGCGCTCGATGTCTCGCGGCCGCTGACCAAGGGCGATGCCGCCACGGCTGTTTACGCCGCGCACGTGGCCGCCGGCGACACCGACCAGCGCTTCCTCCACCGGCACGTTGGCTACGCTTTCGGCTTCTTCAACCGCGCGACGGATGGAGCTGACCGTGGAATCAAGATTAACGATGAGGCCTTTGCGAAGTCCCTTGGACTCGGCCGCGCCGAGCGCCAGAAACCTCACTAGTTCCCCATCGACTTCCGCGAGCAGCACGCACGTCTTCGTGCTGCCGATGTCCAGCCCCACCAAGTATTTGTCTTTCTTCGCCAAGCCGCCGCTCCTCGGGATGAAACTATTTTTTTCTTGCCGTGGTCACGCCCGAGCCGGTATCGGGATTCACGACTACTTGCCGCGAATACTGCAAATCGATGGACTGCACATGGCCGGCATTCGCCTGCCACTGAGAAAAATTGTCGACCAGCATTTTGAATTTGCCGGTGAACTCGCTCGAACCGAAGTGAATGGTCACAGCCTGTGAATCATTGGCGTTTGCCAGCCCGGTCATCACCACGCGCAAGTCTTTGGGGATGGAGAGGTCGACCTCACTCACGCGATCGGACGAGCCGGAGCGCACGAGATCGACATCCTTCATGAATTCCGCGTAGGTCTGCATGCGCTTTTCGCGCTGGTCACGCGGCAGGTCTTCGGAAACGCCGGTGACGATGGGGAAATGCAATTCTTCGCCCCGTGGGCGGTCCAGAATAACGCCATGGGCATCAATGAGGGCAAGTTCGTTGCCGCTGCGAGCGAAGGCGACAGGAGTGCGCTCCGTAAGCTCGATGCGGAGGCGATTCGGCAGGATGCGCTGCACGCTGGCGGATTCAACCCAGGGAATCTGCTCCAGCTGGCTGCGGCGGGCTTCCAGCGGAACCTGCAAAACACTGCGGTTCCGATCGTGGACAAATTGTTGGAGAACGGCTTCGCGGGTGACGATGCGATTGCCGTTCACTTCGATCTGGTCCGGCTTCAGCAGCAGCATGCTGGGCGAGTACAGGAGAAACTGCGCGCCGTAATACGACGCAGTCACGCCCACAACGCCGCCAAGACTCAATACAAGTACACGCCGATAGAATGGCCAGCCTCGTCCGCTAAATTTCTTGCGGCGGATTTCGACGGGCTTCTGGCGGCGCAGGTAACGCGGCTCGTCGTCGGCAAGCAGCTCAGGCCGGTAAGAATCGGCTTCAGCCGCTCCAGACGTGCTCCGCTGTATGGCCTTCACGCGTTCCAAACGACCACCTCGTTCTCAAGACTTACACCGAAACTTTTCTGCACGCGCTCGCGCACGTCGGCGATGAGCGTAAGCATGTCTTTGGCGGAGGCATGGCCGGCGTTCACAAAGAAATTGGCATGGCGGTCGCTGACGCGGGCGTCGCCCACAGACAAACCCTTGAGTCCCAACTCATCGATCATGCGGCCGGCAGAGACGCCTGGAGGGTTTTTGAAGATGCATCCGGCACTCTTCTGGCCGAGCGGCTGGCTGGAGCGCCGTTTTTCGTTGCAGATACGAATCCCTTTTAGAATTTCTTTGTACGGTTTGGAGGGTAGTTCCAATATCACTGCGAGCATCATATCAT
>WNFT01003108.1_pt1 | contig 14292 bp, 10 predicted proteins | sample 5400191 | NCBI WGS metagenome assembly WNFT01 (sample SAMN13153359, study PRJNA577476) | soil metagenome | isolation source: 80 cm saprolite under Madrone tree | place: USA:California | collected 2016-06-14
TCTGGCGGCGTATTCAATCGGGTACAAGTGCCGGGCGTGTTCAATCCGTGGCATTGCGCCTCATTTGTGATCGCGAGGCTGAGATCCGTGCATTCATCCTAGAAGAATACTGGAGTGTCACCGCGCTTCTGAGTAAGCAGGGGCAAAAAGAACGCTTTGAAGCGAATTTGATCACGCGCCTCAAAGATATTACCGTTTTCAACAGCGAAGAAAATGCTCCGGAAGGTGAGGAGCAGGTCAATCCATCGCTCAATGGTGCGAATGGGGTGCAAAAACTGCGGCCAGAAAAAGGCCGTATCAAAATTACTTCACAAGAGGAAGCCGATACCATCCTTGCCGATTTACAGGGTGCCACGTACACTGTTTTGAAAGTGGAGGAGAAGGAGCAGCGTCGCCAGCCTCTCCTGCCCTATATTACCAGCACCTTGCAGCAAGATGCCTCGGCCCGGCTCTACTTCAAGCCGAAAAAGACCATGAGCCTTGCGCAGCAGCTTTACGAGGGTATAGAACTGGGCGAGCGTGGCCATCAGGGTCTCATCACCTACATGCGTACCGACTCGACACGTATCTCTGAGGAGGCTCAGGCCAGGGTGAAGGAGTATATCGGGCAAGAATTTGGTCAACCATATGTCGGGCAGGGTCGCACCGGGAAGGCCAAGGCAACGACCCAGGATGCCCACGAAGCCATTCGACCAACTGATGTCAGGCTGACGCCGCAGATCGTCAAGCCTCATCTATCCGCGGATCAGTTCAAGCTCTACAACCTGATCTGGCGGCGTTTTGTTGCCAGTTTCATGACGCCTGCCATTTTTGACACAGTGCGTGTAGACATTGCGGCTGCGCAGTATGTCTTTCGCGCCACCGGCTCACATCTCAAGTTTCCTGGCTTCCTGGCCGTATGGCAGCGTGAAGAAGACGAGAAATTGCTGCCTGCTCTAAATGCCAATGAAGTGCTTGACCTGCACGAGTTGAAGCCTGAACAGCATTTCACTCAGCCGCCCCCGCGCTTTACGGAGGCAAGCCTGATTAAAGAGCTTGAGGAGGAGGGCATTGGCCGCCCCAGCACGTATGTACCGATTATCAGTACTATTCAGGATCGTGGCTACGTCGACCAGGAACAGCGGCGCTTTGTGCCTACGTGGTTAGGCGAGACGGTCAATGAAGTCATGAATAAGCATTTCCCCGATATCGTCGATACTGGCTTCACCGCCGAGATGGAGCGCAAACTGGACGATGTAGAAGAGGGCCGCCAGCCCTGGACAGAATTCCTGCGCAGCTTCTATGGCGATTTCAAAGTCTCGATGGAAAAAGCCGAGGCCGAGATGAATCGTGTGCAGAAGCCAGTTGAGGAGATAGATGAACCCTGCCCCGATTGCGGACGCAACCTTGTCATTCGTACAGGGCGCTTTGGGCGTTTCATCTCCTGTTCAGGCTTTCCCGAGTGTCGTTATCGCCGCTCGTTCATGAATAAAACCGGTGCATTGTGTCCCGTGTGCGGCGGCGACCTGGTAGAACGCAAGACAAAACAGAAGAAACGTGTCTTCTATGGTTGTAGTAACTATCCAACCTGCAATTTTGCCATCTGGGAGCGCCCCGTGCCTGATCTCTGCCCCAATTGCGGCGGTTTAATGGTCGTGCCACGAGCCGGGCAAGACCCCATCTGTTATCAAGAAGTTGTTGCTGTCCAGAAGTCTGCTGAGGAGAAACCTCGGCAGAACGGCACAACCACGCGCCGCACCACGCGTAAGAGAGCCGCCGCTGTAGATGCACAAGCCGGACAAGCAACAACAGAGTCGACGGCCGCCAGTTCCCGCCGTTCCACAAGTAGGACAAAAAAGGCGGTTGAGGCGACGAGTGATGGTAAGACCAGTGGTGGAACAACAACACGTAAAGCCAGAACGACGACATCATCAAGCAGAGCAAAGAAAACAACCACGCGAGCTTCTGCCGCAAAGAAGAAAACCTCAACGCGAACAACTGCGTCGAAAAGCACTTCCACTAAGGGATCAACCACTAAAAAGGCTGCCACAAGCCGGACCAGATCCGTGAAAACCACATAGTGGCATATCTTGTAGGATAAGGCTCATCCCGTGTGCTATAATCAGGTAATAGTTAACTAATATTACACATTAGCAAAGACATTCCGCTTTTTATGGAGGATTTTTCATGCCGCATGCAGTTACACTCATACCTGGTGATGGTACAGGCCCGGAAATTACCGAGGCCACGCGCCGGGTACTTGAGGCTACCGGCGTTCAGTTTACCTGGGATCTGCAGCGGGCCGGATTGGAGATGTTGGAGAAGCATGGCACCATCTTACCCGATGAGGTCATCGAATCGATTAAACGCACAAAGGTCGGTTTAAAAGGTCCTATCACCACCCCGGTCGGCAAAGGCTCTCGCAGCGCAAATATGGCATTGCGCAAAAGGCTCGATCTCTATGCTAACCTCCGCCCCGCCAAAACATACCAGGGCTTGCGTTCGCGCTACGAAAATATCGACATGATCATTGTTCGTGAGAACACCGAAGATCTCTATGCCGGAGTCGAATTCCAGAAGGGTACTCCCGAACAGCAAGAAATCATCGAAACTATTGCCCGCACTACCGGGACGCACCTTGACCAGGAATCGGCCATCAGCATCAAATTTATTTCCGTGTTGGCGACGCGCCGCATCGTCAAATTCGCGTTTGAGTATGCCCGTGCCAATGGTCGCCGTAAAGTTACCGCAGTCCATAAGGCCAATATCATGAGATTTTCGGATGGCCTTTTCCTTGCCACGGCTCAGGAAGTCGCCAAAGAATATCACGATATCCAGTTCGAAGATCGTATCGTCGACAACATGTGCATGCAACTGGTGCAGAAGCCAGAACAGTATGACGTGCTGGTTCTGCCCAACCTCTACGGCGATATCATCTCCGACCTTTCGGCAGGTCTTATCGGAGGTCTGGGCGTTGCGCCGGGTGCTAACATCGGTAGCCAGTATGCGGTTTTCGAGCCGGTACATGGCAGCGCTCCCAAATACGCGGGCCAGAACAAGGTCAATCCTATGGCTATGATGTTCTCCGGCGTCCTTATGCTGCGTCATCTTTGTGAGAAGGATGCCGCCAATCGCCTGGAGAAGGCCATCGCCCAGGTCATCGCCGAGGGCAAGAATGTTACCTACGATCTCAAGGCCCGTCCAGATGATCCAACCGCTGTGGGAACTTCCCAGGTTGCCGATGCTGTGATCGAAAAATTGCAGAAACTGTAATTGCCAGCCAGTCTCCTGCAAGAAAGGAAATGTAATTTATGGAACCGATGTCGGTCAAAGACATGGTTGCAGATGCGCGAACTCGCATCCAGGGATTATCGAGGGAGGAGATGCAGCGCGAACTCGCAGCAGGCGATGCTCTCATCATCGACATACGCGATGTGCGCGAGCGCTGGCGTGAAGGCAGCATCCCCGGAGCGAAGAATGTTCCTCGCGGCATGCTCGAATTCTGGGCCGATCCTCAATCCGAGTACTACAAACCTTTTATGAACCCTGAGAGGCGTACGATCCTGTACTGTGCCGGAGGCCAGCGCTCATCTCTGGCGGCAGATGTTCTGCAGAAGATGGGCTACAAAAATGTTGCTCACCTGGAGATGGGCTATGATGCCTGGAAGGCAGAGGGTGGTGCCTGGGAAGAGGTTCCTGTTCCTGATAAACTGCGATAGACTGGTAGTTTCGTAGGGCAGACAGAGCTATCTATGCTATCCGCGCCAACTTTCCTCCTATGATCGGCCCAGGGTCAAAAAGAGTGCCAGGGCAGCGGCAAACATGACCAGTGTGGTGATCCAGCCGCCAAGATTGAGCCAGCGACCATTGACACGCTCGCCCATGACCCTGGGGTTATTCGCAACGAGCATGAGCAGCACGAGCAGCGGGGGGGCCAACACTCCATTAATGACGGCTGTCCAGAACAAGGCCGAGATGGGATTGATACCAATGAAGTTGAGAAGCATGCCGACGGTGGTTGCCAACACAATAATAATATAAAACTGTTTGGCCCCAGCCGGTTTCTTGTCCAGTCCATGCCTCCAGCCGAGTGCTTCAGCCAGGGCGTAGGCGGCTGATCCCGTTAACACCGGAACGGCCAGGAAGCCGGCTCCAATCAGCCCTACCGCCAGCAGGATGCTAGCAGCATTCCCTGCGAGAGGACGAAGGGCTACAGCAGCATCAGTAGCTGATTGCACATCATATTTGCCTGTTTTAAAGAGTGTAGCAGCCGTGGCCAGGATAATACAGTACATCACGAGGTTGGAGAGTAACATGCCAAGGCTGACATCCCAGGCCGCAAAGGTCAATTCCTTGTCGGTTGCCCCTTTGCGCAGCTGAAGGTTGGTACGTCCCTTGCTGATCTCTTCTTCGACTTCCTGGTTACCTTGCCAGAAAAATAAGTAGGGGGAGATGGTGGTTCCCAAAATCGCAACCAGGGTGGAGAGAAACGCGTTATCCCAGTGCACGGTTGGAATGAAGGTATCTTTCAAGACTGCCAGGGCATCCGGATGTGTAAAGAACACCGAGCCGATATAGGCAAAGAGAGCCAGCGTCAACCAGCGAAAGATCCTGGCAATGAGCCGGTACGATCCCCAGATCTGGAGTGCCAGGATCAGCAGGGAAATGGGGATGATGAAGACCACCAAAGGAATGGGGACGAGCAGATTGACCGCGGCCGCGATGGCCCCGATATCGGCTCCAGCATTAATCGTATTGGCCAGCAGCAGCCCAATGACGGCTGGGTAGAGCACCCAGGGTGAGTAGTGGCGTTTCAGTACGCCGGCTAGCCCTCTTCCGCTGACCATCCCTACTTTGGCACACAGATACTGCACAACCGCCATGAGTGGAAAGGTGAACAGAGCGGTCCAGAGGGTCGCGAATCCCAGTGAGGCTCCTGCCGTAGTATAGGTTCCGATACCAGAGGGATCATCGTCGGAAGCACCTGTAATGAGGCCAGGCCCAAGAATTTTCAAGAAGTGCTTGATCGGACTCTCACGTTCAGCTAGAGCAGCTTCGATTGTGGCTGTGCCAGCAGCAGGTTCAGAATGAGGAATAGCGTGAGTATTCTGTTGGTCGGAGAGGTCCTCCTCCGGGGGTTGTTGCTTCATGGTCTCCTTGTCTCGTGCCTATAAACGACACGACAGGCATATAAGCGGCGCTCGTTCACGGTCTTTCTTGTCAAAAAAGAAAGGACGGATCGGAGAAACGCTACTTATTTCCGCAGAATTCAGATAACCATTAGTTCACCTTTCCGACTCATCCTGTCTTCCTCATCTCCTCTGCTTACTTATAACACGATGAAGCCTGTGAGCAGGCTTCATGTACCTCAAGTCCTTCGATGTGGATGAACTCTAGCCTACTTCCCTATCACCAGGACGAAGCCCTCCATCGGAATAGGATATTCCGACGCCGCCTTAAATGCCGATGCCCGGTGCCACGATTTCTCGACCACAGCATGGTTTGGGCAATAGTAATAATACAGTCCTGGTGCGGTGAAGAAAAGAGTAATGGTTTCTCCCCCAGGCACATCATCTGTTCCACCGATGCGGTTGATACCAAGCTCAGCCGGATTGATCGGCGCTGGAAGGTCTGGGACCTCTGCCAGGAAATGCGGATCGGTATCGAAGTTGTGGATCGAAAGCGTTCCACCTGAGTTAATAGCGGTAAACTCAGTGGCAAAGTCATCGTGTTTAGCAGGGATGTGATTTGTAGCAGCAGATGGCAAGAAGTTAATGGAACCCTGCACCCAGATCACACCATCCATTGCCAGAGGAAAATTCGGTACGCCTTTATTGGCCGCGACACGCGAAGTGGCCGCGTTCCATGTAGCCATGGTGTTATCGTAGTAGTGATAAAGCCCGGGTTTTGTAAAGGTAAACTTCACGCTTTGACCTGCTGCAACGTTTAAGGTAATGGCATCCACATTCAGGAATGAGCTTTGATTGGGCGTTGATAGAATTGTATGCGCGACTGTATCGTTATTCTTCCATGTCACCGTGGTTTTGAGTTGGACGGGCAAGATGAAGGGAGCGAATATTCCCTGACCTTTTGGAATGGTAACGGAGGTCAATGGAGCGGGTTTGTGGGTGATGTTTGGAATGGCATCGGTATCGCGGGTGGTGAAAACGGTCGTGCCGAGTACAATACCAAGCACCAACCCTAATACCAAAACGATCACTACTGACGGGATGAGAACACCTGCACGCAAGGGTGTTTTTACCATAAAGCTTCCTTCTCCTTTCGTTCTGGCCTAGCCACGTACTGCTGGCAGGACGGATAGCTGCCATAAAAAGGCATAGTAATACCAGAACTGCGTCGTTGATTGGCGCAAAAGCGGAGCTTAGTATCCACGAGGGACATCAACCCCCACCATATCAGAAATGTTCAGATCTACTGTAGTTATGGCTGAACGTATGCATAATGTTTCTATTGGGGAATACGTTGGGGGGTTACATGTGATAAGGATATGATTATGCTGGTTAGATGTGGCTGGCCTACAACGCCCGTAGGGGCCGGTTGATCGCACTCCATAAGCATGAAATGAAGCGGTTGACCCAATCCCAAGCAGGGTACCCGCAAGGGGTACCTCTCTCCCTGACACTTTTTTTGTGAACCTGCAAAACGCCCGCACGAGCGAAGCGAGTAGAGGGCCCGAGGGTGTAGCCCTGGGCGGGGTGAGAGTCAGGCACGCTGGCCCCACCCCAGGGCGCGATCAATCGGGCCCCTACGCCCCCCGGGCCCTCGCTTCGCTCGGCCTGTTATGGTGCAAAGCCGATCAGAAAATTCAATGTATGCTTACTCGATGCGCAGCTTTCCTAGAGCACCAAGTTCTTTGCGCCACTTGTGACGTGCCTGGATATAGCGCACCGTACCGGAGTGAGAGCGCATCATCACCGACGATGTGCGAGCGCCCCAACCATAATATTCAACGCCTCCCACCAGTTCTCCGCTGGTTATGCCCGTGGCCGCGAACGAGACATCGTTACCTCTCACAAGGTCATTTGTATGCAGAACCTGGTCGGGATCAATGCCGTTGGCCCGGAGCCGGGCACGTTCCTCATCAAGAGCGCGCTCCAGGTCGGCGGGATTCGGGTTTCCGCGATCCTTTTCTGTCAGTGGCCAGATTTTACATTGAATTTCTCCACCGACACACTTCAGCGCCGCTGCGGCCAGCACTGCTTCGGGTGCGCCTCCGATGCCCATCAACACATCGACGCCGGTATAATCTTCCATGGCAGCTTGAATAGCCGCCGATACATCTCCATCGGTGATCAGACGGATGCGTGCTCCCGCCTCTCGAATTTGCCGGATGATATGCTTATGGCGCGGTCGATCGAGGATCACCACCGTCACGTCGTCAATAAGAGCGGAGCGGGCTTCGGCAATGCGCTGTAAATTCGTCGCCACCGGTGCATTAATATCGATCACGCCCCTGGCAGCTGGGCCAACTGCGATCTTTTCCATATAATAGACGCCAGGAGGGGCCGAATACATGGTACCGCGTTCGGCTGTAGCTACGACGGCAAGCGCACCGGGGAGACCCAGCGCGAGCAGCCGCGTGCCATCAACCGGATCAACGGCCACGTCCACATCCGGTGGTAAGCCATTGCCTACCTGCTCGCCAATATAGAGCATAGGGGCTTCGTCCTTTTCACCCTCGCCAATCACCACGACGCCATTCATATCGACACCATCGAGGGCTTTACGCATGGCATCCACCGCTGCCTGGTCAACTCTCTCCTTGTCCCCCTTGCCCATCCAGCGTCCGGCACTCAAGGCCGCGGCCTCGGTGACGCGAACCAATTCCATCGCGAGATTTCGCTCTCTGGTGCCTGACTCTTCAAAACGTGTTTCCGGCATAAATAAACGTCCTCCCTTTCCTTGCGTCCTGCTTCAAGGATGACTCATGTGGCCACCCATAATGTCGCTGGCAAGACGAATGGATGCCTTCTCGACTCTCTTTTCCTGATCTGGGATGATTCTATATTTTTATCTGGCGTGGTCGCGCACGACAATGCTCAGCCAGGATAATAGCGCGTAACCTTTCCACGGCCTCTTCGACATGCCCCTGTCTATTTAAGATGATATAGTCGTACCAATCCTTTTCTGCAAGCTCAACCCGGGCATCCGCTAATCGTCTCCGGCGCTCCTCCTGAGTCTCCGTCTTGCGTGCATCCAGTCTCTGGGCAAGCTCCTCCACCGATTCGGGGACAAGAAAAATGAAAACGGCCTCCGGCACTTTGTGTCTCACTGTTGCTGCGCCCTGCACATCGATTTTGAGCAGCACATCCCGTTTCGCTTGAAGATTTTCCCGAATTGGCTTGCGCGGCTGCCCATACCAGTTACCGTGTACATTCGCATATTCAAGCAGTTCATCATTCTCTACTAAACGATTGAACGTCTCCTGGTCGACGAAATGGTAGGGGTTGCCTTCGCTTTCGCCCTGGCGGGGCCGACGTGTAGTAACGGAAGAAACGACGTAAAAATCTAGTCCTTGTTCTTTGAGTGACTTGATCACTGTGTCTTTCCCGGCACCGGAAGGTGCTGAAAGCACAAAGAGTAGTCCCTGGGGATTTGGGAACCATGGCTTTCTCTGGGGCACAAGTTGCTCCGTGTTTAATTGCATGCAATTTTCCCTATGGTACTTACATCAACTACGAGGCTTTTGGAAAGTCGTGCATGGTACACGGCACATGTCAGGGTACTCACACCATGCGGATATCCACAAGAGGCACCCTTACAAACCGGCCCCACTCAGATTACCCACAAGGGGTATTCCTACGAACCAATCGCGATCGCAGACCAGTATACGAACGAACGACTCTTTGCTATACTATGCTTTCAGCCAGGTAGATAATATGTAGGGGGCACGATACCTGTGCCCGTTGCAGGATACAGGCGCAAAAAGTAAAAGATGATCCCTCTACAAGGCTTTTGAAAACTGCTCCTGTCATTATTGTACAACACACGTCAGCAACTTGTGTAGGCGGGGCGTATAGATGTGATTTCTCGCTTCCCTGCACGAACTCATAGAAAGATGGAGCTATTAAATGCATATCGATGCCATAACTCTTGCCGCGATAGCCGACGAATGGCATACGCTGCTCATTGGGGCACGGATTGATACTATAATTCAGCCCACGGAGCATTCTATTGCTCTGCAGTGCTATGCGCCGGCGAGACAGGAGCAGGGCGGCCAGAATCGCTGGCTCTATTTATCGGCTCATCCGCAACTGGCGCGAGCGCATTTCACCACCCTCAAACCATCAAAGATTTCCAGTGAGCCGCCGTCCTTTGTGATGCTGCTGCGTAAGTACCTCGAGGGTAGCCGTATTGAGTCTATTTCCCAGCCACGCTGGGAACGCGTGCTGGAAATTGTCGCAGGTTATCGTAGCAGCCCCGATAGCGAAGAACGCACGCACTACCGTCTCATCATCGAAATCATGGGACGAACGAGCAATATCATTCTATGTGACGAGCAGGGATTGATCCTGGGCAGTCTCAAACATGTAGGCGCGAATATCAATCGCTATCGCGTCATCGCAGCAAACGTGCAGTATGTTCCACCGCCCCCACAGCAGCGCACATTCGCAGGTCAATCCTTGCCTCGTCTCGATGGGGCCGCAGTCACCGCTGCCCAATTGACAATTGTTGCGGCAGAAGAGCATGCTGAACCTGAAGTACCGCCCACGAAAAAGGGCCGTACACGTGCGCAGGAGCCACAAAAGCTCTGGCAACTTCTCACCAGAAACCTGCTCGGCTTCAGTCCTCTGTTAGCGCGTGAAACCGTCTATCGGACTACGGGTGATGCTGAATCCTCGCTCGATGTGTCTGAGAGCACCTGGGAAGAGTTAGCCTGGAACACACGCGAACTGGCCTCCCTCTACGATACCCGCGCGTGGAAACCACAACTCGTGGAACGTGTGGATACCGGGGGGACTTCCTCGTCTGCAATTCCTATAGCCTTTGCGCCTTATGTCCTGGAGCAGTACGCTGAGTTGCCTGGGGTGCGCATACGTACATCGCCATCGATCAACATCCTTATTGATGAGTATTACGCGGGTGCAGAGTGGCGCGATGCTATGGAGAGCGTGCGCGCCCCTATTCGAAAAATCCTGCAAACGCAGCGTGAGCGCTGTATACGCAAGGCTCAACTGCTGCAACAGGAACTTGCTGTCTCTGAGGAAGCCAATACGCGTCGTTTGCAGGCTGAACTGCTGCTGGCCTACCAGCATGAAATTGCGCAAGGACAAACGAGCGTCACGGTACAAAACTTCTTTGATGATGAAGCAACGGAGATAAGTATTCCGCTTGATCCGCGTTTTGATGCTGTGGGCAACGCCAATCGCCTGTTCAACAAATATCATAAATTGCGCCGTGGTCTTGCCCTTGTTCCAGGTCAAATCGAGCAGAATGCCACGGAGCTGGCGACCATAGAGCAGTTATTGGCCGATCTCATGCTGGCTGAGACGCCTGCCGAAGTTGTGCTGGTCAAGGCCGAGGTGCAGGCGGCCGGCTATATGCGTGGTGCAAAAGCAGGGAGATCATCCCCTACGAGTTCTCGCGGCAAGCAAGCCGCGAAAGGAAAGTCTGGCAAACAGGCGAAAGGGAAACCGGTTCCACCTGGCGGTGGTGTGCCTCTGCATGTACAGAGTCGAGATGGATTCACCATCTTGATCGGCAAGAACAGCCGCCAGAACGAAGAGGTGACCTTCCACCAGGCCTCGGCAAACGATATCTGGCTGCATGCTCGCGGTGTCCCTGGTGCTCACGTGATCATCAAGGCAGCAGGACGGGAAGTTCCTCGCAGTACTATTGAGCAGGCAGCGAGCCTCGCGGCCTGGTACAGCCAGGCACGGGGCAGCACCAGTGTGCCTGTTGATTATACCCTGCAGCGTCATGTCCGGCATATGAAAGGCGGCGGCCCGGGGATGGTCATTTATGAGCGAGAAAGGACTGTTTTCGCGGAGCCATCATCGTTCTCTCGATGAAGCGATGCCCATCTCCTCGCGATATTTCGTGACCGTGCGACGCGCCATGGGTATGCCGCGTGCGGTGAGCAGTCGAGCCAGTTCATCATCACTCAGACGATGTTTCGATTCCTCGGATGCGATCAACTCGCGCAGTACGTCTTTCACGGCTAGAGAGCCGTCGAAGAAGTCTGAAATAGGCATCAGGCGGCCATTTGGGAGCAGTACGTACTTATTTGCCGTTGCCCGGCTGACCGTCCCTTCATCCAGGTTCAGGCGTGTGGCTATCTCTGCACGTGTGAGCGGGCGTAAATAGCGCACACCTTTCTCTAGAAATTCGCATTGATAATCCACAATCAGTTCCGCGACCCGCTTGAGCGTGCGCCAGCGCCGGTGCATGCAATCAATGAAAAACTTTGCCCGATCATTGTGCTGGCGCAGGTAGTGTCGTACTTCCTCGTTTTCGGCATCATTGTTCAAGTATAAAGGCTGTGTGCCGTAACCTGGGCCGATGTGAAAACCATAGCGCTTTTCTTCGATCAATTCTATCTCGAAGCCAGTTTCGCCTTTACGGATGATTAAATCAGGGCGAATATACGAGGCAAATGTTGAGGTAGTTCTTGTGGTTGCATCAAACGCGTGTGCAGGAAATGGATGAAGTGAACTGCGAATATACAATACCGCCTGCCGCACCTCATCTTCCGATACTTTCATTGAACGGGCGATCTCGGCAAACTGGCTGCGGCCCAGGTGATCTAAATAGCGATCAATCAACATAGATGCCAGTGGATGTGGCTCTTCCTGTTCGCTGATAGTCTGCAACTGGATGAGCAGGCATTCACGCAGGTTTCGTGCCCCGATACCTACCGGCTCCAATGTTTGCAACTGACTCAGCACGTATTCAACACGCTCCACCGGAACCTGTAAATGGCCGGCAATCTCCTCAACGCTCAGTTCCAGGTAGCCGCGTTCATTCAAGTTGCCCACCAGTTGTTCGGCAATGAGGATATCATCCGGCGCTACGAGTGCTTCCAGTTGTTGCAGCAGGACTTCCGCCAGTGTTTGACCCATTGGCACGCGTGCCAATGGGTCAAATTCATCCTCGTCATCGCCATCGAAGTTGCCATAGTCGTGAATATCGTAGTGATAATACTCACCCCATTGCTGCTCGACCGGAAATTCATCGTTGGGCAGTACCTCGTTGGATGAAAAAGCCGGTTCCGTAGGCTGCGCAAAATGTCCACAAGATGTGCAGGTTTGTCCTTGCATGAGTGAGCCGCAAAAAAGGCAGACCCGGTGTTCGATCACTTCAAGCGCAGGATTCTCCATCTGTTCCTGCGTCACTGCACGCTCTAATTCATCCGCTGAAAGATGCAGCATTGTACTCGAAGTGATCAGCCTGGCGCTGACGCGTAGAACCTGGTCTGGTTTCTGTGTAGGTTGCAATCGCATATGTGTCTCTCCCCCTATCTTCTATCCCATTTAAATCCACCCGCGACTAAGCAAGGCATTGGATGCGGCCTCCTGTTCGGCTGCCTGTTTATTACGGCCATGTCCTCTGCCTGCCACCTGCGTGCCCAGCATGACTTCTACCGTAAACTCCCGGTTGTGGGATGGTCCCTCTTGACTGACAAGGCGATATGACGGTGTGATGCCGTCACGCGCCTGTGCCAGTTCCTGAAATAATGACTTGTTATCCTTAAACAAGCGTTTCTGCACAATATTGCGTGCGAGAGGTTCCAGCCTTGTCAGCAGAAAACTACGCGCTGCCTCTATTCCCTGATCCAGGTAAATGGCACCAAGCACCGCCTCGAACGCGGAGGCCAGGACACGCTGTCCCCCACCGCTGTGCTGCTCCCCCTTGCCCAGCAGCAAGTAGCTTCCCAGGTGAATCTCGTGCGCAAAATTTGCCAGGGTATCCCTTTTCACGAGAATTGCGCGTATGTCGCTTAACTCTCCCTCGCTCAAATCCGGGAAAGCCTGGTACAGGAAAGCCGCGCTGATAAAGGCAAGAATTGAATCGCCCAGGAACTCGAGCCGCTCGTTGGAAGCCAGTCCCTCGCCCGCGGTTTCATAGATATATGACCGGTGGGTGAGGGCCAGGTGCAATAGCTCCGGGTTCTGAAAATGTATGCCAAGGGCCTCTTCCAACGCTTCGTCCATCAAATTACCTCCAATACCACCTGTGCCACATCTGCTACTCGCTCTGTAACCTCTCCAATATGCCAGAACCTCGTGGCTGTTGTATTGTTCTGCCTGATCGCCTCCCACGCATCTGCGTTTATGGCTGCGAAGAGGCCGCCGGACGTTTGTGGGTCCCATAAAATCTCGCGGTTAAATGCATCCACGCTGTCATGAATATGTACGTGAGGGGTGAGATACGCTTCATTTCGATGCGTGCCGCCGGGAACGCATCCCAATTCGGCATAGTGACGTGCATGAGGCAGCAAGGGCAGCGCATCAAACCTGAAGCGCATGCCGGTAAGACTTTGTGATGCCATCTCCCAGGCGTGTCCGAGCAGGCCAAAGCCGGTAATGTCGGTAACCGCATGTACACCTGGACGCATGAGTGCACGGCTGGCGTCACGATTCAGGTGCATCATCGACTGCAGAGCGGCCTCGAGATCACCGGCCTCGACCTCGTCGCGTTTGTGGGCGGTCGTAATCAAACCTGTCCCGAGAGGCTTGCTAAGAATAAGTACGTCTCCCGGCTGCGCTCCGCCTTTCGTCATGATGGCATCAGGATGGACCATTCCTGTGACGGCAAGGCCATATTTCGGCTCTTTATCGGTAACCGTGTGGCCGCCCGCAATAACCGCCCCTGCCCGTGCGGCGGTATCCGCGCCGCCGCGCAGTATTTCGCTCAGTATGCTCGGGTCAAGGTTATCCGGCCATGCTACCAGGTTAATGGCCATGAGGGGCTGACCGCCCATGGCGTATACGTCGCTCAGGGCGTTGGCGGCAGCAATCGACCCGAAGGCATAGGGATCATCGACGACAGGCGGAAAGAAATCCGCAGTGCTGATGACGGCCTGCGAGTCATTGACGCGATACACAGCCGCGTCATCGATGGTGTGCAGTCCAACCAGCAATTCGGGTGGAGCAGCGTGTAAGGTTAGTGGTCGCAGAACCTGCGCCAGGGCCTCGGGACCCATCTTGGACGCTCAGCCAGCGCAACTTGCCAGCGATGTCAGGCGAATTTGCCGACCTGTGGACATGGAATAGCCTCTCAACATAACATTTGATACTACATTTGTAACGCCATTGTAGCGCGTTGAAACCTACGTCGTCAATGTGTGTG
>WNFT01007856.1_pt1 | contig 14292 bp, 9 predicted proteins | sample 5400191 | NCBI WGS metagenome assembly WNFT01 (sample SAMN13153359, study PRJNA577476) | soil metagenome | isolation source: 80 cm saprolite under Madrone tree | place: USA:California | collected 2016-06-14
TCTTCGAATTGGTGCGGATCGGGATTGATGCCGTAATCGAGACGAATCGGGCCGACCGGCAGCTTGTAGCGCAAGCCCGCACCAACCGCATAACGCATGTTGTTTAAGCCAATGTCTTCTGACGTGGGTAAAAGATTTCCGGCATCGGTGAATATCGCGCCCTGCAGTTCTCCAAAAATGGGGAAAGTGTATTCGACATTAAAAACGGTATAAAATTCCCCACCAACAGGATGACCGTGATTATCGTGCGGGCCGAGATCGCGTTCGCCGAAACTGCGCACGGTTGTGGCGCCGCCATTGAAAAAGCGTTCGTCGATGGGAATGGCGGTTCCTTCGCCAGACCCACTCGTTGTGAGTGAGTGGATAATTCCTGCGCGCGCACCAAATGCAATGGAGGATTGCCGGAACCACCGCTGAAATGGCGTGCCGGTGGGTTCGTCTACCACGACTCCGGGCGTGAGCGGCTTCGGTCCAAATGGAAGATAATAGCCGACGCGCATGGTACCGCGGATGTATTCAATGTCGCTTCCAAGAGCGCTCGAGGCCACATCAAGGGTGTTAATGACCAGAAACCCGCGCGGGTTTACGTATGGACTCTCTCGCATATCAAGTGTGTTGCTTAGTCCGATGGTGTCTACCTGATACTCTCTCGGGCCAAGAAGGAAATCCGGCCTGATCTCTGAGTCGGTTATTTTCACATGCCGGATGGAAAGGATCAGCGCCGCCTCATCGTTTTTGGTAATTTTGCGGCTCAGCTCGAACCGTCCGCCTACTTCGAATTTTGTGTAGCCATCGTAATCAAAAGTGAAGGCGGAGCCTCGTGCCTTGAAGTAAAAATCTGTGTCAAAGAAGAAGGGGTCCTCATACAAAATGTCGCCACGGTAACTGCGTTGTGAGACCTCAATCGACACAGTGAGCGGACGGCCATAGCCAAACAGATCGCGATCGCCCAGCTGCACACCGGCGAGCGCGCCTTCGTAAGTGTCGAATCCGACCCAAAAACCGAATTCCCTGCTCTTGGCTTCCTCTGCCGAGATGTCGAGCCGTAACAGATGTCCATCCACAGGAACCGGCTTGATTTGCAGCAAATTGAACTGCCCCGTTTTCATCAGCGTGCGAAACCGCTCGTCAAGAACATCGGGGCTGTAGGTTTTGCCGCTTAATCTGGTAAACCGTTTCGTCACAAAACCAGGATGCAACCGTCGTAGCCCATTAACCGTCACGCCGTCAAAGTGGTAAACGGGCCCTGCCGAAATCACCACATGCACCGGAACTCGACCTCCGACTGCTTCCTCTGGCGCGCCATTGGCTACAACTTTGACATCGTAGTAGCCGCGCGCCTTGAAATAAGCCTCGAGTCGCCGCGGAATATCCTCCACGCGCGCACCGGCGTAAGGACGCTGTAGCAAATCGAGTAGTTGTGGGCGAAGCGTCTCCGCACCGTAAACAGTCTGGCCGGTAAATACGATGTGACCGAACGAATATTGTCGCCCCTCGTGAATTGGAACGACGACATCGACGTCGTCACGTTGCGGCTGAAACTTATAGCGCGGCGGATCGACTACGACATCGAGAAAACCTTCCGCAATGTAAAAACGCTGCACCAGGTGCGCGCCCTCTTGCATGTCGGCGGCCACGAAGGGCAATCTTTTCTCAAGGCGCGAATATCGCTCGCGGGTCGGCCCCACCATGTACTCGAAAAGTTTGTCCGCCGGCTCGCGCGTGTTTCCGTCAAAAACCACCGTCTGCAGCATGAACCGCGGGCCTTCGGTGATGTCCAGACGCAAGCGATCCGACGATTCAATGACGTAGTGCACATTCACTTTCGTGTAGCCGTGCTTTCGATAAAAAACTTCAAGGAAAAATGCCAGGTCGTCCGCTCGAGCAGGACTCAATCCAAAATCTTCGATCGTGGTGATCTCTTCCTTCAGCGCCGAGCGTAAGTCTTTCTCATTGAAAGCCTGTTCACCGCGAAATTCGATGATGCTCGCGTGCTTCGCGCGTTTTTCCTGCACTTTTTCAACCGCGCGCCGCTCCTTCTGGCGTTGCTCCGGTCGAGCGACATCGACTGCGCTTTGCGCTGCGACTTCAAATGCCAGGGCCACGCTTCCAAGAGAGAACAGGAATCCGTATCGCATTTCAGCGAAAATGAATCAGATATTTCACCTTCCCTCGGAAATCCCCGTGGATGCCGACATCTCCCGTAAGCACAATGTTGTCACTAACCTTAAATCGCACGGTCGCTTGCTGTTGACCGGTACGCGGATCAACCGTTCCCAAATCCAGATCCAACCGATTGAACACCGTATTGCTGTCGGTTGGCTCGCCTTTTTTGACGATTTTGCGGTAAAGCTGTTGCACCAGCAACATGGCCGCACGCCCCGCCAGAACGTTGCCGGTCGAAAGTTCCTGTCTGGTCGCGCCAGTGGCGATCAATGAAATGATTTCCTCCTGCGCGAGCGGCGGCTCGCTCGTGAAAATCGCTTCTGGGGAAAGCAAAGTTCCGTAAACGTAAACGCGCACCGTGTAATCGCGGATAACCGACGTGCCTTGCAGATCGACGCGCGGATTCATCGAATCCTCCGGTGTGAACGTGAGCGAGCCGCGCGAAACGTCGAGTCGGCTGAAAGGCAATGTAGCTTCGACATCTTCCATCCCCACCGAGCCTTGTAAGCCGGGATGAAATCCAGTCCCTGTTAATTTCAAATCAGTTGTCGCCTCGCCAGTCGCCAGACTGCCGCGAATCAGCACCGGATCCTTGGTCTTGATTGCGACATCAAATTTCCAATCGCGGAACGGCGGAGCCGGCAGTGAAAAAAACTCGGGGCGCGCCGATGGAGGTTGCGGTGCGGGTCTGCCCGGGAGCCCGATAGGGATTAAATCGATGTTCTTGAGGAAGCGGCTGTTTGTCAGTGCGACATTCCCGGCGACGGTCGCGGCCGCGAACGGCCCGGTGATCCGCACATCCGCGTCCGCCCGCATGGTGAGTGTGTCGTTTCGCGCAATCAACATGCTCTGCGCTTTGAATTGTAAATCGAGAGTCGGTTCGATCAGTTTGGGAAACGTGACTCGGCCACCCATGGTGAATGGCCCACCAGCGATATCGCCCCCGAAGCGATCGAGAGTGAGCGCGTTGTCCCTGAAAGTCAGCCGCGCACCAAAGCCTCTCACTGCAGGGATCGTTGCATTTGTAAAACGCATCACATTGACCGTCATGTCCCCTGCCCCGCTCAAAATCGGGTGACCGATCGTACCGCTCACATCGACATCCATTCCCAGCTCGCCATCGAGTTGCTCAAGCTCCGGAACAAATTGCCGAACGAAATTTACAGACGTGCGCGCAATGTGAGCTTTCGCCGTAATCGGCGTGTCGTCCGGAAATTTTCTGGCCGCCACAATCTTTGGAATGTTGAGCGGCACGCTTGCGTTTATTTCAACGGGCTGAAGCCGCGCCTGTTCCAGTTTCCCTGAAACGGTCAGCCGATCGTGCACAGCTTGCGCGTTCAACGAGAACGTCGCCGGCTCCATCTTCGGCCAATATTCACTTCGCAGATCTTGAATCTGAAGGTCCAATCGCGCGCTCAAATCGGCGATCGTTCCATCCGCATCGAGTTTCGCGTTTACGATGCCTGAGGTCTTCGCGTTCAGTCCGAGATCATCGAAAAGTTTTTTTAAGTCGAGATTCTCAGACTGAATTGTTGCCGATACTTTGCCAGATGACGGAATGACCGCCGCGTTGGTCCCGAGATTTCTCCACACAAACGGGATCGATACGTAACCGTATGCGTAATTTCTACGGGTCGGCGGCGCCGGAGCCGCGCCGCGCGCACCGCTGCGCCTTGTCGCTTGCGGTTGGGGCTTTACGACCTGGTTAAGCTCGATCTTATCAATTTCGAGTTTGTCACCTTTCGCCTGCGCGATAGCACGGAAATCCATCCCGCTGGTCGCGAAAAAGATGATCGGCACGTCGAGACCATCCGGCAAATAGGATGCGTCGACGTTCGCCTGCAGGGATTGCAAATTTCCATAGCGCGCTTTTTGCAATACGAACTTCAGTTTGCCTGAGTTGTTAAAAGTCTGCGCGTCGCCGTTTCCCTCCCAATCCAATGTGGTCGATCCCGCCAGTTGATTCTGATTACCGGAAGCGTGAAACAGCGGCTGAAGCGTTGAGAGGTTCGCGACATTCGCGGAGAGCCTGCCACTGTAATGATAAGGCCGGCGCAGGTTGAACCTGCCAGTCGCATTAACGTAGTCCGTATCGTTTAGCAACGCGCTGAGGTCGTTCAGATAAATGATGTTGTTCGAAATCGAACATTGAGCGCTGACTTGCCGGAAGACCAGGTCTCGCATGCTGAGATTTGATCCTGCAAGCCACATTTGTCCGTTGGCGATCTCTTGTTTCCATTGAACCTGCGCCGCAAGCTGCAAGGGGCCGCTAAGTCTGTCTGGCGAATCGGCAACCCAAAAGTCTGCCGCTTCGGGCGCGTTCAGCGAGACATCAACATCTGCGGGCTGCGAAGAAAATTTTCCGACCTCCGCTGGAAGCAAATACCGGCCATGAACATTCAGTTCATTTTGGTTTCGCCGCACATTGAAGCGATCGAGCCCGAGCATGTCATCGCTTGAGTTGAGCGAGCCTTCTGCTGAATCGGCGACGTAATCGCGATAACGAATTCCGGTTAAATCGAACTCCATTGCAGTGCGAAGATCCGCGAACCACGCTCTTTTTGTATCGCCGCGCGCGACGCGCTTGGACGCGCGAAGCGTGCAATTCAGCTTGTCGATTATTCCATCCTGGAATCCGACCGCGTTTCCGGTTACGCCGAGGGTTGCGTTCACAGTTGCATTGGCCCGCGGTCAATCGTTCCAAATCAGGTGCGGTGCCTGAGATCTCCAGATCCGTTGGTGTGCGGCCGAAATCTGCGAACGTAGCTGGCAATTCCATTGAGCCACGCAGGTGAAATTCATTGGTTTCCTCAGTGATGTCGCCTGACTGCAAAACTCCCCGGCCTTGTTCTGCCGATATTGTTGCAACTGCGCGGTCGAAATTGATTGCCGGCCGATGCACGTCGCTCAGCTGCAGCGACAGCGTGCCGTTCCAGGTTCGGGGCGCGTCGATGGTGCCTGAGCCTTCCAGGGCAAGGCGATCAATTTCGCCCGAAAGATAATTCTCCGGAAAAACGACGAATTTGTTCAGCGCTTCCGCCGCAACATTGTCGGCAGCCACATGTACCTTCATGTCGAGCGAAGACTTCGTTTCCGTCAGCTCGGAAGACGCAGATATTTGGCCGCCGCCGACTGTGCACTTGAGAACGATTGAAAGTGCGTTCGCATCAATTTGCGATGCATTAATGTCCAGAAGGTGAAGCTGCTCCTGGTCGCTTAAATTCAGATCGCGCAGAATTAGGTTCTTGTTCGCATAAGAGGTTTGGCCGGAGATCCTCAACCAAGTGTCGCCTGAGGGAAGCTGAAGTGTTTCGATCCGCAGCTCGCCCGGAGTGCGCGGATTCAGATCAAGGTCCGCATGTCCGACGACAAAGTCGTACGGCTGATTTCTAACGATAAAGGTCAAGTCTGTTGCACGGAGGTGTTCCGGAAAGAACCTCGGCAATTTCAGCTGCGGGTGGAGCGGGCGCGGTCTCAGCGGCGCTTTTGAAGGATTTAAGACAATGGAAGCGGAGCGTGCTTCAACATCGTTGAACAATCGCGGAAGCCCGTGTCGCGCAAAGCCGAACAAACTGTATTCAAGGTAGAGATAATCGATATCAATCGATTCGATTCGCGAAGGACCAACCGCGAACGCGTGAAGATTGCGGATTGTGACGCTGCCGAACGGATTCCCTTCAACGCGAAAGTCAGCCTTTAGATTTTCTTTCGCAGCATAACGGAGCACAACCTTCCGGCCGATTGCGAGCAGAATTGGGCGATGGAAAATGATCAACAGAGCCACGCAGACAGCGAGGCCAATCATCACGCGCCGCCAAAGCCCGTGGCGTGTCACCCGTGCCTGATCTTCTTCAGCCACGAGCGGAGTCTATTGCGGCCCTGCCGTAGAGGAAAGGGCAAATGCCCCACTCCAGCAACGGTTCCAGTTAGCCATTGCGTGCCGAGAGCTCTCGCGTCACGCTTTCTCGATCGCCAGGCAATGAATCCGGACAAACTGTTTGATTACCTCGAGGGCAGGCTGTCCGCGTCGGAGCGCGCCGCTTTGGAAGAGCGATTGGTCTCCGACAAACAATTGCAACGCGAGTTGGCGGTGGCGCGACAGATTCATGCGGGAATGCTCGGCGATTCTCGCGAAGTTGTGCTGCCATCACAACCAGATGTAACTGAGCAAGGCCGCAAAATGGCGCTTCGCGTAGGCGTCGCATTCATCATTCTCATGGCCGTGAATGTGGGATTCGGTCTCTGGCTAATAGTGAGACATGAAACCGGGAACCCAAATCGGGCGCTGCTCGAAAACCAGATGCGCCAGCAGATCGCCAAATCACTCGAACGCGCTGCGGCGACGTTCACGCCGGCCCCAAACGCTTTGGGGGTAAGCGAAATCACAGTGGCTGTCGCAGTCGGTAAACTGGACGCCACCGCTGACGAAGTCGTCACAGTCACCTCTCGCTTTGGCGGTTCCGCTACAAAAGGCCTACAAGATCAGGGTCGACTCAGCGTTCTTGTGGACCTTCCAGCGAATCGTGAGCAAGATTTTCTTGCAGCAATGATGTCCATTGGTGGAAAAACACCGGGGTCATCCGCCTTCGCCGAGGCTACGGCGGACAAGCCGACCCCAGCTACAGGAACGATCCCGGCCACGGCGGAGAAGAAGAGCTTCGTTGTGCAGATCGTCGAAGATCCAGCAAGATCCAATTGATCATTTCGCCCAGCGGAGTCCAACAGAAGGAAACAAAGATAACGAAGAGTTCCAGATCGATTACAACCTTTGTTTCCTTCGTTGCCTTCTGTAAAAATCTTGCTGCTATCTCATGATTGCGGTCACGTTTGCTTTGCCGGCGGAAAGTTCGGAGTTCTTGCGCCGGCTCGGGAACAAGTTTCGTGTTGATCGAAATGGGATCAGAACGATTCGCGGCACCCTTGATGATCGTGAGATTGAAGTGCTTCATACCGGTGTCGGCGAGAAGGTTTGCCGCCAACACGTGGGAAAATTTCTCGAGAATCAGCAATTTGAATTCTTAATCAGCGCTGGATTTGCAGGTGCGCTCAATGATCAACTGCACTCTGCTGATCTCTTGCTCGCGCGAAATTTTTCGACCATTGATCTTACCGAGAGGCAATCCTTTCCAAGCTTGCCAATTCATCAGGCCGATCTGTTGACGCTGCCTGCTTTGATCGATTCCAGTGATGAGCGAAATGAAATCGCGCGCTCGACCGGCGCAGCCGCCGTGGACATGGAAACGGAATTCATTGCGCGCGCCTGTGCTGAACACCCCATTCCGCTGCTCTCGCTGCGCGTAATTACCGATACGCCTCGTGAACCATTCCCGGCGCCGCCGAAGATCTTATTCGACATCGAACGGCAGCGAACTCATCTGGTAAAGCTGGCGAGATTCCTACTTGCGCACCCCAATAAAATTCCGCGTCTAATCGAGTTCGCACGCAGAATTGCGCGCGCGCGAAAGATTCTAGCGACCGCGCTTGTTGAGATCGTCAAAAAATTGTAGGGCAGGCGCATCGCCTGCCGTCTGGCAACCGGAGCGGTTGCCCTACAAATCTGTAGCCACGGCTCTGTGAGCCGTCTGCGTTTTCTCGTTTCGTATCAACCTGGCCACAGCCGGTGGCTACATATTTCCCGCAGGCTCGATGTGCACAAGCACGTCGGCGATTCGCGAGTCGCTTTGCTGGATTGCGCTTTTCACTCGATGCGCGATCTCGTGGCCGTCATGTACGGAAATGTTGCCGTCCACACCGACGTGAAGATCGACGTAATAATCCAAGCCCATCTTGCGGGCATGACATTTCTCCACCTCGACAACACCCGGGACTGAGGTGGCAACGCGCTGAATTGACCTGACAATTTTTTCACCGGGCGCCGTATCCATGATTTCAAAGAACGCCGGCCGTGCCAGGCGAATGCCGTTTGCCGCGATGAGTGCACATGCAACGAGTGCCGCCCAGTCATCGGCGCTTCGCCATTTTTCACCGCCAATTAGCGCGAGGGAAATTCCAATGAATGCTGCAATAGAAGTCATAGCATCAATGCGATGATGCCAGGCGTCGGTTTTTACCGCGGTGCTTTCCACCTTGCGACCAAATTGGATTACATAGCGAAATAATGTCTCCTTCACGGCCACCGCAACGACGAGAACTACCAGCGTCCACGGAGCAGGCGCATGATGCGGGAGCAAAATTTCGCGCACACTTTGAATGGCGATCACTAACGCGGCAGCCAATACGCCGAGAGCGACCACCATCGCAGCGATCGGCTCGGCTTTTCCGTGGCCGTAAGGGTGCGTTTCGTCCGGAGGAAGTGCCGCGACAGTCAGTCCTCCCCAAATTACAATTGAGCCGCCTACATCCAGGGCAGATTCGATTCCGTCAGCGATCAAGACGTATGCATGACCAATAAAGCCGGCCACAATTTTTGCCGTTGCGAGCCCGACATTAATCACAAGCCCAAGCAGCGCGACACGCGCGGCAGTTTGCAGAACTTTGCTGGAGGGATGATTTTGCGCTCCCATCGATGAACAAAACTATAAATGCAGCCGTGTACGAAACGCACGGAAATCCTCGGGACGTGTTGCATGTTGAATCGCGGGCATGGCCCGCACCAGCCGCAGGTGAAGCTGTCGTGAAAATGCGTGCGGCCCCAATCAATCCTGCCGACTTAAACCAGATCGAAGGAAAATATCCAGTGCGAGCAGAGTTGCCGGCGACGCCTGGATTCGAAGGCGCGGGGTTGGTTGCTGAAGTTGGCGCGAACGTGACGAATGTCGCCGTGGGTGACCTGGTAATTTTGCCGCACAACATCGGCACATGGCGAGACGCCGTTGCGGTGAAGGCGGATGAATTGGTCGTCGTCCCAAAAGGGATTGAGCCTGTGCACGCGGCGATGTTGAAAATCAATCCGATGACAGCGTGGCGTTTGTTGCACGATTACGTCGATCTCAAAAAAGGAGATTGGCTCATCCAAAATGCAGCGAATTCCGCTGCTGGTCGCGCGGTGATTCAAATCGCGCACGAACTCGGCTATAAAAGTGTGAACGTCGTTCGGCGCGGCGAATTGACTGATGAACTGCGCGCAGAAGGCGGCGACGTAGTGCTCGTTGATGGCGAAAATCTTCGCGACGAAGTGAAAGCTGCGACGACCGGCGCGTCGATCCGTCTGGGGCTAAATGCCGTCGGCGGCGACAGCGCCCTCCGTCTGGCGAATTGCCTCGCGCCAGGATCAACGCTGGTCACATTTGGAGCGATGGGTTTGCAACCGTTGAAAATTCCGAACGGCCTTCTCATTTTCAAAGACCTGCGTTTCCGCGGCATCTGGATCAACAAATGGTACGACAACGCGACAAAGCAGCAACGAATGGAAGCCTTCCAACCGTTGTTCGAAATGGCAAAACGCGGTCTGCTGAAAACAAAAATCGAAAAAGCTTATCCGCTCGGCGAAGCGAAAGCGGCGGTTGCTCATGCGGCGCAAAGCAAGCGCAGCGGCAAAATCATTTTCGAGTTTTGAGTGAGCTGTGGACCCACTGAACACGCTTACGGATCGAGAGCGTCGGGACCCCAGCCAGACCAAATTCTCTGTCATGTTGAGCGGAGCGAAACATCTCTGACTAATCCGGCGGTTCAGCCTTCGAGGATGAACTGAGATTCTTCGCTGCGCTCAGAATGACATAGTAGGATGGCGTCCTAGCCGCCGACGTCATTTGCGAATTCAAAGCACAAGCACAAGTATAGCTTCAAGGATGTTTCGACATTGCCACCGCATAATTTTTCTTATCGGACTGACCGGTTGTTTTCTCCCGTTGGATGACATCAAATGCGCGACTGCTCCCGAACCGGGCGACATGCGCGGGGTTGGAAAAGTGGAGTTTCCGATATCGTGCGCGCCTGCCGTCCAATCTGAATTCGCGCGTGGCGTGGCCTTGCTGCATTCATTCTTTTACGAGGAGGCACGACGCGTTTTCACAGCGGTGGCCGAACGCGACCCGAAATGCGCAATGGCGCAGTGGGGAATCGCCATGACTTGGTGGCATCCGATCTGGACGCCACCTACTCCGGATGAAATGAGCGCGGGCAAAGCGGCTATTGAAAAAGCGATGGCAATGAATCCCGGCACGGAGCGCGAGCGCGGATTTATCAGGGCGCTGAATATTTATTACAACAGCCCCGACGCTCGAACCGCTGCTGCCGTCGGGCAATCGTGTCATGGGCCAGTCGGACCACGCGATCGTGTCGTCGCCTACGAAACAGCGATGCGCCAGTTGCGCGACAGGTATCCGGACGATTTCGAAGTGCAAACCTTCTATGCCTTCGCGGTGCTCGCTGTTGGTTATGCCACGCTCGACGACGCTACTTTATCGAAACAACTTGAGGCAGCCGCCATCCTGGAAAAGCTCTGGAAGCAAAATCCGAAGCATCCCGGCGTCGTTCATTACCTGATCCATTGCTACGATTATCCGCAGTTCGCTCAACGCGGACTCGCCGCGGCGCAAACTTACGATTCAATCGCGCCATGGGTGCCGCATGCGCTGCACATGCCATCGCACATTTTTACGCGCTTGGGGATGTGGGACCAATCCATCGCCGCGAATCGAGCTTCGGCCGAAGCTTCACGCGCTTACGCAGCCATGCGCCATCGCGACGCCACTGAAGCCGAAGAATTACACGCGCTCGATTACATGGCGTATTCTTATTTGCAGGAGGCTAGGGACACTGAGGCCAGGAAGATTGTCGATTTTGCAGGCACAGTACGGAAGACAAATCCAGAGCTGGAATTCAGCGGAGCTTACGCCCTGGCGGCGATCCCAACGCGTTATGCGTTTGAGCGGAATGATTGGGCGAGCGCCGCGACATTGACGGTTCCGAACCTTCCACACTGGTCTTCGTTCCCATTCATGGAAGCGTTGATCGAATATGGTCACGCGCTTGGACGAGCGCACACGGGCGACCACGACGGCGCGCGAAAAGCGATCGCGCGGATGCGGGAGCTACGCGACGCGACGAAGGATCCAAAGTTCGACTATTTCAAGCGCCATCTCGATCTGCAGATGCAGGCCGCTTCAGCATGGGTGGCAGCAGCGGAAGGCAAGAAGAATGAAGCGATTGAGACGCTGCGCCGAGCCGCCGATGCCGAAGATATTCTGGGCAAGCATCCGGTTTCGCCGGGCGCGTTTGTTCCCATTCGCGAACAGCTCGGCACTCTATTGCTCGAAGTGGGTCAAGCGAAGCAAGCACAGCGAGAATTTGAAGCCGCGCTCAAAATCTACCCGGGACGATTCAGAGGTTTATACGGAGCGGCGCTTGCTGCCGAGCAAGCTGGGGACAAGCAAAACGCGAGCCGCTATTACGCAAAACTCGCCGCACAAACGACAAAGTCCGACGGCTCACGCGATGAATTGAATCACGTTCGTGAATTTCTTGCCGCCCAAACGAAGGCGCCGAATTCGAGGGACGTTGCCAACAGTCGCGAATAAAAAAACGCTCGGCGCGTCCTGAGTGCAAAACGATCAAGCTAGCCGCACAGCGCTGCTCATTGCAGCGAGCTTGATCACTTTACATCACGATCAAAAACACTCGGGTCTCGTTTCAAAGACCTCTGCCGAATTCTGCGGTCGGGTGCTGGACAGCTATTCCGCTGAGGCGCGGCTGTTATCCAAGATTGCTCGACAGAGCTGGTTTCGGGCGATTGCCAGGATGATCGAGCGGATCACGATTCCAGGAATCTTGCTGCATTACGCGTTGCGAAAGAAATGTATCGCAAAACTTGCACGCTCAGCGCTTGCCAATGGGGGTACACAAGTCGTGGTCATTGGCGCCGGCTTCGATCCGCTCAGTTCCGAATTGCGGCGGGAGTTTCCAACTGCGCTATTTTGGGAAATCGATCACCCGGCTACGCAGCGTCACAAAGTGCGCGCCTGTTCCGAAATCGGAATTGAACGACTGCATTTCGTCGCAACTGATTTGAGCGGCGCCGCGCTCGATAGAGAACCATTGATCAAAAGCAGTTTTGATCCAACTCAACGCACATTCTGGATCGCAGAAGGTCTCTTGATGTATTTAACGGGAGAGACCGTTTCATTATTGATGAGAACACTGGCCAGCTTGAGTGCCCCAGGTAGCCAGTTTGCATTTACATTCATGGAAAAACAGGCTGATCGCCGAATCCGTTTCGATTCGCAAACAAAACTCGTTGATTGGTGGTTAAGTAAACGGGGCGAACCATTCGTGTGGGGGAGTACACGAGATGAACTCGTCGACCTCGTTCGCCCATGGCAGATCATCCGATTCTTTGATCACGATGATCTGCGCAAAGAATTCGCACTGGCTGATGAACCCATCGCCAAAGGCGAAGTAATTTGCCTCGCCGAAATCTGAGCGGGTCGATTAACTTTCCTCATGCTTACGCGGCGCCAATTCATACGTACGGCGGCGCTTTTCGCGCTCGCACCGCGCGTTTTCGCGGAAACCAGGCGAGAGATTTGGGTCAATGATGTCCATTCGCAGCTGAATCGTACCCGTGTGCTCGAGCTTTTGGTGCCACGTAATCGAGATCAGCTTGCAGAGATCGTGCGGTCGGCCTCGCGAAAAGCCGTTCCTATTTCAGTTTCGGGTTGCCGGCATTCGATGGGTGGCCAACAATTTGCCGCAGACAGCATTTGCATCGATACGCGTTCGCTTGATCGCGTCATTTCTTTCGACCAGGAACGCGGTCTGGTTGAAGCCGAAGCGGGAATCCAATGGTCGAAATTGATTCGCGCGTATCTGGAGGCTGAATCGGGCAAGCAAAAGCAATGGGGCATCGCTCAAAAACAAACCGGCGCCGACACATTCACGCTTGGTGGCAGCCTCTCCTCGAACGTGCATGGGCGCGGCCTGGCCATGAAGCCGCTCATTTCCAATATCGAATCATTCACCTTGATCAACGCGGACGGGAAACCGATTCGCTGTTCGCGCGATGAAAACACCGAATTGTTCCGGCTCGCAATCGGCGGGTACGGTCTTTTTGGATTGATCGACAGCGTGACGCTCCGGCTCGTTCCGCGGCAAAAATTGCGACGTGTCGTCGAGATCATTCACGCGGACGAGCTGCCGAAACGGTTCGAAGAACGCATCGCGCAGAAGTTTCTCTACGGCGATTTTCAATTTTCAGTCGATGAAAAGTCGCCGGACTTTCTGCAGCGCGGCGTGTTTTCGTGCTACGAACCGATCGACGAACACGAACCGGTCGTTGCCAAAAAAGAATTACGCGATGACGACTGGCTGGATCTGTTGCGGCTTGCGTATACGGACCGCGAAAAGGCTTTCAAACGTTACAGCGATTACTATCTGTCGACCAATGGACAGACTTATTGGTCCGACACGAGTCAGCTTAGCGCCTATCTGTCGAATTACGCGCAGAAGCTCCGCGAGCTAATTGGCGGAGAAGAATCGAGCCTCATCATCACTGAGATTTACGTCCCACGCAGGGATCTTCCGGACTTTCTGGCACAAGCGGCAAAACTGTTGCGCTCGAACCGCACGACAGTCATCTACGGTACTGTGCGACTGATCGAAAAAGATGATGAGAGCTTCCTCGCCTGGGCCAAAGAACCTTATGCGTGCATCATTTTCAATCTGCTCGCATTCCATACGCCGACAGGAATTGAAGCGTCGGCGAATTCCTTTCGGGGCTTGATCGATTTGGCGATCGCCCGCGGCGGAAGTTATTACCTGACGTATCATAAGTTCGCGAAACCCGAGCAGGTATTGGCCTGCTATCCGCAGTTTAAACAATTTCTAGGCCTGAAGAGAAAGTACGATCCGACTGAACGTTTTCAGAGTGATTGGTATCGCTACTATCGGAAGCTTTTCGCGAGCTCGTGAGAAGTCGGAAGTCAGCCGGCTCGCCTGACAGCCATTTGCACTCGCGAGCTTTCATCGACCGAAGTACGCTCCTTCATGCAGCCGTTCGCCATCGTCGCTTGCGCGCGCATGCGAATGAAGTGCCGCAGGCATTTCGCGAAATCATTGACGAGCCGACCTATCGTCGTTCGGTTGATTACACGCTCGCCAAGAGCCGCTTTGGCGAAATCGCGGGTGCGTTCGATTTCCTGCTGCTCATCGCAGTGCTTTTCAGTGGCG
>WNFT01003112.1_pt1 | contig 14288 bp, 15 predicted proteins | sample 5400191 | NCBI WGS metagenome assembly WNFT01 (sample SAMN13153359, study PRJNA577476) | soil metagenome | isolation source: 80 cm saprolite under Madrone tree | place: USA:California | collected 2016-06-14
GTCATCGAAGACGTCGTTGCCCGCGACGTGTAGAGAGGATCCGCGTCACGACTAGTCCATGTCGGCCATGAGCGTGACGGTGACGCGCCGCTTCTTGTCTTCTGGGGTGCGGCGGTCATCGAGTGGGCCCATCCTGATCTCCTGCACCCGGGAGAGTTCCACCCCCTTCTTCTCGAGGAAGCGCCAGACGGCTTCGACCCGGCGCTGGGCGAGACCGTAGTTGTAATCGCGCGTGCCCGTAAGATCGCTGAAAGCCCTGAGCCGCACGATTAGGGTCGGGCTGGCCTGGAGCTCGTTGACCACGTCGAGGAGCACCACTTGTGCGCCCTCCGAGAGGTCCGCCTTGTCGGAGGCGAAGTAAATCTCGACCGTGTCCACGACCCGCTGCCTGTAACGGTTCGACCAGAGACGCGTCAGGCGGCCGTCCACGCTCTCGACCCTGTTCATCGCGGCATCCGCCTGCTCGTTAGCGCCGCGCGCGAGCTGACCAGTGGTCTTGATCTGGTCGCCGAGCCCGTCCAGGCGCTGATTCATCTCGATTTCCTTCTCTTCCAGGAGACTACGGACCCAGTCCTTGGTCGCGCAACCCGAAACGGCCACGAGCACGATGGGGAGCAGCATGCCGATCCTCATCAGCTGCACCATTGCGTTCTCCTCTCGAGTGCCTCGATGTTTTTCCACGCGCCCACGCCCTAGACGTGACTCTGGATGACCTTTCCGTCCCCCAAGGGGCGCGCCGGCCGCTCCGGCGAGCGCGATCACGGCGACGATCGTGGCTCCAAGACTCAGTAATCGTCTCATGGTGCCGGTCCCCTGTGCATGATCTGCAGCTCGCGCCACGCCACTCGATGGCACACTTGGCCGGCGACGTTTCGGGCCCCGCTTGCCCACCTTCCGTGCGTCACCTATGATCGTCAGCACGCGAGTACCCTACATGCCAATCCGCGAGATCCTGACGGACCACTACCGCATCCCGCTGGAGGGTACCGGACTCGGGCTGGCGCTCTCCCGGAAGTTCATGGAGCTACACGGAGGCCGGATCTGGGTGGAGAGCGAGCTGGGGAAGGGCTCGACCTTCCGCTTTACGTTGCCGAACGGATAACCCCTGATGATCAGCCGGCGGGCATTCATTGGTGGCCTTGCCGGCGTCCTCTTTGCCGCGCCGCTCGCCGCCGAGGCACAGAGGCTCCAGCTTTACGAAGGGCGCGTCCAGTGGATCGCCGGCTCAACGCTGATCCTGATGACGGACGAGGGCTGGAGTCTTCGGGTTGACTTGACGCGGGTACCTCAGAGCGACTATTCGGGCGTGGGACCACGCGATCGGATCATCGTGAATGGAACGCTTTCACAGGACGGTAACTATGTGCTTGGTCTGTCCATCGAGCGGGTTCGATCGGATTACCAATCACCCTAGGTCATCCGGCAAGGCTCTTGACCTGACGATCCCGCCGTCTCTGCTGGGCCGGGCGGACGAGGTGATTGAATGATGACTACCCGACGGGCGTTCATAGGCACGCTAAAGTCGATTGCCGTCGGGTTCCTCATGGTCGCCTGCTCTACGGTGAAGAACACCCCAGCGCAGGACGAGGCGTGGAACCGCTGGACGGCCTGCCGCAGCCAGGTGCCCGGCGCGGAGATCCGGAACGTGCAGCTCGACGGGCGCATCAGTTTCTGGGCCAACGGAGCCTTCCAGGGGCGGTCCATGCTCGACTGTCTGGCGCGAGCGGGAACGAATGGCCCGGCCCTGCCCGAGGCCACCTACGCGACCTGGCCCGGCGGTGCGTGATCGCCCGCGCTCATTCCGCGAAAGAATGGCCGCACACTTGCGCGTCTGACCGGATGACGAAGCCCTCCTCCCGCGTAGCTGGTTGACGTAGCAGCTGCGAAGGAGAAGGGCTTCTTTTACAACGACTTCACTGCGTTACGGGTCATTGGTGGAGGGTAAGGGATTCGAACCCTCGACCTCGGCGTTGCGAACGCCGCGCTCTCCCAACTGAGCTAACCCCCCGAAGCTGCATTCAGAAACAGCCCCGCCATTCTACCCGCGCCGTCCCGCGCCTACAAGCGCTTCGGCGCGCGGAGAAGGCGCGCCCTCAGGCCTTGGGCGCCTGGCTCTCCCCGAGCGCACGCAGCAGCGGCGCGAAAAGATCGATCGGCAGCGGGAAGAAGGTCGTGGTGTTCCGTTCCGAGGCGATCTCGCGCATGGTCTGGAGATAGCGGAGCTGGACCGCGATCGGGAAGCGGGTCAGGACGTCGGCCGCCTCGGCGAGCTTGGCCGCGGCCTGGAACTCGCCCTCAGCGTTGATGACCTTGGCCCGCCGCTCGCGCTCGGCCTCCGCCTGTTTCGACATCGCGCGTTGCATGTCCTGGGGCAGGTCCACGTTCTTCACCTCGACGGCGGCCACCTTCACGCCCCACGGGTTCGTGTGCTGGTCGATGATGCGCGTCAGCTCTTCGTTGATCTTCTCGCGCGAGGCCAGCAGGTCGTCGAGCTCCTGTTGACCGAGCACGCTTCTGAGCGTCGTCTGCGCCATCTGGGATGTCGCGTAGAGGTAGTCCTCGACGCTGATCACGGCCTTGTTGGCGTCGAGCACCCGGAAGAAGATGACGGCGTTGACCTTGACCGAGACGTTGTCCCGCGTGATCACGTCCTGCGGCGGCACGTCCATGACGACGGTGCGCAGGCTCACCTTGACCATCTTGTCGACGAAGGGGATCAGCAGGAGGAGACCAGGACCGGAGCCGTCACCGCCGGGATTGACGATGGCGGGCGCCTGCCGGCCGAAGCGGAAGATGACGGCCCGCTCGTATTCGCGGAGGATGCGCACGGCGTTCAGCAGGACGAAGAACGCGATGATGACGACCGGGATCAGCCCCAGCGTCCAGTCCAGACCAAGCATCGTGGGAGCCTCCTAGGGAGTTTGGGCCCTGTCGCCCGCGCGGCTGACCCTGAGAGTCAGCCCATCCACCGCCGTCACGCGCACTTTTTCGCCGGCCGGAATCGCCCCGCCTTCGGCGACGGCGCGCCAGATCTCTCCGTCCACATTCACCTGTCCCTCGGGCCCGAGCTCCCCGCGCGCCACCGCCAGGCGGCCCACCATGCCTTGAGCGCCGGTGACCTGGGGCCGCCTCATCGCCCTCACGCCCGCCGACACTGCCCAGACGAAGAGGCCCGCCGTCGCGCCCACGGTCGGGATGATGACGGCCCAGGAGACGCGAAAGCCGACCTCGGGCGCGTCGTAGAGCATGAAGGAGCCCAACACCATTGAGATGACGCCCCCGATGGTGAGCACCCCATGACTCGCGATCTTAATCTCAGCGATCAGGAGCGCGATTCCGAACAGGATCAGCAATACGCCCGCCCAGTTGATCGGGAGGCTCTGGAAGGCGAAGAAGGCCAGGATCAGCGAGATGCCGCCGATGACGCCCGGCAAAACCACGCCGGGGTTCTGCAGCTCGAAGAAGATCCCGAGCATGCCGACCATCATCAGAATATAGGCGATGTTGGGATCCGTGATGAGCGCCAGGAAGCGGTCGCGGAAGCGGATCTCGATCCGCTTGATGGGCGCATCCCGCGTCTGGAGAGTCACCATCCCGCGCGTGGTCTTGACCACCCGCCCGTCGATCTTGGCCAGGAGGTCCTGGAGGTTGTCCGCGACGAGATCCACGACCTTGAGCTTGACCGCCTCGCGTTCCGTCACCGACACCGAGGACCGGACGGCCTTCTCCGCCCACTCGACGTTGCGCCCCCGCTCGGCGGCCAGGCTCCGCGCGAAGGCCGCCGCGTCGTTCGCGACCTTTTTGGACATCTCCTTGCCCATGTCGCCGCCGCCCGCCGTGACCGGATGCGCGGCGCCGATATTGGTGGCCGGCGCCATCGCGGCCACGTGCGCCGCCATGGTGATGAAGACTCCAGCGGAGGCCGCCCGCGCTCCCGTCGGCGCGACGTAGACGATCACAGGAATCCCGGCGTTGAGAATGGTCTGCGCCATGGTCCGCATGGAGCGCTCGAGGCCGCCTGGCGTGTTCAGCTGGACGACGAGGGCCTGCGACCCGTCGGCCTGGGCGCGCTCCACCGCGGTCGTCAGCAACCGGTCGGTGATCGGGGTGATGGCGCCGTCGAGCTCGATGATGGAAACGGGCTGTGCGGCGTGGGCGGGAGCCGCCCAGGCCAGGGCCGCCAGCAGAAGCGCCGCGACAGCGACAGCCGTCCTGCGCATGTCACCCTCACTCGCGATGGGAAACTCCGGGGACCCGGATCAGAGCGCGCCGCGGAGGTCGCCAACCGCCTCGGCGAGGCGCTCGACCTCGGCGGGCGTATTGTAGACCGAAAAGCTCGCGCGGAGAGTGCCGACGATGCCGAGGCGCTTCATCAGCGGCTGGGCGCAGTGATGGCCGGCGCGCACGGCGATGCCCCGCTCGTCCAGCAGCGCCGCGCCGTCGTGCGGGTGGATCCCCTCCACGTTGAACGCCACGACCGCGCCCTTGATCTCCGCGTTGCGCGGGCCGTAGATCGTCACGCCCGGGATACGCATGAGCGCGTCGAGGCAGCGCGCCGTCAGGTCGCGCTCGTGGGTCGCCACCCGCCCCATGCCGAGCTTGTCGAGGTATTCGACGGCGGCGTGGAGCCCGACGGCGCCCGCTATCGGCGGCGTGCCCGGCTCGAAGCGCCACGGCAGGTCGTTCCACTGGGCGTGGTCGATCCAGACCTCCTTGATCATCTCGCCCCCACCCCAGGCCGGCTCGAGACGCTCGAGCGTCTCGCGGCGGGCGTAGAGTACGCCGATGCCCGTCGGTCCGAGCATCTTGTGCCCGGAGAAGACGTAGAAGTCGGGTCCCATCGAGGCCAGGTCCAAGGGCAGATGCGGGGCGCCCTGGGCGCCGTCCAGCAGAACGAGGGCGCCCGCTTCCCTCCCGCGCCGGATGATCTCGGCCACGGGATTGATGGTGCCCAGCACGTTCGACACGTGGGCGAGGGCCACCACGCGAGTCCGCGGAGACAGGAGCTGCGAGAAAGCCTCCATGTCGAGGAATCCCTCTCCGACCACCGGCACCGCCTTCAACGATGCGCCGCGGTCGCGGCACGCCATCTGCCACGGGATCAGGTTCGAGTGGTGCTCCATCTCACTCACAAGGATCTCGTCGCCTGGGCCGAGCGTCCGTCCCACGGCCTGGGCGACGAGGTTGATGGCCTCCGTCGTCCCGCGGGTGAAGACGATCTCTTCCCGCGAGGCCGCCCCCACGAAGGCGCGTACCGCGTCTCGCGCCCCTTCGTAGAGCTCGGTCGCTTCCTCGCCCAGGGTGTGGATGGACCGGTGGACGTTCCCGTGGCTTCGCTCGTAGTAGCGCGACACAGCCTCGATGACCTGGCGAGGCTTCTGGCTCGAGGCCGCGGAGTCGAGGTAGACGAGCGGGGCGCCGTTGACCAGCCGGCTCAGAATGGGGAAATCCGGGCGGCAGCTCTCGCCGGGGGCGCTCATCGCGCGACCTCCCGCCCCTCGAGCGCGCCCTGAAGCACCGTGAGCGGCAGGGTGACGCACTTCATCCGAGAGGCCCGCACGTCGGCCTGCAGCCGCTCGAGCAGATCCGCCGCGGTGAGGGTCGAGACCGAGTCGACGGATTGCCCGATCACACTCTCGAGCAGGACATCCGCGGAGGCGGCGCATATGGCGCAGCTGTCGCCGCGGTGGCGGGCATCCGTGACCGTGCCGCCGGCGATCCGGCACTCGATGCGAATCCGGTCGCCGCAGAGCGGGTTGACATCTTCGAAGCTGGCGTCGGGTTCCGGCAGGCTCCCGCGGTAGCGCGGCGCCCTGAATCGCTCACGGATAACGCTGCTATAGACCACGCGCCTACTCGGGCAGCTCGCCCCGCGCCGCGCTGGCGCGGTAAGGCGGGAAGCGCCAGGCGCTGTCACGGGACAGCAGGCCGCCGTGGCCGAGAGCCGCCAACTCGCCCGCACCCATCTCTTCGCCGGCCAGAAGACGTGGAAGCACGAGATCGAAGGCCGTCGCCTGGGAGAACATGCCGCACGCGGGCATGCCGAGGACGGGCCGCTGCCTCCAGCGCGCCAGCCAGAGCAGGCTGCCCGGATGGGCCGGCACGCCGTGGCGGACCATCTCGCCTCCGGCCCGCCGCAAGCCTTCGAAGATCGGATCGAGGGGGTCGAGCGAGGCGGCACCCGCGGCAATGATGAGCTCGGCGCCGTCCTTCGCCAGCTCCTCTAGGGCGGTCACCACTGCCGCAGCATCGTCCGCGCAGTAGCGGACCGGCAGCAGCCGGGAGCCGAGCCAGTCCACCTTCTCGCCGAGCGCGGCCTCGAAGCGAACCCGCTGTTTGCGCTCGAGCGTGGCGCGCGTCAACGCGCCGATCAGACGCGCGCCAAACGGCCTGACGGTCACGAGCCCGGCCGAAGCCCACGCGCGCTCTTCGGCGCGCTTGACGATGGACTCCGCGATGGCGAGCGGCGAGATCTTGGCGCGGGCCACCACTTCTCCCTGATCGACCGGTTGAAGGTCGTACAGCGTGTAGACGGCCATGCCTTCCTGGGCATTGACCTCTTCGAGTGCTTCCTGGCGCACCTGCAGCAGGCCGCGGCGGGTCGCCGCAAGAGTCCACTGACCACCACCATATCCTTTGACGACGACGCCCTCCCCTGCCGAGGCCTGGGAGAGCCGCGCGCCCGCCGGCTCTTCGTGGATGTCGCCGGGCTCGAGCTCGAGGAGGTGGACCTGCCGCCACGGCAGCCCGAGAAGGCGCGCCGCCAACGCCGCGTCGAGCACCTGTCCCTTTTCCAGCGCGACCTTGCCGTCGCTGTCGCGGACGTCGTGGCAGATGACTCGCCCCTCGAGCGCCAGGGCCGTCGCGCCCTCGCGTCCGACCGCGATGGCCTTCACTTCATCCCCCGCTTGATCTTCTCGCTGATCGGAAGGCCCGTGGCGCCACGCTGGACCGCCAGTACTTCAGCCAGGACAGCCAGCGCGATCTCGGGCGCCGACTGGGCGCCCAGGTCGAGGCCGATGGGCACGTGCACCCGGGCGAGCGCGTCCTCCGTCACGCCGTCCTCGCGAAGAAGATCGAGGATGGCCTTGCCGCGCCGGCTCGATCCCAGCAGGCCGACATAGCCCACGGGCGTGGCCAGCGCGTGACGGAGCACCGGCAGATCGTACTTGTAGTCGTGCGCCACCAGGACCAGCGCCGTGGTCGGGACGAGCGGAACGCCCTGGACCAGCTCGGAGGGTATGCCGATCTTGAGCTCGTCGACGTCGGGGAAGCGCTCGCGAGTGGCAAAGCGGGGGCGCCCGTCGATGACCACGGTCTTGAAGCCCAGGACACGGGCAAGTGTCACGAGCGGCATGGCGACGTGCCCGGCGCCGACCACCAGGAGGATGGACGCCGGCACGAACACCTCGGCGAAGACTCGCGTGCCCTCGACGGTAAGGGTCCCGGACTTGCCGGCCTTGATGGCCGCGGCGCCCTGGCTGACGGCCTCGGCATCGAGTGCCTCGTCGCCGAGCGTGCCCTCGCGCGTGCCGCTATCGAGGAGAAGCATCTTGGCGCCGCTGTGGGAACCGGCGGCGTCGGGCGCCTGGAGACGCGTGAGCACCGCCCCGCGCCCGCCGGCCTCGGCGTGCGCCCGGAGCCGCTCGTAGACCGCCAGCGTCGCGTCCGCCGGCTTCTCCAAATCGACCGGCTCGACGAAGACCTCGATGGTTCCGCCGCAGGTGAGCCCGATCTCCCACGCCTCTTCGTCGCCCAGGTTGAGCTCCAGGAGCCGCGGTGTCTGATCGGCGAGGACCGAGGCGGACTCCTCGATCACCTGGGCGTCCACGCAGCCCCCGATGGTGACCGAGCCCAGCACGCGCCCCCCCTCGCCGACGAGCATCTTGGCGCCTTCCTTGCGCGGCGTCGTCCCTCGCGTGTTGACGAGCGTCGCCAGCGCCACCTTGCCCTCGGCGCTCCGCAGCCTGTCCAGATGCTCGAAAAGCTCGCTCATTTGACCTCTACCGTACGTTTAGATGCCCGGCGAGCTCCCGGAGGCTCGCCAGATTGTGCGCGGCGGCGAAATGGTCGACGAGCGGCAGCGCCGCCGCCATGCCGCGCGTCAGGGGCTCATAGGACGGATTGCCCAGCAGCGGATTGAGCCAGATGACGCGGGCGGCGCGCCGCTTGAGCGTGAGCATCTCCCTTGCCAGGACCTCGGGCTCGCCGGTGTCCCAGCCGTCCGAGAGCACCAGCACGATGGTCCGCCGGTCCACGAGACGGCCCCACGTCTGGTTGAACTCGCGGATCGATTCGCCGATGCGCGTCCCCCCTGACCAGTCGCGTACTTCAGTGAGGCGCCGAAGCGCCCTCTTGTAGGACGGGCCGCGGAGGAGGTCCGAGACGCGGGTCAGCCGGGTCGCGAACGTGAACGTCTCCACGCGCCCGAAGACATTCTGGAGCGCGTAGAGGAACTGGAGCAGGAAGCGGCTGTAGAGATCCATGGAGCCGGAGACGTCGCAGAGCAGCACGAGGCGCACCTTGCGGCGGCGGCGGGCGCGGCGGCGCAGCTCGATGATCTCGCCCTTCATGAGGTTGGCGCGCATGCTCCGCCGGAGATCGATCGTCCCCCCGCGCCGCGTGGGCTTGCGCCGCCGGCTCACGCGGCGCGCGAGCCGCTTCGCGATCTGCACCGTCAGTCGCGCCACCTCGTCGAGCTGCTCGGCGGGAAAGGTCGAGAAGTCCTGCTCCATCAGCGCCTCGCGGTCGGAGAGTCCGGGCACTTCGACCGGCTCGTCGTCAGAGCCTTCGCCTTCCTCCCACTCGTCGAGGGCGATCTGCGCCTGCTTCTCCCGCGCGGCCTCGACGGCGGCCGTGTCCGGCTCGTCGTCCTGTCTCACCGGCTGGATGGTGGCGACGAGACCGTCGAGTCCCTGCCCTTCTTCGGCGTGGAATTTCCAGAATGCCTCGAAGCATCGGTCGAAGGCGGGCTGCTCCTCGATCCGGCTCATGAGGACGGTCCGAAGCGTCAGGTAGACCTCGGCACGATCCATCAGGTCCACGGCCTCGAGCGCCCTGACGGCGTCCATGACGGCCGACGTTGTCACCGGCAGCCCCGAAGCGCGCAGCATGCCGCCGAAGGCCAGCATGGCGCGCGTGAGGTCGCGGGGAACCGCCATCGCGTCAGCGCTGGGCGGCGACGAAGCGGCCGATGCCGCCCGTGGCGAGCTCCCGCTTGAGGCGCTGGACGTCGTCCACGTCCTTGACCACGCAGCCGAGAGTCTCCGTCACCAGCTCTTCGTCGAGGTGGTCCGCGTGCAGCGACGACAGCGCCTGCGCCCAGTCCAGCGTCTCGGCGACGCCCGGCACCTTGGCCAGCCGGAGCGTCCGCGTCGTCTCCATGAAGCGCGAGATCTCCTTCGCCAGGCGCTCATTGACGCCGGGGACTTTGCGCGTGACGATCCTCACTTCCTTCTCGAAGCCGGGAAAGTCGATCCACAGGTAGAGGCAGCGGCGGCGCAGCGCGTCCGACAGCTCGCGCACGCGGTTGGACGTGAGGATGACATAGGGAGGCTGGGTCGCCTTGATGGTGCCGATCTCCGGAATCGTCACCTGGAAGTCCGAGAGCACCTCGAGGAGGAAGGCTTCGAATTCCTCGTCCGCGCGGTCGATCTCGTCGATCAGGAGCACCGGAGGCGCACCCGTCGCGCTGATGGCCTGCAAGAGCGGCCGCCTGATGAGAAAGGGCGGCGAGAAGATGGCCGCCTCCTTCTCCGACATCGTGTGGGGCGTGCTCTCCTCGAGCTTGATGTGCAGGAGCTGCTTGGGGTAGTTCCACTCGTACAGCGCCTGGGCCGCGTCGAGCCCCTCGTAGCATTGGAGGCGAATCAGGTTGGTCCCGAGCATCCTCGCCATTACCTTGGCGACCTCGGTCTTGCCCACTCCGGCGTGCCCCTCGATGAGGAGCGGCTTCTTGAGCGTCATGGCCAGGTGGACGGACGTGGCGATGGCCGGGTCAGTGACGTAGTCCGCCGCTTCCATCATCTCGTGGATCTTCTTGATCTCGGCTCTCATGGTCCTCTCAGTTTACCGCGGCCACTCGGTTTACGTTGGATTGTCGGGGCCACTCAGGCTCTCGTAGTCCTCGGGCGTATCGATGTCCCGGGGCATCGGCGAGGCGACCTCGACGACGGCCAGGCGTGACGGGTCTCGCTCGATGACGGATCGCGCTCCACGGTCGCCGCCGAGCGCCTGGAGCTCTGCGAAGACCGACGAGGCGAAGAGAACCGGATTGCCCAGGCCGTCCGCATACCGGGGCGCGGCGATGGCCTTGCCCGGCTGTTTCAGCGCTTCGATCAGCGCCGGGATGACCACGGCGGGCACGCCGGGCTGGTCGCCAAGGGCGATGAGAACGGAGTCGGTCCCCGCAGGCAGCGCGCTCACGCCAACTCCCACCGACGAGCCCTGCCCCGACTCGGGCGTCGGGTTGACCGCGAGGTGCACCTCGAGCCCCGCGAGGGCTCGCGCCAGCGCATCGTGCTCGGCCCCGGTGACGACCAGCACCGGATGGAGGCCAGCCGCGATCACGCGCTCGACGGCATGGCGGATCACCGGCCGACCTTTGAATTCCAGCAGGAGCTTGGGCCGGCCCATCCGCCGCGAGAGACCGGCAGCAAGTACGATGGCCGCCGTCACCGCCACCCCAAAAACGAGCGCCCCGCGGAGGTCGATCCGCGGGGCGCGCTGGACTCGACTCGAATCACTTCTTGGCGGCCGCCGCCTCCATGGCTCTCTTGGCGAAGACTCTCAGCAGATGCTGCTTGTACTCGACCGAGCCCTGAAGGTCGGCCTGGACGTCCACGCCCTCCGCCGCCTTCTCCGCAGCCGCCTGGATCGAGGGGGCGTCGGCGGCCTTGCCGCTTATGGCGGCCTCGACTCCCTTGGCCCTGGTCGCCTTGGTGCCTGCGCCCGTGATGCCGATACTCGCCTTGGAGATCTTGCCGCCGTCCACGGTTACCACAGCAGCGACGCCAACCACGGCAAAGCGGGAAGCCGGATGGGGGAACTTGGCGTAGGCGCTCTTGACGTTGGCCCCTGCGGCCGGAACACGAATTTCCGTTAGAATCTCGTCCTCTGCGAGGGCGGTCGTGAGAAGCCCCTTGAAGAAGTCGTCCGCCTTGATGGTCCGCTTTCCTTTGGGCCCCTCGGCCACCAGCTCAAAGCCCAAAGCGATGGCGGCGGCGGGCCAGTCGGCGGCCGGATCGGCGTGAGCGAGACTGCCGCCGATCGTGCCCATGTTGCGCACCATGGGATCGCCGATGTGCCCGGCGACCTCAGGCAGGAGCGGACACTTGCTCTTGAGCAGGGCCGAGGACTCGATGGCGTAGTGCGTGGTCATGGCCCCGATGACGAGCGTGCCGCCCTCTTCCTTGATCCCTGCGAGTCCCGACACCTTGCCGAGGTCGATCAAGTGCTTGGGCTGGGCCAGGCGAAGCTTCATCGCCGGCAGCAGGCTGTGCCCGCCGGCCAGCAGCTTGGCGTCGTCCTTGTACTTGGCCAGGAGGTCGACCGCCTCCTTCACCGTGCCGGCCTTGTGGTACTCGAACTGGGCTGGATACATAGGCGTCTCCTTACTTCTTCGATTTGGCGGCCTGGACGGTCTTCCAGACCCGCTCAGGCGTGAGCGGCATGGTTTCGATGTGGTCGACGCCGAAGGCCGAAAGCGCATCCACCACGGCGTTGACGACGGCCGGGGTGGAGGCGATGGTCCCCGTCTCCCCCGCTCCCTTGACGCCGAGCGGGTTGACCGGCGTCGGCGTCTCCGTGCGTCCGGTCTCGTACATCGGCAGCATGTCGGATCTGGGCAGCGCGTAGTCCATCAGGCTGCCGGACACCAGCTGTCCCGACTCTTCGTCGTAGACGGCCCCTTCCCAGAGGGCCTGCGCAACGCCCTGGGCGATGCCTCCGTGGACCATCCCGTCCACGATCATGGGGTTGATGACGTTGCCGACGTCGTCCACGGCGATGTAGCGAAGGATCTTCACGTGGCCGGTGTCGCCATCGACCTCCACGACGCAGGCGTGAGCCCCGAACGGGAAACAGAAGTTCGACGGATCGTAAAAGCTCGTCTCCTCGAGCCCGGGCTCGAGACCTTCGGGATAGTTGTGCGGCACGTAGGCGGTCAGGGCGACCGCGCCCCAGGGCACCGCCTTGCCGGGCGCGCCGCGCACCTGGAACTGCCCGCCGACGTACTCGATGTCGCTGGCGGAGGCCTCGAGCAGATGTGCCGCGATCTTCTTGCCCTTTTCCTTGATCTTGTTGACCGACATGAGCAGCGCAGTGCCGCCGACCGAAGCCGAGCGGCTGCCGTAGGTGCCCATGCCGAACGGGATCGCGCCTGTGTCGCCGTGGACGACCTCGACCTGGTCCATCGGCATCTGGAGCTCGTCTGCCACGAGCTGGGCGAACGTCGTCTCGTGCCCCTGCCCGTGCGAGTGCGAGCCCGTGAAGACCGTCACCCCGCCCGTCGGATGCACGCGGATCTTCCCGGACTCGTACAGGCCGGCGCCGGCGCCGAGCGCGCCCACGAGCTTGGAGGGCGCGATGGAGCACGCCTCGATGTAGGTCGAGAAGCCAACGCCCAGGTAGCGGCCCTGCTTCCGCGCTTCCGCCTGCTCGGCCCGGAACTTCTTGTAGTCGAACATCTGGAGGAGCTTGTCGAACGCACCCGCGTAGTCGCCGCTGTCGTAAGCCACGGCCACGTGGGTCTGGTACGCGCCCGAGAACTTTGGAATGAAGTTCTTCCGGCGGACGTCCGCCGGGTCCATCTTGAGCGCAGACGCCGCGGCGTCGATCATCCGCTCGAGGACGTAGCAGGCCTCGGGCCTGCCCGCGCCGCGGTAGGCGTCCACCGCGGTGGTGTTGGTGAACACACCCGTAACCTCGCACTTGATGGCGCCCATGACGTAGACGCCGTTCAGGAGCGTGCCGTAGAGGAAGGTCGGGACGGCTGGGGCGAAGGTGGAGAGGTACGCGCCCAGGTTCGCCGTGGTCTTGACGTGGAGACCCAGGATCTTGCCGTCCTTGGACATCGCCATCGCCGCGTCGGTCACGTGGTCCCGTCCCTGGGCGTCCGTCATGTACGCTTCCCGCCGCGTCGAAGTCCACCTGATGGGCCGTTTGATCTGGCGCGACGCCCAGGAGCAGACGACTTCCTCGTTGTAGAGGAAGATCTTGGAGCCGAAGGCGCCGCCCACGTCGGGAGCGATCACCCTCACCTTGTGCTCGGGAATGCCGAGGACGAAGGCGCACATGAGGAGGCGGTGAACGTGCGGGTTCTGCGACGTGACCCAGAGCGTGAGGTCGCCGGTGGATTCCTCGAAGCGCGCGACGCAGGCCCGCGGTTCCATCGCGTTCGCGACCAGCCGCTGGTTCACGATGCGCTTCTTGACGACGACGTCGGCGCTCTTGAACGCGGCGTCGATGTCGCCGCCCCCGAGCTCCCACTTGAAGGCGACGTTGCCCGGGGCGGTCGCGTGAATCTGCGCGGCGCCCGTCTGGCCGGCCGCGGCGGTTGCCGTCACCGAGGGCTTCACGTCCCAGTCCACCGCCACGAGCTCGGCGGCGTCGAGAGCAGCGTCCTGGCTGTCGGCGATGACCACCGCGACGGGGTCGCCCACGTGACGGGCGACGTCGGAGGTCAAGGGCATGTGCGCAACCATGACCAGGTCCTGCACCACGCCGGGAATGTTCTTGCCTTTGTTCAGGTCCCACCCGCAGGGCAGCGAGTTGACGCCGGTCATGTCCTTGCCGGTGAAGACCGCCACCACGCCCGGGTGCTTGAGAGCTTTCGACGTGTCGATCTTCCTGATCCCGGCGTGCGAGTGGGGGCTCCGGACGAAGGCCGCGTACGTCATTCCGGGCAGCTTGAGATCATCCGTGTAGTTGCCCTTGCCGGTGATGAAGCGCGGATCCTCGCGCCGCTTGACGCTGGCGCCCATCAGCTTTGCCGTGGCCATGATCGCCTCCCTACTTCCCCGCCATCGTCTCGGCGGCGTGCTGGATGGCCTTGACGATGTTGTGGTAGCCCGTGCAGCGGCAGAGGTTGCCCTCGAGTTGATGGCGAATCTGGTCCTCCGTCGGCTTGGGGTAGCGCTGGATGAGTTGCGCCGCCGACATGATCATGCCCGGGGTGCAGAACCCGCACTGCAGGCCGTGCTTCTCCCAGAAGCCTTCCTGGATGGGGTGGAGCTTGCCGTCCTTGGCCATCCCTTCGATGGTCCCGATCTGGGCGCCGTCGGCCTGCA
>WNFT01003114.1_pt1 | contig 14287 bp, 13 predicted proteins | sample 5400191 | NCBI WGS metagenome assembly WNFT01 (sample SAMN13153359, study PRJNA577476) | soil metagenome | isolation source: 80 cm saprolite under Madrone tree | place: USA:California | collected 2016-06-14
TGCGGTCCGAGGCGCAGGATGTTGTCCGAGGCAAAGATGTGAAGCGGTCCGCCCACGCTGGTATTACGCACCCGTACTTCCTGGATAAACTCGCCGGATCCGCCGATGGCCGGCTGGAAGTGGCAGGCACCGCAGGAGCGGCTGTTGAAAATCGGACCGAGCGCGGGCAATGAATCGACCTCCTTGAAATTCAATTGACCGGTGGCGAAGATCTGCAGGTCAGTGGTGTTTCCAAAGATTGCCTCGAGCTGAATTCCGGGCAACGGCTGCCCGAAACCGCTCAAGGTGATTATTTGGTCGGCCGGCGCCGATGTTTGGGCATTTGCTGCCATCGCTGAGATGGCCACCAATAGCAACGCTACGAGTGTGAGCTTCATCGCACGTTTCCCCCTCGCGGCTACTAATTATTCAGCTTGATCGTATCTGTTTACGGTCTATATCTTGAGGTGCTATGAAAGGTCACAACGTGCCTCAAGATGTCTATCCTATCTGCTGAATTGAACCTCATTCAAACATTCTCTGTAAGGCATTGATAACAGGTAAATAATTCAGTCACCAACTATTTGTCAATCATTACGCTGATGATTATCAGCAAGGTCGTAGCGATTGAGGTCAAATGTTATTCTTTGGTGGGCTAGTGTCTGTTATTCTTTTCTATGCTTAGCAGGGCAAAACAAGAAAAGTGCGTGTCTAAGCGACCAACAGATCGCCCTGACAGGGCATATGGCGCTACGTTGCGAGCCTCTTAAAAGACGGCCCTCAGGGGTTCTGTTTGGGACATCGAAGTCCCGCATAGTCCCGCCAAAGTCCCGTGCGCACTAGGATTTAGCGACTGAGGACCGACTGCACCTGAGGTGAGCGCTTGTCGGCGTGCGCGAGCATCATCGTCACCTGCCAGCGCTCCGTCTCCGATAACGCCTTGTCGAAGCCGGGCATCCCGGAAAGCCGAATCCCGTGGGTTATCACCCAGTAGGTGATGCCTGGGGGATCATCGGTCACCATCTGGTCCTTTTCGAAAAGCTGCGGCGGATGAGGAAACATCGCGTTGGCCAGCGTCGTGCTCGACCGCCCGGGAAGACCATGGCAACCACCGCAGTGGCTTTTGAATAGGCGCGCGCCAGCCACCAAGTTCTCGTTATTGAGCGGGAGCAGACTCTGGAGGTCTCTTGAACCCCTATAGCTCGCTTCCAGCGTGATTCGGGCGACTGTTTCTTCCAGCGGTAGCGGTGGCGCGGAGGTCGCCATCGATACGTAGCCGGAGGCCAGATAACCGTACGCGCCGCCGAAAATCACGACTGCCGTGAGGAAGACCCCGTAAAAGAACCATCGGAAACGTGAAGGCATTATTCGCTCCTGAGCCCCGAGTATGATGGGCAGCACCTCATTTAAATCTACAACGGAACCGGAGCATCTCTATCAATTTCGCGATGGTTCGTGAAAGAAGTTTCGAAAAGCCTTGTTTCCGGGGAAAACCAGAGCGGCACCAGCGAGATTCGGGGAACTCCCGGATCTTTCCGGCAAGAAAATTGTTTTCGAAGAAGCAATCTTTCTGAGGCGCTCATGCGGAGATACGATAACTATCGATGCAAAGGTGGTTGGAAGCGCTGTGCGGGTGCGCGCGAGGGCGGACGATGCGTCTTGTGGCACGGTGCGTGATCGCGATAATGGCGGCGTTATTTTTGTCCGCGGCTCCCGCAATGGCGCAACCATACACGGTCGATCGCAAAACCAGCGATGCGCTGAGCGCTTATCTCAAGGATAATCGCCTGCCGCTTGTCGGCGCACAGGTACTGCAGGACGCGAGCGGAACGCGCCGTCTCGTGCTCTACGGATATGTCGCCACCCAGTTGGGTAAGGACGACGCCGAACAGAAAGCAGTCAAATATTTGAATTCGCCCGGAATTCAGGTGACCAACCGAATCGCTATCAACCCGGAGGTCGGCAAGATGGGTAGGACCAGATCGAAGGGGCATGGATCCCGCGCGGATCAACCGGCGGAGCCGTCGCCGGGTGGTGAGACGTTCGATCAGGTGATGGATGCGATCCAGCGTCATGGGGTGCAGGCAGCGCCAGGCGACGCTGACTTCGGGCCGCCGCAATAGGGATACCGTCCCCTCTAAAACAGCGCAGCAAAAGAATCAGAACGCATGTTTGCGAAAGGCGTCGGTCAGGGCGGGTGTGAGCGCGGCCCAATCGCCGACGAGGCCGATGTCGGCGCGCTGGAAAATCGGCGCGTCGGGATCGTTATTGACCGCGACCACGGTGCCGGCCCGCTTTAGCCCAACGGTATGATTCGGTGCGCCGCTGATGCCGATTGCGAAATAGAGTCGCGGCTCGATCGTCTTGCCGGTGAGTCCGACCTGCAACTGCCGCGGCATCCAGCCCTCGTCCGTCACGCGGCGCGTCGCGCATAGAGCGGCTTTCAGCACACGCGCGAGTTCCTTCACGCGTTCGATATTCTCGGGCTGCTCGACGCCCATCCCGACGCCGACTACGACTTCGGCGCCCTCGAGCGGGGTAATCGTGGGATCGAGTTCGGAGCGCCAGTTCAAGAGACTTGTGAGTGGCTGACCAAGACCCGGCCGCACCGTTTCGATTTCGGCCACGCGTGAGTAGACGGGTTCGGCGAGCTCGAGCACGCCCTGGCGCACGGTCGCCATCTGCGGGTAGGTCTTCGAGAGAATCGGCGCGACAATGTTGCCGCCGAACGCGGGTTTCAGCGCGACCAGCCGATTATCAGCGTCGATTTCAAGACCGATCGCATCGCCGGTAAGTCCGAGCTTGAGGCGAGCGGCAAGCCGCGGACCCCAGTCACGGCCGCGTTCGCTGGCGGATAGCAACAATCCCCACGGCGTGCGCTCGCGCACGAGCTTCGCGATCGCTTCGGCGGCGGTGTCGGGGGAATATTGCTCGAGCGCTGGATGATCGACGACGAGAATGTGGTCGGCGCCGTAGCTCGCGAGCAGGCCGGCGTGGCGCGCAATCGAAGCGGGAAAACCGACGCTGGTCACGGCACCGCCGAGCCGCTCTGCGAGCGCGTCGGTGGCGGAGAGCAGCTCGAGGCTGCCGCGGGTTATCTCGCCCGAGAGATTCATTTCAACGGCGACCCACAGATCTTTGCCGCGCGCGGGCTTGCGGAGCGAAGGAGTGACGGGCCGGCGTTTTTTTGTGGCGGGTTTGAGCGCGCCGAGGCGGTCGAGCATCGCGATTACTTCCTGCGCCGCGCGCGCCGGGTCTGCCGTATCGATCATTTTGCATTCGACCTTCGGCGCTTCCTGCGCGCGCACTTCCTGCACCCAGGTCGGTGAGCCGGCAAAGCCGAATTGCGAGGCGTCGTTGCTGAGCGCTGCGGCGCGTATCGACTCGATCGGCTTTGCTTCCGCCTCCTGGCGCGCTTTCGGACGCGCGAACAGCGGCTTGATGAGACGTTCGGCGCAGGTAATCACGACCGGCAACCGGCATTCGACCTCGTCCGCGCCCTCGTCGCTTTCGCGCTCGGCACGCAGGGTATCGCCGTCGAGGTCCAACTTTCGCGCGCCGGTAATTTGCGCGACGCCCAGCAACTCGGCGATTTCGGGGCCGACCTGGCCGGTCTCGGCGTCGAGCGAATACTTGCCGAGCAGGACGATGTCGAAGGATTCGCGCGCAAGCCAGAGCGCGAGAGCGCGCGCGGTCGCAAGCGTGTCGGAGCCTGCAAAGGCGCGATCTTCGAGATGGACCGCGCGGTCGATGCCCATCGCGAGCGCGTCGATCAGGGCGGAGCGCGCCTGCGGCGGGCCCATCGTGACGACGGTCGTTTCGGCGCCGAACCGTTTTTTGAAATCGACCGCCTGCGCGATCGCAGTCAGGTCGTAGGCGCCGATGATATTGACACCGTCGCGCTTGATGGTCTTGGTGACAGGATCGAAGTTGGCGTCGTCGACGACGGGAATCTGCTTGATACAAACGGCGACCTTGCGCACGGCGTTACTCCTGATTTTCGAGGCTATTCGAGCGTTGCGCGCGGATGCAACCTGCACCGCCGTGCGGCGGGCCGCTTAATACGCGATGGCCGATAGGATAGGTTCGCGGTGTGAGATGGCGAATCGCAAGAACCGCGAGCGCGTTGATTATGGGACTCGTGCTCGTTGGCGGATGCACCGCTCCGAAAAAAAATGAACCGGCGCCGCGCGGCAAGGAACGGATCGTGTCGCTGGCGCCGTCGATTACGGAGACGCTTTTCGCGCTCGGCGCGGGGCCGGAGGTCGTAGGCGTCTCGCGGTACTGCGATTATCCGAAGGCAGTGCTCAGTTTGCCCAAGGTGGGGGACTTCCTGACGCCGAATATCGAGGCGATCGCGGCGACCCGTCCAACGATCGTAATCGGACTCATCTCGTCGTCCGACCAACGGGAGTTTCGTGCGCTGCGGGCGATGGGCTATCGGACGTTGCTCGTAACGGGGGACGATTCGCTCACTGAAATCGAAGATCAGATTCGGCAAATCGGCGATGCGATTGGGCGTCACGACGAAGCGCAACGGCTGGTCGGCGCGATCCGGATGCGAATCGAATTCATAGAGGAGCGGCTGCGTGGTGTGACGGCGCGGCGCGTGCTGATGGTCGTGGGGCATCAGCCGATGGTTGCGGTCGGTCGGGGCACGTACCTCGACGACCTGCTGACGCTGGCGCATGCAGCTAATATCGCGGACGCGTCGGGGCAGACGTGGCCGCGGCTCAGTATTGAATACATAATCGCGACCCGTCCGGAGGTTATCATCGACGGCCAGATGGGCACCGACCCGACGACGCCGGATGCGTTTTGGGGCGAATACGCGACAATTCCGGCGGTGCGGAACCACAGCGTCCACGGGTATCCCGAGGATCCGACGCTGCATCCGGGGCCGCGCGTGGCGCAATCGCTGGAAATCCTTGCGCGGCTGATTCATCCGGAGGCGTTCCAACGCGAGGCGCACATTAAGGGGGGTGCGGCGGGAATCGCTGCACGGCGCTATGCGACACATGACGTTGCGTCGCGAATCGGCGCGGGCCCCATGCCGGGGGCCGCGCAGTGAGCGAACCCGCACTCTTGCGCGAGAGCGCACCGCCGCATCGCGCACCTGCTCCCGGCCATGACGAACTTGCGCAGGCGCACCTGACGCGTGCGCGAATGGTGGCGACGCTCGTGCTGTTCGCGTCGGTTACGGTAGCGGTTTGCCTCGTGGCGGCGGCATTCGGGACGGTGCATATCAGCCTCGTTCGCGCGCTTCGCGAGCCGCTCAGCCCCGACCATGCGATACTTTTCGGCGCACGCATCCCGCGGGTCCTGATGGGAGCGGTCGTGGGCGCGGTGCTGGCGGCGGTCGGGGCGGCTTTGCAGGCGCTGGTGCGCAATCCGCTCGCGGAAGGAGGCATCCTGGGAATTTCCGGCGGCGGCGCCTTCGGCGCGATCGTCGCGCTGGTGCTCTTCTCGCGGCTTGGCGCGGGCGACGCGCTCGTGCCGCTGTGCGCGTTCGGAGCGTCGCTGCTCTCAACCGTTGCGGTATATCGGCTTGCCCAGGTGGATGGACGGCTCGAGCCGTTCACGCTGTTGCTGGTCGGCGTCATCTTCAACGCGTTTTGGGGCGCCGCGATCATGCTGGTCAACAGCGTCGTCAACTTCTACTACACGCACAGCATCATCTTCTGGCTGATGGGCAGCTTCGAAGCGCCGACCTATCGTGAAGTCGCGATGGTCGCCGTGCTGGGTTCGGCGGGGTTTACGGTGTTGATCGCGCGAGCCCGAGACATGAACTTGCTGAGCCTCGGGGACGACGAGGCGGCTCACCTCGGCGTCGAGGTGGATCGGCTGCGCCGCGTAATCTTTGTGGCGACTTCAATCATGATCGGTGCGGCGGTTTCGGTCAGTGGAATTATCTCATTCGTTGGCCTCATCGTGCCGCATATGATCCGGCTCGCACTTGGCGCCGACCATCGCTTGCTGCTGCCGGCGTCGATTTTGGGTGGCGCCGCGTTCACCGTGGCTGCGGATTTGGTTGCGCGCGTCGTGATCGCGCCGGCCGAACTTCCCGTGGGAGCGATTACCGCGCTGTGCGGCGGTCCCTTCTTTATCTACGTGCTGCGCCGTGAGGGGCGGAAGTCACTCGCGCTATGAGTCCGCACAAGGACGCGCGTCCGGCCGCATTACGCGCCAGCGGGCTCACCGCGGGCTACGGTGAGCGGCCCGTGTTGCACGCAATCTCGCTCGAAGTGGACGCGGGCGAAATGCTCGCGGTGGTCGGTCCCAACGGCGCAGGCAAGTCCACGCTACTGCGGATTCTCGGCGGTTCGCTCGTCCCATGGGAGGGCATGGTCGACGTATTTGGGCATCCGCTGGTGGAGATGGACCGGCGTGCGATCTCGCGGATGCTCGCGACAGTCGCACAGGAAAACTCGGTCGCGTTCCGTTTCACTGTGCTCGAGGTCGTGCTGATGGGCCGCGCGCCACATCTCGGGTCGCTTCATTTCGAGACGCCTCACGACATCGAAATCGCGCGCGCGGCGCTCGAGCGTTTCGATTTGATCGAACTCGCGACGCGGCCAATCCAGGAGCTTTCCGGGGGCGAGCGCAAACGCGTTTTCCTCGCGCGCGCATTGGCGCAGGAGCCGCGTATCGCACTGCTGGACGAGCCGACCGCCTTCCTCGATATGCGCCACGTCGCCGAGATCTTCGTCCGTTTTCGCGAGCTTTGCGCCGAGCGCGGGATGGCAGTGGTGGCTACCCTTCACGACCTCAACGCGGCTGCGCTTTACGCTGACCGGGTGCTTCTGATGAAGGACGGGACCGCGGTCGCAACCGGCACGCCCGAAGAAGTACTGACCGCCGGCAACCTGCAGAGCGTGTACGAGACCGATATATATGTCGGGCGCAATCCCGCAACCGGCGCGCTCGCCGTATTGCCGGGCGGCGGCGGCCGTGCACGCGGCCTTTCGTAAGTTTGTCGCGATTGCGCGCCGAGAACGGTGCGGTTACGCTTTCCACGATGGCAACTTCGGCGCGCGCGCATCGTCTCAACCTGATTTTCGACGCGGACGATACGCTGTGGGATTCGAACGTTCATTTTCTCGAAGCCGAAGCCGCATTTTTCGAAACGCTCGCGCGCTTGGGGCTCATCGATCAGAGGGAAATCAAGTCATCGCTTCGCCGGCATGAGCTCGCGATAATCGAGAATATGGGCTATGGGCGCGAGCCTTACCTGCGGGCGCTTCAGCGCGTGGCGCGCGAACTGCTGCCGCCGCACCATCACGAGACGGTTCATGTCGAGCTTGGCAAAATCGGCGACCGGCTGTTGAACCGCCATTGCGAACTTCTTCCAGGCGTGGAGCCGACGCTTGCCGACCTTGCGAAACGCCATCGGCTTTTGCTTTTCAGCAAAGGGCAACCGCGCGAACAGATGCGCAAGCTGGAACACTCGGGACTGCGCCCGCTGTTCAGCCGCGTCGGTATCCCGGTCGAGAAGGACGCGATCGCGTATCGTCTTTTGATGGCGCAGGCCGAACTCGAGCCGGCGCGCACGGTGATGATCGGCAATAGCCCGCGCTCAGACATCAACCCTGCGCTCAAGGCGGGTCTGCGCGCCGTTTACATCCCGCACCCGCATACCTGGGAGCTGGAACACGAGGAGCTGGAGCTTTCGGACGAGCGGCTGATGACACTTCCTAGCTTCCCCCATCTACTGGAAGTGTTCTAGACTGAACATCTTGATGAACGCTGCCACGATTCCCGCCGTCACGGAGGAACTCGTCGAACCGTATCGGCCTCCGCGCGGTCAAAGGCGCAAGGGCAAGCCGCCGATTGCGCTGCGTCCGCTCCATCGGATGTGGCGGCGGACAATCGACCAGATCGAAGTCGTGCGAGTGGCGCTGCCAGTGCGACGCCTGCCCGCGGCGCTCGAGGGCATCGTGGCGTGCCAGATCAGCGACTTCCATGTCGACCGCGACGAGGACTTGAACCGTCTCGAGCAAGCCGTTCAGAAGGTCAACCGGCAGCATCCGGATCTCGTATTTCTCACCGGCGACTATTTCTCGGGGCCGGAGACGATGCGGCGCTACGTTGGCGAGTTTGGGCGCGTGCTCGCCGGACTCAACCCTTCGGCCGGCACGTTTGCGATTGCCGGGAATCACGACCATTGGGCGTCGTTCCGCCTAATCTCCGAGGCGCTGAGCGGAGCCGGTGCGCATGTCCTCGCGAACGATAGCCATCGGCTGACTCTGCGCGGCGATTCGCTCGTCGTAGTGGGAATCGATGACCTCTGGTCGCGCCGCGCCGAGCCATCGCGCGCGTTCCGCAACGTCGCACCGGGTGATTGCACGGTCGTGCTCGCGCATAATCCGGACACTGCGCTCTACACGCGCCACCTCGAGCCGGGCGTGATGCTCTCGGGCCACACGCACGGCGGCGTCGTGCGAATCCCGTTCTACGGCTCGCCGATAAGGTCGATGCTCAAGATCGGCAAGCGATTCTACGCGGGCCTCAACCGTTACGGCGATTTCTACATCTACACCAATCGCGGCCTCGGCACGTTCCTGCTGAGGGTTCGAATCAACTGCCGTCCTGAGGTTTCGCACTTTCGCCTGACCGCACTGGCGGAGGGCCGCGAAACGCCCCGCACGAGAAAGCGCCGCAAACCGCGCACCTGACGAATCCGAAGTTTGAATTAATTGCACCTCACCCTCACCCCTCTCAGAACGAAGAGGGCACAAGGCCATGGACGAAAAGACCGTCGCGGTTGCGGGTGGCTCGGGCTTCATCGGCCGCGCGATCGTGCGGCGGCTCGCGGGAATTCCGGCGACGCGTGTCCGCCTCTTGACCCGTGACGCCGAGCGCGCCCGCCGCAAATTCGAAGCGCCCGCGAATGTTGAATTCGTCAGCGCCGACGTGACAAATCGCGACTCGCTCAAGTCGGCACTTGCGGGCGCCAGCGCGGTCGTCAACGCGGTTCAGTTCGACGGCTACCCGATTGAAAATCCGCGCCGCGGACTCACCTTCGAGCGTGTCGATTACGGCGGCACCGTCGCGCTGTCGGACGCGGCGAAAAACGCGGGCGTAAGTCACTTCATCTATATCAGCGGCGCCGCGGCGGACGAAAACTCATCGCAGTCGGGCTTTCGCGCCAAGGGACGTGCGGAGCGCGCGATTCGCGAATCGGGCCTGAGTTACACCATCTTCCGTCCTTCGCTGGTTTATGGCGCCGGTGACAGAGTCATGAACATGCTAGTAAACGCGCTTAGCATTTCACCTGTGATGCCGGTCCCCGGCACGGGACAGCAGAAAGTGCAGCCGGTGCTGGTCGATGACGTCGCCGCGTGCGTGGCGCTTGCGCTCGGCGGTCGCGGCCGCAATGGCGCCTTCGATGTGGGCGGTCCCGCCCTGATGACGTTCGACGATTTGATCCGGCTCGTGATGGAGATCACAGGACGGCACCGGCTCATCATCCACGTTCCGGAAGCGATAATGCGGCTCGCCGGAGCGGCTGCGGAGATGCTGCCCGTGGCGCTATTTTCGCGCGACGCAGCCAGTTTCCTGCTCGCGGACAACGCCGGTGATATCAAACCGCTGGTCGAGGAATTCGGCATCAAACTCACGCCCGCCCGCGAGGGGTTGGCGTATCTGGCGCCGAAGAAGTGACCATCCATCGCTATTAGTCCCCGCCCCGGGAGTGGATTTGGCACCGATGCAGTGCACCCCAGTGCCTGGGCTTTACGTAACCCGCACAGCGTCGTATGAAACGATAGGAAGCAGTGGGTGCCTGCTTGGGGGCTTTCCGAAGATCCCTAGCCCGCTTGCTGTAAGATAGGGCAACCGCCTCTTTCCTAAGATCCCTCGCCCGCTTGCGGGAGAGGGCAAGCGGCGCGGCGGTTGCTGTCTTTTTTGCAACCGCCGTGACGCGCGGGTGAGGGTGCAGCTACAGATGCTCGCCAAACAAATTGCCGGCCTGTGGGCCGCTGCGGGACGGGAGGTCACATAGCCATGAACACCTACCCAATCGTCGATGCTGACGCGCACATGTTCGAACCACCCGATTTGTGGACGAAGCGGATCGACGCGCCGTTTCGGGACCGCGCCCCACGCATCGTGGAGGGCCTCAATGGCAAGAAGGGGCTCTTCTTTGTCTGCGAAGGCCTGCCGCCGTTCAGAGTGTCGGGCGCATTTGCCGCGGGCCAGAAGTTCGACAGGAGCTTCCTCGAAACCGGCATGGAGAGCGCTCCTGCCGGCGGATGGGATCCGGCGGCGCGCCTCAAGGATATGGATTTGGACGGCGTTGCCTCCCAAATCCTGTACAGCACGATGGCCTTTACTCTGTTCGGGATCGGCGAAGCTGAATTCCAGGAGGCCTGCTTCAGGTCATACAACGACTGGCTGGCGGAATTCTGTAGCTATTCGCCCAAGCGTCTCGGCGGACTGGGATTGATCTCGCTATACGACATCGATCGCGGGCGAAGCGAGCTCGAACGATGCAAGAAGCTCGGTCTCAAGGGCGCGATGATATGGGCAACACCGCCGGAGGGTGAGCCGTACGGGTCGCCGGCTTACGATCCGTTCTGGGCGACGGCGCAGGATCTCGAGATGCCGCTCTCGCTGCATATCCTGACGGGCGCGCGCAGGGAAGGCGTGCCCAATTCCGACGGCGACCCGCGCCACCGCTACGTGCATGTGATTACGCGGCCGCAGGAAGTGCAGACCTCGCTGATGGTTTTCATCTTCTATGGTGTTCTCGAAAAATTCCCGAAGCTGACGCTGGTTTCGGCGGAAAATGATATCGGATGGGTGCCACAGTTATTGGCTCGCGCGGACCATTACTACTACGCATATCAAAAAGCGTACGACATAAACCTTCCGCTTAAGCCGACTGACTATTTCCACCGGCAGGTCTACGCCACATTCATCGACGACCCGTTCGGCCTGAAGGTATATCGTAACGTCGGCGCTGATAACTTCATGTGGTCGACTGACTATCCACATCGCGCCGCGACATGGCCCCATTCGCAGGAAGTCCTGGCCCGCGAGTTCAGCGAAATGCCGGAGGCCGACAAGCGTAAACTCGTGCGCGAGAACGCCGCGAAGCTCTACGGCTTCGAGATACCGCAGTAGCTAGCTGACTTTTCCGCAAGGGGAAAGGGAACACGCCCCGCGAAGTTGGGGCGTGCTCCCCTTCGCGCGGGCGAGAGCGCGCCTTTTAAGCATTCCCGCTCCATTCCTCGCTCCAAAATACTGCAACTCACAAAATCGGGTGAGCGCCAATTAGCCGTGATGAGCGAACGCCTGGCCGCTCACGTCGCTCGGATGGCCGGCGGTTTCGGACCGCCAGAATTGCGGACCACTATAGAGACGCTGCAGCGTCTTCGACGCGCGCTCAAGGCGAGAATCTCTATTCGATAGATTCTGCGCCGAAGCCCTTTCATCTCTGAAAAACTAACCCAGTGAATTGCGCGCAACGATCGCGACGAAATCTCCCTCCGTGAGGATCCCAATGAGGTGTCCGTCTTCGACAACTGGCAAGCAGCCGATCTTCCGCTCCACTAGAACTCGAGCGGCCTCAGCCAACAGCGTATTGGGCCCGGTCGTGATCACGTCCGTGCTCATCACCTCCTTGACGAGGAGGCCGTCCAGAAGCTTTCGCTGAGCAGACTGGCCATAGCCCAGCGCCGTGGCCAGTGCACCACGAAAGAGGTCACGCTGGCTCACGATCCCGACCAGCTGCTGCCCGTCGTCGTCGAGCACCGGCAGATGGCGGATGCGTCCGAGGTGCATAATGTCGTCGGCGAGCGTGAGCTTGTCGTTTCGCTTTAAGGTCGTGACTTCTGGTGTCATGATATCGCGGACTCGCAACTCTTTCATGGGCTAATCTCCCTATAGTGTTTCGAGTAACACGAACCTAACTCAGTCGAGGGCTGACATCAGACTCATTTCTTAGATCTGAGAAATGATTGCAGCACGTAACCGAACCGCTCGAATGAGAGAGGTTTGGATACGTAGTAGTGGGCGCCATTCGCACGCGCCCGCTTCTCGTTGGTGTCGCTTTGATTGCCGGCGACATAGAGCAAAGAAGCACCGGGTAAACGTTTATGGATCCGAGTAAGCAGCCAGCTACGGTCATTTTCTTCGACAGCTTGGTCGTCGAGTATGACTAGTCGTACGTTTGGTTCCGCGAATGTTCCGTCATTCATACGTGTGCCCCCACTGTCTTGGTGGATCAGCCTCCAAGGGGGCTTGACGACTCCGAACACGAGCTCGGCTAAAGCCTCATCGTCAGAGAGCAGCAGCAGAGTTGGTGAGAGGATCTGGTCCGAGTTCACTGCACATTTCCTGACCACCCCCGTCCAAGCAGGCGGGAGTTTGACATCGTGTCCACGGCATGTAACTCAGCAGGAAGCATGCCACTGCCGGTTTGGAACAGACCAGACCGACGAAATAAGATGTGTTCCATGTCTCCGTTGGGATTCACATGTCTCCGTTAGAAACCGAAAAGGGTGCTAATGACGCCGTGCCCATTGTGCCGAAACCGCAGTCGGAGGCGGCCGCGGCCAGGAATCGACCTCTGGGTCCGCCACGCCACTTCCACCTTCTGTGGGACGATGAGTTGGAAGCGTTGCGGCCCGTTCTCGAGCTAATCCTTGAGCGTCTCGACGAAGTAATCGCCCACTGGTACCAGCTCTATGTGTTGCATTTTGGCGACCAGCGCACTCTGAGCGAGCGAGAGTTCAGGGACATTTTTCAGAGCGCGCTTGAGGGGAACACCAAAGATCTCCTCGACGGCGACATGGACCGGTACGCAATCGGTACAATCAAAACAGGTGAGCTGTTGTGTGAACGAAACGTTCCGTTTTCCGAGGTTGTTGCCTCACTCCACCTGTACGAGGAGAGCGCTTACAAGGCGTTCCCGACCTCGCCTCCTCCTCCACTTGAAATTTTCATGTCCTTCGACAAGCTGAGTCATATTCGAATGATTCTGATGGCGGATGCGTACTTTCGCTCCGCGTCTTCTGCCGCTGGAGCACGCATCCAGGCGCTCGAGCGACAGGCGTCGTTGCTGAGCCGAGACGAGCGTCAAATATTTCATGGATTGATTGGTTCCAGCCCCGCGATGCGCGTGCTTTACGAGCGGATTGAGGCGGCAGGTGCAACCCGCAGTACGATACTCATCGTGGGTGAAAGCGGGACCGGAAAGGAACTGGTGGCACGCGCGATCAAAGAGTGCAGTGATGATCCGACCGCGCCGCTCGTCGCACTCAATTGTGCCGCGATTCCCAAGGACCTGATCGAGAGCGAACTCTTCGGTTACAAACGCGGTGCCTTTAGCGGGGCGAACGCAGACCATTTGGGGCTCTTCCGTGCCGCGGAGGGTGGGACATTGTTCCTGGATGAGGTTACGGAGATGAGCGCGGAGACCCAGAGCAAGCTTCTCCGCGCCGTCCAGGAGCGTACCGTACGACCCGTCGGCTCGACTCGCGAGATTCCTGTCAATGTTCGTTTGATTGCCTCAACCAATCGTGATCCCGAGGAGGCGGTGCGGACGGGTGACCTGCGGGCAGATCTCTACTACCGGCTGCAGGCCAGTGTTCTGCAGGTGCCGCCGCTGCGTGAACGCCGCGAAGACATCCCTTCTTTGGTCGCGCACTTCATTGCGTTCTTCAATGAGAAACACCGACCCTCGGTTATCGTTCGCGGCATTGAGCGAGATGCGCTCGCGGCGATGGAACATTATCAATGGCCCGGAAATGTCCGTGAACTTTCAAATGCCGTCGAAGGTGCGTTCACGTTTGGCCGTTCGCCGATGATTCGGCTGCAGGACCTGCCGCGCGGCGTCGCCGAAAGTCACAATGCCGATGGTTCCGGGCCGCCTGATCTGTCTTTGCAGGCGCCTGCGGTCCCTGTCGGCTCGTTCGCTGAGGCGGAAAGGGACCTGATCGCCCGCGCCTTGGAAAGCACCAGCGGCAACAAAGTCGCTGCTGCCGCGCTTCTGCGGATTTCCCGTAAGAAGCTCTACGCCAAGATCGCAAAGTACCATCTACGGTAACCGCCGCAGCCTTCGCGTTTCTTTGATCGTTCCCACCGCCTTGTGAGGCGTCTGACCGCGCATGGTCTCCTTGTTCCTTCGGGCGGACGTGCAGTTTGGAGGTTGCGTCCGAGCCTTCTGCGGCAAGTGGTGCGAATTAGCGCGATGACTCCGAAGGAGACATTGGTGTGTCCGTAGGAGGCAGCTAGCCCAACCGCAAACCTTTACGCCTACTCGAAGTATCGTCCCGGTGCCGATGGCTGAAGGCACGGCGCG
>WNFT01003115.1_pt1 | contig 14282 bp, 12 predicted proteins | sample 5400191 | NCBI WGS metagenome assembly WNFT01 (sample SAMN13153359, study PRJNA577476) | soil metagenome | isolation source: 80 cm saprolite under Madrone tree | place: USA:California | collected 2016-06-14
TTTGCCAAGGGACAAGCGCTGAAGCCTGAGCTGTTCAATCGGGTGCTGCGGCGGGCGGCGGCAACGCCGGCGGCTGCTCTCGTCAACGAGCTGGTCCTTCGCTGCCAGGCGCAGGCCGTCTATAGCCCGGACAATATCGGTCATTTCGGCTTGGCTCTGCGCCGCTATGCCCACTTCACCTCGCCAATCCGGCGCTACGCTGACTTGATTGTGCATCGCGCGCTGATTACCGGCGCGAACGCAGCCGGATACGACCGCGGCGCGGGGGCGCTGCCGGCGGGCGCGGACCGTGACCAGCTGGCGGCCGTCGCAGAACATATCTCGGCGGCCGAGCGCCGCGCAGCTGCAGCTGAACGCGCCGCAATCGAGCGTTATCGCGCAACGCTCCTCGCCCGATCGGTCGGCAGCGTCTTTACCGGCCATATCAGCGGCGTGGCCGAATTCGGGCTGTTCGTCACCTCGGAGGAGAATGGAGCCGAAGGGCTCGTGCCGGTATCAACCTTGCCGGGCGACTATTATGAGCGCGACGAGAAAAGGCAGCGGCTGATCGGACGACGGTCGGGTCGGGTCTTTCGGATCGGCGACGAGGTATCCGTTCGACTCGTGGAGGCGGATGGGATCGGCGGCCGCATCGTGTTCCATATCCAAGAGGATGGGACAATGAAGCACATCGCTGAGCATTCGCGTCCGGCTGCGCCCCGCGGACCCAGGCGGCGTCGTTGATTGCTGCGGGCCGGCGATCTACTGTGCTCTTCGCAGCCGTGCGGAAGTTCCGCGGTGCCCCCGGATTTGCAGGGTTTGTTGCGGTGGGGGAGTCCGCGGGGTTTCCTCTTCTGGAGTCGATGCCGTTGTCGTTGCGTCCGGCCGCTGAGCTCGTGCGGGCGAGCAGCCTTGCTTTCGCCATTGCGCTCGCCGCATGCGCCGCGCGCCAGGCGCTGCCGGACGATCCGGCGGGGCGATTATTCGCCCGTAGCCTCGACGAGATCACCGACCTCTACATCACGCCGGTGTCGAGCCGAAAACTCATACTCGCCGGAGCCGCACGCTTCTCCCGCCTCGACAATAAGTTCTCCGTTACCGAGACCCCGGGCCCCGAGGGCAGATCACAGATCGTAGTCAACTATGACGGCCGGGAAGTTGCCGCGTATCCGACGCCGAGCGGTGACGACCCCCACGCTTGGGGAGGACTGATGGGCCGGCTGATCGCCACTGCCAAGGCGGCGTCGCCGATCCTCTCCACGCTGTCGGAAGACCAGATCGACAAGGTCCTGTTCGACGGCATGACCGGCGCGCTCGACCGTTTTTCGCGTTACGCATCGCCCGAGATCGCGCGCGATCAGCGCGCCGTTCGGGATGGGTTTGGCGGGATCGGCATAACCCTCGACGTCTCTGGCGAGGAATTCCGGATTACCCAGGTCACCTCTGGCGGTCCCGCCGATCGCGCCGGGGTCCGGCCCGACGACAAGCTCGTCGCAGTCGATGGGGCCGCGACGGCCGGGCGATCGCAGAGCGACGTGATCCACGCGCTTCGCGGCCCGATCCTCAGCTCGGTCGAGGTGACCGTGTATCGTCCAGGCCAAAATCAGAGGCGGAGTTTTCGTCTCCAGCGCGCGCTGGTGATCCTTCCCACCGTGACGCTGTCGCGAGACGGCGGGATCGCGATTTTTCAGATCGCAAGCTTCAACCAAAACACGACGCAACAGATCGTTGAGGATCTCAGTCGATTGGAGCGTGAGATGGGCCCGCGGCTGCGTGGGATCGTCCTCGACCTGCGCGGCAACCCCGGCGGGCTGCTCGATCAGGCCGTCAGCCTCACGGATGTCTTCATCTCCAAAGGGCCGATCGTGTCGACGGTCGGTCGACATCCCGCGAGCCATCAGTTCTTTGAGGCGTCCGGCGTCAGCATGGTGCCGCAGGTACCAATTGTCGTGCTGATCAATGGCGCTTCCGCCTCGTCATCCGAGATCGTCGCTGCCGCCCTTCAGGATGTCGGACGCGCGGTCGTCATCGGCAGCGCCTCTTACGGCAAAGGCACCGTGCAAACCGTTCTGCGCCTGCCCAACGACGGCGAGCTGACGCTGACCTGGGCCCAGCTCGTTGCTCCATCCGGATATTTTCTGCACGAACACGGCGTGGTTCCGACCCTTTGCACAAGCGATCTGGGGGATGACGACAATGCCGTCCAAGTCGCCTTGCAGCGCACCAATGTCTTGGCTCCGCTGACGCCGAGATCTCGGGCTTCGCTCGACGAAGCCGCATGGTCGCAACTGCGACGTTCATGTCCGGCGCGGCAGGGCGATCATGAGATCGACGTCAAGGTCGCAAAGCGGCTTCTTGCAGATCCAGCCCTCTACAGTCAGGCGGTGCATGCCATCACGGCGACCCCGCACGTAGCCGCCGCTCCGATCGCGGCGGCGGCCGCGCCGGTCGAGCCTGCCTTGACAGGGGCCGGCGGATCGCTATTTTCCGATCCGCGTCATCCTTGAGCCCGCGGGATCCATTTCATGGCCAAGACGAATACCGTCCTGATAAAGCTGGTCAGCAGCGCCGACACCGGCTTCTACTACGTCACGAAAAAGAATCCGCGGACCAAGACCGGTAAGCTGGAGCTCAAGAAGTTCGACCCCGTCGTCCGCAAGCACGTCGTATTTAAGGAAGCCAAGATTAAATAAATCATAAAATTGCAGTTGGGCCGCCGTAACGCGCTTTGAACCGGGATCTTGGGTTGGAGGGATTCTCTTAGCGGCGCAAACAGGGACGTATTTTTACGACCTCGGCCGAGTCGAAGAAATGGCGAGGTGGCTCTGTTCGAAACCGCCAAGAGGGCGGTGCTGAGAACGGCTGATGAAGTCTCGGATTGCGGCGCCTGAATGCGCATGGCTGAAAAAGAAACCCTGCACCTCCGTGCAGCGCTCCGCTCTGAGCCCATCGACCTCGGAACGGGTTTCAACCCCCTCGGCGGTCGTTGCTATACCAAGTTTGGTGCCAAGCTGGATAATCCCGCGGATGAAGCCTGCGTGATCGGCTCGTCCTGGAAAACCGCTTACAAACGACCTATCGATTTTGATTTTGTCGAAGGCGAAATCACGCAGCCGATAGAACGAGGAATGGCCGACGCCGAAATCATCGATCGAGAGGAGCACACCCAGGCAGCGAAGCTGGTGCAGCGTTCGCAAAAAAGCGTTGTCAGGTAAGGGCTGGATTGTCTCCGTGACTTCCAGTTCGAGGCGTCCGGGGTCGAGGTTTGTGATCGTCAGCGCGTCGCGCACGACTTGAGCAAGATCGCCGGCGAGAAATTGAGCAGCAGAAATGTTGACCGCTACCCGGATGCCGCCTGGCCAGGTCGCGGCCTCGGCGAGCGCCGCGCGCAATACCCACCTCCCGAGGCGCGGCATAAACCCGAATTCTTCGACCAGACCGACGAACTCTCCCGGTAGGATTACGCCGCTTGAGGGGTGGTTCCAGCGCAGCAGAGCCTCGCAGGTAGTAATTCGACCACTGCGCAGATCGATCATCGGCTGATAAACAAGCGAAAACTCTGCGTCGGAGAATGCTCTGGCCATTTCCGAGGGGAAAATCCGCGGCACCAACGACGACTCGCCTCCCCGGCATTCTCCGCCAGCCGCGCTGTTTTTCGTAGTCGTGTTCATAAATGGGCCCGACCAGCCGAGAAATCCGGTGGAAGTTAAGACCGTTGTAGACACGAACCGTCAGTGAGTCGTCAAATGAGCGCCCGCCGCCGCGGGATCGGGTGCTGGGGGCCGGCCAAGGCCCACGCAGATGCGCCGCATTACGGACAGAAGCTTACTTGGCAGCAGACGAAGATGCAGACGGGATCGAGCCGAGTTAGCTCGCGCTCGTTTTTGGCTTGCAATCACCGATCAATATCGGTTCTGCCGCTTGGGCCTATCGTTTCATCATTTCTCTGCGCAAGAGAAGCCAGGGCGATCGGCGGCAAATCTGCCAAACGGGTGACTATACGATTACGTCCGGCTGCCTTGGCATCATAAAGAGCGTCGTCGGCACGCTTCAGCAGCCGCTCGCGGAAATCGCCGCCTTCAGCGCCCGCGGTGACGCCGATGCTGACCGTCACCGCCACTTTCACGCCGCCCGCCCCGATAGTGAACGGCTCCCTCGCGACTGCTAGGCGCAACCGTTCGGCGACGGCGGTCGCTATGATGCTGTCGGTGTCGGGCATAACTACGACAAATTCCTCGCCGCCCAATCTCGCGACCAGATCAACACTTCGGACGCTGTTCATTGTTCGGCTGGCGAGCTCGCGCAGCACGTCATCTCCCGCAGCATGGCCATAGGTATCGTTGACTTGCTTGAAGTGGTCGATGTCAAACAGCAAAATCGCCGCACTCATATGGTCATGATTAACCCGATCAATCAGCTCGTCGAGATGTGCAAGCAGGTATCGACGGTTGTAGAGACCGGTTAATTCGTCAGTCAGCGCGAGAGAAAGACTGCGCTGATAGTTTTCTTGCAACCGGTCCTGTAGCCTCTTGCGGCGTATCTGGGTGCCAGTACGCGCCAGCAGCTCGTTCCGATCCACCGGGCGAATCAGATAATCGCTGGCGCCAAGATCTAGACCCTTGGCGAGACGGTGCAGATCGCTCTCCTCGGCGATCAGCAAGATCGGCAACTGGCGGAATATTTCGCTTGCCCGGCACTGCGTAACCAGGCGCAATGGATCGCCGCTCGATGTCGATAAGCTGGCGATGATCAGTTCGGTGTCGCCATCCAGCTGTTTTTGTACTTCCGCACAACTCTGGCAGATCACCAGCTGCGCGCTCGCCCGCAAGATCTCGGCCATTCTGGCGGCGGCGAACTGATCTTCCTCAATCAGGATGATCCGCGCCGGGCGGGAATCTTTGGCCAGGGCTATATCGCTGCCCGCAAAGCGACCGCAGATCCCTTCGCGCAGGCGCCATTCTTCCATCATCCGCTTCAACCGCGCGAGGGAACGCACACGCGCGAATAGGGCGATATCGTTAACGGGTTTGGTCAGGAACTCATCGGCGCCGACCTCAAGACCGCGAAGGCGGTTGGCGACGTCAGACAACGCGGTCACCATGACCACTGGCACGTCCGCGGTGCGGGGATTGGCCTTAAGCCGGCGGCACACCTCGAAGCCGTCCATGCGTGGCATCATCACATCGAGAAGGATGACGTCCGGCAGTTCGCTGTCGGCGATCTCCAAGGCGCTGCGCCCGTTATACGCCAATAGGACGTCGAAATATTCGCTCGAAAGCTTGGCTTCAAGCAACTTTACATTGGCCTCGACATCATCAACAACCAGCACTCGAGCAGACATGAGCTATTCGCCCGCACCAAAGAAGGAAGCGCTCGTCTCAGGAGAGGAACCGTTCGACAGTTCGCAGAAAGCTCGCTACCGAGATCGGCTTCGAGATATAAGCTTCGCAACCGCCTTCACGGATCTTCTCCTCGTCGCCTTTCATTGCAAAAGAGGTCACCGCGATGATCGGAATCATTCGTAGGTCGTCGTCTTTCTTGATCCATTGCATTACCTCTAGCCCCGATATTTCGGGAAGCTGAATATCCATCAAGATCAGATCGGGGTGGTGTTGCCGGATCAGGGCGATGGCCTCGACCCCATCCTTGGTCTGCAATGTACCATAGCCGTGCGCCACGAGCAGATCGTTGAAGAGCTTCATATTGAGGTCGTTATCCTCGACGATCAAGACCTTCTTCTGCGCGGGTGGATTGGGCGTCCGGTTCAATTTCGAAATTTCGAGCGTCATTCTTCGCCGGCCTCGAGACAAAACTGAAGTGGCGGCAGACGATCGATCGTCGTTCCCCACGGGCAACACTGGCATGTTGTAGGCGATCGAACTTAATAATCTGTGACCGCTGATCTGCTCCGCCCAGGCGAAAGATTGACGACCAATGGCACTCCGGTTTCGCATCGGCATCGATCTCGGCGGCACCAAGATCGAGGGCGCTGCCGTCGACGGCTCAGGGGCTGTTCTCGTCCGCCGGCGCGTTGCGACGCCCAGAGGCAGCTACCCCGCGACGCTAGAGGCAATGTTTGCCCTGGTCAGCGAGATCGAGATGGCGATCGGCGGAACGGCGAGCGTCGGGCTCGGCATGCCCGGGGCGATTTCTCCGATTACCGGCGTTGTCAAGAACGCAAACTCCACATGGCTGATCGGCCGGCCATTGCAGCAGGACTTGGAGACCAAGCTCGGCCGCCCGGTGCGCTTGGCCAACGACGCCAACTGTTTTGCGCTGTCGGAAGCGACCGACGGTGCAGCAGCTGCGATGGAGACCGTCTTCGGCGTCATTCTCGGCACCGGGGTGGGAGGCGGCATCGTTATCGGCGGACGGCTCGTCGTCGGGGCGAACGCGATCGCCGGCGAGTGGGGTCACAACCAGCTCCCGGGGCCGACTCCGGAGGAGGCCCCGGGGCCGCCGTGCTATTGCGGTCGGGCGGGGTGTATCGAGACCTTCCTCTCCGGACCGGCGCTCGCCGCGGATCATCACCGCCATACCGGGCGTCAACTGACCGGGTTTGAGATTGCAGAGCTTGCCCGGCGCGGAGACGCGGACTGCGGCGCGACCCTGGGGCGCTATGCCGACAGGCTCGCCCGCGGTCTGGCTGCGGTGATCAACCTTATCGACCCCGACGCGATCGTATTAGGGGGCGGTCTTTCCGGCATCGCGATGCTCTACCAGCAGGTCCCCGTTCTGTGGCCGCGGCATATCTTCTCAGATCACGTCGTCACCCGCCTGCTTCCCCCGGTCCATGGGGATTCGAGCGGGGTCCGAGGGGCAGCCTCGCTGTGGCGGCCGGACGAAGAATGGTGACGACGCTGTGCCGCGACTGCGGCGCCCTCGCGCTCTCTGCGACTGCCGCCGAACGGTGCGGCGACTGCGGCTCGCCGCGCCTGGTTTCCCATGCCGCGCTCGACAGCCTGGCGATCGCCCATGTCGATTGCGACGCGTTTTATGCCACGGTCGAAAAACGCGAACGGCCCGATCTTGCCGATTGTCCGGTGATCATCGGCGGCGGCACCCGCGGGGTTGTCCTCGCCTGCTGTTACGTGGCGCGGCTCTACGGTGTGCGCTCTGCGATGCCGATGTTCAAGGCGCTGTCGGCGTGCCCGGATGCGGTTGTGATCCGGCCAGACATGGCGAAATACCGCGACGTCGGGCGTGCCGTGCGCACCGCGATGCTGCGACTGACGCCCCTCGTCGAGCCGATATCGATCGATGAGGCTTTTCTTGATCTCGGCGGCACCGAAAAGCTTCACGGGGAGTGTCCCGCCCAAGTCCTAGCGGCACTTGCTCGCCAGGTCGAAGCCCAGCTTGGTATCACCGTGTCGATCGGTTTGAGCGACAACAAGTTCCTCGCCAAGCTCGCCTCCGATCTCGACAAGCCGCGCGGCTTTGCGGTGATCGAACGCAGCGAAGCGCCTGCCTTTCTCGCCGACAAGCCGGTCGAGCTGCTGTGGGGCGTGGGGGCAGCGATGCAGCGCCGGCTGGCCGCCGACGGGATCGCCTTGATCGGCCAACTCGCGGAGCTCGGCGAGCGCGAGCTGGCTGCCCGCTATGGCCGCGCTGGCGCGCGAATGGTCCGTCTGGCGCGCGGTGAGGACAGCCGCGCGGTCGATTCCCACGCCCCGGCGCATTCGATCTCGGCGGAATCCACCTTGGCGCGGGACGAAGCCGATGCGGCGGCGCTGGCGCACGCTCTGTGGCCGCTCTGTGAACGGGTTTCATCCCGGCTGAAGCAAGCTGCGCTTGCTGCCGGCGCGGTCACGTTGAAGCTCAAGACCGCCGATTTTCGCTTGCGCACCCGTTCCCGCCGGCTGGCCGACCCGACCCAGTTGGCCGAAACCCTGTTCCGCACCGTCACTCCCTTGCTGGCCGGCGAGGCCGACGGCATCACTCGATTTCGCCTGATCGGGGTCGCGGCCGACGCGCTCGTCGATAGCGGCGGCGCGGATCCTCCAACCCTGTTCGATCGCGAACTCCGCCGCCCAAAGCGGATCGAGCAGGCAATGGATCAAATTCGCGGCGGGCTCCGCGAGGGCTCGGTCCGGCTCGGCCGCGGTCCCGCATAGCTGGCGGTCAGCAATTGGGCTTGGTCAGGGGTTCGATATCGTCGAGCTTGGCCCGGATCGTGTACTCGCCGTAGTCGATCAACATCTCTCGCGAAACGCCGTTATCGAGCAGGTGCATGCCGAGCTCGTAATCGGGTTTCTCGACACTGTTATCGGCGGGGAAAAACGCGAGGCGGACGCGCCAGCCGGGCCGCTGCAGCAGCGGGCTGCGGTCAGCCGCCGCAGCGTCGGTGGTGACCTTAGTGCCGATGGCCGCCGAGACCTGAACCGCGTTCTCGTCGGTGGCGCCGTCGAAGACTTGGCGAGAGAGAAAATTCTCTCCCTCACCGGCTTTGTCGATCAGCAGGATCGTATGCGCGCTCGGGAACAGCACGCCGGGCTCCAGCTTCAGGGTCTGCGGTTTTGGCTTGATGAACTCGGCGACGCCGCCGGCTCCGGGTGCGTCCAGCCGCGCTTCGCCACGAATGTCTTGATCGAGCTCACCGTTGCGGTGCTGCTTCTGGTTAAAGCGGTAGCGCAGACCGTCCTTGGACTCCCAGGTAACGAAGCTCGAGACGATGTCGGCATCGGGGGTCTCACCATAGCGCATCTTGAGCCGATAGCGCTGCTCGATCGTCCAGCCGTCGCAGCTCTCACCCCATTCGTATTGCATCGTGCCGCGCGCGTCGGCCACGCCAGAATCGGTTCTGGCAGAAGCCAGTATCATCGTATAGAGCGCGCGGTGCGGCGCAATCTCGGCGCCGACCGCCACCGAAGTCGCAAGCGAACCGAGGCCAGCGGCAAGGATAAAGGATGCAACACGCCACCTGATCATCAAGACGACACTCCCGGGTCGAGGCAAACGATGAATTCCGACCCCATGCTACCTTTTTTCGAATCGAAATTCGCGACAAATGCCGAAGGACGGGCGCGTGCCGCTCAACCGCCGCTGCGACGGGTGGGAGGCAGATCCAGCCAGATGTGGAGTTCGCGAAGCCGTTCGGGGGAAACCGGTGCGGGAGCCTGCATCAGCAAATCCTGCGCCTGTTGGTTCATCGGGAAGGCGACGACCTCCCGGATGTTCGGCGTGTCCGCCAACAGCATCACGATGCGGTCGATGCCGGGTGCCATCCCGCCATGCGGCGGCGCTCCGTATTTGAAGGCGTTGAGCATGCCGGCAAAGCGGGATTCGACTTCTTCCACGGAATAGCCGGCGATCGCAAAGGCCTTATACATGATATCAGGGCGATGGTTGCGAATTGCTCCCGATGCCAGCTCGACCCCGTTGCAGACGATGTCGTATTGGTAAGCGACGATATCGAGCGGATCCGACCCATCGAGCGCCTCGAGCCCACCTTGCGGCATCGAAAACGGGTTGTGGCTGAACTCGATCTGCCCGGTGTCTTCGTTCAGCTCGTACATCGGGAAATCGGTGACCCAGCAGAACTCGAAGACACCCTCCCTGGTGAGGCCGAGCTCACGCCCGATCTTGAGCCGTGCGGCGTTTGCGAATGGTGCGAAGCTCTTTGGTACGCCGCACACAAAGAAAACCGCATCGCCGTCGTTCAGCCCCAACTTGCCGCGCAGATCGGCGGTCGGTGCCGCGCCAAGGCTTCTTGCGATCGGGCCTGCGCCCTCTCCGTCGCGGAAAAAAATGTACGCAAGGCCCGGCTGCCCCTCCGACTGAGCCCAGGAATTCATCTGATCGCAAAAAGCGCGGCTTCCGCCCGTCGGTGCCGGGATCGCCCATACCCGGGCCTTGGGGTCGGCGTCGATCAGATTAGCGAACACCCTAAATGCTGAACCGCGAAACGTCGCCGTCACATCGCTCATCACAATCGGGTTCCGCAAATCGGGCTTGTCGCTGCCGTAGCGCTGCATCGCATCGGCATAGGCAATCTGGGGAAAGGGCAGGGCAGTGACCGGCCGGCCGGCGCCGAACTCCTCGAACACCCCATGCAGCACCGGACCGAGCTCCGCAAATACATCCTCTTGCGTGACGAACGACATCTCGACATCGAGCTGGTAATGCTCACCCGGCGAACGGTCGGCACGGCCGGCCTCGTCGCGGAAGCACGGAGCGATTTGAAAATAGCGGTCGAATCCAGCCACCATCAACAGCTGCTTGAATTGCTGCGGCGACTGCGGCAGGGCGTAAAATTCTCCGGGATGAAGGCGGCTCGGGACAAGAAAGTCGCGCGCTCCTTCGGGTGAGCTGGCGGTCAGGATCGGCGTCTGAAACTCGGCAAAGCCTTGCGCGATCATCCGGCCCCGGATCGAGGCGATGACATCGGAGCGGAGCATGATGTTCGCGTGGGTTCGCTCGCGCCGCAAATCGAGAAAGCGATAGGCAAGGCGCATGTCCTCAGGGTATTCGGCCTCGGTATTGACCGGAAAAGGCAGGGTTTCCGCCTCCGACCGAACCTCGATCTCGACGATCACCAACTCCACTTCGCCGGTAGGGAGCCGCGGGTTGACCGTGTCCGACGAGCGCGCCGCAACCCGCCCTGTCAGCGTTACGACGCTCTCCAGCCGCAGCGCATCCGCCGCATGGAACACCGGCGAGGACACGTCGACGACGCATTGGGTGACACCGTAGTGGTCACGCAGATCGACAAAGAGCAGCTGGCCGTGGTCGCGCTTGCGATGGACCCACCCCGACAGCCGGGCCTGCCGACCGGCATCAGCAAGCCGCAGCGCTCCGCAGGTGTGGGTCCGATAGGCGTGCATCGGGGACGTATCCGGGCCTTGGCGAGAAGAGGGAACACGGCATGGAAGAGCCGCACTTGTCAAGGCGAGCCCAGGCCCCCGTTGCGGCACGCCACAACGTCAAATTGCATCTGCGATCGACCATCACGCCATCTACGGCGAATCAGCAGCAAAATCTCGCCTGTGAATTGAAACTACACGGGCCCGCCCGCACGGTGCCGCATCCGGCGACCCGCAATCAGCGGTATCTTGCACCGCGAATTCGGTAATTTTTGGATCATCATCGCCGTTGCGCCGATTTGCGCGCTTTCGCACATCGGCGAGCTCGCGGCGCAATGCCTTGAGGCGTTCAAGCGTGCCTTCCTCGTCCGCCCCCATCAGCAGCAAATACCCCGCCACATCGGCGGCGAGGATCGCGGCAAGGCCGCGGGCGGCGGTCATTGCACCTCACCCATCGCCAACCGCAGACCCGACAGGAGAAGTTCGCGGTCCTCGGGATTGCGCCAAGGCAGCTCACTCGGCACGACCTGAGGGGTAGCGGTGCGCAGCCGGGCGACAATCGCGTGCGCTTCGTCGAGCCGCCCCATATGGGCATAGCACGACGCAAGAGCGCGGTATGCAGGGGGAGAGCCTGGATGGTCCTGGATAGACAAGAGTAGCTTCGCCGCCGCTTCGTCAAACTGACGTTTGAAGAAATAGGCGATGCCCATCACGTATATCGCCTGACCCATGCGCTCGCGCGGGCTCAGGCGCAGCGAAGTCTCGAGATGCTCGATCGCGAGATCGTGTTGACCGGCCCAGTTCCTGATAACGCCGCTCATATACCAGCCGTAGGCGTAGCTCGGGTTGAGCGCCAGCGCACGGTCGGCCAGCCTCCATCATGGCCCCGATATCCTCGCCGAACCGAGCCAGCACCAAGCCAGTGTTGGTGAGGACGCCGGGATCGTTCTCTCCCACTTGGAGCGCCTGCCGAGCGAGATCGACGGCCTTGCGACGGGTTGTCTCCGGCTCCTCGGCCCAACCGTCGTAGACCAGCCGCATGTGGCAGATCGCCGCCCAGGAGAGTGCCGGAGCGCAATGCCGATCGATCGCGATCGCCTGCTCGAGCAACCCCAGAGCCTCGAAAATCCGCTCCCGCGTAATTGGAAAGAAGACCGCAAGCGCGCGCAGATAGAAATCGTAGGCGGTTAGGTCGATCGTCGGCCGTGCGGCGGACCGGCGCATCTCGGCTGCCTGCAACGCCGGCTCGATGACCCCGGCAACGCTGACGGCGACCCGATCCTGCAGTTCGAACACGTCCTCCAGCGAGCCATCGAAGCGGTCGGCCCACAGATGCGAGCCGCTCAGCGAATCGATCAACTGCGCAGTGATGCGCACCCGCCCGCCGGCCTTACGCACCGAGCCTTCGAGGACATAGCGCACACCGAGTTCGCGGCCGACCTGCTTCACATCTATGGCTTGGCCTTTGTACGTGAGGGTCGAATTGCGGGCGATGACGAAGAGCCAGCGAATACGGCTGAGGGCGGTGATGATCTCCTCGACCATGCCGTCGGCGAAATATTCCTGCTCCGGATCGCCGCTCATGTTGGCGAAGGGCAATACCGCGATCGACGGCTTGTCGGGAAGCGGCAGCGGCTCGGCAGCCCCCACCCGCGCGCCAAGCGCGCTTCCCTCCCCCGCCTGCGGGGGAGGGTTAGGGTGGGGGCTCTCGGGTCGCACCCGGTAGACCCGCACGGGCCGGGCGATGTTCTTGACCTGCTGTTCGCCGAGATCCTCGAAGACAAAGGGCAGCCGGTCGCGGACCTGATCGTGGACCGTATTGGAGACGAGCACCCCGCCAGCATCGGCCAAGGCCTCGATCCGCGCCGCGATGTTGACGCCGTCGCCGTAGAGATCCTCGCCCTCGACGATCACGTCGCCGAGATTGATGCCGATGCGCAGTTCGATGCGGTCGTCCGCCGCGACACCCGTATTTCGTTCGGGCATCGCCTGCTGCACCTCGACCGCGCAGCGCACGGAATCGACGACGCTCGAAAATTCCACCAGCACACCGTCGCCGGTGGTCTTGACGATGCGGCCCCGGTGCTCGGCGATTTTCGGATCGACAAGCTCGCGGCGCAGCGCCTTGAGGCGTTCGAGCGTGCCTTCTTCGTCCGCCCCCATCCGCCGCGAATACCCCGCCACATCAGCGGCCAGGATCGCGGCAAGACGGCGAGTCTGGCTCATTCCGGCAGTCCGACGAGACGCAGAGCATTGCCCAATGCATAAAGTATTTCACGATTAGCGAAGGGAGCCGAGGTAATCGAGCCAATCGTGAATTGAGGCTGCACCTCGAGCAGCTGTTGCGCAATCGCTTCGGCGTCGTCGATGCGCCCGAGGTTTGCGAGGGCTGCAGCGCGCATCCAGTAAGGCGGGCTGAAACGCGGGTTGGCTTGTATCGCCCGGCTCGCCGCGGCAGCCGCTTCCTCGAAGCGGCCGGCGACAAAGTGCGCAATGGCAATGGCCATGTATCGGATATTGGACATCGGATCGGATGGGCTGAGCCGCAGTGCTTGTTCGGCTTGCTCGATCGCAATCGCGCTCTCGCCGCGCCAAGCGCGGGTTACCGCGCTGAAACCGAGGGCAAGCGCGGATGAATTGGAGAGTGCGAGTGCTCGGTCGAACGCACTAACCGCGATCTCGTACTCGCGAGGCTCCAGGAATCCGATCACGAGACCCGCGATAGCCAGCGCCGTGGCGTCATCGCCGCCCGTGGCAATCGCCAAACGTGCGTGGCGGAGCGCGGTCACCTTTGCGTCCTGATCGAGACCACCGCGCAGGTAACGTTGCTCCTGACACCATGCGATGATCGCATGGGCGACGGCAAAATCCGGCTCCAGCTTGATTGCCTGCTCGACAAACCCGAGCGCCTTGTCGGCATCTTCCGGCATCGATGTGTAGGCAAAGGGAAGCGCGCGCAGGTACAAGTCGTAGGCGTCCAGACTCTCGGGCCGCTTGCGCCGCGCCCGTTCGATCTCGGCTTGGCGGAGGGTGGGCTCGATGACGCCTGCAACGCTGATCGCCACCCGGTCCTGCAGCTCGAACACGTCCTCGAGAGAGCCCTCGAAGCGGTCGGCCCACAGATGCGTGCCGGTCAATGCGTCGATCAGCTGCGCGGTGATGCGTACCCGGCCGCCGCCTTTGCGCACCGAGCCTTCGAGCACATAGCGGACGCCGAGTTCGCGACCGACCTGCTTAACGTCGACGGCTTTGCCTTTGTACGTAAAGCTCGAATTGCGGGCGATCACGAAGAGCCAGCGGATGCGGGAGAGGGCGGTGATGATCTCCTCGACCATGCCGTCGGCGAAATATTCCTGCTCGGGGTCGCCCGACATGTTCTGGAACGGCAGGACCGCGATCGACGGCTTGTCGGGCAGCGGCAGGGCGGCGGGTTCGGGCATCGGCTTTTCCTCCGCCAGCACGCGAAAGACATGGATCGGCTGGGCGATGTTCTTCAGCGCC
>WNFT01003116.1_pt1 | contig 14281 bp, 14 predicted proteins | sample 5400191 | NCBI WGS metagenome assembly WNFT01 (sample SAMN13153359, study PRJNA577476) | soil metagenome | isolation source: 80 cm saprolite under Madrone tree | place: USA:California | collected 2016-06-14
GAGCGGCGCCAGCCCAGCGATGCGTGCGCCATGGCCGCTGTTGCGGCCCGGTTCCTGATAAGACGGCTCGACATGGATGAAGATCTGAACAGGCTGACCCGGGAACAGTTGCTCGACGAGCAACTCCCGGATGTACCGCGGACGACGGGCGAGCTCGACAAGTAGATCTTCGTGTGTGATGGCCGCCCACTGCGGCGCCTGGTCGCGCAGGAATCAAAATGGTCGAGGCGCCGGATCGAATTAGAATGACGGCGTCCTCATGCACGACTCCCTCCAGGCCGGCAGCGTAGCAAAGCTCTACGCGACGCTCTGGCGGCATGCAGAGGGCCGGCGCCGCCAGGTCGTGCTCTTCGTGGTCCTCCTCGTCCTGGCCCAGGTGGTCAGGCTGACCATCCCCTGGTTCTTCGGGGAGGCCGTCAACGCGCTCCAGGTGCACGGCATGGAAGGGCTCCCCCAGGCGCGAAACGACCTGCTCTTGATGCTCGCTGCCGTCGGCGTCGCGTGGACGATGCACGGCCCCGCGCGCATCGTGGAGCGCTTCACGGCCTTGGTGGTCCGCGAGCGCTTCGCCGACGCGCTCCATGCCAAGGCGCTGGCGCTGCCCGTTCGCTGGCACGAGCAGCACCATTCCGGAGACACGCTGCACCGCATGACGAGAGCGACGACCTCGTTGGCGTCGTTCGCCCAATCGCAGTTCATCTATCTGCAGAACACCGTGAGCGTCGTCGGGCCCATCGCCGCCTTGTTTCTCATTTCCCGGGCGACGGGGGTGGCGGCGATGGTCGGCTACGCGGCCATCGGCTGCTTCGTCGTGCGGATCGACGCCTTCATGGTCCGCCTCGTCCGCGAGGAGAACCGCGCCGAGCGGCGCTATCACTCGGCCCTGGTCGACTGCCTGGCGAACATCGCGACCGTCGTCACGCTGCGGCTTCAGGAACCGATGCGGAAGATGCTCAAGTCGCGGGTGCTGGAGGTCTTCGCTCCTTTGCGCCGCAACATCGTCTTCAACGAAGTGAAGTGGGGCGGCATCGATCTGCTCAACAGCGGAATGCGCACCGGCCTGGTTGCCCTCTATGCCTGGCTGGACTGGCGCCAGCGCGGGACGATCAGCGTCGGAACGGCAGTGGTGGTGCACCAGTATTCCCAGCAGGTCGGAACCGTGGTCGCGGCCATGGCGATGCATTGGAACGATCTCGTCCGCCAGAAGACGGAGGTCGCCGACATCGACCCCATCCTCAGCAGCCCCGCGCGTCCCCTCGACGTCTCGGCCGCACCGGAGGCCTGGCGCGAGATCCGCGTCGCGGGGGTGCGCTTCGTCCATCCGCGGGCTGGCGACGGGCGGCCGGCGCTCGACGACGTCTCGGTGGAGCTCCGCCGCGGGCAACGCATCGCCCTGATCGGCGCGAGCGGCGCCGGGAAGAGCTCGCTGCTGCGCGTCCTGGCCGGGTTGGTCGACGCGGAACGAATCTCGATCGCCGTGGATGGAATGGTCCATTCGCACCTGAAGCACCTGGGCGCGATTTCCCTGCTCTTGCCGCAGGATCCTGCGGTGTTCGAGTCCAGCGTTCGCGAGAACGTCACCATGGGGCTGCCCTACCGGCAGTCAGACGTCGAGCGCGCCTGCGACCTGGCCGGCCTCACCCCCGTCATTGCGCAGCTGCCTCAAGGCTGGGGCAGCCTCATCTCCGAGCGCGGACTCAATCTGTCGGGGGGCCAGAAGCAGCGGCTCGCGCTGGCGCGCGGGTTGCTGGCAGCGAGAGACGTGGGCTTGATCCTGCTGGACGAAGCGACCAGCAGCATCGACCCGTCGACCGAGGCCGAGATCTACGATCGGCTGATGACCGCGTTCGCCGGCGCCTGCATCGTCTCATCCGTCCATCGCCTGCATCTGTTGGCACGATTCGACACCGTCATCCTGATGGAGCAGGGACGGATCATCGACAGGGGCACGCCGGACGAGGTGAAGCAACGCCGGCCCGAGTTCTTCGCCCACTCGGCGATGGAAGGCGCCTCCGAGACGCGCGCGGCCTGAGCGCAACCCGCCAGCCTTCGTGGCATCACACGGGGACGCTGCGCAATGGCCGGCTGGCTGGCCCCAAGGAGACCGAGATGGAGCGTCCAAGCGAGCACCCGATCGCGATCGTGCCCAACCCGAACCGCGTGCGCGTCCTCTTCAACGGTCGCGTCATTGCCGACACCACCCGCGCGCTCACCTTGAAGGAAACCACTCTTCCAGCGGTCCAGTACATCCCGCGGGAGGACGCGGACATGTCGCTGCTGCAGCGGACCACTCACAAGACCCACTGCCCCCACAAGAGCGACGGCGACGCGGCCTACTACACCATCCGGGTGGACGGGCGAGCGGCCGAGAACTCGGTCTGGACGTACGAACACCCGTATCCGGCCGTCGCTGCGATCAAGGGCCACCTGGCCTTCTATCCGGACCGGGTCGATCGTATCGAGGAGCTGCCGCGCTTGTGATAGAAGACGGCACGGTCCCCCAGGAGATGGAAGGAGGGGCACCATGATCCCCCAGCAGATCGTCGACTATCTGGAAAGGCATGCCGTTGCTTACGAACGGCACCCGCATCGGCGCGCCTGCAGCGCGCAGGAGCTGGCCGCGGCGATGCACGTGTCCGGACGGCGGGTGGCGAAGTCCGTGATCGTCAAAGCCGACGACCGGATCTGGATCGCCGTTCTCCCGGCTTCGGAAGTGGTCGACGAGGAGCTCCTCGCCGGCGTCCTGCGAGTTCCGTCGGTGCGGCTGCTGGATGAAGCGGACTTCGAAGGGCTTTTCGCCGGCTGCGAGCCTGGAGCGGAGCCGCCGTTCGGCAGCCTGTTCGGGCTGCCGGTCGTGGTCGACTCCGCCCTGGCCAAAGTGGACCGCATCGTCTTTCGTGCCGGTTCGCACGAGGAAGCGATCGAGATCCGCTACCAGGACTTCCGCCGGGTGGAAGACGACCCGAAGACGGGAACTTTCGGCCGTCTCCCGGCCAGCCCGCCCCGGGTCTGGGACGAGTGGCCGGAGCCGCCCGTTCGTTGACGGTCGCGTCGCATTTCCTTCGCAAGTTTCGGTGCGTTGATGTCCTTGCGGGTTGACGCAAGCTGACTTGATGTTGGAAACGCTCCGATGATTCGGGTGGCGACCGTTTACGGGCCTTGTTCGCCAGGGGACGCCTCATGTCATCGAGAATCGAGTGCAAGTCCGTCAGACGAATCGCCGTCTACCTCATGATCGTCGCGTTCTGCGCGCCAGCGTGGGCCGAAGAGTCGGGCCAGCGCGCGCATTGGGTCACCGCTTGGGGCACATCGCAGCAACCGAACGTGACCGCGGCGACCATCAGCAACGCGACGGTCCGCATGATCGCCCGCGTCACGGTGCCGGGCGATACGATCCGCATCCGCCTCGACAATACGTTCAGCTCGGCGCCGGTGACGATCGGCAGGGCATCGGTGGGCCATCGGGTCCAAGGCGCGCTCCTGGCCGCCGGGTCGAGCCAGCAGATCTTTTTCAACACCTCGCCGTCAGTGACGATCCCCCCGGGAGGCAGCGTGCAGAGCGATGCCATCGCGCTCACGGTCCAGGCCTGGCAGGACGTCGCGGTCAGCCTCTACATCCCGGAAGCGAATGTGCACCCGAGCCAGCACGGCGGAGCGGTCGTCACCTCCTATGTGACCGCGGCCGGCTCGGGCGACTCGACCGCGGACGAGTCGCGGACTCCTTTCACGGCCACGACCACTTCGTTGTACTGGCTCAAGTCCATCGACGTGCTGTCCTCCCGCTCGACGAGCGCCGTCGTTGCCTTCGGGGATTCGATCACCGACGGCACCTGCACGACGCTGGACGCTCACGATCGCTGGGAGGACTGGATGTCGGTCCGGCTCGATCTGGCCTCCCGGGGCGAATCGTCCAGGGAAGGCGCCCGCAGGTCGATCGTGAACGAAGGCATTGGCGGCAACACCATTACGCGCAACGCGCTCTCGCCGCCGCCGGACAGCATTCCGGGCCTCGAGCGGCTCGATCGCGACGTCCTCTCCCACGCCGGCGTTACGCACGTCGTGCTCTTCATGGGCACCAACGACATCCGCCGCGAAGCCTCCGCGGCACAGGTCATCGCCGGCATGGAGAACATCATTCAGAGGGTCAAGGCGAAGGGATTGCGGATCTATGGCGTCACGATCATTCCGCGGCACAACGTGGCGCCCTCCGGCACGAACACCGGCTGGAATCCGGCCAAGACCGCCATCCGCAACCAGGTGAACCAGTGGATCCGGACCGTGGCGCCCTTCGACGGCGTCCTGGATTTCGACAAGGTCGTGCGCCAGCCGGCAAATGGCGATCTCCTGGTGCCCGCCTTCAATTGTGGCGACGGGATCCATCCCAGCCCGGCCGGCTACTATCGGATGGGAAAATCCGTGGACCTCGATCTCTTCGAGGAGTCGGAACGCTGAGGCTGCGCGCTCGATTCCGCGGAACAAAACGGTGCTCCTGGACGTCCGGGGTGGAGCGACTCGGTACCGTCCCCTCAACCAGCTTCCCAGATGGTGCCGAGCGGCGGCGACGGTCCTCTACCGGAGGACTCGTCGCCGTCGTTTTTCGCCGGAACCCGGAGTTACTGCTCAGGGGATCCCGGCGTCGACTACCTCTTCGGCGGCTCGGATGGCGTTGCACCCGGGGCTGGAGTCGTCGTCGCCGCCGCCGAGGTGGCCAGGATCCTGGTGTCGCCCGCCTCGGCGAAGGCCACCTCGGAGGAGGAACTCTACGACCTGCTCTCTTCGGAGATCCAGTCGCCCAAGGATCGGGAAGCATTCCGCAGGAAGGGGCCGTCGGCGCGCCGGCGTCCTTGACGCGCCGCAACACCCCCGTCACTCCGCGCTTGCGACGTACGGCGACGCAGGAACCGGCTGGGCCGGAGCCTGAGCGGCCACGGCAGCGGCGCTGTGCGTCCGGTGCGCTTCGCCGAGCCGCGCCAGCGTGTAGGCGAACCCGAGGAACCAGGCGGCGATCACGATGACCGGGAAACCCCACTCGCGCATCTTGTTCATGACCGAGGACTTCATGGTGGCTGCCTCCTTCTGGGCTGCCACCAAAGCAGCCGGCGTGCCAGCCCGAAGTGCCTGGATGCACTCGAGAAGCGGACAAATCGAACGATGGAGGGCGGGTGGCGCCGCGTAGCGCTACAGCGGATCAGCGGGCGAACGAGCCTGGATCGATTTCGAATCGGCGCAGCCACCGCTGCACCTGCGTGCGCGCCTTTCCCATCGAGCGAGCAACCGCGGTCACGTTTCCACCGTTTTCGCGCAGTTGCTTCATCAGCTCCTCGCGCAGACGCTGATCCTGCTCGCGGACCGGCTCCGGGGAGCTGGGCTGCTTGGGCGGCGTGCGGACGACCTCGGGAAGGTGCTCCAGCTCGATCCGGCCGTCGCGGGCCAGGACCAGGGCGCTGGCCAGGCACTTTTCCAGCTCGCGCACGTTGAGGGGCCAGTCGTGGAGCAGCATGAGCCGCGCCGCGTCCGCCGAGAACGTGACCGAGCTGGCCGCATCGCCTGCGCTCTTCTCGATCAACGCTGCCGCGATCACGCCGAAGTCCTCGCGGCGGTCGCGCAAGCGCGGGAGCGAGATCATCGCTCCGTCCAGGCGGGCGAGCAGGTCGGGACGGAACAGCTCCCGGGCGGCGAGGGCAGCGAGGTCGCGGTGGGTTGCCGCGACGACCCGAAGATCGATCTTCACGGGGCGCGTTGCCCCGACGGGCATCACCTCGCTCTCCTGCAACACGCGCAGCAAGGTGGCCTGCGCCGGCGGGGCCAGGTCGCCGATCTCGTCGAGCAGCAGCGTGCCGTGATCGCTGCTGCGCACCAATCCGGCCCGGTCATCGATCGCGCCGGTAAAGGCGCCCTTGCGATGGCCGAACAGCTCCGATTCGAGGAGATTGGGCGCGATTGCGCCGCAATTCACAGCCACGAACGGTCCCGGACGTCCGGAAAGCTCGTGGATGGCGGACGCGATCAGCTCCTTCCCGGTCCCGCTTTCACCGCGAACCAGCACGGGCACCCGCGAGCGGGCGAAGGCCGTCACGCGCTGCAGGATCGCCGCGAAGGCGGGCGACAGGGTCGCCATTCCGCGAGCGACCGGCCGCAAGTCGCGGCTGTCGAGGAAGGTGGGTTCCGCCCGCGGCAGCGCCTCGCGAAAGACGAAGAAGCTGTGCCCGAGCTCCAGCAAGGCGCCGTCGGCGAGCGGCGAGGTGGTGACGCGCTTGCCGTCGATCAGGGTGCCATTCTTCGATCCGAGGTCTTCGACCACCCAGCTGCCGAGCACCCGCTGCAGGCGCGCGTGAAGAGAGGACATGCGCCCGTCCGGGACGGAGATCTTCAGGGTGGTCGCTCCGCCTTCCTGCCCCCGCTGCATCTGAAGACACCCGCCGCGGCCGACTGTCGCCACATCCGCCCCTTCGAGCGAGAAGCGCGCCCCGCCCTCGAGCGGCCGATCGCACTTGAACGCCAGGAAGAGATACGGCTTGTCCGCGCCGGGTACGGACCTTGGTTCGTGCGTCTGCGTGATGGTGCGGGTCGTGGCCATCCGGGGCGATTCTAGGGCAACTGGACCCACCATTGCACCCGGCGCTCAGGCGTTCAGGCCGTCCTGCGGAAACACCCGGACCTTCCTGGCGCTCACCACCACTTCGTCCCCCGCTTCGAGCTGCAGCGCTTCGAGACGCGCGCGTGGAATCTCGACCTCGATGACCCGCGAATCGGCGTGCGCCTCGACCTCCAGCCGCGCCGTCGGACCGATGACCAGGATGCGCCGCACGGTGGCCGGCAGACCGGCGCCGGTGGGCAGGCCGGGCTCGACGTCCAGATCGTGGGGCCGGGCGTAGGCGACCGCCTCGATGCCCGGTTCGATTTCCTGGGGGTCCAGCGAAAGATGGTGCTCGCCGACCTGCAGCACGTCGCCTTCCACCCGGCGGTGATCGACGCGCCCGTGGAAGAGGTTGACGGTCCCGAGGAAGCTGTACGCGAAAGGCGTCGCGGGATGGTCGTAGACCTCGTCGGGGCTGCCCACCTGCTCGATCTGTCCTTCGTTCATCAGCACCACGCGGTCGGCCACTTCCAGCGCCTCTTCCTGGTCGTGGGTGACGAAGACGGTGGTGACGTGCAGGTCGTCGTGCAGCCGGCGCAGCCACCGCCGCAGGTCCTTGCGCACCTTGGCGTCGAGCGCGCCAAACGGCTCGTCGAGCAGCAGGACCTTGGGCTCGACGGCCAGCGCGCGGGCGAGCGCGATGCGCTGGCGCTGGCCGCCCGAGAGCTGCGCCGGGTAGCGGTCCGCAAGCCAGTCGAGTTGGACCAGGCGCAGCAGGTCGTGGACACGCGCGCGGATCTCTTCGCGCGAAGGCCGCGACCTTCGCGGCCGCACCCGCAAGCCGAAGGCCACGTTCTCGAAGACGGTCATCTGCCGGAAGAGCGAGTAGTGCTGGAAGCAGAAGCCCACCTGGCGTTCGCCGGTGCCGCGTCCCGAGGCCTCCTCGCCGTCGATGAAGACTTCGCCGGAATCGGCAGGGGTCAAGCCTCCGATGATGCGCAGCAGCGTGGTCTTGCCGCAGCCGCTCGGACCGAGCAGCGCCACCAGCTCACCCTTGCCGATCTCCAGCGAGACCCCGTCCAGGGCGATGAAGCCGCCGAAGCGCTTGCTGACGTTGCGAAGCCTGATGCTCATGGTTTCACCCATTGGGGACCCGCCGATTCGGCCACCGATCCGGCGCGCTGGCGCGCCACCCGCCACTCGACGGCGGTCTTGAGCGCGAGCGTCACCAGCGCGAGCAGCGCGAGCAGCGAGGCCACCGCGAAGGCGGCGGCGAAGTTGTACTCGTTGTAGAGGATCTCCACATGCAGGGGCAGGGTATTGGTCTGGCCGCGGATGTGGCCGGAGACCACCGACACCGCGCCGAACTCGCCCATCGCGCGCGCGTTGCAGAGGATGACTCCGTAGAGAAGGCCCCACTTGATGTTGGGCAGGGTCACGCGCCAGAACGTCTGCCAGCCCGACGCGCCGAGAATGCGCGCCGCCTCTTCCTCCTCGCTTCCTTGCGCCTGCAAGAGCGGGATCAGCTCCCGCGCGACGAACGGGAAGGTGACGAAGACGGTGGCGAGCACCATGCCGGGCAGGGCGAAGACGACCTTGACGCCGTGGGCATCGAGCCAGGGGCCCAGCCACCCTTGCGCGCCGAAGATGAGCATGTAGATCAGGCCGGCCACCACCGGAGAGACGGAGAAGGGCAGGTCGATGAGCGCGACCAGCACGCGCTTGCCGAAGAACTCGAATCTGGCGACTGCCCAGGCGGCCGCGATGCCGAACGCCATGTTGAGGGGCACGGCGACGGCGGCGATCAGGAGCGTGAGCCGGACCGCGGCGAGCGCGTCCGGCTCGGCGATGGACGCGACATAGACGTCGATTCCTTTTCTCAGCGCGGAAGCGAACACGGCCGCGAGCGGCACGACGAGGAACAAGCCGAGGAAAGCGAGCGCGACGCCGGTGAGCAGCCAGCGGACGGCGGGGCGCTCGGTAGTGACGGCTGCAGGGTCGAGGGTCGCGGAGGTCATCGTCAGGCTCCCAGAGCTTCCCCGCGACGCGCGCGGTGTTGCAGGCCGTTGATCAGCAGCAGGAGCACGAAGGACGCGACCAGCATCACCACCGCGATGGCGGCTGCGCCCGCATAGTCGTACTGCTCCAGCTTGGTGATGATCAGGAGCGGCGTGATCTCGGACACCATCGGCACGTTGCCGGCGATGAAGATGACCGAGCCGTACTCGCCCACGGCGCGGGCGAAGGCCAGGGCGAAACCGGTGATCAGTGCTGGAGCGAGGTGCGGCACGATCACGCGCCGGAAGGTCTGCCAGCGGGAGGCGCCCAGGCTGGCGGCGGCCTCTTCCAACTCGCTGTCGAGGTCCTGGAGCACAGGCTGCACCGTGCGCACCACGAAGGGCAGGCCAATGAAGGTGAGCGCCACGATCACGCCCAGCGGCGTGAAGGCGACCTGGATGCCGAGCGGCTCCAGCAGGCGTCCGATCCAGCCGCTGCGCGAATACACGGCGGTCAGCGCGATCCCGGCCACCGCGGTGGGGAGGGCGAACGGCAGATCGACGAGCGCGTCCACCAGGCGCCTCGCCGGAAAGCGGTAGCGGACCAGCACCCACGCGACCAGCAGACCGAAGAGGGCGTTGGTGGCGGCGGCCAGCAGCGCGGCGCCGAAGGTCAGGCGGTACGTAGCCAGCACTCGCGGCTCGGTGACCACGTGCCAGAAGGCCTCCCAGCCCAGGCCCGAGGCCTTGATGAACGCGGCCGAGAGCGGAAGCAGGACGATCAGGCCCAGGTAGAGCAGCGTGTAGCCCAAGGAGAGGCCGAATCCGGGCAGCACCCGCCCTGTCCGCGCTCGCGTGCCCGTCATCGCCTGGCCACCGGCGCATAGATCTGGTCGAAGAGCCCGCCGTCGGCGAAATGGACCTGGTTCGCGTTCCGCCAGTCGCCCGCCACATCCTCCAGCGTGAACAATTTCAGCTTCGGGAACGCTGCCGCGTGCTCCGCCGCAATCTTCGGATCCACCGGGCGGTAATGGTGCTTCACAGCGATCTGCTGGGCTTCCGGCGAGTACAGGTACTCGAGGTAGGCCTCGGCCACCTTTCGGGTTCCCCGCTTGTCGACCACCCGGTCCACCACGCTCGCTACCGGCCTGGCCAGGATGCTGCTCGGCGGCGCGACGATCTCGAACTTGTCCTGTCCGAGCTCGCGCCCTCCGAGGAGGATCTCGTTCTCCCAGTTGATCAGCACGTCCCCGATGCCGCGCTCGACGAAGGTGGTGGTTGCGCCCCGGGCGCCGGAGTCGAGCACCGGCACGTTGCGGAAGAGGCGGGCAACGAAGTCCCTCGCCGCGGCTTCGTCCCGCCCCGACTTGAGCAGCGCGTAACCCCATGCAGCGAGGTAGTTCCATCGCGCGCTGCCGGAGGTCTTGGGATTGGGCGTGATCACCGAGACGCCGGGCTTGATCAGGTCGTCCCAGTCCTTGATGCCTTTGGGATTTCCTTTGCGGACCAGGAAGACGATCGTCGAGGTGTACGGCGAGCTGGCGTTGGGTAGACGCGCCTGCCAGTCCTTCGCCAGCAGCCCTTTGTCGGCCAGCACGTCGACGTCGTAGGCGAGGGCCAGCGTGACGACGTCGGCTTCCAGGCCGTCCAGGACCGCGCGGGCCTGCTTGCCCGATCCGCCGTGCGACTGGCGCACCGTGACCGTCGACCCGGTCCTTGCCTTCCACTGCCGCGCGAAAGCGACGTTGAGCTCCTGGTACAGCTCCCGGGTGGGGTCGTACGACACGTTGAGCAGCGTGGTCTCCTCGGCGAAGGCCCGACCGGCGCCGGCCAAGGAGACGAAAGCTGCCGCAAGCAGCAGTAGTTTGCCGGAAGGAAGGGAACGCTTGAACCAGGACTGCATCGTGCACCTCGCGGGACTGCCTTGGCGGGAAACCACGAACGACGTCCGTGGTCAGCTTCAGCCGGGCGAGGAGTGCGATTCAGGCGTGGTGTGTGCTGCTTCGCCTCAAGCGCGTCCGCGGCCCCGGCCCTTCAGGGGACCGGGACAACAACAGGACGTGCAGCCGAGGCGCGGGACCATCCCAGACTTGATAGCGAAGGGGAGCGCGGCCGTCAAGATGTGTGTGTGTCTTGACAAAACGATCGCCTGCTTGTTACCCAGTGTGGGTCATGCTTCGAACCCGCGCTTGCGCCTGTTGTTGTCGCCCCGGCCTTCCGGCCCGGGTGTGCGCGCGAGCGTAGCGGCGAGCTGACCTCCATCGCCTCGAGCTCCGTCACCGCCCCGGCCCTCCGGTTTCGCGGACGTTTCCCCCGCAACCCGTTTTGGCGCCCGCGTGGCGCAAGGAGCCAGTCGCCGTGCCCAGGTCTTCGCCGTACTCCCTCCAGCCAGCGGAGGGCAAATGAGCCCGTCGATGTCGCCGGAAGAGGCGCAGCGGGAGGGCGTCCGGCTCGCCTCGGCGACCGCGGTCGAGACGCTGGCCTGGGCGGAGTCGCGCTTCGGCGCCGGCGCGGTCATCGCGTCGAGCTTCGCCGTCGAGGACGTGGTGCTGATCGATCTCGCTTTGAAGCACGCTCCGTCACTGCGCGTGTTCACGCTGGACACCGGCCGCCTCCCTCCCGAGACCTACGAAGTGATGGAGGAGCTGCGCCGCCGCCACGGGCTCGTGGTGGAGACCTGGTTCCCCGAGCGCGAGGCGGTCGAGCTGCTGGTGGGCGAGAAGGGTCATTTCTCCTTCCGCCGCTCGATCGAAGACCGCAAGGAGTGCTGCGGGATCCGCAAGGTCGAGCCGCTCCGGCGCGCGCTCGCCGGCCGCGCCGCCTGGGTCACGGGACTTCGCCGCGAGCAGTCCGTCACCCGCACCGCCGTCGAAGTGCTGGAGCTGGACGCGGCGCATGGCGGCATCGCCAAGCTGAACCCGCTCGCTGCCTGGACGGAGGCCCAGGTGTGGAGCTACGCACGCGAGCACGGCCTGCCCGTCAACGCGCTGCACGCCCGCGGCTACCCTTCGATCGGTTGCGCGCCTTGCACGCGCGCGATCGCGCCAGGAGAGGACGCGCGAGCGGGGCGCTGGTGGTGGGAGTCGGCGGAGCACAAGGAGTGCGGGCTGCACCTCGGAGGCGGGCGATGACGCGCCTGTCGCACCTGCGCGAGCTGGAGGCCGAGAGCATCCACATCATCCGCGAGGTCGCGGCCGAGCTTTCGCGCCCGGTCCTCCTCTACAGCATCGGCAAGGACTCGCAGGCCTTGCTGCACCTGGCCCGCAAGGCCTTCCACCCGGCGCCGCTGCCGTTCCCGCTCCTGCACGTCGACACCACCTGGAAGTTCCGCGCCATGTACGAGCTGCGCGATCGCATTGCCCGGGAGCCCGGCATCGACCTGATCGTGTACAAGAACCAGCGCGCGCTCGACCAGGGAATCAACCCCTTCGACCACGGCAGCTCCAAGTACACGCACGCGCTGAAGACCCAGGCATTGCTCGACGCGCTTGCGCTCCACGGCTTCGACGCCGCCTTCGGAGGCGCGCGCCGCGACGAGGAGAAGTCGCGCGCCAAGGAGCGCGTCTACTCCTTCCGGGATCGCAACGGCCAGTGGGACCCGCGCAACCAGCGGCCCGAGCTGTGGAGCCTGTACAACGGCCGCGTCGAGCGGGGCGAGAGCATCCGCGCCTTCCCGCTCTCCAACTGGAGCGAGCTGGACGTCTGGCAGTACGTGCTGGAGGAGCGCATCCCGGTGGTGCCGCTCTATTTCGCGGCCGAGCGGCCGGTGGTGGTGCGCGACGGCAACCTCATCGTCGTCGACGACGACCGCTTCCGCTTCCGGCTGGGCGAGCGACCCGTCCTGCGCCGGGTGCGCTTCCGCACGCTGGGGTGCTATCCGCTGAGCGGCGCGATCGAGTCTTCGGCGACCAGCGTGCCGGAGATCATCGACGAGATGCAGCGCAGCCGGCACTCGGAGCGTCAGGGGCGCATGATCGATCACGACGAAGAGGGCTCGATGGAGCTGAAGAAGCGCGAGGGATATTTTTGATGGCGCCTCCCGCAAGCTCCGCCCTCCGCCTGGAAGAGGAAACCCGCGAGCTCGTCCGGGTGGTGGCCATGGGCTCCGTCGACGACGGCAAGTCCACCCTGCTCGGGCGGCTCCTCTACGAGACCGGCGCGCTCTACGACGATCAGCTCGCGGCGGTGAAGCGCGCCTCGCGGCTGGGCGGCGAGATCGACTTCTCCCTGTTCACCGACGGCCTGCGCGCCGAGCGCGAGCAGGGCATCACCATCGACGTCGCCTACCGCTACTTCTCGACTCCGCGCCGCAAGTTCATCCTCGGCGACACGCCGGGCCACGCCCAGTACACGCGCAACATGGCCACCGGCGCATCCACCGCGGACGTGGGCATCGTGCTCATCGACGCGCGGCTGGGTGTGCTCCCACAGAGCCGGCGTCACCTCGCCATCGCGGCGCTGCTCGGCATTCCCAGGCTCGCGGTCTGCATCAACAAGCTCGATCTGGTCGGCTTCGATCGCGGCGTCTACGAGCGGATTTCGGCAGAGGTTCGCGCCTTCGCCGCGCGGCTCGGATTCGAGGACCTTCGACTGTTCCCGGTCTGCGCGCGCGACGGGGACAACGTCGCCGAGCGCAGCGCGCGCACGCCCTGGCACAAGGACGGGACGCTGCTCGACTTCCTCGAAACCGTGCCGGTGGCGCGCGAGGCTGCCTCGGGGCGCTTGCGCTTCCCGGTGCAAGCGGTGATCCGCGCCGACCCCGATTATCGGGGATACGCGGGCCGCATCGCCTCCGGAACGGTTCGCGTCGGCGATGAAGTGGTGGTGCTGCCCTCGGGGGCGCGCACCCGCGTCCAGTCCATCGACACCTTCGAAGGCCAGCTCCTGGCGGCGTCGGCGCCGCTCTCGATCACGCTGCGGCTCGCCGACGCGGTCGACGCGAGCCGCGGCGACCTGATTGCGCTCGCCGGCGCAGCGCCGGCGCCAAGGACGGAGCTCGAGGCCAATGCGGTGTGGCTTTCCGAGCGGCCGCTCGATCCGGGCCGCGCCTACCTGCTCAAGCACACCACGCGGCTGGTGCCGGCGCGGGTGGAGGCGGTGCGCTGGCGGCTCGATCCGGAGACGCTGGAGGAGCAGCCGGCGGCGCGGCTGGAGCTCAACGAGCTGGGCCGGATCGCCGTGCGCTGCATGCGCCCGGTGGCCAGCGACTCCTACGCGGACAACCGCGCGACGGGAGCTTTCATCCTCATCGACGCGCTCACCAACGACACGGTGGCCGCGGGGACGGTGGTCGAGAGCGCCTCCGGCGAAAGCGCCCGCGAGGCGCCCGGCGACGCGCAACCCATCAGCGCCGAGGAGCGCTCTGCCCGGCTCGGACATCGCGCCGCGATCGTGCTGGCGGGCGACGAGCGCGCGGCAGCGGTGCTGGAGCGCTCCCTCTTCGATCGGGGCTGCGCGGTCACGGTGGCGCGCAGCGCGGAGGCGGCGCTCGCCTGCGCGGCGGCGGGTCTCGTCGTCATCCTCGCGATCAGCGGCGACGATCTCGCGCGGGCGCGGCTGCACGCCGAGCTCCGCGCAAGCGGCGCTCCGCTGGTCGAGCATCGCTCCGACCCGGACACGGTGCTGGCGAGGCTGGAGGAGCTGGGTGCGCTGCCTGGCGGGTAACCGCGAGAATCAGGGGTCCAGCGCGACGGTCAGATGTTGCGTG
>WNFT01003118.1_pt1 | contig 14280 bp, 14 predicted proteins | sample 5400191 | NCBI WGS metagenome assembly WNFT01 (sample SAMN13153359, study PRJNA577476) | soil metagenome | isolation source: 80 cm saprolite under Madrone tree | place: USA:California | collected 2016-06-14
TGAAACCTTGGGCCGATCGTTGAAACCACGGAGTTGGTAAGGCCATAACAAAGACAGATGCGGCGCAAATCGCTCCGCCGACGACCACCATTCTGTAGGCTGAATATTTTTGTGTGAGCGCGCCAATGATTGGCACCAGAATGATGATGAGAATGTAATTGATATTCGAGAGGTGACCGATCGGAGCGCCATTCCCTAGCTCGCGGATACCGAATTTCGGAAACACGTAGTCCATTTGCAGGAAGATTAGCTTCAGAAATCCGATTAAGAGAAGAAAAGCAAGAAGCCGATAAAAACCGGATTGACCGAGCAGCCGCTTAAATAGCGCGACCGTATTGAGGGCAGTGTCGCGGACTGTTAACCAGATGCGCTCCCAGAACGCACCGGCGGCGAATAGCACTGGCTCCGCCGTGAATTTAATGCCTCGGTCGGTCGCTTCAGCTCCTCTCCTCAGAAAATAAATCGTCGGCAGAAGCAGTACCTCGAAGCCGAGGCTTACCAGGAATAGCGTCCGGTAAGTCGTTATGTGCAATCCAAGGAGATTTAAATAGCCATACTCCCCTAACGAGTGACGCACGTAGTCGAAAATGCTGCCAGCAATCAGATAGCCAACGTTCATGACCATGTAGATCATCGAGAAAGAGATCGACCGTTGTCGCACAGTCGAATAGCGGCGCGTGGCCGCAATGAGCACCGGTGTGCCGAGCGCCTCCCCGATTACTAATGGAAACAATCCGCCGGCAAGCGCCAGCCAGGGTATCGTCGTAAACACCATCATCGAGCGAGCAATCAGACAGATAATGACACCGAGAAAAAAAGTTCGACGAAGACCGAGCGCGTCGGTAAGCGAGCCGGCCAACAACGTGAACACGGTCATCGCCGGTGCCCAAACCCAGCCGATCAAAGCTCCCGCTGCTTGATCGCTGAACCCAAGATCTGACGAAAGCCATAAAATCAATGTTTTATTCGTGATCGAGTAGGCGGAGATGATCAGGAGCTTTATCAAGAACGTGAGCCACAACTCGCGTTCAGCTCCCTTGAGCACCGTGAATTTCGCGAGAAAACCTGTCGCCCCGACTGGAGCAACGCTGTCCTCCGGCACGAACGTCTCTTTGGTTGCGTCGCTCACGGTTTTAAACTTCAGCTAGAACATCTTCGCGACAAATTCCCGCCCGTCGAACGGCGCGAAGTCGTCGATCTTTTCCCCCGTGCCAACGAAGCGTGTCGGAATGCCAAGTTCATCCTGAATTGCAACGACGATCCCACCCTTGCCGCTGCCGTCGAGCTTTGTGACGATCAATCCAGTAAGGCCGATTGAACTTTGGAATTCGCGCGCCTGGCTAAGCGCATTGCCCCCAGTCGTTGCATCGACTACCAACAGCGTCTCGTGCGGTGCATCCTGGTCTTGTTTGCCAAGCGTGCGCTTTACTTTTTTCAGCTCGGCCATGAGATTCGTTTTTGTGTGCATTCGGCCGGCCGTATCGCAGATAAGAAATTGGATCTCGCGCTTTACCGCCGCTTGATACGCTTCGTAGCAAAGTGCCGCCGGATCGGCGCTGTATTGCCCACAAATCATTTCAATGCCGAGCCGCTCGGCCCAGATGCCAAGCTGTTCGATAGCCGCAGCGCGAAAAGTGTCGGCTGCCGCAAGCAAGACCCTATGCCGATCCTGCTGAAGGTAATGAGCGAGTTTCGCCGTCGATGTTGTCTTTCCGGTGCCGTTTACGCCCAGGAGCAGAATGACTTTCGGTTTGCCAGTCAGTGGCCTGATAGCTGCCGGGTTACGCGGCAAAATGCGGGCAATTTCCCCGCGCACGACTTTTACGACATCGTTTATGCCTATCAATGACCAGGCTTCGCGGTCTTGCAGTGTTTTGATGATTCGAGTTGTCATCGACACACCGAGATCGGCGCGAATGAGCGATTCTTCGAGCTCGTCCCAATCGATCGGTTTGTTCGCGAATGTTTGGGCGAGGGATTGAAGGAAGTTCATCGTAATGAATCGTGAATCGGTAAATCGTGAACCGATTGTAACGATGTAACGATTTAACGAGTCTCGGAGTCTCGCGCTGAAGGCGCTGGTTCACGCAACGGACGCGTTAAATCGTTCTTTACCCGATCGAGAATCCCGTTGACGAACCGGCCGGATTCCGCACCGCCGAACGCCTTTGCCAGCTCGATCCCTTCGTTAATCGAAACGACCGGGGGAATGTCGTCGCGATAAAGCATCTCGTAGATGGCAAGCCGCAAGACGTTGCGATCGACCGCCGAAATACGATGGAATTCGTAATTCTCGCAATAACGCCGAATGCGCTCGTCAATTTCTTGGAGATGCGTCACCATCCCTTCTATAAGCGGTTGCGCAAACTCGCGGACGCGTGGCGTCGCCGGGCAAAATTCCCAGAAATCGTCGATCTGCTCCGGTCCTTCGCCGTGTTGAAGATCGCGCCAGAAATGATATTGGATGGCCGCTTCGCGCGCCTTTCGCCGTTTCCCCATAAAAATTATCTTCCGCGAAGTTTTGACATCACATCAGCAATTTCCACCGCGGCGCGCGCAGCCTCAGTCCCGCGATTGATTTTATTTTCGAGGCAACGCTCGCGCGCTTGAGTTTCGTTGTCGAAGCTGAGAACAGCGTTAATGATCGGCACGCCATGACCAATTGCGATGCGCTGCAGCGCGTCGGTGACGGAGCGGCTAAGATTCTGTGCGTGGTCCGTCTTTCCTTTCAAAATGACACCACAGGCGATCAATGCGTCTGCCTTTGCCTGCGATGCCAGTTCGCGGACAACGACTGGAATTTCGAATGCCCCTGGCACTCGCTCAACAGAAATCGTCGCGTTCGGCGCAAGGTCATGCAGTTCTTGCTGGGCATGCTCGACGAGCCCCTCCACATATTGCGCGTTAAATTGACTGGCCACGATGATAAACGTGCGTTTGACGTCAATAACCATGGGGCGAGGCAGAACAGTCCTGGACATTTTAAGAATGACGAAGCACGAATGAGGAAGCACGAATCAATGACGAAGTTCGAATGATGAAACGCCGCAGTTTTGATTTCGACATCTCTTCGATTCATCGGATTGCGCTGCGAAGTGCAAAATCGACGTAGTTGGTCCGTATGCTACAACAGGTGGCCCATCTTTACTCTCTTGGTCTCGAGATATTTTGCATTGTGCGGATTGGCTTCGCTGCGAATCGGTACTTGTTCGATCATTTGAATGCCGTAACCCTCAAGACCAACGACTTTCTTCGGATTATTCGTTAGAAAACGGAATTGGCGGACACCGAGATCGAAGAGGATCTGCGCGCCGAGGCCGTAATCGCGCAAGTCGCTTGGGTAACCAAGCCGGGCGTTTGCCTCGACCGTATCGAGCCCTTCCTCCTGCAATTTGTAAGCGTGCATTTTTGCCGCGAGTCCGATGCCGCGCCCTTCCTGCCGCATGTAAACCAAGACGCCATTGCCTTCCTCCTGGATTTGGCGAAGCGCCGCGTGTAATTGATTTCCACAATCACATCGACGCGAACCGAAAACATCGCCGGTGAGACATTGGCTGTGCACGCGCACCAGAGTCGGTTTGTTCTTGTCGATCTTGCCCTTGACTAGCGCTAGATGATGCCCGCCGTCGAGCTTCGCCCGGTACAAATGTAAATCGAAATCGCCGTAGTCGGTCGGCATTTTTACGATTTGTTCCAGCTCGACAAGCTTTTCTCGGACGCGTCGATGCGCGATCAAGCTCTGGATGGTACAAATGCGCAGCCCATGTTTTTTCCGAAATTCCATTAGCTCCGGTAAACGGGCCATCGTGCCGTCCTCGTGCAAAATTTCGCAAAGCACACCCGCCGGTTGCAATCCGGCCATACCAGCAAGATCGACAGCCGCTTCTGTGTGGCCGGCGCGCCGTAACACACCGCCATCCTTTGCGCGTAATGGGAAAACATGACCCGGCTGCACCAGATCATCGGGCACTGATTTCGGATTCGCGATTGCCTGAATGGTCGTTGCGCGATCGTGGGCGCTGATCCCGGTGGTCACGCCGTGTCCCGCGTCGACCGACACGGTGAAATCGGTGCGGTACATTTCCCGGTTCTGCGCCACCATTCGTTGCAGTCCGAGTTGTTCCGCGCGCTCGTTTGAAATAGGCACACAAATCAAGCCGCGGCCATGAGTCGCCATGAAATTGACCGCGTTTGGCGTAACTTTTTCCGCGGCCATGACGAGATCACCTTCGTTTTCGCGGTCGGCATCGTCAGTCACGATTACCATGCGGCCCCTTGCGACATCGCTTATGACGTCGTCAATCGTGTCGAACTGCAATGCTTGCTCCGCCTCGATAATCATTGCCGATACCATTACGTCCGCTGCCGCTCTCAGCAACTCTCGTTCGCGATCGGCCGCGTCTTCTTCCAAGTCGCCCCCGTTTAGGCGAGTAAGGTTAATCCTTCCCGGCGCAAATCAATCCGGCTTCTTCGCGCTTGTCGCCACAATCGCCTCCGGCCGATACATATCGCGATTGCTACCCTGAAACTCTGCTTTCACTTTCACTTTAAATTGCGAAAGATCGACTAGATCCCAGCGGGTAAAGTTCCAACGGCTATCTTTTCGGGGTTCGTGCTCGAACCCGGCAATCAAATGAACGGCGTCATCGCGCACTTTGTTCGTCGCGATCTTCGGTTCGAAATAGAAGGTCCGAAAACTGCTGTCCCGGCTGCCAACTGCATAGAGTTTTGGATCGAGATAAAAGACGCGCGTGCTTGCAAGATCGACAATCCGAAGGTCAGGATAACCGGAGCGCTGGGCTTTCCCGTCTGCCGTCCGCGGGAAATCGCAGCTCAATCCAGGTGTTGTGTTTAGCAATGCCCGCACGCTCTCTTCGAAATGACCGCTTACTTCGTTGATCCGCGCTATGCCGTGGATCGGATTTTCTGGCGCGTTCATTCGTTTCATCGTCTGGTCCAAGGCCGTAGTTATTTGTTTAATTACGCGTTGATCGACGTCGCTTTTTAGATCGGCAGCCACAACGTGCTTGCCCGTCGTGGCAAAGATCACTTCGCCGAACGGAATGCCGCGTAGTTGCTGATTTTCATCGAGCAGCCAGGGAATCAGTTGGTCGACCGGCGCTTTGGCCTGGGCTGTCGCCGGGATCGTTGACCCCGGCTCGGCTGCCTTACAAATTGCAATCGTCGCAAAGAAAAAAAGTGTAAAAGCGCGAAGCATTTCCGGATTGAAAATCCATGCGCGGTTTTCAGCAAGCGCAAACAAATTACGTACATAATCGTTCCGTGCTGTTATTTCCCGGTCGATCGCGGGGCTGTAAATTCGTCGGCTCGTCAGTCTCTCGTCCTGCCGGCTATGTTCCGAAAATCCTTGATTAGGGCGGTGCCATTTGCTGCTATAGAGCTATGCCTAAGTATTGGATGATCAGTGATCGCAATGCCGGCGGTGCGGGCACCGAACGAAACGCAAACGGGCCGGCTTATTTTGTCAGCGATAGCAAAAGAAGTCTTCACGATATCGGCAACTGGGACCGGATCCCCTTTTCACAGTTTCGAAAGGCGATTACGGAGGCGTGCGAAACCTTCCCCGACCTTCCGCAAGATCAACAGGAAGAGGAAAAACATCTCGCGTTGTGCGTCCATGGGTACAACAACGGTTTTGCGAGCTCGGTTGATTTCTATACCCGTGTGTGCAACGGCCTCTTTTCCGGCCCAAGCAGCCTTGGCATCTGTGTCCTCTTTACCTGGCCATCGAAAGGTCAGGTTTACGATTATCTTGCAGATCGGGCCGGAGCGCGCATGTGCGCCAACGATCTAGCCGATGTCCTTAGCAATCTCTACGACGTGCTGGCTCGCAACCAGGCTGCGACCGCGGCCGATCCCGGCAAAGCTTGCAAAGCAAAAGTATCCATTATTGCCCATAGCATGGGGAATTTCGTAACGCAGATGGCGTTGTTCAATGCCTGGAAGCGTAACAATCGCCCACTCGCCACCAGTCTTGTTAACCAGCTTCTCATGGTCGCTGCCGATGTGGACAACGATATCTTCGATAGCGGCGAACAAATCGGCGATGGGGACGGGGAAGGCATTGCCAATCTCACTTATCGGGTTACAGCCTTTTATAGCGGGCGGGATCCGGTCCTTGGCGTGTCCGCTGGGCTAAAGCATTTCTTCAGACGTCGCCTCGGTCGCAGTGGCTTGGATCGTGCCGCGGGAAACGGTCATGCCGCCACGCCGGACAACGTCTGGGACACGGATTGCTCCGAGTTCTTTGCCAACAACGAAGGCGATATCCATGGCGCTTATTTCAAGCTTGATCAATATCCCGCAGTAAAAAAACTCATGCATGAAGTGATGCGTGGAGTCGATCGCGGCGTGTTGGTCCATGGGCAACTTGCTTCCGCTAAGTCATGGTGGCCGAACAAGCTCTAGGCAATGGGCCACTCGGTGTCTTTTCTATTGTGAATGGCGACCGTCACCCTTCTAAAGGGTTCGATACAGGCCGCTACGTCTCAGCTGCCTCGCGGTGCAGGCTAATCGGTCCAAGCATCTTCCTTGTCAGTTGCTCGGCCCTCCTCGGTCGCGCCGCACGATGGAGCGACTGACCGCGCCTGTTGACTGATGTTGTCGGTGCGAGCAGAGATCGCTCTTGCCCAGGCTGACGCCGGACAGTTTCCGAAAAAGATCGAGAGCAGTTTTTCGACAATGCCATCGGCACCGTGCACGTTTTGAAAACGCGCTGCTGAACCCGGAGGCGCGATTTCGCGCTTGTTCACGAGAGGAGGATTGCGCAAAGGCGCAAAAAGGAAAATGCTAAACGGCAGCTGGGCAGCTCATCATGGATAAATCAGAGAAAATCTTTGTCGCCGGTCACCGTGGTCTGGTGGGCAGTGCTTTGATCCGGCGGCTCGAAACGGAGGGTTTTACCAATTTGCTTAAGCGTGACCGTTCGCAACTCGATCTTTCGGATGAACCGGCGGTACGGAATTTCTTTGCTCTGGAAGAACCTGCGGTCGTGATCCTTGCTGCCGGGAAGGTCGGCGGCATCAAGGCGAACAATGATTTTCCAGTCGAGTTTCTCCTCGAGAATTTACGGATTCAGAACAACATCATTTACTCGGCCCGCGAAGCCGGCGTGCGCAAACTTCTCTTTCTCGGCAGCTCCTGCATTTACCCCAAACTCGCGCCGCAACCGATTCCAGAAACAGCCTTACTGGGGGGTCCGCTTGAGCCAACCAATGAAGCGTACGCAATCGCGAAGATCGCGGGCATTAAACTTTGTCAGGCATTTTCTCGCGAATATCGCGCGAATTTCATTTCCGCAATGCCGACAAATCTTTACGGGCCGAACGATAATTTCGACTTGGAGACATCACATGTGCTGGCTGCGCTGTTGCGGAAGACGCACGAAGCGAAAATGCGCAAGACGCATGAGCTGGTCGTATGGGGCTCCGGAAAGCCGCGCCGTGAATTTTTGCATGTGGATGATCTTGCTTCGGCCTGTCTTTTTCTACTCGAGAAATATGATTCCCCGGAAATCATCAACGTCGGCTGCAGCGAAGAGATCTCCATCCGTGAACTGGCGGAGTTGATTTGTGACGTGATTGGTTTCGATGGTGAACTCGCCTGGGACACAACCAAGCCGGACGGCACACCACGAAAACTTCTCGACGTTACCAGGCTGCATGATCTCGGGTGGCAGGCGTCGATCCCGCTCCGGGAGGGTATCGCGCAAACTTACGATTGGTTTTTGAAAAATTTGGCGCACTAGGGATCAGATATATCGATGAAAAAATTACGCGTTGGTGTCGTCGGAGTCGGCCATATTGGAAGCAACCACGCTCGTCTCTATGCCGAAATTCCATCGGCCGATTTTACCGCGGTCTACGATCTCGATCTTTCCAGAGGGCACGAAATCGGCGAAAGATTTAACGTAGCGACGGCGCAATCGCTCGACGAGTTTATTGAAATGGTTGATGCGTCTTCGGTTGCGACGCCGACGAATACGCATTACGAGGTCGCGCGGTCTCTGCTTGAGCGAGGCAAACATTTACTTGTTGAAAAACCGATTACCGACAACACCGCGCACGCGGCCGAATTGGTAGAGCTGGCGGCGCAGAAAGGACTCATCCTGCAAGTTGGCCACGTCGAGCGGTTCAATCCCATTTTAAACGCACTCGAAAAACATCTGACCCATCCGCGTTTCATCGAAGCGCATCGGCTTTCCCCTTATCCGGAGCGCAGCACCGATATCGGTGTGGTTCTCGATCTTATGATCCATGATTTGGAAGTTATTCTGCATTTCGTGCGTTCGCCCGTGCAAAGCATCGATGCCGTGGGGGTGCCCGTTCTAAGCCGTGGCGAAGACATCGCCAATGCGCGGCTGCGTTTCGAGAACGGATGCGTGGCAAATGTCACCTCGAGTCGCATCAGTCCCGAACGGATGCGTAAGATTCGAGTGTTTCAGGAGGACGCTTATCTTTCGCTCGATTATCAAAACCAGAGTGGCGAGATCTATCGCCGTATCGGAGGGCGGATTGCGCGCGAGAAAGTCGAGATCGGACACGAAGAACCGCTCAAGCGTCAACTCATGTCGTTCATCGAATGCGCGAGCACGGGACGCCAGCCGCGCGTTTCCGGGTTTCAAGCGACGGCGGCGTTGGAACTGGCGGTCGAAATCACCAAGCGGATCGCCCCGAGTGCCTAACACAATCTATTTTGTCGCGGGCGAGGCCAGCGGCGACAATCACGGGGCGGCCTTGATGCGTTCCCTGCGCGAATTGGATGTCGATCTTAATTTCGTCGGGCGCGGCGGTCCGCAAATGCGGGCGATCGCCGGCGCCCAATTCAAAAATTGGATCGGCGATGCGGCTATCCTTGGTTTGTGGGAAGTGATCAAGAAGTACGGTTATTTTCGCCAAAAGTTCCGCGAAACGCTTAACGAAATTGAGAAGAACAAAGCCGACGCAGTCGTATTGATCGATTACCCAGGCTTCAACCTGCGCCTCGCCCGAGCATTGCGAAGGCGATCGACAAAGCGGAAAATAATTTACTATATCAGTCCGCAAGTTTGGGCCTGGAATCGCGGCCGAATTAAAAAGATGGCGCGTTTTCTCGATCTGATGCTCTGCATCTTCCCTTTCGAGGCCGAGCTCTATAACAAATCTGGGCTGCGCACGGTATTTGTCGGCCATCCAATGGTAGAGAGATTGCGGGCTCGCAAACTTGGTATCGAACGCGATCCAAATTTAATCGGACTTTTCCCGGGCAGCCGCCGCCGCGAAGTGCGCAAGATTTTTCCGATCCTGATTGAAACCGCGCACGAGCTACACAAACAAAGAGCAAACTTGCGTTTTGAAGTAGCGGCGGCGTCGGAGGCGCTTGCGAATGAGATTTCGGATACCCTGGCGGACGCTTACGTGAGAGAAGGACTCTTTCGCGTCGTTACGGATGAAACAGCTGCGACCATGCAACGTGCTTCTCTCGGGATCGTTGCTTCGGGGAGCGCGACGCTCGAGGCGGCGTATTTTCGGCTGCCATATGCGTTGATTTACAAGGTTGCGTGGCCGACCTATCTGGCGGCGCGACTCGTTGTGAACGTAAAATATCTCGGCATGCCCAATGTGCTCGCGAATAAAGAAGTAGTGCCGGAATTCATTCAACATCGAGCAAAACCCAGCACGATTGCGAAAGCTGTTCTGCAACTGATTAATGATCCGGGCGCGCGAGACCGAATGATTTCCGAGTTCGATCAAATCGTTGCCAAATTGGGCGAAGGCGGAGCGAGTGAAAAGGCCGCGCGAGCAATTCTCGAAGAATTGGGCGCGAGTTAGATCGCTATTTACCAAACGTATTCTAGCATCGAGCCGGAGCTGATTATCTGATGAAAGTTTGGGATATTTCGCGGACACTGTCGAACGAAGTCGCGGCTTGGCCAGGAGACACCCCGTTTCAATTTCAGCTCACCGGGAAAATTGCGCAGGGAAGCTCAGTTAACCTTGGTGCGATTCAAACGAGTGTGCACAACGGTACCCACGCCGATGCCCGGTTTCATTTCGAGACTGAAGGCGAAACCATCGAGAAAGCGCCGCTCGAAATTTATATGGGGCGCGCAGTGGTTGTCGATCTTGCGGAAGCTTTCTTGGGGTCGAGCGGAAAGCATTTGATTACAACCGAGGATCTTCGAGCGCATTGTGACGAGGTCGCGGAGACGTCACGGCTTCTTATCAAAACTGGTCGATGGAGCGATCCGGCGATTTTTCCAAACCAAATTCCCGTGATCGCGGCTGATGTTCCGCAGTGGCTGCAGAAAAATGGAGTCAAGCTCCTTGGGTTGGACCTGCCGTCGGTGGATGAGATTGATTCGAAGTCGTTGCCGAATCATCACGCGCTCGCTCGTGCCGGCATCGCTATTATTGAATCTCTCGATCTGAAAAATGTTGGGACCGGTATTTATAATCTTGCCGCGTTGCCGCTAAAGATCGCCGGTGGCGACGCCGCGCCACTGCGGGCGATCCTTTGGCGCGACTGAGTTCCGGCAGCGAATATGGAACTTTCCTGGCTGGAGAAATTTTTTCAGAATAATCGCACGCCCTGGATCGTTGGTGCGCTAACAATCACCTTGTTTTTAATCGCGAACCTGCCGTGGCAGCTCGACGATTACGATCAGGCCAAACAGGCGTTCACTTCCTTTGAGATGGTTAATGGGGGGCGGTGGTTCTATCAGCAAACGCCGCACGAACACCTGGCGACAAAGCCTCCGTTGGTCGGATGGATCTCGGCCGGTCTTTTTTCCGCAACGCGATCATGGGACCTGGCGTGGCGTTTGCCATCCTTTGTCGCGGCGATTGCGATGTCGATCTTGCTCTTTCGGGTCGCCGCCGTGGCTTACGGATCAGTCGCTGCTTTGATTGCGCTGAGCGCGTTCGGACTGAATCTGGTGAGTCCGCGCCTGGCCACTCTCGTCCGTACCGACATGCCATTGGCATTAGTGATTTTTCTGATCGGCTCTCTTGTCTGGCGGAAAATTCAAAAACGGGAAGCGTGGATGCCACGGGATCGATTCTTGGTCTTCGCATTGCTGACCGCTGCGATGTTGATCAAGGGGCCGATTGTTTATGCGTTTCTACTGCCGGGCATTCTCTTGTTTCAATTGCTGGAGCGCAGGCGACACGCCTGCCACCACAGCGCCTGGTGCGGCTGGTGGCCCTGGCTCGCTTCGCTCGGAATTTTCCTTTTGTGGGTCGCCGGTGGAATTCTTTTTCAGCCTGGCTTTTTCGATGAAGTTGTAATGCGCGAATTCGTCGCGCGTTTCGGGGAAACGATTCATCGAGCGCAACCGTTTTATTTTTATTTGCCGCATCTGCTGCACAAATTTGCTCCATGGAGCGTGCTGATGATCGCACTCGCGATTCTCGATCTTCGGTCGCGTCGATGGGGGATTACTGCTGCGTTTCGCGAGATGTCTCCCGAAACTTTTTGGTTGCTTTGCTGGAGCTTGGGCGGGTTGCTCGCGATGTCGTTGATTCCGTCCAAACGCGTCGATCGGATTTTTCCGGTTATTCCGCCCCTGTGTTTGCTGTTGGCGGCACAGATCGGGAGTATTTCGCCTGATGAGTATTCGCGCACTCGTGTTTATCGATGGAGTGCAGTCGCGCTGTTCTTGTCGATCTTGCTGACCGGTGGCTACACGATCTCAAAAGTGTTTTCCGGATATCGTGATCATCGCGATGCCCTGGTCGTTTTCGGACGCGAAGTTCGCCATCAAGCAGAAACGCATCACTGGCGGTACGAAGTGATCGGCGCCAAAGACGAAGGCGTGCTGCTTTACCTGCGACGATTGTCCGTCGTTGAACCGGAGGACGCGATTGCCAAATGGAAGGCCGGAGTTATCGATGCCGTCGTCGCGCCGGATGAAGAACAGCCGCGCTTGCTACGCGATTTGGAAGGATCTGTCCCCTCGCGCGTCCGCTCGCAGCCTGAGAACGACGATCGTACTCCGGGTTATGTTTTGCTGACGCGGTCGAAACTGGCCAAGCCTTAGCGGCAGACGTTTTGCTTCGATTCGATCCAGTTAACGGCTTATCTCCTGCGTGACCATGATTCCTGTCAGGCCGCGACTTACATAGTCGTCGGCTGCATCATACTCACGCGGTTGCCTTCCGTGTCGAAGAACGAGATGTAAAGGCCGTAGCCGGGGATCTCCATCGGCTCGCCAAGGACTTTGCCACCTGCTTCGGTAACTTTCTTCATTGCCTCCCTGATATCACCAACGGCGATGACGATTGAGGGATACTGCGCCGGCATATCGGCTGATTTTTTGTAAAAGCCGCCATTGATAGCTCCGGGGTCTTTCGGACGGCCATTTTCGCCGGGCTCGGTGGTGGTAACGAGCACATACTCGTTCATCTCGGGGCCGAGCATCTGCGTCTGCCAGCCAAATGCCTTTGTATAAAACTTCGCCATACGGTTTCTGTCTTCGGCCGGCATTTCAAAGTGGACTACAGGGTTCATGATTTTCCTCCTTATTGAGTTGAAGTGTGATTCGGTATTCGCGGGACGGCCACCCAACGAGAACAAGATTGGCCACCCAGCACTTTGAAAATAAAGATGCGCATGTGTCCGGTGGTTGCAACAAAGTGCTGGGTAGGATGCATCGCTTGGTTAGATGGTTTGCATTGCGAGAAGGGAAGACCGTTGAGCAAATTGACGAGCGAAGAACATGCTGCGGCACGAAAATCAAATGCGGGTCGAAATCGGCCGCGTTAAAAGAATCCGCGGAGGAACGCCGCCGCTTCATCCGAGATGCCGACAATCTTATTCGTTGCCTGACGATAGAATTTGAAATTGAGCTCGGTCTCGGGTCGACCGTCGTTCCAGTTGGAAAAAAGTTTGAGCTCGCTCCGCCCCAGGCGTCGCTTCGCGAGCGCGGTGCGTCTGAGGGTGATGCTTACGCGCGGCGTTTGCCGGGCGATCCCGCGTTTTTTTGCAATCGGTTTGGCCGAGGTGACGACGCCGCTCGCGATGAGACCTGGCCCGCCTTCGTTCTCGCTCGCGAAGACGAAGATCGTATCGCCTTTGGCGATGTGCTTGCCACCATACATCGTCTTCTGCGCGCTGAACGCGAACGTCTCCGCCCGCGGATCGCTAACTGCTGCTTTGATCGCGAACATCATACTCCTCCTTTCACACCATTAATTTCCATGGCCGTCCATGTGGCTAGGCCTAACGTATAAGGATCAGCCGCGTTTGACCACGCGCCAGCGGCGGCAAACATCGGCTGCACCCGCTGGTTGGGCACAAAATTACTTCCCACTTAAGAGACCAACCAAATGCCTGCCGTCCGCATACTTGATGTCCGAAATTTTCCAACCCGTTTTTGTAAGAACAAGAGAAAAGGTGATTTCAGTTTTCTGACCCATGTTTTCAAACGAAGCGATCACTTCGGCAGAGTCTTTTTCGGACTTGGATTTTCGAAGCGAGAACTTTTTGATGTCAAAATCTTGCGCGTCGTAAAGGGGATCGAAGTCGAGAGCACCCACTTCGCCTTTTGACTTCACCGCGTCCTTCCAGATAAGCTGCGCCAAGCGTTCCGAAAAATATTTGGTCACCAAGCCATGATCTTTGGTTTGTGAAAAAGGGCTCTGTTTTTTTTCATCCAGTTTATAAAGATCGGAAACAAGGCCCTCGGGTGACGATTGAGCAACCGACTTCGGCGTTTCGGCGGTCAATTGCTGGCTAGCCAACGCTATAAGAATCAGAGGCAGTATAAGGTTGCGTTTCATAATTTTGTGCCTAACGAGACAGAGCTGAGCCACCCAGCACTTTGAGAATTGGAGTGCGCATGGATTAAAAGCTTACAACAAAGTGCTGGGTTGGAACAGTCATCGCGCGCTATTTCATCTAACGAGACCCAAGATCAGCGACCGCGCCCGGGAGCGCGCGTGGCTGCAAGCTGGAAGAATTAACTACTCGAAAGCTACGCATCGGAGCGGGGCGGGGTTCGCTGCATCGTCTGGTTAGGCCTCCTCGCGATGACCTACCCTACGCGGGTGAACGTATTTGTTCGCGTGATAGGCATGCCGTCGGTGGTCGTCGTCTGGAGTTGAATGAAGAGTTCATCGTCCATCACGCGCACGTTTCTCACATACGTTTTGCCTACGTTGTCAGGCGAAATTGACCCTTCCAAATAAGTCGTAAGAGTCCCCGCGCTTTCGTCGACGGTATACGTCCCGAAGTAACCATCGTATCCGTTCACAGCGACCGTATTATTTTTGACTTGCA
>WNFT01003119.1_pt1 | contig 14278 bp, 14 predicted proteins | sample 5400191 | NCBI WGS metagenome assembly WNFT01 (sample SAMN13153359, study PRJNA577476) | soil metagenome | isolation source: 80 cm saprolite under Madrone tree | place: USA:California | collected 2016-06-14
CGAACCGACTTCTCCACCCCTCAGGAGACCCAACGATGCGTCGCAGCACCGACCGAATCCTTACCACTCACACCGGCAGCCTGCCGCGTCCCGACGATCTGCTCTCGATGCTCCGCGCGAAAGAAATGGCTCAGCCCCACGACGCGGAGGCCCTCGCCGCGCGCGTCCGCACGGCCGTGGCATCTAGTGGCCTGTAACGGTGATACTGGTATCGACATCGGGACATGGTAAGGCTCTCCAAACCCAGTGAATTGGTCACGGTGACGATCTTACGCCCCGCCCGTGATGCTACCAGTTTCACTGTTACAGGCCACTAGTGCGGTCTCAGAATGAATTCAACTTTGAAAAATGTTGGCGCTTTAGTGGTAGTCTTAGGGGTTCTCCTGTTGGGAGTGCTCTACATCGGGTACTTGCCGCAGATTTCATTCTTTGTCTACCGTTTCGCGAATCCGGCCTCTGAGTGGGTGTTTATTCTGGACCTCCTGGTATTGCCGTTTGCTTTTTCACGGCGTTTGCGACCGCTGGTCGGAGTTGTCCTCCACGTTAGTTCCTACTTGTTTGGAATCGTTCTCTGGACATTTTCAGCCATGTTTACATATGCGTTTTGGGGCTTCCTCGGATTGTTCCTCGGACTAATTTGGGTTGGGGTGGGAGTAGTTCCAATTGCAGTGCTAACGGCGGTTCTGCACCGCGAGTGGCTTTTGACCTTTATGCTTCTCGGTGACTTGGTTCTGGTCTTTGGCTGTCGGACGCTCGGCATCGTCTTTCTGACAAGCTTCCAGCGGAGGCGGACAATGACGGGTGCCGGATGAGCTCGTCTATCGCGGCCATTGTGATGGAATGATTGTGGGCATGGGATTCCATGGTCCGCTCTTGACCCACCTCGCGATTATCCGCCGCTCAGCTTCCGATAGCCTCGCTCCCAATATGACCGCTCGCAACGAGTCGGTAGGCATTCGATGGGGGCCGACCCCATCAGGCCGCAAGATGCGAAATTCTCGTTGATACTCCCATCTCCTCTTCTTGCGGAGCAGTGTAGCCGCAGTTTCGGCTAGTTGATCTTCCGCTTCCGGATTCCAAATGTGCAGCGGAGCGTCCAAATACTCCACTTCTTGCGGATACTGCTTGCTGGCGAGTAATCTCGCTGCATCGAGACACAGGCACGCTCCGTGCCCCCGATCGGCGTACTCGCGCCATAGTTTCGGATGATCCGGCAACTCACTCAGGCAGAGGATACCTATGCTGTCGATGACTTGCTTCTGCACCGACTTTGGAACGCGAGTAGCTAGTGTGGGATCGTTCAACGCTTCGCGAAGGTCCGATTCTGTCCCACCCGATCTGCGTACCTTCCGTTCGATGTCCGCACGTGTGAGCGTAATGCCCCCGAGCACGCAGTCGAGCTCATCATCGAATCCAGTCCGCGAACCGAACCACCAAAGATTCTCCGACAGCATTCGGCGCAAACTATCAAACTCGTCACTGAATCTGCGGTAACGATAGAGAAAGTAAATCTGATCGGTTGCACTTCTCTCCTCGGTTCGCGGTCCCGGCTCCATCCTCACCCTCCACCCGCAACATTCAAAGTCGTTTGCAATCCCAAGTAATGTTGACGCCTATGTGGCGGTGCTTCAATACTGGCACCCGCCGCCGCGGTCCATGTCCCCGGGTGGTGCAAAATTAGCTAGCCCTCTTCTGGCGGCGGTCCACCCCAGATAAGCACGTCCGGACAGAGGTCCGCGCCATGCGGCCAGACCACCGTCCCCGCCTTCCACCCGAGCTTGCGTGAACAGAGGACGATCGGCGCGGAGCGGCCCGAAGACTGGCCCGACCATGAGCGCGGATACCTCGCGCTCGTTGGTCGAGCCGTCAGTCAGCGTGAGCCGCAGTCGAAAACCAAGGAGAGGCGCGACTTCGTGTATTCGCAAGAAGCCCATCAAAAAAACTACGAGGGCAGCGGCGTGCCCCACTTATTAAAAAACGTCACCTTCTCGACCGGTTCCCGCGACACCGCACCGAATTTCCCGATCGGCCATCCGATCGGCAAGATCGCGAACGTCTCCGCATTCTCGGGCAGTCCCAACGCCTCCTTTACGTCCTTCTCGTACAGCAGATGGCGCGTCGTCAGCACCGAGCCCAATCCTAGCGCGCGCGCCGCAAGCAGCATGTTCTGCGCCGACGGATAAATCGACGCGCCCGACATCTTCGCGAGTCCCGTCGCGCGCGCGTTATCGTTCATCAGGCAGCAGACGATCATCACCGGCGCCTCATGGAAATGGTCGGTCAGGTATTCGACCGCCTTGAACATCCGCTGCTTCTGCGCCTCCGTTTTCCCTGGTGGCGGGGGACTGCTCCCATAATGCGGCGCTATCACATTGTCGAACGCCCGCTTGTAGACGACCTGGATTTTTTTCTTGATCTCCGGGTCCTTGACCACGATAAAGCGCCAATTCTGCACGTCGCCGCCCGTCGGCGCACGCAACCCCGCGTCGATAATTTTTCGGATCAGCTCGTCGGGCACCGGGTCGGGCTTGAGCCGCCGCATCGCGCGCATGTTGTTGATCGCTTCGAACAGTCCGATTTCCGCCATATGATGAGTCCTCTCTGACGATGTCTCTAACTCTTCGTATCACGTCAGCCTCTTTATATGACAGAAGCAGAGGCTATTTCGTGCGAGTCCGCGTTCCGCGCGTCACCTCGCCACAATCTGCTTGGCGCGGCGACAACGGAGCCTCGCGGAAAGGTGAAAAAACCTTGTTCCAGAGTCGCAGACCGAATGATATTACTAATTCCCCGCAATGTTCGAAGTAAAAGGCCTTGCAGTTGGGGCGAATATCGGCACGGATGAGCTGACGCTCGATCGGCGCGTTTCCCGGTGGCAGCTCGTCATCCCGTTTCTAATATACTGCGCGCTGTCCATCCTGCTGTTTGGACGAGCGCTCCTCGGCCATTTCTCAGCCGTCCACATTGGCAGCGGCGGCGATCCGCCGTCGATGATGTGGTCTTTGGCGTGGTGGCCGCACGCAATAGCCAATGGGCTCAACCCCTTTGTAACCGGCACCATATGGGCTCCTTATGGCTTAAACCTGACCTGGTCCACCCGGATTCCTCTGATTAGCCTGTTGGGGGCGCCTCTGATTGCGGCGTTTGGCCCGGTTGCGTCTCTAAACATAGCTTGTCTGCTGGGTCCGCCTTTGGCGGCCTGGTGCGGGTTTCTTGTCTGCCTGGATTTGAGCGAGGACTATTGGGCTTCGATTCTTGGCGGATATATATTCGGCTTCTGCCCGTTCATGTTCGGTGCGCTTTCCTTCGCGCGCCTGCACCTCATCTCAGCTTTTCCAGTACCGTTGGCCATCTACCTTGCGATTCGCCGCTTTCGCGAGAAAATCACCGTATACCGATTTGCGCTGCTATTCGCCCTCGTGCTCGTCGCGGAGTTCCTTTGCTCAGTCGAAATCTTTGCGACAATGACGATATTCGGCGGCATGGCGCTTGTTCTGGCATGGTTGCTCAATCCCGGTGAGGTGAGACATCGGCTATCTAACCTGTTGCTAATCGTCGCCGGCAGCTATGTTGCCGCTTTCATCGTGGTCAGCCCTTATTTGTTCTATTTCTTCTTCGAGGAACGACCCTTCGACGGGCCTATATGGAACAGCCAGGTCTTATCCGCTGATGCGCTGAACCTGCTGATCCCGAGCCCACTTAACGAGATCGGTTGCCTCCCTTTGTTCGAATCGATCTCGCGGACATTCAATCACGGTCGCTCTGCCGAAACCGTTGCCTACTTGAGTTGGCCGCTACTCATTATCGCCGCAGTCTACGCGCGCCGGCACTGGCATGAGCCACTGGGCAAACTGCTGGTTGATTTTGCAGTAGTCCTTCTGGTGTTTTCATTTGGCGGCGTTTTGATGGTCAAGGGAAATCTCAGTGGCATCGGGCTCCCATGGCAGATACTCGACGAGACATCGGTGTTGAAAAACGCCGCGCCCGTGCGGTTGCTCCTGTACGTATATCTGATATTGGCCGTCATAACGTCGCTATGGTTGTCCGCGGCCAACCTCAGGCCTTGGCTCAAGCTGACGATCGCTGCCGCGATAATCGCGCTTCAGCTGCCCAATTTGTCGGCGGCCTTTTGGGTCCATTCAGTCGTCGAACCGGCGTTTTTTCGAGACGGTCTTTACCGCAATTATCTGAAGAAAGACGACACCGTTCTCATCCTGCCGTTCTGGCCTCGCGGCGATTCGATGCTTTGGCAGGCGGAGACTCGCATGTATTTCCGCATGGCGGGGGGAGACGGACCTTGGCCGAAACAGTTTAGGAGGTGGCCGATAATCGATGCATTCGCGTGGCGCTCATGGGTGCCGGACGCACCTGCGCAATTTGACTCCTATCTAACGGATAACGGGGTCAGTGCGCTCATCGTCGAAGATAGCAATTTACCGTTATGGGGAAAGCTGGCCTCGTCTCTTCCGACCGCTCCGATCAGGGTCGGCGGCGTTTCGATATACCGGCTGCCGAAACAGTCGGTGACCAGCTCCCGGCTTACGCTCATCGGGATGCGAAAACGCTTTGATAATCAGCGTTACGAAACCTTACTTGTGGCCATTCAGAAATATCTTTCCAACGGGGGAAATGAACGTGACCTTGTCGCCGCAAAAGCTCCCGATCTGGGCCTGATACCCGCAAACGCCATAATCGGGCCGCCGGTCGACTTGTTTCCGGAGGACAACAGATATGGGATACAGCTTCACACCGGCGGCGACGATATTATCGTTGGCGAGTTTGCCTCGCAGCCGGCCGCCGAAGAGCTAATCGAAAAATACCGTAGCTGTTCTAGTTCCGCACAATTCACCGGTATTTGGCTTGGTCGCACAAGAGCAGAAACCGTGGGTCAGGTGTCGATGTCTTTCGATCGCCAGCAATTAGCCAGGGCGGCGGCGATAGCACAGGCCGCCCCGAAACCGGCGTCCCGCCGGCTTCGGCGGTGAGGCACAGCCCAACTGCGATGCGTTGAGCGCAAGCGCTAAGGCCAACGCCGCGGCTGACTATCAATAAGCTTCTCGGCGATGCCGGACGCGAGTGATGCTCACACGCTTGGCGGCATCGTTGATAATATAGACCATTGATCTTTGTAGCCCTTGAGTTTTTTGCATCCCGCCGGTCGGGGCTCGTCGGCCAGGGAGAGAATCTTGCGGTCAACGCTTGATTTCGAGGTCGTAGCTAGCCACGCGGGCGGCTGCGTCTCGAACGACCGGCGCGGTATTGCTCGTAAGGAATACTCTTTTCTTTGCGGCGCGCCTCGGAAATGAGTCCGTCCCAAAAGTCCTGCCAGATGGCCCCGTGCTTCTTTAGTCGATCTGCACGGCCACCCGATGGCCTTTGTCATCGGTCACGAACTGGATGCCTGTCATTGCCGTCCCTCGGCACAGGTTTTAGGATAAGCAAGGCGGGCGGGACCGGCGGACGATTTTCGTCCGCCGGTCCCGACATTCAATTATGTTGCGCGCTATTTCGTGAGCGCGGCGATCACATTGTCGATAATCGCGTCGGCCTTCGCGCGAATCTCGTCGTCGGTCGCATCCTGGATCGGATGATGCACGAAAATGCGCGGCGCCTCGGGCAGTCCGAGCGCCTTCGACTGCGCCTCGGCCGCATCAACAAACACGTCAGTCGCAATTACCACGGTCGGCTTGTTGTTAATCTCGAACCAGATTGAGTCGTGCATACTGCACGTTATGCATGACCCTCAATCGGCGAGGCCTTCGATGACGAAGTCACACTCCTCGATGATCTGCCGCCGCAGTTCGTCCGGCGCGGGCTTGGCCGGGGTCGGCTTTTTGTAGAGCTTCAAGTCGACGCCGGGCAGACATTCGGCCAGACGCAATCTCAGCTCGTCGATCATCACATCGCCGCGGACCTTGTTGATGTCGAGCAGTCCGACTGTGCCGCGGATGTCCTCCGAGCGTTTGGCGAGCGAGCGCCGTACGGGCACGCGCTCATCGGTGGGGTCAAGAATTCTCATGGCACCTCCTCAATTTTGCGGCTGGTTGGGATCGAGCCGAAGACGCCGCTCGCCCATCCGCCGAACATCGCCGAAAACTTACCGGCCGGGCCTCCGGCGACCACTATATGGATATTCTTCGTGCTTTGGAACTTTGGAACGAGCTTGCCGAGCTCCACCTCGCTAAGGTCGCGTTTTTTGACGAGGTCGGAATACGCTTCGTATCCCCCGGAATCCTCGTTCGGAATCAATTCCCGCAATGGCCGCGCGGTTATCTCCTGGATACGGCGGCGCACGTCCTCTTTGGTCCAGCGGTCGTGCCAGAGCGTGTCGATATGCTCAGGGCATACGACCAGCAAGACATTGCCGTAGTTATGGTTCTTCGGATGCCACGAGCATTCCAGGCCGAGCCCGAGGCTCCCGGCCAGCGCCTTGGCCGTGCGCGAGGTCTGGTCGGCAATCTGATGCGGCCCGCCCTCGAGGCCGAAAACGGTGACGACACTGTCCTTGGCATCGAACCCGCGCTCGACGTGAAGCGGCTCCCACGGGCTGCGCTCCTCGAACTCCGCGAAGCAGCAGGTGTACTTGCTGGGCGAACCCATGGCAGCGCGTTCGACCTCACCGGGACGTCCACCGCCGACGTTGCGCACGAGCAGCTTCACCGCGCGTCCGATCGTCGCGTTGGCGCGATTCCCTTGGCCGAGCACGTTGATCTTCATGTTCATCCCGATGCGATTGCGAATCGGGCCGTTGACGACGATTATCGGCGTCGCGCCGTAGGTCGTCGCGGTCACGCCGTGGATGTTGAACTCGGGCGTGACGATAACTTCGACTGCAGCAATGACAACGGGCAAATACTCGGGTTTGCATCCCGCCATCACCGCGTTGATCGCGGCCTTCTCGATCGTGACCGGCGCGTAATTCGGCGCGCAGTTGCCGAGGATTTCCTGGGCGTCGCGCCGCGTGCCGCGGAGCATCCTGAGCACCCGCTCGGGCGTCGGCGGAACGACCGGCAGGCCGTCGGTCAAACCCTGGTCGAACATGAATTCGAAGGGATCGTCCTGCTCCGAGATTTCGATTCGGCGCGCCCTGATGGGACTTCCTTCCGCTTCGGCCTGAAGCCGGTCCGCGATGCCCGGCTCGACCGACTTCGAGCCGCATCCGGGGCGCGATTCCGGGTATGACGACCAGTCGATTCGCGGCGCGTCGGACTTGATGATCTGCCCGAGTTCGCGAACCAGCTTTTGCCAGTCCGCCTTGTCGAAGCCTTCGAAACGCGTGACTTCGGCGCCGCTCTGGTCGGCGAGGATTATCGTCGGCACGATCTCGACGCCGTATGTGAACGAGACTTTGAGCGCCGAATCGTCGAGCATCGGAACCGTCAGCGCGTGTCGCTTGACCAGCGTTTCGTTGCCCTCGCGATCCTGACCGATCGCCCACACGTCGAGCGCAGGGCCGAACGCGCGATGAGCATCCTCGATCAGGGGCATCGAAAGGCCGCACGTCGGACAGTCTTCCTTGACGAAACAGAGCAGGGCGGGGCGTTTCGTCGGGAACGCGCGCGTGCGTCCATGCGAATCATCCAGGGAAAACGCGGATAGTGCGCTCATGTGATTCCTCGTCGCGAGTCGCGCGCGGTGGAGTGGCGCGGCCTGACCTAAACCTAAATGCGCCAGCAGCGCGGCAAATGTCAAAGCCCGTCCGCGTCGAAGAGCGAGCTTCGCGTGATTTTCCCGTGTACGATCACGGGGAGCTAACTAACTACCGTAGTGGTGGATCTTAAGCGGGACTTTGCGGGACTTTGGGGATTTTTCGGGCCGGCACGTACGCGATAGCGTCAGGAGGCGCGCTATGGCTTCAGATAGAGTCATTTTTCTCTTCGACGTCGACAACACTTTGCTCGATAATGACCGGATTGTGGCTGATTTGATGAAGCATCTTGAGCGCGAAATGGGGCATGAGCGGCAGCAGCGTTACTGGGCGATCTTCGAAGAGTTGCGCACCACACTAGGTTACGCCGACTACCTCGGAGCGTTGCAACAATACCGGATCCAGTACCCGCGCGATTTTAACATCCTGACGGTCTCCCATTACCTGGTGAATTATCCCTTCGCCAACCGGCTCTTTCCCAACTCGCTTGACGTAGTCGAACGATGCCAACAGTTCGGCCGCACCGTAATCCTGTCGGATGGCGACGTGGTCTTCCAACCGCAAAAAGTCCATCGCTCCGGGCTGTACGAAACCTTCGACGGCCAGGTCCTCATCTATATCCATAAGGAGCAGGAGTTGGATGATATCGTCAGCCGTTACCCGGCCGAGCATTACATCCTGGTCGATGACAAGCTCAGAATTCTTGCCGCGGTAAAGAAAGCATGGGGCGAGCGAGTGACAACCGTCTTCCCGCGCCAAGGACATTACGCGTTGGATGCGGCCGAGGTGGCCAAGTATCCGGAGGCCGATGTTACGATTGAACGAATCGGCGAGCTGATGGACTTCGACCTGCCTATGTTGCTCAAATCCGCAGGTGTGCGCTGATTCGCACGGCACGGACTGGCTGTCAGGGTCACGGACCCCCATCCAAGGACCGCCGCCAATGCATGGCTTCACAGGGCAATTATGACTCCCTTGACAAACAGGCTCCATCGGTGCTATCTTTCCTTTCATGATGACGTTACGCGAATTGATGGCCACCTTCCCGACCGAAGATGTTTGCAAGCAATATCTGATGGATCGGCGCTGGCCGGACGGCGTGGTCAAATGCCCGCGCTGCAACAATCCCAAGGTCTATACCTTGAAGTTCAAGCCCTTTCATTGGGCTTGCACCGTCTGTTGCCAAAAGCCGCGTCAGCCCTATCGCTTCTCCGTAACGGTCGGGACCATCTTTGAGAATACTAACTGGCCGCTCAAGACTTGGTTTGAAGTTCTGTGGCAGATTCTCAACTCCAAGAAAGGAGTTAGTGCGCTCCAAATCCAGCGGCAGATCGGTTGCAAGGCATATCGGACCGCTTGGTATATGTGCCATCGCTTGCGTGCGGCAATGTACGATCCCGACTTCCAGCAGCTTATGGGTATTGTGGAAGTAGACGAAACCGCTATCGGCAGTAAGGACAAGAATCGCCACTGGGACAAAAAGCAGCACATCACTGGCATGAGCGGAAAGACCACGGTCATCGGAGCAATCAGCCGTAAGGGTAGCGTTGTCTGTCAGATTATCGAGAACACGGATGCGGCAACGCTTAACCGTTTCGTCCGCAAGGCCGTGAGTGACAGGGTCGATCTGGTCGCTACCGACGAGCATCGCGGCTATGAGCACTTGGACGCTCTTGGTTTCCCGCACGAATCGGTAAGCCATAGCGCGGGCGAGTATGTGCGCGGCGAAGTGCATACGAACAATCTTGAAAATTTCTGGAGCCTGCTCAAACGTAGCGTGATCGGGACTTACCATCACGTGAGCAAGAAGTACCTGCCGCTCTATCTCGCGGAGTTTCAGTTCCGCTTTAACAATCGCAAGAACGAGGACATTTTCAGTGACGCCGTAGCAGGATGCTGAGGCGTCCGAACTGGCGGACGCTTCTGCATCACGCGTCCAGAAAGCCAATGCAGCTACAGCTATTCCCGAGGGCGAGACGCCATGTATAAGTTCAAGATACTTCACTTCTATTGCCATACCTGCAAAGCCTACGAACTGAAAACGAGGCCGCACTATCGGAGCCAGAAGGCACGCTTCGCCCGACGGCGCAAGGCCGAAAAGGCAAAGGCAAATGTGGCGTAGCGGGATATTCATATCGACCTTAGGGCCACACGGCTGCAAAGATTAAAACAAACAGAGTCCCACCGAGGATGCCCGCAAAGAATAAGAACGCCCCGAGTGGGTTACGTCCCTGCAACAGTAGATGCATACCGTGAGCCGAGGTACTCGCGCCTATTATGATGAGAGCGCCAATAGCGAGCCAGAACACCGTTGGTCGCCAATCGTATATTTCACTCTGGTTATTGCGGTCTTCACCGTTATATATGCGGTCGTTTCGGCAGTTCAGTTGTTTTACACTCAGCGAGCCTACGTGCGTATCGGCAAGGATATGTTGTTCTTGAATGGGCCTTATCCAGGTGCATCCATAAAGGTCATAAATTTCGGCTTGAATCCCGCTTTCGATGTCACCGATTTCATGCGGGTCGATATATATTGTGCTCCATTTCCCTCGGGCGACAATCTGCCTGTATGGCCCACTAATCGCCCAATGACGCTTTGGCCTAAAGAAGATGACACCGGCCTTCCCGTACATATGAAGCGCTCCCTTGCGGATGGGGAAAAGACTTCGATCCTCGCGGGAACCGAAGAATTGTATTTTTGGGGCACCGTAAAGTACCGCACTTTTTGGATACCTCGGTATACGAATTTCTGTTTCCACACTACGGGTGAAGCTAGCGATGCCAGCCATATTGCGGTACGCGCATGCGATGAACACAACGACGCCAACTAACGCAAGATAAACACCGGCCTGTCCGAGCCAAGATAGAAGACCGCGAGCCTGTTTGTCAAGGGAGTCATAATTGCCCTTCAGGTATGGCCTAACGTTCCAGGTATGGCCTAACGTGCAATGAGAGCCGGCAGCACCGCGAGAGCGTCGTTGAGCGCCCGTACGTCGTGAGTCCGGATGTAATCGACTCCCTGAACGGCGGCAAAAATCTCCGCCGCGAGAGTGCCCGAGCCGCGCTCGCTCACCGGGCGTCCCGTGATCGCGCCGAGGAACGATTTCCTCGAGACCGATACCAGGACGGGTAGTTCGAAGCGGTCCTTGAGCTTCGGAATTTCCCGCAAGGCACGTATCGATGGTTCAGGATTGCTACCCAGAAAGTAGCCCATTCCAGGGTCGAGAATTATCCTGTGCCGATCTATTCCGGCGGCTTCCATGGCCTTGAGCCGCGTATCGAAGAAGCGATACATCCCGGCGGCCACCGCGTCGGGTTCCTGAAATAAGCGGCGAGGCCGAGCCCGCCCCTGGACCGAATGCATCACTACGAGCCCGCAGGTGGCTCGCGCCAAATCGGCGTACATCTCGGGATGCGCGAAACCTTCGACGTCGTTGAGCATCGCGACGTCATGGTTGATACACCATCGCTGCGTGGCGGGTTGGAAGGAGTCGACGCAAAGAGATACGCCCCGTTCGTTAAGTTTAGCTACTAACGGTTCGAGGCGGCGGATTTCCTCTTCAGGTGCGACCTCCCTGGCGTCGGGACCGCTCGACGCGGCTCCCAACTCGATGATGTCCGCGCCATCGGCACGAAGTTCCAACGCGTGTTCCAGCGCCCTGTCAGCGTCGAGATACGAGCCGCCGTCGGAGAACGAGTCCTCGGTTACGTTGACGATGCCGATGATGGTTGGCCTCGTGAGCTTCATAGAGGGCCTAGTGGCCTGTAACAGTGAAACTGGTAGCATCACGGGCGGGGCGTAAGATCGTCACCGTGACCAATTCACTGGGTTTGGAGAGCCTTACCATGTCCCGATGTCGATACCAATATCACCGTTACAGGCCACTAGTAGGAAAGCGTGTTCATTGCTATGGGTCTTCGTTGGAGCCGCTTACGTACCTATATCCGATATCCGAAGTTCTGAAAACGCGCATGACGAGCCGCCATTTCGCAGTATTTCGATGTTCTCAAAACTTGAGGGGGGGCTTGACAATGCCATAGATGGTCCGATATGTACGCGCACTGTAACTGTAGTCGTTTAGTTACAAGATTGTGATCGTTGGGTTATGAGACAGGCTTTTTGGAAATGGTTTGGGTTATGCGAGTGTGGGCTGCGTTCGAGCGATTGATTCCTCATCTTTCCGCGTGTTGCGCCTTTGGGCTTGATGGGGAGGAGGTAGCGGGGAGGGGCGTAGTTTTTGAAGCTCCCGGTTTTCATACGTCCGCCGTACAAGTAAATCGGATCCTATGCGGTGAGGCTGCCGGAGTTTGTCGAAATCCGGCGATTTGTGCTCGACGGATTGACATTGCCGACTTGAAAGACGAGTATTGCGCGAATTTGGATCCGAGGAGTTGAGCTGGTTAGGAGAAGTAGAGAGTAGTTACGAAGGAGTAAGGGATAGCGGGACTGGGACAGGTTTTGGAAGTTGGCTGAGGCTTGTAGGATTCGGTTTGTGACTGTGTCTGCGTGAGAGGACCTCCGCGGCTGCGTTTGCACCCAATCCGGTAGCATCGTCGACGGGCCGAAAGCGGCCATTCCAGCAAGTAAGTCCAGCAAATAAGTCCTGGGTTTCGAAAAGCGTCTGGGATTTCGAAAGCAGTACCATACGCTAAATCCATAGGTTTCGGATGGGGAAAGAGGAGTTGCATTAACGCTGCATTAACAAGGTAGCGGACTGACACGGAATAGCGACCGATCTACGGAAGTGATCGAAAGAGGGGACTAACGGGCTGTGTGTTTCCGAAGATTCGAGGGAGGAGGCAGCAGTGAATATTTCGGGCCGTATGTATGATGTGTTCGGGGGTTTCGCGAGATCAGGCGTAGCCGCAATCGTGGCGGCTATCCTACTATTTGCAGGAATCAGCGCCACTCAGGTCTCGGCGGGTGATGTATCAGCTCAGCCGAGGGACACTCTTGGCGTCGTCGGTTCGAGTACGGGTGCTTTACCCCAGGCTGGGGGAGCAGTCGCTGCCGAGACCGGCTGGCTGCAGCGGTTCCACGTCACCGGTTATCTGAGCGAACAATTCGGCTTTTGGCAAAACCCGACTGCGCTGCGGAGTTTCACGCCGTCGCGCAACAATCTGGCGGTGGCGCGGACCACGCTGCAAGTCGACGAGAACTTTCAGTTAGACGAGAACAACTCTTTCTTCATGCGCGAATGGTTCACGTACGACCCGCCCTATTCGTGGAACAGCGCCGACAACCGCATCTACTCGCGCACACAGAGTTGCAAGTCCCTACCCCCAGGGAAATGTTTTCCGCTTGTTAAAGATGGGGGTCTCTCAGTAGGGCCGCACAGCTACGGCCATTTCACCAACGACGCCTTGAATCAGTATAACGTCCGCGATGCGTGGTGGCAGAACAAGTGGGGCCCATTGACCACCTTCGTCGGCAACCAGATCGTCGTGTGGGGCCAGTCGCTGAGCTTCCGCGTGGGCGACATCGTCAACCCCAATGACACAGCGTGGGCCTTCGGCTTCGCCAACCTGGAGCAGTCGCGCAAGCCACAATGGATGGTCCATCCGATCCTCAACCTGCCCGATTTCGGGCCATTGAGCACGAACTTCCTCGAAGTGGTCTGGACGCCCGGGTGGAACCCACAGTACACCGAATGCGATTACGCCGATCAACGCTATGATGGTTACCAGACTAAGTGCGGGCGTAAGGTTACTGGCCAGCCGTCGCTAAGCTCTGCGCCGCTTATGCGTTTCGAATCCCTCACGCCCCAAAAGATTTACAGATTGGGTGTATTTGCCGACCCGATTAAGGGTGCCCCGCTTGGGGCTAAGCTCGGGTTAAATGGGCCCTTTGATCTGGGAGTTTCCAACGGAGCTTACCCCACGGGCGTCGGCAACAACAATATAGTCGGCGGTCCTGGATTTTTCCTGCTTTCGCATTGCTCCCCCAACCCCCCCTTCGACGGTGGTTTCAATGAAACGTTACTGTTCGGTGATAAGCCCGGAGTAGTCAACGTTTTCAACCAGGTCCCGATAGGATTGCGTAAGCCCTGTGTTAGGCTGAGCAAGCACTTCAACACGGCGGGCGCGCTCGGTGATCGGGCGCTTACCGACATCGGCAGATTCCGCACTCGCGGCTACTCGCCCCAGTTTTGGAACGAGGGCCTCCGCTTCCATACGCTGATCGGCGACACCGAACTGACCAGCTTTCTTTTCTACGACAACACCAATCAGGGCGCCTCGGCCTCCCTCAAATGGTTACACCCTTACACCAACATATTTGAGTACTCCGACGCGGCAGAGGTTCTCGCCGGGTTGACCGCCAACAGGCCGGTGCCGTTACCGGAGGTTATCGCGTCGCACTTCCCGATGGTGGCCAAGGCCGAGGCGGTGTACATCAACCACAAAGAATTCGACGACCTCAGACCGTATGTGCTCACGACGCGGCGGTTCTCCGACGTAGTCAACTGGCTGGCGGCGTTGGACGTGACCAACGCGTACGCACCGTGGCTGTCGAGCACCGGTGACTTGAGCGCCAACCTCGAGGTGTTCGACAGCATCACCATGGACATCGCCAAGGATATGGATGCGAATAACCGCAACCAGGTCCATATCCTGAAGAACCCGGTCCAG
>WNFT01003120.1_pt1 | contig 14276 bp, 10 predicted proteins | sample 5400191 | NCBI WGS metagenome assembly WNFT01 (sample SAMN13153359, study PRJNA577476) | soil metagenome | isolation source: 80 cm saprolite under Madrone tree | place: USA:California | collected 2016-06-14
GCGTCACCGACGGCACGGCGCTCGGCGAATATGACCGCTACAACATGCAGCGCATGCTGACACTGAGCGCGAACATCTCCGGCGAAGATCTGGGACGCGCGGCAGCTCGCGTGCAGCAGGCTATCAGCGATACGGGAAAGCCGCCCGATCGGGTGAACGTGACCGTGCGCGGGCAAGTGCAGCCGATGGCGGAAATGTTTGGAGGCCTGCGTCTCGGGCTCTTGATGGCAGTCGGTGTCATCCTTCTCGTGCTGGCCGCCAATTTCCAATCGTTTCGGCTTCCCCTGGCGGTAGGGCTGACGATTCCCGCCGTCCTCACCGGGGTCGTACTCATGCTTTGGCTCACGCGGACCACGCTCAACATTCAATCCTTCATGGGCGCGATCATGGCGATCGGCGTGGCCGTAGCAAACGCTATCCTGGTCGTGACTTTCGCTGAGCGCAGCCGGCTCGAGGGCCGCGAACCATGGGAGGCGGCGATAGAAGGCGCACGTAGCCGTCTGCGTCCGATCCTGATGACCAGTTTCGCGATGCTGGCCGGGATGGCGCCGATGGCGCTGGGCCTCGGCGAAGGCGGCGAGCAAACCGCGGCGCTTGGGCGGTCGGTGATTGGCGGTCTCCTCGGCGCAACGTGCGCCACTCTCATCATCCTGCCGGCGATCTTGGCGACGCTCCAGTCACGGCATGCTCGGGTTTCCGCGTCGCTCGATCCTGACGACCCGCACAGCCCATATTTTGAGTCGGAGCCGCAGCTCGCGAAGGTGTCGGATCGTGGCGAGGGACGCGCTGAACACCATGGTCAGGCGGCGGAATAAGCGAACAGTCAGAACGTATTTTAAAGGCGGAACATAATGAATTTCACGAACCGAACGAGCATACAGGTCTTGGTGGTGGTAGCCGCCCTGGGCGCGGGGGGCATCGTTGCCGAGCGGCAGCTGTCGGCATCGCCATCGCCAGTGAATTCAACGAAGACGGATAGCCCCCCGCGGGTCGAGGTTGTGCGGCCGCGCCGCGTCACGGTGGCTCAACATCTCCAAACCAACGCCACCCTCGAAGCCTTTGAGGAAGCGGATCTCTTCGCCAAAGTCTCCGGATATCTGTCAGATGTTCGCGTCGATATCGGCGATCATGTGAAGGCGGGTCAAGTGCTCGCGGTGATCGACGTCCCCGAAATGGAGAAGGAGCTTGCCGAGGCCAAGGCCCAACTCGAGTCCAAGCAAAGTTCGCTAGAGAGCGCACGCCGCCAACTGGACCACCACAAAGCGAACATAACGCTTCAGGAGGCCTTGTTGAGGCGCCGGGAGGAGCTGGGCGCGGCGGGACACTTCATCAGCGACCGGGTGCTCGACGAGGTGCGCGCCAACGCGGAGATCGCCAAGGCGGACCTCGGCGTTGCGGAAGCGAACCGCGCCCTCGCGGCCAACCAAGTCGACGTCGCCGCCGCGACCGTGGAGAAGATCAAGACCCTGCTGGCCTATACGCAGATCGTGGCGCCTTTCGATGGCGTGGTGGCGCGGCGTCTAGTGAACCGGGGCGATTTGGTCCAGGCCGCCACGGCCACGCGGACGACGCCGTCCGCAGGGTCACTTTTCACGGTGCAGCGGATCGACACGATCCGGGTGTTTTGCGACGTTCCGGAGAACGACGTACCTCACCTTCACATCGGCGATGCGGCTATCGTCAAGCCGTCTGGCTTCGACGGTAAGCCGTTCTTCGGCAAGGTAACCCGCTTCTCCCTACGTCTCGATCCCGAGACCCGCAACATGCGTACCGAAATCGACTTATCCAATCCCGACGAACGGCTTTATCCGGGCATGTATGCAGAGGTCTCGCTGGAAATGGACCAGCGCCTGGATGCGCTTACCGTACCCGCCGCGGCTGTAGGTTCAGATGGCGACAGTAACTTCGTTTACACCATCACTGACGATCGCATCACACGCCTCGCCATCAAGACTGGTCTCACCGACAACGGACAGACCGAGGTGACCGCGGGCCTATCGGACGAGACACCGGTCGTGGCGACCGTCAGGGGCGTGCCACCACCTGGAACCGCTGTTCGGCCTGGGACGCAATTCCGAGCCGATGCTTTCCCGGAGCGGCGCAGTGGCGGACCGCCAGTCGAATGAAGCGCCGACCGAAAATCGGATGCGTGCGGCCAGCGGGAGAGGGTGTAACGGATCGCGTCAGCCCCTGCTTTCGATACGTTAGAGGGACAACTTGCGATACGGTTCCCAATGGTCATTCGAGACTGGGTCGTGAAAGAGTCGATGCGATCGACCGCGATTTTTTCCCCTATCCCTCCTCGTCTTCCAGCAGCTCAGACAGATCGGCGACCGTACCGTTAAAAAAGCTAACGTTGTGAAAGGCGTCGTGCACGATTGCCTCTGCTACCGCGCGCGCCTCGGTCCCATCGCTGCCGACCACAAAAATGCGAGTGTTGTGGTCGGTCATAGGCAGACGCCCGTCATCCTTCGCTTTGGACGCTTCTAGCAAAGGTATGGACACGCCGTTTCGAAGGCGCACCTTGAGCCCAGCCGCTGCTCTCGCGTCGATCAATACTGCGGTCGCATCCTGCGCGAGCAGCCGCAGCAATGCCGGCTTTTCCACTTGCATGACTCCGCCGAGCGCGCGCCAGCCGGGGGTGCCCAACTGGTACCTGCGCACATTTTGATATCCGAGTTTGATCAAGTCATCGGCCAACCTCTCGCTACGACCGCAGAAGAGACCGTTGCAATACAGGATCAGTGGCTGAGTTTTGTCCGGGATGCTTTTCGCGGCCTCGGCTGCGTCACCGACGTACAACGCAGGGGTCGTGCCTGCCTTGGCCGGAACGGCGCGCGCACCCGGAATATGACTGACGGCGTATTCGTCGTAAGGTCTCGCGTCGAGGATGATTGCACTGGCATCAATCAACGCCGCCCGCAGCTGTGCGGTGCTAATCTCGGAACCGGCTCCGGTGTTGCTGAGCACGCCCTCGAAGACGCTCGGCGCATCGCGCCCCTGCGCCGAAGGCTCCGATTGCGCCCTCGTCGAAGCCGCCATTGCACTCATCACCGTCATTCCAACCACCAGTACGATTGCAGCACGTCGAGTGATCGTCATTGACCAGCTCCCGCTTATCCGGTTGTAAACGCGCCGCGACATTTCCTGTTCGAGACCGTCCCGTCGCGGTCAACATGGGGGGTGTGAGGATGCCGAGCTTGAAGCAGCGCGTTTAAGACAGTTTTATCGGATCAGGAGCGCCGTACCCTGCAACACGTGCACCAGCCATCAGCCAAATGCCGGAACGATAGCGGGCGCTACGAGGGCAATTCCCGACACGAACAGCAAGACGAGCACCACTTTCCGAAAGCCGGATTCATCGAGATGCCCGTAAAGTTTTAGCCCCAACCACGTTCCCGCCAGCAATACCGGAAGGCCGATGACAAAGAACCAGAGCGTGTCGCTCGGTATCGCTCCGCCTATTCCCAGCCATAGACCACTCATGGCGAATATGGCGACTCCAAACGGCTGGAAGACGGCGCGCTGCTCGTCCTTGGGCCAACCACGAATGCCGCACCAGATGGTCGTGAGAATGCCGGCAAGACCGGTCAGCCCGCCAAGAATCCCATTTAGAAAGGCGACGCTTGCATCCGCCGCTGCCCCGCCGCGCTTGATGGGCTTCACCGCCGGCCGGGCCAGGCCATAAGCGCTGTAGAGCACGAGCACCGTACCGACCGTGACGCGGACGTAGTCAGGCCGGGCCCATTCGAGAATCGCGACGCCCAAAGGGACTCCCAACGCGCCGCCGAGCAGGAACGGCCAGAGCCGATTCCATCGCAGCGCGTGCCGCAATTTCCAGACCGAGATGCCCTGGACCACGAGACCGAAGGCGATGATCAGTGTCGCGGTCTGCATCGGCGTGAGGATGTGCAGCCAAATGGCGGCGGCGACCAGGCCAAATGCAAACCCCGCAACGCCTGTGACAAGCGCGGCGGCAAATGTCGCCGTCAGATAAAGGGCGAGATTGACGATCGTTACGTCCATTGGTCGTTCACATCCCTGCCCGCTGAAGGGCATCTACTTATCTCTTATCGGCCAACGCGAATGCTGCAAAACCGAAAGCTACTTACGCTGCGAAGATTTGCTTAAGGCAGTTTTAAAGGACCCCGGCGCTTGCGAGGTTTGCTGACGCACGCCTTGCAAGCATTCGCGAGCGCCAGTGTTCTGCGACGGCAGAGACACAGGATGCCGCATCACCCAGCTGTGATCGACGCGAGCCGACGTTTAATCTTGCCTTAAATGCAGCCCGTTTTGCTCCGCTCGTCGAAGCATCAATGAAGGAGAGAGCAATGAATCGACTCATCGCATATGCCATCGGCGCTGCACTCCTCGTTGCAGCCGCGGGCTTTATGATCGCGAATGCACAACAGTCCTCCGCCCCCGCTTTCATCGCGGGGAACCACCCTGTCACCGCGGAGCAGGTGAGGGAGAAATTGCAATCGGACGGGTGGTCCAACGTCGTCATCTCCCGCAACGGCAGGTATATCGAAGTGACTGGATCGGTGAACGGGCAGGCCGGGAAAATGGCAGTCGACTCGGAAACTGGTCGGCTACGTGGCGCGGCGGATGACGACGATGACGATTGAGCCAGGGCATGACCCCTCGCCTGAACGGCGCATGCGGTCATAAGGCACTGGCTGATCCCCGCGATTAAGAACAGGAGGTCACGGCAACTTCCGCCGGCGGGCGATGCTCATGCGTCGCCTCCGGCGAAGCTCTTGGCGGCCTTCGACTCTCCGGCTTGCGCAGCCGGAAATGAGAGGGTGAACGCCGCGCCGCCGCCGGGATTGTCTGCGACGCTGACGCTGCCGCTGTGAGCGCGCATGATTTCGCTGACGATGGCGAGACCCAGCCCGGCGCCCTCGTTCGTTTCCCCCGGGCGACGCCAGAACCGTTTGAAAATGTTCTCACGATCTTCTGCAGGCACGCCACTGCCGCGATCGGCCACCTCGACCCGGCGGGCGCGATCGACTGTCACGGTCACTTCCGTTCCAGGCGGCGTATGAATGATTGCGTTCTCGATGAGATTTCTCAGCGCATCTTCGATCGCGTGCGCGTTTCCCTTCACCTCGACTGGTTGATCCGCACCGGCAAACGCAATGATCCTCTGCTGGGCGATCGCGCGGGGCGCCATCATGGCTACAACCGACGATGCGACCTTGTTGAGATCCATCTCGTCGAAGTCGAGCGCGATGGCGTCCAGTCGGGCGACGCGCAGGAGCTGCTCGACGACCCTGTTCATGCGCGCGACGTCGGCCCTCAATTTCTCGAGTTCGCCGTTCCCGTCCATCGTCTCGAGGGCCGACGTGATGATCGCAAGCGGGGTGCGCAGCTCATGGGCGGCATTGGCACTAAACTCGCGCTGCACGGCAAAACCTGTCTCAAGGCGATCGAGTGCTTGGTTGATGGAAGCCACGAGCGGCGTGATTTCCGTCGGCAGATTTTTCTCCGGGAGCCGGACCGACGTGGCATAAGGACCGATCGACGCCGCCATCCGGGAAATCTCGCGCACGGGTTTGAGTCCGTTGCGAATCGCGAAGACCCCGATGGCCAATGTGGCCAACATCAGAAGCGGACTGACCCAAATCGCGTTGAATACGAACTGGCGCAAAAGCGATTTGATGAGCGCGTCTGATCCTTCCGTCCTCGCAACGGATATCCACATCGGACCCGCAGCGGTCTGCAGCGCAACATTCAAGCCATAAAAATTCTCGGAGCCAAAATCCTCTGGGCCCACGCCGCTGAGGCGGAAGTAGCTCGGCTCATCGGTGGCTGGCGGCCATTTGGCCACGCGCTCGCCGAACTCGGCAGGGGATGCCGCAATGAGCCGGCCATTGGCATCGCGGATCGCGAACAAATCGTCTTCGGGCGCCGCTGCATATGCAGCAGCGAGCTTCGAGGGCAGATCGACGCGCGGCTGACCCGTGCTGTCGGTGATCACGGCTCGTGCAAGATCCTCGGCGCGCGAATCAAGCTCGCGCTCATTCAAGGATCCCGCCGTTTCATAGGCTTGGTACACCAAGATACCGGCCGCGATTGCACCGGCGGCGACATACAAAATCGCCAGGCGCACCGCGAGGCGCAGTTGCAATGACGGAAGGCCGCCAAACCTCATCCTTTCGTCTCAACGAGCAAATAGCCCACCCCGCGCACGGTGTGAATCTCCGCGTTGGCTCGGGCGTCATGCAGCTTACGCCGCAGGTGGTGCACGTGCACCGGAACAGCGTTTGATTCCAGCTCGCTGTCGATGCCGTAGAGTTTGTCTTCGAGAACGCTCTTCGGCACGACGCGACCTTGCCGCCGCAACAAGTGCTCCAAAATGGCGCATTCGCGACGCGGGAGTTGCAGGGGAACACCGGCAACGTTGACATCCCGGCCAATCGTATCGAAGACGACATTGCCCGCCCTCAGCGTGGTACCGAGCGCCGCTCCCGGACGGCGCAGTAGCGCCTTTGTCCGAGCAATGAGCTCGCTTATTGCAAAAGGCTTCACGAGATAGTCGTCGGCGCCCGCATCAAGACCGAGAACCCGCTGCTCCACGGCATCGCGCGCGGTGAGGATCAAGATCGGGATGTGATTTCCCGCAGGGCGCAACTCAGCGAGCAGCTTCAGACCATCGCCATCGGGCAGCCCGAGATCCAGGATTGCCGCATCGTAGGGGGTGTTCGCCAGCGCTTCCCGCGCGTCAGCTCGCAGGCGGACGGTGTCTACGACGAATTCGGCCCGTTCCAGCGCAGCTTTGACGAGCTCCGAAATTCGCGGCTCATCTTCAACGACCAAAAGACGCATGTGCCTGCTCTTTCGGAAAATTGCCGCGTTACTTCCGGTTGACCTCGCCAGCGCGGCTGCTTCAACACATGCGAAGTTTAAGACAGGTTTAAGCCGCCGGGATCCTGCACCTGCGCGCAATTTATCCAGTATCTTTCGAAATAACATACCGCTCTCGGACTTGTGACTGCCGCCGATCGCCCCGCCCAATTCAGCATAAACCTGCCTTAAAGCGACCTCTGCAGCGTCAGTGCGATCGCGCTCGTCTGCCGGGCGACTGATCGGCACGCTGCATGGAGAACGCATTCTCGTGAACCTCCCCGCAGCGGCGATCGCGGATCGGGCGCAAGGATGAAGGGTCGACTCGCATGGCAACTGGCATCGTCGTGCTCTACTTCTCGCGGTTCGGGAAACCGCTGCAGTGGCATCACAAGGTCGTGCTCCACTTGGGAGCCAAGGCTATCGCAAAGATCAAGGGTTATGAGTTTGGGGGGCACTATCGTCCGACCTATGCCTATTCCGGCCCGCTCTTCTTCGTGCCGGACGACACCTTGCTGCTGGACGAGGCAGCATGTCTCGGGATTCGCTCTCCGAATGATCTCTACGGCGGCGTCGTCCCCTACCTTTTCGCAAAGACAAAAGCCATCACCCATGGCCTTGTCGATTGTCACGCGGAGCGGCCACTGGGCTGGTCCACGGCTTTCGCCGAGCGAGTGCGGGAGATCGTGTTGCCGGGCTACACCGTATTCAGCAATCGCGATGCCCAGGTGGCGACCAGACGCATGCTCACGCATGGGCCAATTCGTCTGAAGAAACCGCTCAGTGCGTCGGGAAAAGATCAGACTGTAGTTACAACTCTGAATGAGCTCGATGCCGTGCTGGCAAAGGTCAGTGACGACGAGATGGCCACATATGGATTGGTCCTCGAAGAGAACTTGCGGGAAGTCAGGACCTTGAGCGTTGGGGAGGTTGCGGTCGGCAGCCTTAAGATTAGCTATTACGGAACGCAAAGAACCGTGAGGGACAACCGGGAGCGGCCGGTTTACGGCGGATCCGAGCTCGTGTGCGTACGCGGTGGCCGTGAGGCTCTCGATGCACTCCTTATGTCGTCCGAAATACGTGCCGCCGTGGTTGCAGCAAGACGATACGATGAGGCGACGGAGGAATTCCACGGTTTTACCGCGTCGCGCCGGAACTACGATGTCGCTCAGGGAATCGGCGCTGATGGTCGGCGGCGATCAGGAGTGCTCGAGCCTTCATGGCGCATAGGTGGCGCGAGCAGTGCCGAATTGGCGGCATTGGCAGCGTTCGCGCGGGATCCGTCGTTGAGGATCGTTCGCGCCTCGCACGTCGAGGAATACGGCGAAGGTCGCCGTGCTCCCGCAGGTGCGAGCATCGATTTTGAGGGCGAGGATCCCGAGGCAGGCCCCTTGATCCGATACACCATTCTGAAGCCGCAAGATCACCAGTTGCGTCAAAAAACCGGCAGCCGATGCCGCGGGGCTGGTTGGAGCTTATCGCCGCGCGTGATCTCATCCGGCAGTGATAGCCGTGTCATACGATTGCGTCCGCGAGCGCCTACTTCGCCCCCAGCTCATCGGGGAGAGACGCCGATCGGCTATCCCGCGTCCGATGAGTCACCAATCCCCGACCTCTCGAATTATGAATGCGCGGAAAGCGAAGCTGATTATCGGCATCGCATGGTCATGAATGCCATCGCCTTGGCCTTTGTCAGCCTATTGAGCCTTGCGGGCTTCTGGCTGGTCAACGCGATCGCCCATAGCTGAAGCACGGATGCAGGGCCGCGCTTGATCCGGGCAACGGCAGGCCTGCAAAACAGATGTGCATGATGGCCTAGCTCGTCCCCGGCCTCCAGCCATGACCCTTCTCTCGCTGGTTTAGCGCACAAATTCCCAACCGTAAGCCTTTAAAATCGAGGTAAAAGTGCAAGGAGGGATTGCCACAATCTTTTTCATTTAAATCAACCCAAGTTCTACACAGGCGTGCTAAGCTGCAACATTCTTTATTGCCAATTGCAGGCTCCACAGTGGGCGACCGGGCAAGCCGCATGCTTGTGAGGCGCCTCACATAGCATTTGTCCTCTTTCGGATAAGGTGATTGAGCGGTAGCGTCAATAAAAAGGGGCTAGGAGGATCTCATGCGTAAGACGCAGAAGTTGATTCGATCGTTCGCAATCTGGCGGGCCGTTACTTTTCGAGCGTATCTCGTTGCACTGGCCGGCGCATGACGAGAGGAGGTCATGCCATCACGTCAGGGGATGACCGGTTGGTATGATCCTAGGCGGCTCGTGGCGATTGGCATCCGAGTCGCCGAGGCTACTGTATTCGGAAAGATGTTCGATCGGCGCGAGCTCATTGCCTCGCTCGATCCATTCGACGGATCCGATTTTGAACTCAATTTTGATTTTTCCTCACCATCACATTTCGGATCCGACGACAACTTTTGGCTCGATTTCTGCGCCGACACGGGCGACGGCTGGCGATCCACCCATGCGGTGGCCCGCTTGCTCGCGCGATCGGAGCTGCGCCCGGCGCAAAGTCCGCAAGGCGAGCCGCCGGCTGGCCCTTTGTTGCAAGGCCGCGTGCTGGTGTTCGGCGGCGACGAAGTCTATCCGACGCCATCCAAGGAAGACTACGACGCCAAGCTGTGCGCGCCGTTTGCCGAGGCGAACCAACGGGAAGCCGGAGTTCGCAAGTGGCACGACCGCTTCCTCTTCGCATTGCCGGGCAATCACGACTGGTACGATGATCTGACCGCCTTCGCGCGTCTCTTTTGCAGGCGACATCCGAGTCGAAGCGGAAGCGCAGCAAGTCCGGGACGGAGCGTGTGCGGGCGCGAGACGCGCCAGACACGAAGTTACTTCGTGCTGAAGCTCCCGCACAATTGGTGGCTGTGCGCCTGGGATGTCCAGCTCGATGGCTATGTCGACCAAACCCAGATCAGCTTCTTCGAGTACGTCGCGCAGGAGATCATGGAGGACGGCTCTAACGTCATCCTCTGCGTCGGCCAACCCGTCTGGGCCTATTGCCAGGACGGAGCCATCCCCGAATTCCTGAACTTCGCATTTGCATCGTTGATCGTATCGGGAGGCTTCCGCCGCCTCGATGGCAGGCCGGCGCGACATCACAACGTGCGCCTCGTCCTGACCGGCGATACCCATAATTACTCGCACTTCATCGAGCAGGGGAGCGATCCGAACGTGCGCGTCCATTATCTGGCCTGCGGCCAAGGCGGTGCGTTTCTGCACCCGACCCATTGGCTGAGAGATACGACAATCGAGGTGGAATGGAAGGCGGCGCAGCCGCTCGTCCAGACTCCGATCGGCACGTCGCCCGATGGCGCCAGCCGCTACCGGCGCGAATTCCGGATTGAGCGCGACGCGCGGACAGGCCGGGAATCCGCGACAGCCGTATTTCCGGACAAGCCGGCCTCGGCTGCCATGACGTGGCGCAATCTCGCCTTCGCCGCGATCAACCCTCAGTTCGCGCTGTTCGTAGCCGGTCTTGCGATATTTTCAGCCTGGCTGTTGCACTTCGGCAGCCTCGTGCTCGAGACCACGCTCGCCGATCTTCGCGCGCTTCCGCTCGGCAGGGCAGTCTACGCATTTCTTCAGTTGTTGGTCGTGACGCCGTGGCCGCTACTGGTCATTGTCGGCATCGGCGGCGCTTTCGTCTATTTCGCCGATCATAAAAACTGGACCAAACGTATCTCGACCGGCGTCGCGCACGCGCTGGCGCACGTCCTCGCATTTCTGATCATCTTGTTCGTTCTGGCGCGCCACTTGCCGGGAATGTTGGCTAACGATTTCTGGGTCGTGGTGCTCACGGGAGCGCTCTGCGGGCTCGTCAATCCGACGATCTTCGGGACATACCTTCTCATCGCACTCAACGGGTTCGGCTTTCACTGGAACGAAGCGTTTTCTTCGTTGCGGATCGAAGACTACAAAGGATTTCTTCGGCTCAAGATCGATCAGCGCGGAAATCTGACCGTATACCCGATCACCGTTGAGCGCGTCCCCCGCTCCGACGACGGTGAGCTGTTACCGCGTCTCGTCGAAAAACCAATCGAATTGAGCGCAACCGTATGAATCGGCACACAGAGACCATGAAGGACGTGCGCCACAATGGAGAGAGTACAGAAACCAAGCAGTAGGAGGCGACGATGACGAGAAACGATCGCATATCGGTAACACGGCGCGACGCAGTGAAGGGTGCAGCGGTGGGCGCAGTCGCCGCGGGACTAGGGGCGTTCGCCTCGAGAGAGGCAGCGGCGCAGGAAGCCTTTGACGCCATCGTCATCGGCACGGGTTTCGGCGGCGCCGTCGCGACGATCGCACTGAGCGCGCATGGAAAGAAGACACTGGTGATCGAGCGCGGCACTTTCTGGGTGACGCCGGAAACGCTGGGCGCGCCGACGGCTCCCACCAACGCGGTCATCGACTTCGCCAATCGCAACAAGATGCGGGTGCAATTCTGGTCGCGGCCGGACCACGCCCTCGGCATTCTCGACCTGCTGGCCAATCGGTATCACGATGCCAACCCCTACGGGCTGCACAATTATCGCATGTTCCGTCACGCCCATATTCTGACGGCGAGCGGCGTCGGCGGCGGATCGTTGATCTACTCGAACGTGAATTTGCAGGCCCGGCCGGCGGTGCTCGACCGCATCGGATTGAAGGGCATCGATTACAACCGCACCCAGAAATTCATGGAAAAGTTTCGCGGCAAGTTCAACAAGGTGGTCACCAAGATCCCCCTTCCGGCCGGCGTGACCCTGGAGCAGCTCAGCAAAAAGCTCGATCCCGCGCAGGCGAGCAAGGACTATCTGCTGCTCGATCGCAGCCGCGCGCTGCGCGACGCCTCCGATCTCGTGGCCAAACAGATCGGCGTCGCCATGCCGTGGACTCCGCTCGACCTGTCGGTCAGCGAATACATGGACGGAAACAATGCGGCAACCGATCCGGCCGGTGGGTCCGACACGGTACACACCTTCTGCGAGCGCCAGGGACGCTGCATGCTCGGTTGCCTGCCAGCGGCGCGGCACACGTTGAACAAGACGCTGGTCAAATTCGTGTTCTCCAAGAACCCGCAAGTGACGCTATCCCCCGAATCCGAGGTGCGCACGATCAAACGCGTCGGCGATGCGTACGAGGTGACGTACATCGATCGGCGCGGAGAGAACAATTCGGAAGGCCAGACGAAGACTGTGCGCGCGTCGCAGGTCTTCTTGGCCGCCGGTGTGCTCGGCACGACCGAGATCCTGTTGCGCTCGCGAAATGCGGGTCTCGCGCTCAGCGATAAGCTCGGACTCGGGTTCTCGACGAACGGCGATTTCGGCGCGCTCGCGGTCGGAACGAAAATGATCGGCGCCGACGGCCAGCCGGTCCGCCGTCCCGACGGGACGGCCGCCAAGGCGAGCGTCTACCCGACGCGCGGGCCGATCAACACCGCCGACGTCCGCTTTGAGATCGATGGCCGGCACTACACGATCGAGGATTGCGGGATTCCCTCTATGTTCGCGCGTGTCGTGCGCACCGGCTTGGACGATCGCAGGGCGCTGCTGGCCTTGGCCGATCCGGCGGCCTTCGTCGGCGGTCAGACCTCCTCGAATATCGGTGCGCTGTTCGCCACGCTCAGGGAGCGGATATTCGGCAAAAAAGATCGAGATGCGAGCAAGGATCGCCATTCGACCGAAGCCGAACTAATCGATGATGTTTTCTTCTTCAACGCGATGGGCGAGGACGAGGCCAACGGGATTTTCTCGTTGAAGGGCGATGAGCTCGATCTTGACTGGCCCGCGGACAAGCCGATCGCCAATAATGCCTGCTTTGCCAAGATCGAGGAGATGATGCAGAAGCTGAGCCAAGCGATGGGAGGGGCGTACACGCCATTGCCGACATGGGAAGGCCTGCCCCCTGTGTTCGACAAGAAGACGCTGATCGTCACGCATCCGCTCGGCGGGTGCCGCATCGGTCCGACCATGGCGGAAGGGGTCGTCAACGAGTTCGGTCAAGTCTATGACGGCAGCAAGAAGACAACTAACCCGTTGGCGGTCCATCCCGGTTTCTTCATCGTGGATGGCTCGACCATGCCGGGCGCGCTCGCAGCGAATCCGACTTTGACCATCTCGGCGCAAGCGATCAAAGCGATAGAGCGCGCGGTCGGGCCACTGCCGCTCTGACGTGTTGCGGAGTTTGAGAACCTGAGGCGCCTTGCCAAGCTGCTCTGCCGTGCCCCGCCACCGCTGGCGGTTGCTTGCCCGGCGTAAGCGTCATGTCAGGCATTGCTGACGATGCCGCAGCTCCCTCAAACGGAGCGCGGGACAAACGGACGATCAAAACTTACCGGCGACCCCATTCGCAAAGAAAAGCCGAGTTTTGCAACACAATCCCTCGAAAGCGGACAAATAACAGACCGTCTCGGTGGTCCGCTTAGTGGCGTGGTGCGAAGCGGCCAAATCGTGGCACGACGAAACGACTCGCGTGATGCGTTGTCACACCGACGACACACGTTTCATTCGATCAAAGCCAATCAAGCAGGCCGGAGAGATCAACACTCGTTTTGCCGCGGTCTCCGTATCCTACAAGCGCCTGCCTCTCGTAAGAGTAAGTTTCGAACGGAGCTGCCCGATCCAAAAGATGAACTTTGGTTCCGAGCGCATATGGCATAGCCAGGTCCATCTCCCAAGTGTCTCCGCAAAATATCATATTTGTCAGTGCGCTGAAATCGCCGGCCAACACGCGGTTGATCGCCTCAAAGTAGGCCCCCCTCCTTAAGTAGATTGGTCGCTCGGTTTCCGTGAGGAGTTTTTCGCCGTAAGCGACCGGCAGCGCCTGAAATCTTCGCTTTGCTTCGACTGACAAACCCGCCTGGTCATCCCAATTCAACTCGCATATCCGGAATTTTCCGGCGTCACTTTGCACGGTGATCTTGGCTGTCACTGGATTCCCATCGCCAAACAGGTCCCGCAGTCGCCGGCTAATGAATGTCGTGCTGGAATTCGAAACAAAATGCAGGTGGACGCCATGCTCGACGAGCCGCGAAAACGTATCGCCTGCTTCTTCTCGCCAGGGGGCGAGCGCGGCCTCGTAAGCCTGTGCATGCACCGTGGGAGGAACGGGAGTCGTTGCGCCCCGCCGCCGGAGTATTAGCCTGGCCGCTTCGTCAGCCAGGACATATGGATCTCCGGCTGCAGGCGCGGATGGGCATCCAGCCAGGGTCCATCCTGCCTTTGGCGAATGCTGGCGAACGATCGCCTGCGCATCGCGCCATTCTGACAGCGTCACATTCAGTCCCGACTCATTAAGGCCTTTGCGATACAGGTCCAGATACGCCTCAAAAATCGGCGGGATCTGCGTGCAGGTTCCGTCAAAATCCAGGACGATATGGGCCAGTCCGGAGTCGGTCTGCATATGCGTAACTTGCTAGGCCGTCTGGAGCACGACC
>WNFT01003121.1_pt1 | contig 14275 bp, 15 predicted proteins | sample 5400191 | NCBI WGS metagenome assembly WNFT01 (sample SAMN13153359, study PRJNA577476) | soil metagenome | isolation source: 80 cm saprolite under Madrone tree | place: USA:California | collected 2016-06-14
GCCCACCTGACGGGCCGGTCGTGCTCTTGCTGCACGGGTTTCCGGCGTCCTCGTTCATGTTCCGCGAGCTGATTCCGTGCCTCGCGGATCGATACCGGGTGATCGCGCCCGACCTGCCGGGCTTCGGGTTCACGGAGGTCCCGTCAACGCGAAACTACGCCTACTCGTTTGATGCGTTGGCGCGGACCATCGGCGCCTTCACGGAAGCGCTCGACCTTGCCCGTTACGCGCTCTACGTGTTCGACTATGGGGCGCCCACGGGGTTCCGGCTCGCGATGGCTCACCCCGAACGCGTCGCGGCGATCGTCTCGCAGAACGGGAATGCGTACGAAGCCGGCCTTGGCGATGCCTGGGCACCCATTCAGCGATACTGGCGGGAGCCGACTCCCGGAAATCGCGAAGCGGTCCGCCGGATCCTCAACCCGGAGGGGATTCGCATGCAATACGTCTACGGAGTGCCCGATCCCGCGGCGATCGCCCCGGAGGGGTACACGCTCGACGCGGCGCTGATCGCACGGCCCGGGAACATGGACATCCAGTTGGACCTCTTGCTCGACTACGCGAGCAACGTGCGACTCTACCCGGCATTCCAGATGTACTTCCGCGGGATGCAGCCTCCGTTGCTGGCGATCTGGGGCAAGCACGATCCCTTCTTCATTCCCGCGGGAGCAGAGGCGTTCCGCAACGACATCCGAAAGGCGCAGGTCGAGTTCCTGGATACAGGTCATTTCGCGACGGAGACCCACGTCGTGGAGATCGCCGCTGCGATGCGAGAGTTCCTCGATGCGAACGGGGCGCGATCGGAGTAGCCAGCAAAGGAGCACGCGATGGGCTTGGCATGGCAGCAGGGACCATTGTCGACCCGATCGGTCGGGCGTTTCCTCGTCGCTGATCCTCTGCCGGAACGGCTGCTGTTCGCCGAGCCGCTCCGCCGCCGGATGCGCGTGCGGTTCGGCGGAGAGTGGGTGGTCGACAGCGAGGACGTCGTCCTGCTCCATGAGCCGGACCGCTACCCGGTCGCGTTCTTCCCGCTGGGTGACGTGCGCGAGGGCGCGCTCATGCCGGAGACGCGCACGACGAGACATGGCGAGCTCGGGCCGACGGCGTGGTTCAGCGTTCGCGTGGGGGACAAGCAAGCGCAGCGGGCCGCGTGGCAGTACACGGACCTGCCGGGCTACGCGGGCATCTTGCGGAACCGGGTCGCCTTCGCCTGGCGATCGATGGACGCCTTCTACGAAGAGGACGAGCGCATCGTGGGCCATGCGGCGGACCTGTACCACCGCAACGACATCCGGCAGACCTCGCGGCACCTCGTCGCGCGTGACGGGAGCCGGGTCATCGCCGAGACGCGGCGCCCGGTGGCGCTCTACGAGTCGGGCTTCGCGCCCCGCTGGTACGTCCCCCGGGACGACGTCGACGCGTCGGCCCTGACGCCGGTCGAGGGACAGACGTTCTGCCCGTACAAGGGTCTGGCCAGCTACTACGACATCGGCGAGCACAAGCGTGCCGCCTGGTCCTACGTCGAGGCATGGCCCGAGGTGGCCCGCGTGTCCGGGTTCGTGTCGTTCGAGCCAGACATCGTCGACGTCTACCTCGACGGTAGGAAGCTGGTCCTCGAACCGGGCCAGGCCGTTCTGCCGCACGGCCTCGACCGAGGCCTCGATCCCGACGAGGTGCGCCAGCGCAGCGTCGCACCGGACCACTCAGGGCGTCTCCAGGCCTCACGCTCCGATCGCCAGCTCGCCGGTGAATGATGGACTACCGCATCGAGGTCATCACTCTCCCTGTCAGCGACGTCGACGCGGCGGTGCGCTTCTACACGGAACGGGCAGGCTTCACCCTGGATGTCGACTACCGGCCCAACAGCCGATTCCGCGTCGTCCAGCTCACCCCACCAGGGTCATCCTGTTCGGTGCAGCTCGGCGTCGGCCTCACCGACGCGACGCCAGGATCGGCCCGCACCACCGTCCTGGTGGTGACCGACATCGAGGCCGCACGCCGGGAGCTGACCGGACGCGGGCTGGCAGTCGGCCCCATCCGGCACAAGGCCGCAACGGACGACTGGCAAGGGGACTACTCGCCAGGCGTCGACCCCGAGCGGCGAAATTACGCGAGCTTCATCGACTTCGCCGATCCAGACGGCAATACCTGGGTCGTCCAGGAGCGCGGATTCACCAGCGCGGCCTCGACGAGTGTTCGGAGGAGGTGAACCGATGGCCGCTGAAACCGCAAGAGTGCTTTCGGTCAACGTCGGTGGGGTGCGCAAGTTCGATTACCACGGCCGCCCCGCCCAAAGCGCGATCTGGAAGTCGCCGGTGAACGGACGGGTCGCCGCGCAGGGCGTCAATCTCGCGGGCGACCGCCAGGCGGATCTCGAGGCACACGGCGGATTCGACAAGGCCGTCTACGCGTATTCGGCGGAGGACCAACGCTGGTGGGAACGGGAGATCGGCCGCCCGCTCTCGTACGGCGAGTTCGGAGAGAACCTGACCACCGAGGGGATCGAGCTCAACGACGCGCTGGTCGGTGAGCGCTGGCAGATCGGGAGCACGGTCCTGGAGGTCTCCGAGCCGCGAATCCCTTGCTGGCGGCTCGGAGTCCGGATGAACGACGAAACCTTTCCACGACGCTTCAGCAAGGCGTTGCGACCCGGTACCTATCTCAGGATCGTCATCGAGGGCGACCTGGGCGCCGGAGACGAGATCCGGGTCCTGGGGAAGCCTGATCACGACCTCAGCATCCGGGATGTCTTCCGCATCTACACGCACGATCGCGATGAGGTTCCGCGGCTGCTTGCGATTCCGCAGCTGTCCGAGAGTTGGAGAGGATGGGCGGAGCACTTGTCCAAGCGGGAGCGCTGAGGCAATCGGTGCTTCGTAGCGACTCCAGGGCGACAAGCCGAATCCCCAGGCCCGTCACCCGCGGTGATCCATTCGGGATCACGTCTGACGGATCGTTGTCGACGATGGGGACAGCAAGCGGTCCCCGTTTCGAGTGCGCAGGTCCTTGGCGCGATTGCTGCAAACGAACTCAGTCCATGAACACGCCCATCACGACGGCGCCTCGTCCCGCGACGGATGATCACGGTCAAACGTCGGAGCACCGACGCAACGACCCGCTTGCTTTACCCAGTCGATCTTCGCTAGCTCGTTGGGCCCCCGTCCTGCTCCGGCTCATTGTTGGTTTTGGTTTCATGCAACACGGTTTTGCCAAGCTCGGCAAGGGGCCTGAAGCGTTCGCCGCAATCCTGCACGCAATCGGCGTACCGGCGCCTGGTCTAATGGCGTGGCTCACGATTCTGATCGAGGTCCTGGGCGGCCTCGCCGTCGTTCTCGGGGCATTCGTGCCTCTCGTCAGCTTGCCGATGGCCGGCCTTCTACTTGTAGCCATCTTCACCGTCCATCTACCCTACGGTTTCAGCTCGATAAAACTGATCAGTGTGGCGTCCGGCCGGGCCCAGTTCGGGCCGCCGGGCTACGAGTGCAATTTGCTCTACCTCGCTTGCCTCGCCGTACTCGTCATCGGTGGTTCCGGACCGCTCGCTCTCGATGGCCTTCGTGAGCGCAAAGGAAACAGGTAGCGCACCCAGGTCCGTTACCCGCGGTGATCCATTCGGGATCACGTCTGACGAATCGTTATCGACGATGGGGACAGCTTGCGCTCCCGTTTCGAGTGCACAGGTCGTTGGCGCGATTGCTGCAAAGAACGCAGTCCATGCACACGCCCATCACGACGGCACCTCGTCCCGCGGCGGATGATCACGCCAAGCTGGAGTTACCGTCTCGCAACATGGGCGACAAGGCCATCAGCGCCCTGATCAACGTCCTCATCAAGCTACGCATCCTCAAAAAGGATCTCGACTATCACCTGGTCCGCGCGTCCATGGTGATCCTCTTCCTCTTCTTCGGGTATCAGAAGTGGTTCGACTACGAGGCGCAAGCACTGATTCCCTTCATCAGCAACGGCCCTCTCATCTCCTGGCTGTACCCGGTCTTTGGCATCCGCGGGGCGAGTTGGTTTCTGGGACTCGCGGAGTGGTCGTTTTGCGCGTTGCTGTTCCTGGGATTCTGGAGCAAGCGTCTGGGCATTCTGGGGGCATTGGGTGGATGTGTCTCGTTCATCGCGACGGTCACGACGATTCCGTTCATGCCGGACGGGTGGGAAGCGTCCGCAGGCGGCTTTCCCGCGATGAAGGGCAACGTTGCCTTTCTCATGAAGGACGTCGTGCTTCTCGCCGCGTCGCTGTATCTGCTCAAGCAGGACGTCGCACGAGCCTCGCGGTGGCCTCGGCAAGCGGCGTATGAAGGGTAAGAAGGAAGCGGTGACCATGGTCCTGGTCCATGGAGCGTGGGCGGATGGCTCGAGCTGGAGTAGCGTCATCCGCTCTTTGCAGGCCAAGGGATTCAAGGTGGTCGCAGCGCCGATTCCCTTGACGTCCCTGAGCGACGACGTCAAGGCATTGGATCGGTCGCTGGATCGTACTCGCGGGCCCGTTGTTCTTGCTTCGCACGCGTATGCCGGTGCGGTCATCTCGGCGACTGCCAACGTCCGTGTGAAGTCTTTGGTTTATGTCGCGGGCCTTACTCCGGCCGAGGGCGAGACGGTGGCGGAAGTCTTTTACCGTGAGAAGCCGCATGCGCTCGCGCCGCAGCTGGCTCCTGACGCCTCGGGCACCATTTGGATGCCCGACGAGGGATTCGGATCGGCCTTCGCGCCAAAAGGTTCTCCGGAGCAGATTGCGTCGTTGAACGCCACGCAACGACCGATTGCGGTCGCGTGTATCCAGGAGCGGTCGCCGAAGCCGGCCTGGATCGACAAACCCTCCTGGTACCTGATCGCAGAGGAGGATCGGATGATTCCCCTGGCAACGCAACGTCATGTGGCGCACGGCATGAAGGCGCGCGTGCGCTCGGAAAAACTCGATCACACGCCCCTGGTGACCGCGCCCGACACAGTCGTGGAGGTGATCCTCGATGCGGCGTCTGAGTGAAAGCGCGCGCCCTGTCTGGCAACTATTGGCTGCGGCTGCGATACTTTGCGCTGTCGCTCCGGCCAAAGCGGCGGAAAAGAAGCCAAATATTGTCTTCATGCTCATGGACAACCTGGGCTACGGCGAACTAGGAGTTTACGGCGGTGGCATCCTTCGCGGTGCGCCCACGCCGCGTATCGACAAGCTCGCAAGCGAAGGTATGCGGCTTCTCAACTTCAATGTCGAGTCTCAGTGCACGCCCAGTCGGTCGGCGCTCATGACGGGCCGATTTCCCATCCGCTCTGGCACATACAAAGTCCCGCTTGGCGGCATTCCTGACGGGTTGACGCTGTGGGAGGTTACCATCGCGGAGTTGTTGTCCGCGAGAGGCTACGCTACCGGTATCTGGGGTAAATGGCATCTCGGCAGCTCCGAGGCGCGGTTTCCCACGCATCAAGGATTCGACGAGTGGTATGGCATCCCGCGCACCTACGACGAGGCCATGTGGCCGTCGCTGAACGAAACAAACGGCATGTGGCCGTCGGTTGGCAACAAGCAGGGCTGGAACGCAAACGTCGTTCCTCCCGAATACATCTACGAGGCGCATAAGGGCGAGAAGGCCCGGCAAGTTGCGGAGCTGAACGTCGATCGCCGCCGAACCATGGAAGCCGAGATCACGAGGCGCAGCGTGGATTTCATCAAGCGCAACGCGAACGCGAGCAAGCCGTTCTTTGCGTACGTGTCGTTCTCGTTGGTCCACTTTCCGACGCTGCCAAATCCCGAGTTCGCTGGCAAAACGGGCAACGGCGATTGGGCCGATTGTCTGGCCGAGATGGACTACCGCACTGGACAAATTCTGGACGCGATCAAGGAAGCAGGCATCGGAGAGAACACGATTGTCATCTTTGCCAGCGACAACGGTCCGGAGGCGACCCACCCGTGGGACGGTGACAGCGGACCCTGGCGCGGTACGTATTTCACGGCGATGGAAGCCTCACTCCGTGCGCCCTTCATCATCCGATGGCCGGGTAAAGTTCCAGCGGGCGCTGTCAGCAACGAGATCGTTCACATCGTAGACCTCTATCCGACCCTTGCCAGTGTGGGTGGAGCGGAGGTTCCGAAGGATCGCCCGATTGACGGTGTCGATCAATTGGATTTCTTCCTAGGCAAGCACGAGCACTCCAACCGCGAAGGATTTCCTGCCTACGTCGGTGATCGGTTGACTGCCGTCAAATGGCGAAACTGGAAGGTGCACTTCATCTGGCAGGAACGCATGTATGACCCGCCGTTGACTCTCCCACTGCCGAAAGTCATCAATCTCCTCACCGATCTGAAGGAGGAGCGCGACGGATTCCCCTGGTACAACTCATGGGTCGTCGCGCCGGTGACGAAGATCGTCGATGAGCTCCTGGAAAGCTTGAAGAAATATCCGCCGATCGAGATCGGCACTCCTGACCCATATTCTCCACCAAGATAGACATGTCTGGACTTGTGCGTCGCGCCGCCTCGATCCTCCTTGTCGTCGTCGCGATCGCCATCGCTGGCTGCCGGTCTCCACGGGTAGCCGCGCCGGCAAACATGGTGTGGATCGCGGGCGGAACGTTCTGGATGGGATGCGAAGGCTGCGGCATGCCTGACGCGCTGCCGGCGCATCGCGTCTCGGTCGACGGATTCTGGATGGACCGGACGCCCGTGACGAACGCCGAGTTCGAACGCTTCGTGAACGCCACCGGATACGTGACCGTAGCCGAGCGTCAGCTCGATCCGAAGGATTTTCCCGGAGTGCCGCGGGACAAACTGGTGCCCGGGTCCGCCGTGTTCCACGCGACGTCGCATCCCGTCCCTCTCGACGATCCGCTGCAGTGGTGGCAGTACACGGCAGGCGCGAGCTGGAGGCATCCTGAAGGACCCGGCAGCGGCATTCAGGACCGCTCGGCTCATCCGGTCGTGCACATCGCGTTCGAGGACGCATCGGCCTATGCGCGGTGGGCGGGCAAGCGTCTGCCCACGGAAGCGGAGTTCGAGTTCGCCGCGCGCGGCGGCCTCGATCGAAATCTCTATCCATGGGGCAACGAGCTGACCCCGGGCGGCAGGGCCGTCGCCAACACATGGCAGGGACAGTTCCCGGCGAAAGATCGCGGCGAGGACGGCTACACCGGGACATCGCCGGTGACTGCGTTTCCACCAAACGGGTTCGGGCTCTACGACGTGGGTGGCAACGTCTGGCAGTGGTGCGCCGACTGGTACCGGCCGGATTATTACGCCGTGCTGGCGAAGGCGGGTCCGCTCGCGAACAACCCGCAGGGCCCGGGCGACAGCTACGATCCGCAGGAGGCCGGAGCGGCCAAGCGGGTCCTGCGCGGCGGATCTTACCTGTGCACCGATCAGTACTGCGCGAGGTATCTGGTCGGCAGCCGCGGCAAAGCCGAAGTCAGCAGCGGAACGTCGAATCTCGGGTTTCGCCTGGTCCGATCGCGATAGGCCGCGACCCGTCCTTGCCCGGCGCGAGCGGCACGTCGCTTGCTACGGCTTTGCATGGGAGAAAACCCGATGAGTGAACTGTGGCGCCTGTCAGCAAGCGAAGTGGCTCGCCTCGTAAGGACGCGCGAAGTGTCGGCCCGTGAGGTAGCGGACGCAGCGCTGCGACGGCTCGACTCCGTCAACCCGACGATCAACGCGATCGTCGACTGCCGGCCGGATCTGGTGCGAGAGCAGGCAGCCCGGGTGGACAGCCTGTTGGCCCGCGGAAACGACCCGGGTCCCCTGGCCGGCGTGCCGGTCACCGTCAAGATCAACACTGACCAGGCAGGGTTCGCCACGACCGATGGCAGCAGGCTGCAAGAAAACCGCGTCGCCAAGTTCAACAGCCCTGTCGTAGACAATCTGGTGCGGACAGGTGCAGTGCTGCTTGGGCGCAGCAACTCACCAACGTTTGCCCTGCGTTGGTTTACGAGCAACCTGCTCTACGGCGGCACGCACACACGCAACCCCCGTGATCCGCTGCTGACTCCTGGCGGATCCACGGGTGGTGGAGCTGCTGCCCTCGCAGCAGGCATCGGACACATTGCTTTGGGGACGGACATCGGCGGGTCAGTGCGCTATCCCGCGTATGCCTGCGGCGTTCATGGGTTGCGTCCCAGCCTCGGGCGAGTCCCTTTCTACAACGCGTCTTCGCCCGAGCCCACCATCGGGGGTCAGGTGATGCACGTGGTGGGCCCCCTGGCACGTACCGTCGAGGATCTTCGCCTCAGTCTGTCTGCCATGTCGGCTCCCGATCCGCGAGATCCTTGGTCGGTCCCCGCGCCTCTGGAAGGGCCGCCCATGCCACGTCATGCCGCACTCTGCCTGCGACCGGCAGGGAGGAAGGTCGCGCAGGAGGTCGAGGCGGCTGTTCTGGATGCGGGGCGGCGCCTTGCCGATGCGGGATGGACCGTGGAGGAGGTTGACGATACGCCGCCGTTGAATGAGTCGGCTGACGTGAACGAATGGTTGTGGCTCGCGGATGGTTTCCCGCAGCTCGCGGACGCGGCAGAGCGCGACGGCGATCCAGGCGCTCTAGCGGTGGTGGCAGCCGTGAGACCCCGAATCAAGACGTATCCCGCCGACGCCGTAGCCCGAGCGCTCGTCCAGCGCGCTACCGTGGTTCGCCAGTGGCAGCTATTCCTGAATCGGTATGCGGTGCTGTTGATTCCGGTTTCAGCCGAGTTGCCCTTTCCGGACCAACTCGATCTGCAAGGCAGCGCAGCGTTTCAACGAGTGTGGGATGCGCAGTTCCTGTTGCGAGCGACCCCTGCGCTGGGTTTGCCGATATTGGCGGTCTCCACGGGGCTCGTGGGTCGGAGTCCGGTGGGCGTGCAAATCGTTGCAGGCCGCTATCGCGAGGATCTGTGTCTGCGCGCTGGTGAGGCAATCGAGGCTCGAGGAACGCCGCCCGCTCCCATAGATCCGCGCAACTGACACAGGATCCGAAGAAGTCAGGACACATCCGGATTCAAGGACGATGGTATGGATCGGGCGTGCCCGAAGCCCCGCGTCCGGCCAGCATGAAGGCGATGCTCCGGCAGCGGGCGTTCCGCACGCTGTGGATCGCGCAGTTCGTCAGCATCTTCGGCGACTTCATCGCCCTGTTCGGCGTCATCAGCCTGATCACCTTCCGGCTGCACGGCACGGCCGTCGACGTGACCTCGGTGGTGATCGCCTACATCCTGCCGCCGGCGCTGATCGGGCCTTTCTCCGGCGTGCTGGTGGACCGCTGGAACGTCAAGCGGGTGATGATCGCCAGCGACCTGGTGCGCGCCTTGCTGGCGGCCTCGCTCGTCTTCGTCACCGACGTGCGGCAGATCGCGCTCATCCTCGCTTCACTGAGCGTGGTGTCGAGCTTCTTCGCGCCCGCGCAGGCGGTGGCGCTGCGCACGCTGGTGGCGCCGCAGGATCTGCTCGCCGCCAACGCTCTGCTCGCGCAAGCGTTCTACATGGTGCGCATCCTCTCACCCGCGCTGGCCGGCGCGCTGGTCTCCTGGCTGACCGAGAAGGCCTGCTTCTGGCTCGACGTCGGCAGCTTCTTCTTCTCGGCTGCGATGCTGGCCAGGCTGGTCATCTCGCGGCCGCCCGCGCCCAAGCGGGAGGGCTCGCTGAAAGCTCTCGTCGGCGACCTGGCCGAGGGAAACCGCTTCATCTTCACCCATCGCGGCCTCGCCTTCGCCTTCATCGCCATGGGCGCCGCGATGTTCGTCCTCAGCTCCTTCAGCCCGCTCATCTCCATCTACATCCGCGACACGCTGCACTCCGGCACCATGATCTACGGCGTGGTCAGCTCGATGATCGGCGTGGGTCTCATCGCGGGCACGCAGCTGGCGAGCAAGGCCGCCAGGGACCGGCCCACCGACGCGGTCATCGTCGTCGGCCTGTTCATGCTGGGAATGGGCACAGCCCTGCTGGGCGCCATCCGCTACACCGCCGCGGCCGCCGCGAGCACCTTCATCATCGGGCTCGCCATCGCCTTCGTCTACGTGCCGGGACAGACGCTGCAGCAGCGGGAGACGCCGCCCCCGATGGTCGGCCGCGTGAGCAGCACGTTCATGTCCCTCTTGTCGCTCTCGCAGGTGCTGGGGCTCCTGCTCTCGGGGATGCTCGCCCAGCGTCTCGGCATCCGCCAGCTCTTCCTCGCGGCAGCTGGCGCGCTGATCGCGCTGACGCTTCTCGGCTGGACGATGCTCCGCCCGCGTGCGCAGACGGACGCGGCGGCCTAGACTGCACTCGGGAGCGGGAAAGGAGGACGCCGTGGCGAAGTGGTTTTTCGAGCCTGGGCACACCTCGGCGGAATTCTGTGCGCGCCACATGATGGTCACGTACGTCCGCGGCCACTTCAAGAACGTCCGCGGCAAGCTGTCCTTCGACGAGAAGGATCCCTCTTCCAGCAGCGTCGAGGCCGTGATCGACGCGAGAGGACTGTGGACGGGCGAGCCGGATCGCGACGCGCACCTGCGCAGCGCCGATTTCCTCGACGTGGAACGGCATCCGGAGATCCGCTTTCGCGGCGGCGTGATTCAACGGCTAGGCGCGCTGGACTTCAAGGTCAACGGAGACCTGACCATCCGCGGAGTCACGCGCCCGGCGGTGCTCGACGTGCACTACCTGGGCAGCTGGTCGACTCCTTGGTGGGAGGGCGGCGTCGACAAGGGGCCCAAGATCCGCGCGGGGTTCGTCGCCGAGACCACCATCAACCGGAAGGACTTCGGCGTGAGCTGGAATAGCCCGCTCGACTCCGGCGGCGTGGTCGTCGGAGACGAGGTCCAGATCACCATCGACGCGGAAGCGATCCTCGAAGATCAGTAGGTCGCTACGGCCGCGCAGCCGACATGCGCCTCGGACATGGGCGGCGGCGCGGTGTTCCACGACAACCGCGTGAGGGTGGACAAGTCGGGCTGACCTGGGGCAACGATGCAACGCCGTCCCGTCGGAGGCATCATCCTCCCATGCCCGAGGCCTTCTTCCACCGCGACGGCGAGCTCTACGTTCCCACCGAACTGACCCGCGGCCCCTGGAGCGCGGAGGCGCAGCACGGAGGACCACCGGCGGCGCTGCTCGGCACGGCCATGGAGCGGACCGACGGCCGCGACGGCACGATGGTGGTGCGCGCGACGTTCGAAATGCTCAAGCCAGCGCCGCTGGCGCCGCTCAAGCTCGAGACGCGGCTGTTGAGCGCCGGCCGCAGCGTCCAGGTCATCGCGGGTGTGCTCTCCTCCGGAGGAGAGGAGATCCTGCGCGGGCAGGCGGTCCGCATGCGCCTCACGGACGTGGCCCTGGACGAGCCGCCGCTGCCGCCGCCTCCGCCAGGCCCCGACAAGGGCAAGCGGGTGCCCTTCTTCCCGACGGGTCACGACGTCGGCTACCACACCGGAATGGAAGTCTCGTTCGTCCGCGGAGGCTTCGTCGAGCAAGGGCCCGCCGTGGCCTGGATGCGCATGCGCCATCCGCTGGTCGCGGGCGAGCCCATCGCGCCCCTGGCCAGAGTGCTCATCGCCGCCGACTCTGGGAATGGCGTCTCCAGCGCTCTCGACTACCGTCGATTCATCTTCATCAACCCGGACCTGACGGTGAACCTGCACCGCTATCCCGAGGACGAATGGGTCTGCCTGGAGGCGGAAACCACCGTCTCCCGCCGCGGCGTTGGACTGGCCGTTTCGGCCCTGTACGATCTGCGCGGGCCGATCGGACGCGCTTCGCAGAGCCTGCTGATCGGCGAGCGCAAGACCCGCGCGTAGCCGCAGTTACCCTGCAGGTGCGAAAATTCCAGTGGAGCCCATGTGCCGTTTGCGTTACGGGAGGGGCGCATTCCGGACCACTCGTGGAGGTCGCGACGGTCCGGTGAGCCGCGACGGCGTCCTGGCGGCGATCATCCCCAACGAGCGAGGCACCGTCATCAATCCCGACACCGTCCAGGCACAGATCGCCACCCAGACCGCCATCACAGCTGCGAAGTAGCCCCAGCCCCGTAACAATTCGAGCCACCTGGCGCCGGCACGCGCCCGGGAAGGGGTGGGAGCATCGGATGCGAAAGAGTAACGGCCGCGGCCACGTAGAGGATTCATGGAGTGGTCCCCTCTCTTGAGGGGGGAACCGTAACGGTGGGTCGGCGGCCAAAGGTTGCGTTCTGAAGGGCAGGACTTCTCGTTCGTTGCGCGAAAGGAGCCGATGTCGATCAAGCTGGACGAAATCGACCTGCGTATCCTCCAGGAGCTGCAATGCGACAGCTCACGGACCAACGTCCAGCTTGCGCGCGAGGTAGGACTTTCGCCGCCTGCGTGCTTGCGGCGGGTCAGGCGGCTGCGCAAGAGCGGGGTCATCCGCGGCGAGATGGCCGTGCTCGACCCGCGCCTGGTGGGGCCAGGCATGACGGTGCTGGTGCGCGTCGAGATGGAGCGCGACGCGCGACCGCTGGTCCACGCCTTCCGGCAGCGCGTGCTGTCGGAGGAAGCGGTGGCCCAGTGCTGGTCCGTGACGGGGAGCGACGATTTCGTGCTGCTGGTACAGGTTCCGGACGTGGCCGCTTACGAGGCGGTGGCGGGGCGGCTTCTGGCGACGGACCTGAACGTGAAGAGATACGAGTCGCTGGTGGTGCTCGAGGAGGTGAAACGCGACCTCGGCGTGCCGCTGGCGAGGACCCGGACGGCGTAGCTTCGCGCGCCTGTCGGCCGGTGCCCTCGTCTCCGGCCGCAATTTCGGCCACGAGCTCCATCGCGCTCAGAGATCCGGAGGCCGCACCTGGACGTTGCCCCGGATCGACGGCGCGGTCGGCCTCGACAGACCTCGCTCGCAGTGCGCGGCTGAGCGCGCGGTTGGCATTGCCGCTCCCTTGTATCTCGTGCGCTCGGACGCTTCAGGCGACGGACCCACGCCCGCTCGTACAGTGGCAGACGGGCCGACGCCCAGAACGCCCGTGGCTTGGGAACTGGCCGCACAGTCCACAGCATGACCTGGGGGGCCCAATTCGATTCCTCATTCAAAGGAGCCAGACATGGCTACGTACGACCCTGTTCTCGAAAGCTCACCGCAATTCCAGGCACATTCGGATGTCCGATTCGATCGCGGCCTGCGCATCAGTTGGAGCGCGATCGTCGCCGGCACCGCCCTGGGCTGGGCGCTCTTCACTTTGCTCAGCTTGATCGGGGCGGCAATTGGCCTGGCGAAACTGGATCCGTATTCCACCCATCCCACCAACGGCCTCGGTGCCGGGTCGGGGATCTTCGGGATCGTCGCTGTCCTCTTGAGCTCGTTCCTCGGCGCCTATCTTGCGGTGCGAATCGCCGGCGACCGCCGGCGTGACGAAGCGCTGCTGCACGGCGCGATCTGTTGGGCGCTGTCCCTCTTCATCGGAGCGATGCTCGCCCTGGGCACGGCCCGCACCGCGGCGCAGAGCGCGGCCACCGTCGCGTCCGGGCCGCGAGCGCAGGCACGGGCGGAGCGCGAGACCAACGCGCGACGGAACACCGGCCCGACGACCGCGGATCGCGAACGCGCCTCCGAGACCGCGGACGCGGCGGCAAAGACCACCGGCGCGGCGGCGGGCGGCGCGATTCTCGGCTTCGTCGGCTCGCTCTTGGGAGGCCTGGCGGCGGCGAAGCGGCGGGTGACCACGGAGACCCGCGGCGGTCCGCGGCCGCGGCGGCGAGGGGAGGCTGACATGCCGATGGAGGCAGCACGGCGGGAAGAGACAGTGGTGATTCCGCCTCGCGCTTGACGCTGGGTCACGGAACCGCGGGCACCGGTCGTCGCGGACGATCGGTGCCCGCGCTCGCGGTCAGGGTTGCCGGTACAAGAGGTGACCGCCGCGGGCATCCCTCACGGTCATGACTGGATTCCCGGCCTCGTCCACGCAGACCACCGAGGCCATGGACGCAGATCGCAGATCGTCAAAGGTTTCCCAGCCTGCCGCCTGTTTGCGCTGCACGACGACCCCCGCATCCGGACGCTCATCATCGGCCCATGTGAGCCACAGCCCGCCATTCGCCACGGCAGACAGTGCGACCCACCCATAGTTGCCGGTGGCGGCGGGCCAATCGGAATCCAGCGTCCAGCCGCCGCCTGTCCAGCGATACAGATAGATGTGCCCGTCTTCATCGAATGCCATGAGCGGATTGCCGTCCTCTCCGATGGACAACGACGCCGAGGAGAGCTCCGAGAGCGGGCAGCCGGTGTCCTCGCTCAGGCCCCGGATCAATTTCATCTCACCTAGATCCGTCCACGCCGCGCCATCGAAGGATGCGGCATGGACGCCGTCGTCGTAGCAACCGAGGTTCGCATTGG
>WNFT01010219.1_pt1 | contig 14272 bp, 9 predicted proteins | sample 5400191 | NCBI WGS metagenome assembly WNFT01 (sample SAMN13153359, study PRJNA577476) | soil metagenome | isolation source: 80 cm saprolite under Madrone tree | place: USA:California | collected 2016-06-14
TGGATGCAAGGTAACGTGATCGTCGTGGACAATCCGTACTATGCCGTGAGCGATGAGAACGGCAAGTTTTCGATTACGGATCTGCCTCCGGGAAAATACCAGGTTAAGATCTGGCATGAGTATGTGGGAGAAATGACCCAGGAGGTTACCGTCTCCGCCAAAACCGAGACGCCGCTAAACATGGACCTCAAGGATCTGCTGGCGAAAAAAGCCGCTCCGGCAATCACTTCCGCTGCCGGCACTCCCGCTGCCGCCGGTGCTGCTGTGCCTGCCGGCGACTCCAACACGAAACCAGCAGGCAATGAAGTCGTCGTGCAAATGCACGAGGTGCCGGGGTCCGCAGGCGCCAATTTCCTATATGAACCGGCGAACCTCACGATCAAGGTCGGGACGACTGTCAAGTGGATCAACGTTTCAGGAGAGGAAGGCCCGCGGCACACCTCCACGGATGATGCCGAGTGGGAGACGCCCCAAACGCCGGCCATCTTGCCTCCAGGTGCAGAGAAATGGAGGTCAGGGTTTCTCCGTAATGGTGAATCAGCGACTCACAAGTTCACAGTGCCCGGAAAGTACCAATACTTTTGCGAGACTCACGGCCAGTATGGAATGCTTGGGACCATCACAGTTGTGCCGTAGTTCACAAGCGAGGGGGAAAAATGAATCGACAATTTCCGTTAATCATCATCGTCATCGCGGGCGTTTTCGCAGCAGGCCTGGCATCCGCGCAGCAGCACAGACCGTATAACCAAATAATGAAGGATATCGGACCCACATTCGCCAGCTTGAAGAAGAATCTGGATGAGAATAGCGGGGCTGCGGCCGCTGAGGACGCTGCCAAACTGGAAAAATTGTTTATGGAGACCGAAGCGTTTTGGGCGCCGCTCAATACCGGAGATGCGGTGGGCTACGCGAAAAGCGCACGCGAGGCCTCCGCGGCAGTTGGCGCGGCAGCCAAGAATAACGACATAAAAGCAGCGCTAGCTTCGTACACTGCTATTCAGAAAAACTGCGGCAATTGCCATTTGGCACACCGCGAGGATACCGGCAACAATATTTACATCATCAGGCCATAACCAAATTGCAGTTCAAGGATGTGGGCTCTGTGCGTCCTATGATTCGCGCCTATTTGACCGTAGGGCCCTTCCAGAGACTTCCCCGGAGCGCGTCTTCGTAGTCGATGCCGTGGTTCTCGAGCAGAATGCCAACCGCCGAGTCCCGGGCAATCACAGCCTTTGCATAGTTCACGCGCAACTGGATCTCCGTTGCTTGAGCGCGCATCAGGTCGACTTGCTTCTGATAGAGGTTGTCCAGAGTTGAGATGCCCAAAGTCCACCGGTCCTGCTCGGCATCCGCTGTTTCCTGACTCGCCGTCACGGCTCTGTGGGCTGCCTCCACCTGCGATCGGCTTTGAGTCAAATTCGCTATCGCGGTCCGAACGTCGATACCCACGTTAGCCTTTGTCTGCTCCAGGATCACCTCGCCCCGCTGCCGCTCGAGGCGCGCCCGCAGATTGTCCGCCTGAGCGGCTCGGTTCTTTATGGAAAAAGTCAAAGAGAATCCCAACCCATACTCGGGATATGCATATCGGAACATTTGCCGAAACACATCCGTCGTGCCCGGCGCCAGTGTGTAGGTATTGGCCTGGCCGTAGACGCTGAGCGTGGGGCGCAGGGCACTGCGCGTGAAAGTCTCCGCAATCCGCTCGTTTTCCACGGCAAGTTCCGCTCGACGTATCGAAGGCTTATGCATGGCTTGCCTCAGCACCTCGTCGAGCGGTGGGATCGGCCTCTCGATCATTCGCTCGAGCGCATCCGTGGGCTCGACTGGGACTGCGGCGATATCCGGGCCGATCATTTTCGTAATGAGACTTTTGACGCGTACTTCCTGCAGTTGTGTATTCGTTTGGGCAACGATCAGGTCGCGCCGGGTCGTGGCGACCTGTGACTCTGCCGTGATTAAGTTGCTGGCCGCCAGTTTGCCAAGCTCAATCCGTTCCTGCGTGGTTTTATGGATTGTTTCGGCCAGGGCCAGCGCCCGCTCGGCGACGCGCTGCTTTTCCCGCAAGGCGACAAAATCCAGGTACGTGTTCGCGGCAGTGGTAAGAGCGTTGCCCAGGTCACCATGGAACGCTTCATGCACAATGCGCCGGTCATTCTCAGCTACGGCCACAAACCGTTGGGTGAAGGCTCGGCCGGCCCCGTTCAGCAACGGGTGATAGACATCCAGGCTGAAAAAAGATGTGTAAGCAGGATTATAGCGAATGTACGCTTGTGTCGTCGTCTGGCGCTGCACGTTGAAGGAGATGGCGTAACTGGTTCCAAATGGGAGTTCTTGTTGCAGCCTGGTTTGGAGAACAGAGGATTGAATAGCAACGTTGTAAGTTCCAGCCACGCGTGTGGAATTCAGGGGATCCACAACGCGATCCCAACTCATGTTGATCGACAGAGTAGGATCAAATATGCCGCGCGGTCCACCGAACACCTGCCTGGCAGAAGCGGAAATGGCCGTCCCGCCTGTTCCCCCGTTGGATACATTCGAAATGTTTCCTACGCCTGCGCCAATCGCTCCTGCAAACAGGGCTCCCGGTAGAGGTGCTGAAGGTACTCCGCGCGCCGCCTGGCCGGATCGCGCACGAAGCAGGTCTACCTGGGCGATCAGATAGTTGTATCGGGCAGCCTCTAGAGCCAGGTTGTTTTCAACAATCAACTGCAGGTATTCAGATAGAGATACTGCGAGTTTCCCTTGCTGTATATAGCGCAAGACTCTTGGTCCGTTGCTGGAGTCGATCGGGTGAAGAGGAACCGGACGATAAGCATTCCACACCGTCGGGAAAACAGGTCTCCCGCGGCTCAACAGTTCGAGATCGATTGGACCAGCGGCCGGCGCGTTGCCGGCCGGCTGCGCCACGAGGGGCGCTGAAAAACCCGCCACAAAGAAGCACACAAAACCCAGGAAAGCGCGCATCACTTTGACTGGGCGTTAGACCTTTGAGACGCCTGGAATGGAGGCGACGGGTGCCGCGTGATTTCGCCCGTGAGCGCATCGCGGAGTTCGATGCCGTTTTCTTTGAGCGTTCCTCCGGTTGCGCGATGCATGTCAACCAGCGCCTTGGCATATGTCACCGACGCGGTAATCTGGGCCTGGCGAGCCGCAGCGAGGTCCCGCTGGCGCAAGATGACATTGTAAGTTGTCGAGACTCCCGACTCGAACCTCGCTCGCTCCCCGTCCAGCACGCGATTCGCCAGTTTCACCGCCTCATTGGCGGCTTCGACCAGCGCCTTCCCTTGCGTCAGGCTAACCATCGCCTCGCGCACTTCCAACTCAACCTCCTGCTTCAGCCGTTGGGCGCTTACTTCAAGCTGCTGTTGTTCGAGACGCGCACGCAAATTGTCGGCCTGTGCAGCGCGATTTCGAAGTGGAATCACCATGCTCAGGCCGCTGGCATATTCCGGGTATTGTGCCGAGAGACCCTGGTACAGCGACTTACCGGCTCCTCCTGTCAAATTCGAGTTGTCACCGGCGAGCCCCGCGCCCGCGTAAAGGCTGAAGACGTGGAAACTCGGCAGAAGAGCGTCGCGTGTGAAACGTGCACTGATGTCCTGGTTGGCGAGATCCTGCTCTGTGATGCGCAGTTCAGGCCGTTCCTCGAGAGCAGCCGCAAGCGCCGTCTTCAGTTCCGGCACGTCTCTTTGGTTTGGCTCGGGCAACTCGTCGGTTGTGTCGACAGTGGCGGCATCCAACTCCGGATCAGTTCGCTTGCTCAGTAACTTTTTGAACTGAGCTTGCTGAAGCTGAAAGTCGGTTTGCGCAATAATCAGGTCGCGTTGGGCTGCTGCAACAGCTGATCCCGTAGATGCCATTTCGATTGCAGCGACCGTACCTACCTCCACTTTGCCCCTTGTTTCGTCGTCCAAACGTTGGGCAACTTCCAATGTCCGCTCCGCCGCGAGGATGGCTTCGTTCGCCGCCGCGAGATTCCAGTACGCATTCTCCACTTGAACGACTGTGGCTGTTACCTGCTGACGCAAGAGTTCGTCTGACGTCCGCATGTTGTTGGCAGCTACCATGATGAATCGCTTATTGGGCAGAACCCCGCGTCCGCTCAGCAGCGGCTGATTGATGCCTACGGTGAAACGGCTAATGACGGCGGGGTTATAGAGCAGGAACTTCTGTGTAGAGCTTTGCCGGATGCCATTCAAGTTGTACGTAAAGCTTGTTCCCGTCGGAAACAGTTGCGTATAACTGCTGCTGAATGCAGTCGATGTCGTGTTCACGTGCGATACGCCGGCCACCTGCAATGTGTTCAAAGGTGACGACGTGCGATCCAGACTGAAGTTTATCGTGACGGATGGATCAAAGGTGCCCACCTGTGGGATCTGTACAGCTCCGCCGCCGCCGCTAATGCCTCCCGCCCCGCCGACGCCGCCGGCGCCCTGGAACTGATTGACGCCGACACCCAGGGCACCCTGGGTTAAACCACTCGGCACGAGCGCTCCGGCGATGCCGCGCGCCGCTTGTCCGGAACTTGCGCGCAGGACGTCTGCTTCGGCGATCGGATGCAGAAAGCGCTGCACGGCGATGTCGAGATTGTTTTCGATAGCGAGCGCGAGAGTATCCGCCATCGACAGCCTCAGTTTGCCGTTGCGGATCAGATCATGCAGCCGCGGCGAATTCTCCATTACCAGGGGCTTGATCAGCTCTTGTTGGTACGGCTTCAAGATGGTTGGAAACCAGCTTGGTCCCATTATGTAGTTTGGGAGAATCGACGGGTTCGGCGCGATCGCCTGCTGCGCCTGAACTGCCGTCGCGGACAACAGCGTAGCCATCAACACGCAAACGAATTTCATAGTGACCAACTCCTTCTTAAGGAAGGTTTTCGCAGAAATCTTCGCATCCGGGCGCGACAGTATCATCGTGCATAGGTGTGGTCAAGCGGGACGCCCGTGAATAAGCGCATTTTGTAATCTCCCATTCAGTTTCAAACGGGGCTACAATTGTCGTCTGTCCGAGGCAGATTATGTGCGGGTTTACACACGCGTTCGCAATAACAACGGAGGCCCGATGACCAAACGCTTACTGACCGCATTTGCGGTTCTCTTCGCAACCAGCCTTGCCGCGCCCAGTGTCGGGCACGCGCAAGCGTTCAAGGTTGAAAAGTTCGATATCAAAGGCGAAGGCGGCACGGACTACGTCGCCGCCGAAGCCGCCACGGGCCGCGTGTTCGTTTCGCGGGCCACTCACATGATGGTGATCGAGGGCGCCACAGGGAAAGTACTCGGCGACATTCCCAACACGCCGGGGGTTCATGGCGCCGGCATCGTCACCAAGGTTGGTCACGGCTTTACGACGAACGGCGGCGACGAGACTGTCACCATGTTCGATCTGAAGACGCTGGCGGTGATCAAACAGATCAAAGTCGGCCCAGGTCTCGACGGCATCATGTACGATGAGCCCGACGATAAAATCATTCTGACGAATCACAGCCGCCCGATCGGCACTCTCACCGCGCTCGATCCAAAGACCGGTGCCATCGTCGCCACTGTCGAGCTCGAGGACACGGCGCCCGAAGGCGCCGCGGCCGATGGCAAGGGACACATCTTCGTCAACAACGAAGGCAAGAACACGATGCAGGTGATCGACGTCAAGACGTGGAAGGCGACCGCCTCGTGGCCGCTCGAGCCGTGTAAAGGGCCGACAGGCATCGCATATGACAAAGCGTCGAACCGCATTTTCTCGGGCTGCAACGGTACATCCGTCGTCGTTGATCCGAACACGGGCAAAATCGTGGCGACGATCAAGAACGGCACGCGCGTTGACGCCCTGGGGTGGGATCCGTCGAAAAAACTGATTTACATTCCGAATGGCGGCGAGGGCAATGTCACCGTGGTCCACCAGGATTCGCCCGACAAGTACACAGTGGTTGCGACGGTCGACACGTTCGCCGGCGCGAAGACGATCACGGTTGATCCGAAGACACACAACGTGTACCTCTTCCAGCCCGAGCGCGGTCCGGTTCCGGCGCCAGCCGCTGGCGCGCCGCCAGCTGCGGCACCTGGCGGACGTGGCCGCGGCCCACAAGGTCCGATCGTCGCTGGATGGTTTATCGTGATAAAGCAGTAAATGCATCTACGGCCCGTTCCGGAGCCGGATGTCTTTCTATCGCAGTCCTCTGAAAAAGCGTGGTAGCGTAACGGACACAAGGGAGGAAAGCCATGAAATACGCTCTGTCGATCGCATTGTTGCTGGCGATGATCCAACCACAGCCGGCGTTCGCTCAAGGAAGTGGCGATCTCGTCAAGCAGGCCGTCGCCGCGGAAGGTGGCGCCGAACTGCGCGCACTGAAGGGCCTGGCCATCAAAGGCGATGCCAGGTTCTGGGAACCGGGGCAGTCATTCCTGGCCGGTGCAGAGCCGCGCTTCCTGGGGGATGCGACGTTCGCGATCACCTGGGATCTCGCCACTGGCAGGGCCCGCACCGCATGGGACCGCGATCAGAAATATCCCGAGCCCGCGGTGAAGATGAAATACACGGAGACCGTGCTGCCGGCGCTCGGTTACGTCACGGACGAAAAGAGCAGCCAGGCGATGTCCGGCATCCGCGTAGCCACGCATCAGCGCGAGCTCGAGCGCGCCTCGCCCTGGCTGCTGGTCAAGGCCATGGACGAACCGGGAAAGGTCCGCGCCGCGGGATCCCAACGGCTCGGCCAGCAGTCGCTGCCGGCGGTCTCATACGTTGACGGCCCAACGACATTCACCATCCTGTTCGATCCCAAGACTCATCTGCCCGCTGCCGTCCGCACGCGCGATGACGACAACATCAACGGCGATTCGAACTTTGATCTCGTGCTGGCGGACTGGAAAGCTGTCGGTCGCGTGCAGATCGCGCAATCGCTGTCTTATCGGGTCAACGATGTCGAGGTGGCAAGACTCACCTATCGGGAGGTCAGCGCCAATCCGACAATCGCAGCCGAGACCTTTGCGGTCCCTGACGCCGTCAAGGCGGCGGCCAAGCCGCCGGCAACCGGCAACGTGCCTTATCAATGGGTATTGCGGCGGCTTTTCCTGACTCGTTTGACCGACAGCGACAACGTCATTTTCCCCAACGGCGGAGGCCTCAAGCTGGTCGAGCTTACGCCCAACGTGCAGCATGTCGAGGGAGGAACCGCCAACAACCTTATCGTCGCGATGAAAGACCATCTGGTCATCTTCGATGCCCCTTATGGCGAGCTGCAATCGCGCTGGGTCATCGACGCAGCAAAAGCGAAGTATCCGGGCAAGCCAATCCGGTATGTGGTCCTGACCCATCACCACATGGACCATACCGGCGGCATGCGAACATATGTGGCCGAAGGCGCGAAGGTGATCGTTCCGAGTCCGGACAAGCCCTATTTCGAAAAGGATGTCAAGGCGCCTCACACGGTCGTTTCGGACGATCTGCAGAAGAAGCCGCGCGCGGCCGAGATCATCGAGGTCAAGGACCAGATGACACTCAAGGACGACGCCGCCGAAATTCGCCTTTACAATATTACCAATCCCCATGTCCAAGGCTTTCTCCTCGTCCACGTGGTCACAGGTAATATTCTGTATGTCACCGATCTCATCTCACCCCGCGGTCCGATCGACCGTTCGGAAGGCACCGTCGCCGTGGGTGAGGTCCTGAGGAAATACGGCATCACCGGCGCTACGATTGCCGGCGGCCATGGCACGGTCGCCAAACAATCCGACATCGGGCCGGCCCTCGCCGCGAAATAGTCAACGCTGGCGAGCTTTTGCACAACATGTCGAGACGACGAGACCGACTTTTTATGATTGCAGCGTGCACGCTTGGAGTGTGCACGCTCCTCGGTCTATTGCCGACACGTAGCCAGGCTGGAGCGCAAGAAAAACCGCTGATGGCGGAGGATGTCTTCAAAAACGTTCAGGCGCTGAAGGGAATTCCCGTCAATCAGTTCATGGAAACGATGGGGTTCTTCTCCGCGGCTTTGGGTTACAACTGCACGAACTGCCACGGCGATGAGGTCCTCGGCAATTGGGAAAAGTATGCGGATGACGTTCCGGTGAAGCGCACCGCCCGCCGGATGATTCAAGTGGTCAATACGATCAATAAGGACCTGTTTGGAGGACGCGAAGCGGTGACCTGCTATACATGCCATCGCGGCAGCCCATCTCCAAAGGTCGTTCCGAGTTTGCTGGAACAGTACAGCGAGCCGCCTCCCGACGATGCGAACGAAGTCGAAATCAACCGCCGGGCTCCTGCGGGTCCGACCGCCGATGATATTCTCAACCGGTATATCCAGGCACTCGGCGGCGCCGGGCGCCTGGCAACCCTGACCAGCTTTGTGGGCAAAGGGAGCTACGAAGGATTCGACAGTGGATCGTCGGTCCGGATAAACCGGTGTCGGTGCTCCAGCTCGCCCCAGGAGGGGATCTGGACGGAATCAAACTGGATTTTGATCTTGCTTTCCCGGGCGGACTGAAGCAAACCCTTACCGACTGGCGCACAGGTTTCCCGACCACCTCAATCAACGAACGCTCGGTCCAGGTCGTTCAGGCGATGGCCGGCGGGAGTCGCGTGAAACTGTTTTTTGACAAGGAGACGGGACTGCTAACCAGAGTCGTGCGCTACAGTAAGACGATCGTTGGTCCGGTTCCCACCCAGATAGACTACTCAGATTACCGTGAAGTGGCCGGAGTGAAAATGCCTTTTCAATGGCGTGTGACGTGGACTGACGGGCAATCTACGTACACTCTGGATGACGTGCAGCCGAACGTCGCGATAGATCCAGCGAAGTTTGCCAAACCCCCTGCGCCCGCCGTGCCTGTTGTGGCGCCAGCCAAAGTCGTGCGCTAGTGACTGTAGCGGCGGTCTATGACCGCCGGTTTTATGGCACGTTGCGAGGAAAAACCGGCGGTCATAGACCGCCGCTACAGTTCTACCTCTGGCCGTGATGATCGTTATTCAGCAACTTTGGACCATCCGTTTCGATACATCGCGGCGACTCTTCCAGGGGCTCATTCGATGGCTTCACCACTCGAACCGGCATCGTCCAGGGCGCCGTGAGAACTTTTGGATCATCTACCGTTGCCTGGTACGCCAGATTTTCGCCAACACGCCACAAACGTTCGGTAACGCGCATGGCATCGGAATGGAAATATCCCTCTTCGCCAAACCATGTCTCCTCGACGAAATTCGTGGATTCAACCACCAATGTGTCTCCCTCCCAGTGCCCAACGGAGTCACCGTAGTATGAAGGGTTCCCGTCCTTGCGGTGCGGACGGCCATCGGTTGGAATGACGCGGTATGGATCGCCGGAAATGTCTTCATAAAGGAAGACAACCTCGTTTGAAAACTGAATGATCCGCCGCGGAGACCCGATCCGCGGAATACCGGGTCGGTCACAGTAGAAGACGGGATCGAGCTTGCTTTCGTTGTCCGAGAGATGCTTCACCTTCGCTTGAAACTCGGGCTTGTACGAAGGTCCAGGAGCGGACGGCAGGGCCCCGGGAACATCGGACCTCACGGCCCGGCGGCCGCTGGCATCAATCCTATTGATTTCAACCTTGCCATTGACTTCTTTTTTCAAAGCCGTTGAAGGCAGACCGATGGAAAAGAGCCACAACCCACTTAAGTCGGGGTGTGCCGCTACAGGCTTCTGAGCACCAGCAAGAGCGGGAAGCAACAGCGCGGCAACCATGGTGTAAAAGAAACGGTTCATCACCTGATTCTCCTTTCAGCGCGGGGTGTCGGACGCATCAGTGAGTTCCAAAGAATTACCGTCGGCAAACGTAATCTTTTGCAGATATCCATATAGCGAACCATCCTTCGCACCGACACCTTCGACTTTAACAGCTTGCCCGATTGACTTGGCGAAGTCGGCCCTGCCAACCCCTACTCTGCGGAACCATGCGGGCGGATTACTTTCAAAAACCCAGCTCTTTGCTTTGCCGTCTTCAGCTTTCCCATCGATGTGAACAACAATGTGCGGATTGACCCAATCGATCTTCGTCAGCGTGCCCGCCATTGTAATTCGCTTGGACATGTCGAATATGGCCGAAGGCGAGTGGTGCGCCCACAAAGAAACCGTCGCGAGAAGAATAATCAGCGCCAGTAACACGCCACAAAGGAATTCAGGGCATTTTATCACAGTCTGGAAAGATCCCTTGACACGCCTGGCAAACGAAAGTATTAATACGCGTACTTGATCCTCTGCTCAATTTTCGGGAGATATAGCTACGATAAAGATACTCGCGTGATTCCATACTTTGGTAATTTGCCCGTTTTTGACGAGCATGATATTGCCCGCAGACAATACTCCACGTTTCAAGTAACCAACATATATTGCGGCCTACTCTGGTGAATTCGCTGCGCCTCGCCTACAACCGAACCTACCAATGATCGGGAGGACATTTATGCGCTCGTCTTCGAAGACAACATTTAGGCACTCATCGCGTCGAAGCACCTGGCTCGGATTGCTGCCCCTGGCATTGCTGGTGGGCCTGGCCGTCCTGCCGGCCTCGGCGCAGGTCTCAAATGCCGTTGTCACCGGTATCGTCGCCGATGCGCAGGGCGGCATTCTGCCGGGTGTGACCATTACGGTGACGAATGCCGAAAGCGGCGTTGTCAGAACGATCGTGACGGAAGAGAACGGGCGGTACCGTCTCGGCGGCATTCCACCTGGCCGCTACAACCTCAAGGCCGAGTTGCCCGGGTTTGCGACCCAGGAAGTCAAGGACACCACGCTCACCATCGGCCTTGAATATACCAAAGACTTCACTCTGGGCATTCAGGGCGTTCAAGAATCCATCACGATCACTGGCGAGTCGCCGGTTGTGGAGACGACGAAGACCGAAGTGGCAGGTGTTGTCACCCAACAGCAGATTGAAACGCTGCCGTTCCAGGATCGCGGCACTCTCGCCCTCACTCTGCTGCTGCCGGGGACAGGGGTCGATACGACGCGGGCCAAGCGAAGCGCCGTCAATGTCGGCGCGGGAATTTCGACCAGCTCAACGAGCTACCTGGTGGACGGACTCTCGAACGCCACGGCGATCAGCGGCGAGCAACGCCACGATATTCCCCAGGCGGCGATTCGGGAATTTGCGGTACACACAACTCAGGTCCCGGCGCAGTTCGGGCAGCGCGCGGGCGGCGTCGTGTCCATCGCCACCAAGAGCGGAACCAACGATCTCCATGGTGAGCTCTTCGAGTTCTTCCGCAACAAATCGCTGAACACGCTCGACAAGTTCCAGGAACTGCAGCACGCGACGAAACCGGATTACAAACGCCACGAATTCGGCGCTGCGCTCGGCGGGCCGATCTTAAAGAACCGGCTGCATTACTTCGGCACTTTCGAGCGCACCCGCGAGCACAGCTTCTTTACGGTCAATACCGGGAGGCCGGATCTTTACAAGGCGCTCGAGGGCACGTTTGAGGGCGGGTCCTACACCAATATCGGGTTCATTCGCGCCGATTATCAGATCAGCGACAAGCAAAACCTCTTCTACCGCTACGTCAATCAGCACACCCTGTTCTATTGCAGCGGATGCGGCGCAAACAGCATGGCGGCCTTCAGCAACAACGATGACCTGATTCCGCGCGACATGCACGCCATCGGTCACACATGGGCCCTCTCCAACCGGGTGCTGAACGAGTTCTACTTCATGCGGGGGGCTGCGTCGGACCGTGGCTTCCTGAACAAGGCCTATGCGCCCAAGCAGTATCAGCAGGTGGTGACGATTCCGGCTTCCATGGGCGGCGGGACGATCGTCGGCGGCTCGGTGTACCAGTTTCCCAGCCTCACTTGGGGAACGTACCAGTGCTTACCGCCTTGCGTATCGAACGCGGGCACCCGGACCACGTTTACGGAAGCGCAGGAGGCCTTATCGATCACCACCGGGAAGCACAGTTGGAAATTTGGCGGCAGCATCCAATTCTTCCCGACCCACGAATGGGCCCCCGGAAACATCTTCGGCACCTGGACCTTCAGTCAGGATCAGTACTTCAATCCCTCCGATCCGAACTTCAGCTTCGCGAATCTGAAAGGCGCCACGCGATTCCAGGCATCGTTTCCGAATCTCCGACGGGAGATGCGGAATCACAGCTACGCCGTTTACGTGATGGACGAGTGGAAGCCGGCCCGCGGCCTGACGCTGAACCTTGGCCTGCGCTACGACCTGCAAACCGGCATTTGGGACGATTGGGTCAAGCAGTCTGACTACCCCCGGCCGCTTCCGTATGCGAATTTTGGGTCACGCGGCGACAAGAACAACTTCGGGCCCCGCCTGGGTCTGGCGTGGAACATCGCGAACAACGGAAAATCGACGGTTCGGATGGGGTACGGTCTCGTGTACACGAACGTTACGAACATTGTGCCGCGCACTGAGGTGAGCGCCCTGAGGCAGGCGACGATCAACCTCACGGGCAACGTGCCGTATCCGGATCCCTACCAGGGCCGCGATCCGGCGGCTTTCGTGTCGACCGCGGCGCCGAACATCAATATCATCGCCAACAATCTGGTGAATGCGCCCGTGCATACCACGAGCGTGGGATTCTCGCAGCAACTCATGTCCGATATGGCGGTCCATGTGGATGGCGTCTATCAGAAGGCCACCGACTATCCAACCCAGGTTCAGGTCAACACCAGGAATCCGGACACGTTGGCGCGCCCGCTGCCCGACTGGGGGCAAATCATCCAATACCAACCCATCGGCCGGTACAACTACAAGGGACTGCTGTTCCGTCTCGAGAAACGCCTCTCACACAATTACCAGTACCAGGTCTCCTACACGCTGGCGAAGCAGGATAGCACCTTTGGAAGTCCCGACCTGGTAGGGGTCGGCATCGGAGGCGTGATCACTGACAACTACAATCCAGGCCGCGATGTCGGTCCTTCGAATGCCGATCGCCGGCATGAGTTCGTATTCAGCGGCGGCGGGCAATTGCCCGCTAAGATCGTTGTTGGCGCGATCTGGAATCTCCGGACGTCGTACCCCTTCAGCGCCAAGGCGGGTGTTGACCTCAATAGCGACGGCGCCATCACCGATTACGTGCCGGGCACGACGAAGAACATGGGCAATCGCCACACCGCCGCGATGCTGGTCGCTGTCAACGCATATCGCGCAACGCTCGGCCTGGCCCCGTTCTCCGCAAGCCAGATCGACAGCAGTTTGTTCTCCCGGCTCGATCTCCGGATCAGCAAGGCGTTTGCTCTTGGCGAGGCCCGAAAGATCGAATTGATCGGGCAGGTCTTCAACGTATTGGGGCGCGACAATCTTGGAGGTGCGAGCACCTTCTATCAAACGAACGTGCGCTCGGATGCATTCGGCCGAATCCAGGCCGCGCAGCCGCGGCAGCAGGGAGAACTGGCCATCAGATTCGTGTTCTAGTGGACTGAATCGAGCGCGCAGCTCTTACTGTAGCGGCGCTCTATGAGCGCCGGTCTTTCCTGGAATCAATGAAATACCGGCGGTCATAGACCGCCGCTACAGTAGACGGAACCGCTCTTCAACCGGGACTGAGTTCCGGCGTTAGAACGTGTACCGCAGCGCAAGCTGAATCTGCCGCGCTGGAGTACGGGTATATGAGATCTGCCCGAAGTTCGCATTCGGCGATCCGTCGGAATTCACCAACAGAGCATTGTTGGGGCCGCCGTTCCCGACTGGTGCGCCGAAGTTCGGATGGTTGAACAGATTGAAAAACTCCGCCCGGAATTGGACCTTGTGGTTCTCCACCAGTGTGAAATTCTTGAACAAAGAGCCGTCGAACTGAAAAAGGCCGGGAGAGATGACGGTGTTTCTTCCCAGATTGCCGAACATGCCGACGGGCGCCAGAACAAACTGGCTCGCATCGACATAGGCGTCCGGATTGCCTTTACGGATCGGGTTATTGTTACCGCCCGAAATCAGGCTGGGGCGAAGATTGTCCCGGTTTCCGACCGCAAGCACTTGAGCAGTCCGGAATTCTTCAATTGAGAACGGATAGCCGGAACTCATCATGAGGATTCCGTTCAACTGCCAACCCTTCGCCACAACGCCTTTCCAACCGTTCAGCGTACTGAAAGCAGGAATGTTGTAGGAGAAGTTGGTCGTGAACGAATGGCGAACGTCAAAGGAAGCGAGACCGCGCTTCAGCTTCATGTCCCAGGCGTATTCGCCGCGCTGCCCCTGAACGAAGTTGTCTCCCGTGCTCGTGACGCCGGAGCCATCGTCCACAGTTTTAGATAGAGTGTAGGAAGCCTGCATCAGGAAACCCTGGCTCAGACGCTTCTGCAGTCCCA
>WNFT01004670.1_pt1 | contig 14271 bp, 10 predicted proteins | sample 5400191 | NCBI WGS metagenome assembly WNFT01 (sample SAMN13153359, study PRJNA577476) | soil metagenome | isolation source: 80 cm saprolite under Madrone tree | place: USA:California | collected 2016-06-14
AAAGTTGGCGACGGCTACGAGATTCATCCGGCCGGATACGACCTCGGCGATTCGCGTATTTCCGTGGACATGGAGATAGTCGTGCCGAAAAGATCCACGGTGATCGTTCGCAACGAACGCGGCGACGTCAACATCTCGGACATGGCTACCGACGTCACCGTCTCCACCCAGGACGGCGACATCGAAATCCACGACACCACCGGCAACGTGGATGTCAGCCTGCAAAAAGGCGATGTGAAAATTACCGACACCAAAGGCGACGTTAAAGTTGCAGGCCACGGCGCCTCTGTCGAAGTGGTAGATGCTTCTGGCAGCCTTACCGTGGACGGCGAATTCTACAGCTCCGTTCGCGCCGACAAAATTGCCAAAGGCGTGCGTTTTATTTCGCAGCGTTCCGATCTCACGCTTACCCAGCTCGGTGGTCACTTCGAGAAAACGACTGGCAACCTGGAAATCGCCGATGCTCCCGGCAATCTCACCTCGCGTACAAAAAACGTTTCGGTGTCTCTGGATAACGTCACTGGACGAATTGTTCTCGATAACACCAACAGCTCTGTTGAATTACAGTTTTCCGGCGCGCCCAAAGAGGACATTACCATCAACAACGAACGCGCTTCCATCACCCTGAGCATTCCCTCTTCGTCGAGCTTCGACGTACAGGCCGATTGCCGTTCGTGCGACATCGATTCGGAATTCACGGGCAGCGGGCTCAAAGCCACGCACACTGACAAGGGCGATTCGCACCTCGAGGGCAAGTATGGCTCCGCGCGCGGCCCCAAGATCATCCTCAAGACCAGCTACGACTCCATCCAAATCCGCAAAACCACCTGATCCAATCGTTCCCTATCGCCGCCGTACAACCGTGGTGCCAGGCTTTAGCCCGGCTGCTCGCTGCGGATGTTTTCGACGTTCAACTCTTCGAGGACGTACTACTCCACCAACTCAACGCGCACCGGAAAACCTTCCGGTGCATTTTCCACAAATTCTTCTCGATTCCGCCATTCCGCCAACGGCCGAACCTGCCTGCCATCCCATCCTGCCAGGCGAATCCGGTTCTCGTCCGCCATCTTCGTCAGCTCGCTGCGCACAGTTTTCTCCGACACATTATAAAAAGCGGAAAGTCTTTTCACGTTGATAAACGCCGAGCGCCTCGTCGCTCCTGCTAATCGAAGAATCTCCCGCTTCATCATTTCTGTGGAATTCATTGCAGATCCTCTCAGGAAAAGGTTGTCGGGCGCTGGGAACCACATGGCCGGAATTCGGGGGGAACAAAACCAGCGACTGCACTATACCGCTGTGGTCTCCGGGGGGCAATCCCACCTGAGGAAAAAAGCCTCGGCTCACGAAGCTGTGCACGCGAGAGAAGATAAGTCCGACTCACCAGACTTTTCAATTCCCAGTTCTCTGATTCGCCTCTTGCGCTTCTAATGCCGCAGTAATTTCAGCAGCAGTGGCGCGATCGCATCCTGCAGCCCGTGCGCGAACATCCCTGGCCGCACGGTCCCGCGCCAGTGCGCAACCGCCCCAAAAAGTATCGCGGAAATTGCGATCACGACGGCTCGCGACCATCCCTGGTACGCATGCACTCCGCCGAAAATCACTGCCGAAATCAGCACCCCGGCCGGCACGCTCTGCGCCAGCGCCGTAAATTGCCTTTGCAGATATCCGCGGTAAATCGCCTCTTCGCTAATCCCCGCAGCGATCGAAACCGCCACCCACAGAGTCATCTCCATCGGCGTCTGCGGCAGCAGGAACGCGATCGTCCCGTCCGCCGGCCTACTGTGACTGCTCAGCACCGACACCACAATAATCGCCACAAACCAGAGCCCCAGTCCTACTCCTAAATCTCGAAGCATCTGTCCCATGTTCCGCCAGCGCTCTCCCAAAATGTTTTGCAGCGAACTGCCGCGTAGCCACAATCCGACCGCTACCACCGCCAGAAATGCACATTCAAATGCAATTGTTCGCAGATATAGCTGACTGCGGCTTGTCCCCAGTCCGGCTCGCGCGTGATTCGCGTAGATGGCTGCCCGCAAAGCATTCAGTCCTGCAAGCACCAGCACCACTACTGTGTGCCACGGACTTGCAATCTGCTGAAACCGTTTGGGGACAGCATTCGCTATCGTCTGTGTAACCATAGATTGTGTTGCGGTCTTTCGAACAATCGAGCTATCTGATTGGACGCGCCCACTAAGCCTTGGTGTTTTGGGAAGCCTACGATTCTCGACAATTCAGTGGTGCGCACCTTCTAGGTTCGCGCAGAATTGCCGAATCGCGGAAGTTCTACGTCCGTTTCATGAAACAATAGCAAGTTGCATTTTTGGATGAGGGCATGACCCGGGACAAATTCAAACCAGATCAAGATTCATTAGATCGATGGGCCGCGGTTGACCGCTATTTCTCCGAACAGCTCTCTCTTTCCGATCCGGCTCTCGACGCGGCGATGGCCGCAAACAAATCCGCTGAGTTGCCAGCCATTGACGTCGCGCCCAACCAGGGCAAACTTTTGCAATTGCTCGCCCAACTTGTCGGTGCACGACGAATTCTCGAAATCGGCACTCTCGGCGGCTACAGCACCATCTGGCTAGCGCGCGCTTTGCCCGCTGGCGGCCGACTGATCACGCTCGAATTCAGTCCCAAGCACGCGGAAATCGCTCGCGCCAATATCGCCCGCGCTGGCCTCTCCGATCTCATCGAGATTCGCATTGGAGCTGCTCTGGATACCCTTCCCAAACTTCAAACTGAAATCGCCGAACCGTTCGACCTGATTTTTATCGACGCCGACAAACCCAACAACTCCGAATACGTCCGCTGGGCCATCAAACTTTCCCGTCCCGGCACTCTGATCATCATTGACAACGTAGTGCGCGATGGCGCCGTCATCGACGCCGCCAGCACCGACAAAGACGTCCAGGGCGCGCGCCACCTCTTCGAACTGCTAGCAAACGAACCGCGCCTTAGCTCCACCGCCATCCAGACCGTCGGCGTCAAAGGCTACGACGGCTTCGCCTTTGCGCTGGTAACGGCAAAGACATAGCTCTACAAAACTCGACCATCAAAAAATATTGTCGTTCGTAACTTTGCCCGATCCATTTGCGTTGCTACCTTCAAGCCAGCAACTGAGCTCGACCGTGCGGCCGGATAAATCAACGAACGGGGCTTTCGCCCGGATAGCGATAGTGACCGATGATTCTCCAGTTGAAGAGCACATCCTCCATTTGCGGGCCCTGGCCGATGTTGTGGACGATGAGGTAGCGCCCGCTCTGTGGCGACTTTTCGCTGACCACAATTCCGATGTGGGTGATAGCTCCACCTAAATTCCAGGTTACGAGATCGCCTGGGCGATAGTCGCTGGCGTCGGGGGAAGGCGGAAGCGATTGTCCGTGGCGTGCGAAGAAGACCATGAGATTTGGAACGCGGCGATGATCAATGTTTGGATCGGTGGCGGAATTTGCGCCGCTTGCAGAGCGATTCCATTTCCGCGGATACGCCGAAATGTGGGTGGCCATGTCTTCATGGACTTCTTTTTGCAGATCGATGCCGACGGCGCGATAGGCCCGGATGACTTCATCGGTGCAGACTCCGGTGGAAGGCGGAACATCCCCTCCCGGGTACGGGATGCGAACGTAGGCAGGATCGTAGCGAACGATGTGGTGAGTGCGTTCCATGGCGGCGGCCACCAAGCGGTCAAGGAAGCGTTGAGCGGGACGGGAGAGTACAGATTGCGAGGAGGGGAGCACCGGCTCGGAATGACCGAGAAGAGAAACGGGGAGGAATAAAAAGAAAGCGATGGCGCGGCGGATGCGAAGAGGCCGGTTAAAGAATTCAAGCACGAAGGAGGGCATGGGGATGGGTCCGCAGATAGTCAGACAGATGCGGGGTAGTCATTAGACGCGATCATCGTCGAGTTAGTGCCCGACGAGTAGTGCCCAAGGGCTGAATCGAGCCAGGAATTACGCCACGGTTTCCCCGTAGCTGCAGAAGACAAAGGGCTTAGATCAGCTTTGTCCGGCAGGCGTCTGACGCTCACTTCCGCGCACCCGCTCTGGCTGCAATCGGTGTAGAAACATTGAAGGGACGATACGAAAAGCAAAATACATTGAACGGGGAATTTGCTGGGTTGAATGGAGAACGGCGATTCTCGATTTCGCTTATTTACTCCGCGACGCGAGCGAGATCCTCGTAAAACGTCGGATACGAAACGCCCGCGCATTCCGCGTCGCGAATCGTGGTCGGGCCTTCGGCGCCCAATGCGGCCACCGCGAAGGCCATCGCGATGCGGTGATCGCCGCGCGGTTCGATGACTGCGCCGCGCAATTTCCCGGCAGTGCGTCCCGCTACCTTCAATCCGTCGGGAAATTCTTCGACTTTGGCGCCCATGCGCCGCAGATTTTCCGCCAGCGCGGCAATGCGATCGCTTTCTTTGACGCGAAGTTCTGCGGCGTCGCGTATTTCGATTCCCGCTTCGGTGAACGGTCCGAGCGCCGCCAGCATCGGCAATTCGTCTATGACCAGGGGAATTTCTGATCCCTCGATGACGCCGCCTTTCAGCTCCGCACCCTTCACCGCGATGTCGCCGATGATTTCGCCTTGCGCGCTACGCAGCGAAAGCATTTGTATCGCAGCGCCCATTCGCGCGAACACATCCAGAATCGCGGTGCGGGTAGGATTCAATCCCACTCCTTGAATGTGCAAACTCGATTCGGGAAACAGTGACGCGGCAGCAATAAAAAACACGGCCGAAGACAAATCGCCGGGCACTTCGATTTTTCTTCCGGTCAATTTGATTTCGCCGTTGCCCTGAATGCGCGTCACCAGACCATGACGTTCGACAGGAACGCCGAATTCTTCCAGCGCCAGTTCGGTGTGATCGCGGGTGCGCGCCGGTTCGGTAACGCTAGTGTCGCCTTCGGCGAACAATCCCGCCAGCAGCACCGCGGATTTTACTTGCGCGCTGGCCATTGGCATTTCGTACTGAATGCCACGCAACTTTCCGCCCAGGATTTCCAGCGGCGCGAAGTTTTCATCGCGCGCCAGAATTTGCGCGCCCATTTCGCGCAACGGAGTAAGGATGCGCTTCATCGGCCGCTTGTTCAGCGAATCGTCGCCGGCAATTTTGCTGGTGAAATTCTGTCCGGCAAGAATTCCGGAAAGCAGCCGGATGGTGGTTCCGGAATTCCCCGCGTCCAGCGCGCGCTTGCTGCTCTTCAATCCATGCAACCCGTGGCCCGTGACGCGCACCAAACTCTTGTCAGTCTTAACCTCAGCGCCCAGCGCCTTCATGCAGGCCAGCGTGCTGTGGCAATCCGCGGCCAGCGCAAAATTTGTAAGTTCGCTGGCGCCCTCGGCGATTCCCGCGAGCATCGCGTAGCGGTGTGAAATGGACTTGTCACCAGGAGGCACCACGCCGCCTGCTACTACTTTTGCCGGATGAATTGTTTTTTTGCTCAAGGGAATGGCTCGAAGTGCGCTCGTGAGTTTGCTTACCTGGAAATTTTAGCATGCGGCGGCCGGAGTTTCCTGGCCACAACTGTCCCCGCGGACAGTTTAGAAAAATGCACTTCCTTGCAAACGCAGTGAAATACAGCGACCCGCTTCTACGTATCATAGATAGTGAACATGGATAGTGAACATGGATAGTGAACATGGATAGTGAACATGGATAGTGAACATGAATTGATGCGCCGGAAGGAAACTGGAGAAGTTGGAGGCGAACGCTGCAACAGCGCGTTCGCCCAGAGTTAGAAAAGAGCTAGAGGAGAAAGCGAATGTCTGTCCGTAGTTCCGCAGTCAGCTTGTTTGTCCACGCCGCGATGGTGGTGGGAGCGATCTTAGCAGTAACGATTTTGCTGGCCGCCATGCCCGGCCACAATGCGCCGTCCGTCGCAGCGGTCAGCCAACCTCAGCAGCAAAGCGCGGCTGCGCAGCCGGCGCCCGCCATGCCCCACGGCTCAACCCGTACGGATGCCAGCGACGAAAGGGCGAATGAGACGGCGGCGATCAGCGATATGAGCGCCATGCACGGCAGCGGCGCGCATATGCACATGACGGAAATGCGTCCGCAAACGCCGGCTGACGTTGCACGCGCCAATCAAATTGTGACGCAGCTGCGCGCAGGAATTGAAAAATACAAGGACTATCACGTCGCGCTGAATGAAGGTTACAAGATTTTCCTGTTGAATTTGCCGCAGCCGGAATATCACTTCACGAAATACGGCAACGGTTTCATGGAAGCGTTCCGATTCGATCCGTCACAGCCCACTTCTCTTCTTTATCGCAAAACGGCGGACGGTTACGAATTGGTCGGCGCGATGTACACCATGCCCAAGGGCGCTACAGAGGAGCAACTCAATGAGCGTGTGCCGCTGAGCGTTGCAATGTGGCACTTGCACACCAATCTGTGCATGCCGCCGAGGGGCGAACTGAAGACCGCGGACTGGAGCAAGTTCGGGTTGAAGGGTTCGATTGCTACGCAGGAAGCTTGCGACAACGCCGGCGGCAAATTTCATCCATCCATTTTTGGATGGATGGTGCACGTGTATCCTTATGAGGATTCGCTGGACAAGATTTTTGCGATGCATCACCACGATTAATTTCGTCGTTCATCGAATTTGTCGACGCTCGAAAAACGGCGGCCAGCCACTCCTGCGGCAAAGCAGGAAACCGAACCGGTCTGAAGACCGGCCGCAACAACGGCAAGAGCCGATGACTATTTTGTGGTGTCGCGAAGGAGGATTACGTCCGACTCGAGGTGACCACGCGGAATCTGGAGCTTCTTCTGGTCTGGCGACCAGGCAAGTCCCAAAATTGAGTCAGAGTGAAATTGCGTAATCTGCCGGCCTGGTTTCCCGTCCAGAGGCTGCAGCCAGATATTGTCTGCATTGTTGTCGCCGGTGATTGTATACGCCAGTGCCCGCCCGTCAGGAGCAAACAGAAGCGTGCTACCGTCGACTTTGATGCGCGGATTCGGATCGAGAGACAGCGCGGGGGAGTCGACCGAGGCGCTGTCGAAGACGCCGATCCGTTGGATGTAAGTGTTAGTGGAGGATTCGGCGCGCGTGCTGTACGCGACGAATCGGTGATCGTCCCAGGAGACAGCGCTAATCGGGAAAACACCCCACTCGGGCCCGCTTCGAGGCTTAACCTGCTCGACAGCTCCCCCTGTAAGAGGAACCCGCATCCAGGGCGATTTGTCCCCTCCGTTGTAGTAGACCCATTTCCCATTCGGTGCACAATTGGGAAAAACGTCGGTGTCGCCGCTGGTGAGCGGTGTGAGGTTCGAGCCGTCCGCATTCATTCGCCACAGGTGCTCGGAATTATCGTTGTCGTGTCCGTGCATGGCGATCACGATCGTGTGGCCGTTGTCGCAGATCGCGGCGGATTCAAGCGACGCATTGCTGTCACTGAAGATCTCTGCCTGCTGCGAGCCGTCAAGACTGACCCGCAACAGCCGGGAAGGAAGCACCAACAGGATTTCAGAGTTGCTGAGCCAACCACTGCTTCTGTTCTGTTGCAGTAATTTGGATATTCCGGGAATGGGAGAAGCGATCCCGCCACCCGATGCGGGCAGAATATCTAGTTCCGCGACGCTCTGGGCCTGGATCGTACTGAGCGTGCGGCCATCGCCGGAAAGCGCAATTGAGCCGTAGTTGTTGGTGTCGTTGGTAACGGGTTCAAGTTTGGCGACGGGATAAGAGAGGTAGCCGATTTGCCCTCGCGTGTAGTTCGTACTTTTGTCGCTATATAGAACGAGTAAGCCACGTCCGTCGGGCATCCATTTCACATCCGTGAAGCGCTTGTCGGGTAAGGAAACCAGCGGATGTTCCTGCTTCTTGGCCATGTCGAAAAGCAGGACCTGGCGCTGCTCCTGAGAGCCGGCAAAACTGAAGACAAATGCGATGGACTTTCCGTCCGAAGACCAACTCAGCCCCGCCGGGATCGGAGTGGGCCGGACCAGAAGCAGCTGTTCGTTGCCACCGTCCGGCGCAGCAGAAATCCAGCGGCACTTATTTGATTCGGGGTTGTTGCAGCGGATGAAGACCATCTTCTGCCCATCTGGAGAAAAGGTCGGATGCGCGTCGATGTCACGAACCAGAAGTTTGGGAGTGCCACCCAGCACCGGAGCGCGGAATAACAAGTGGTACAGTCCGGTCTTGTCTCCGGCCTGGAGAAAATAGAGATAGTTGCCGTCGGGCGAGAAAGAAAGCGAAAAAAAAGGGTTATGAGAGGGCACGACGACTTGGGTGTCGCTGGATGTGGGTACATTACGAAGCCATAGACTCTCGAGGCCGTTCTCGCGTTTGGTGAAAAGCAAGTATTTTCCATCAGGAGAAATCGCTGAGAGTGTAGCGGTACCGGAATTTGTTGCCTGGGCGATGGAATACTGCGCGAAGGGGTGGGGCGCACTGCGTACAAAAAAGCTACGCAGGCCAAATCCGGTGCCTACGATCAAAACGAGAACCACCGCGGCAATCGCAGCCGCACCCCATTTGTGTTCCTTGGCGGCCGTAGCAATCGCCGAACTTCCCGAGGAATGTTGCGCGACAGCCGGACGACTTGGAGATGCGTTGCTGGCATGCGCGCTGCCTGGTGCGGCGATTCCCGATGCACCGCTTGGAGCGGCAGAAATTTCACCATCGGAGGCGCCGGGGCTGTGGTGCCTGCCGGAGCTGGTATCGCGTTTCAGGCGTTTGAGGTCGGCGCGCATTTCCGCGGCGCTTTGATAGCGAAGGTCGCGGTCCTTTTCCATGGCCTTCTTGATTAATTGTTCGAGTTCGGTAGGGATGGCGGGATTGAGGCGAACCGCAGCCGGAGGATCTTTGTGAAGGATTTCGTTGAAAATTGCGCCGGAGCTTTCTCCTTTGAACGGAAGAAATCCGGTGGCCATTTCGTAAAGCACGACGCCGAACGAGAAGAGGTCGCTGCGCGCGTCGAGTTGTTTGCCGAGAACTTGTTCCGGGGACATGTACGAAACGGTGCCAAGCGCGCTGCCGGGGCTGGTCAATTGTTCGGAATCGGAGCCAATCGTGACCTGGGCGGTGTCGGCTCCGGCGGTTACTTTGGAAGCGGCGACTTTTGCAAGACCGAAGTCGAGAACTTTGGCGTGGCCGCGCTTAGTAATGAAGATGTTTGCCGGCTTGATGTCGCGGTGGACGATACCTTCGGCGTGCGCGGCGGCAAGTGCGTCAGCGACATCGATGGAGATGTCGAGGAGGCGATCGAGTTCCAGGCTTTGGCCGCTGATGAAGGGTTTAAGAGTTTGGCCATCGAGGAATTCCATGGCGATGAAGGCTTTGCCGTCCTGTTCGCCGATGTCGTGGATGGTGCAGATGTTGGGATGATTTAATGCAGAGGCCGCTTGAGCTTCGCGTTGGAATCGCGCGAGGGCTTGCGGATCTTTCGCGACGTCTTCGGGGAGGAATTTCAGGGCGACAAAACGGTGCAGGCGGATGTCTTCGGCTTTGTAGACGACGCCCATGCCACCGCCACCCAATTTTTCCGTGATCCGGTAATGGGAGACGGTCTGGCCGATGAGTGAGGGCGAAGTTGCCATGTATGGCGAAACCCGAAAAAATTCGCGAACTAGCCGGCGCTCATCTTAGGTTGCAAGCGAGGGGCAAGTCAACGAATCTGCTCTGTTTGGAAGGCAATAGAACGTGCAAGAAAGTTCGGTTCCGGTTTAAACGCGTTACAGGAAAAGTACCGCGCAGGTTTTGGCGCTAACGCAAGCACTCTTGGCTACAACAACCTTCGCCTAGGCGAAGATGACGGTTTTGTTGCCGTGAACAAAGATGCGGTTTTCAATGTGCCAGCGCACAGCGCGTGATAACACCACTTTTTCCAGGTCGCGTCCTTTCTCCACCAAATCGTCCAGCGAATCGCGGTGGGAAATGCGGGTTATACCTTGCTCGATGATCGGTCCATCATCAAGCACTTCGGTGGCGTAATGGGCGGTTGCGCCAATTAATTTCACTCCACGTTCGTAGGCCTGGTGATGTGGTTTTGCGCCGATAAACGCCGGCAAGAATGAGTGATGAATATTGATGATGGGCTGAGGATATTGCACGATGAAGTCGGTTGAAAGCACTTGCATGTAGCGGGCCAGGACAACCAGGTCGATATTATTGGCGTAGAGAAGCTCGATTTGTTGCGCTTCGGCTTGAGGTTTGTTTTCCTTCGACACCGGAATGTGATGGAAAGGTACGCCAAAGAAATCGGCGTGGCGCTTGGCGTCGGGATGGTTGCTGATCATCAAGGGAAAATCGCAGGCGAGTTCCCCATTGCGCTGGCGATGAAGCAAATCCACCAGGCAGTGATCGTACTTGGAAACGAAGATGGCCACGCGTGGCCGGCGATCACTCAGCGCGAGCACCCAGTTCATGCCGAACTTGTGTGCGACGGGGCCAAATGCTCCATCGAAATCGTGCAGGTTCAGGCGGAAGCCGTCGAGATCCCATTCGACGCGTGCCAAGTAAAAGCGATCTTGGCCGGCCTGGTGCTGCTCGAAGTGCAGAATGTTGCCGTCGTAGCGATAGATGAATTCGGCAATGGTGGCGTCCAGTCCCTTGCGGTCGGGACACTGCACGAGCAGGATCGCGGTGTTTTTCACGGGGCCTCCTGAAAATGGAACTTATTGTAGAGAAGAGAGAGACTCGCGACCAGTGATCACAGAGCAGTGAGTGGTAATCAGTAACGAGTTATCAGCGACCAGAGAACCGGTGAGCAGGGTCGAAGAAATCCTTTAGGCTGGAGCGCGGTGATGTGCTCGGTGCGCGCTAAGTAAAATTTCGCACAGCGGCAACAGGTTGCCGCACTGCAGGGGCCGCGGATAAAAGAACGGCAGTTCTAGGACGCCTAGGGCGAATGGGCTAATTTTTGCGGAGCTGGCGTTGGATTGCGCGGCGGTACTGTGACGCGTATCATCGAAATTCATGGTTTCGGCCAACTGCTCGCTCCGTTCTTCCGTTCGAATCCACCGAATCCCGCTGCTTGCGATGTTGCTGGTAACCGCGAGCCTGCTATTTGGCGGAAATTGCTCTGCGCAAGCGCCCGTTCCTTCGAATCAGACGATGCCCCTCGATCAGGTACAGCCTGGAATGCAAGGTTACGCTTACACGATTTTTGCCGGCGACCAGGTGGAGAAATTTGATCTGGAAGTGATTGGCGTGATGCCGAATTTTCTGGGTCCGAAGCAATCGATCATTCTGGTGCAACTCAAAGGGCCGAGGGTGGAGCACACCGGCGTGGTGGCTGGCATGAGCGGAAGCCCGGTATATATAGAAGGAAAACTGGCGGGCGCGCTCTCGCTGAAGCTGGGAATTTTCACGAAGGAGCCGATTGCCGGAGTGACGCCAATTGCGGACGTGCTCGCCGGTGGAGGAATTTCCGGCCCAATCCCAGGTCCAACATCGGGCTCAATCTCGGGCGGCTCAATTTACGGCAATTCTGGCGCGGCGGCTTCGGCGCAGGGCCCGGTTTCGGCCGGGCTCGCCGGTGAAATTTCGCAGAGGATGGGGCTGCAAGGTGGCGCGGAATTACGTTCAATCGAGACCCCGCTGGTATTTTCCGGTTTTCAGACTTCGGCCATCCAGAAATTTTCAAGTCAATTGGACGGAATGGGATTTGTAGCGGCGCAAGGCGGGACCACGCCTGCGCGTCCTGACGATGCAAAGCTGGCACCGGGTGATATGGCGGGAATGGTGCTGGTGCAGGGCGACGTGTCGATTAATTCGGCATGCACGGTGACGGCGATCCAGGCGGACAAAGTATTTTTGTGCGGGCATCCATTTTTGAATCTTGGCGATGTGCAGTTGCCGATGGCGCGCAGCCGGGTGCTGACAACGCTTTCGTCGGATCTGGCCTCCACAAAAATCGTGAATGTGGGCGGGCCGATTGGCACCATCACAGGCGATCACTTGACGGCGGTTACCGGAAAACTGGGCGCATCGCCTTCGAATGAAGGGCCATGCTCCGGTGAAAATCGAAAACACGTTTGCTCCCGGAGATTCGCTAAGCCCGGACGGCATGCCCGTGGCGCTGAGCATAATGAACGTGGTGATGCGGCTTTTCACGAATCAGTTCGAACCGGTGAAGATCGAAGACATTTCGGTGCACGTGGAAAGTGTGCCGGGACGACAATCGTATTCGATCGAGAGTGCATGGCTGGAGAAGGGCGAAGCGTCGCCGGGAGAAACATTGCGGCTGCGCGTTCTGGTGCGACCTTACCGGGGCGCGGCACGGATTGAAGAGACGACGATCAAGGTGCCGGATCAGGTGATGCGCGGTACAAACTTGCGGGTGATGGTAAGCGACGCGGACTGGATGAACCGGGCGTCGCGCGGATTTGCTGGTGGATTGGGACAAGGTAGTTCTGCCGGGCTCGATCCTCTGATTGCGCTGATCAATCGCGAGCGGAAAAACGACCGGCTGTATGTGGGGCTGTTTGTGCCGTCACCGACGATGTTGTGGGACGACAAGGAATTGCCGAACGTGCCGCTATCGCAGATCAATGCGATTGATGGACGGCCTGCCCCGGGCAGCGTGCAGATTTTGCGGGAATCGCTGGCGAGCGAAGGGAATGTCGCGATGTCTGGTCCGGTGACGGGGATTGTTTCGTTGAATTTGCCGGTAAGGTAGTGACTGGTGATTAGTGACTCGTGACCAGAGATTTGTGCCTGTCGTGAATTCAGCGGGGATTGTCAGCACCGATGGGATGGTTGATAAGCGAGGGATTCGAGTGAGTGGAAGAATGGCGAAGGTGGAAAATTTGGCGAAGGTGGCTCTGGGCGCGGCGGGCCTGTTCGCGATTTGCGCGGGGATGGCTACGGCGGAACATACGCGGCGTTGGCGACAATCTAGCTACGAGGATTTCTTGAAGGGGACGACGCACGGGATCGCGGTGCGCAGCGACGGAAGGCTGGAGTTGGCGCCAAAGTTTACGCAGCTTGCGGATGCGGATGCCTCCTACTTGTGGGCGGTAAAACTGGATGCGAAGGGCACTCCGTACGCGAATGGCGGATCGCCGGCAAAGGTTTTTAAGCTGGACACAAACGGAAAAGCGGCGACGGTATTCGAATCGAGCGAACTTTCGGCGCAGGCGATAGCGTTCGATGCAAAAGGAATACTGTATGTGGGGACTTCGCCGGACGGAAAGGTTTATAAGGTTTCCGCTTCCGGCGAGAAGAGCGTGTTTTTTGACCCCAAAACAAAATACATCTGGGACATTGCGTTTGGACCGGACGGGACTTTGTATGTTGCTACCGGAGACAAAGGACAAATCCACGCGGTGGCGCCGGATGGAAAAAGCGAACTTTTCTATGCGAGTGACGAAGCGCATATCCGGGTGATCGCGTTTGATGGAAAAGGAAATGTGATCGTTGGCACGGAGCCAAGCGGGCGAGTACTGCGACTGACGAAAACAAAAAGCGGTGGAACTGCGGAAGGATTCGTGCTGTATGAAACGCCGAAGCGCGAGGTTACTGCGCTGGCGGTAGGCCAGGACGGCTCGATCTTTGCGGCGGCCATCGGAGAGCGCCAGCACAATGCCGCGGTGAATCTGGGAGTGAGCAGCGGCACAACGACCACCATGGTCACGACAAGTGGAAACGTGACGGTGGTAAGTCCGGCGCAAGGTGCCCAACAACAAGCGCCGACGCCGTTTATTGCGTTTCCGCCGCAGATCTCGAGCGGAATTTACAAGATTGCGCCGGATGGCGCGCCGGAAGAGCTGTGGGCGTCGCGCGACGATGTGGTGTACTCGCTGGGAATTGGCGGCGATGGGCGATTGCTGGCAGGGCTGGGAAATACCGGAGCGCTACTGGCCATTGATGGCAAAGGAGTGTTCGCGCAATTGGCGAAGGCGGGCTCAGCGCAGATTACCGGAATCGCGCGCAATGCTGCGGGAAAAATATTTTTGTGCACGGCAAATCCGGGAAAGCTAATCGCGCTAGGGCCGGAGTATGAGCCGGAGGGAACGTACGAGTCGCGGTCGTTTGACACGCAACTGTTTTCGCAGTGGGGCCGGGTGGAGTGGTGGAGCCCGGCGGTAGCGGATGCGAAGAACAACGCTGCCAAGAGCAAGGAGCCGCGTCTGGAATTGTATGTACGCAGCGGAAATACGGAAGATCCGGGCAAGGAATGGTCAAAGTGGTACGGGCCATATTCGACGAGTGGCGCGCAAACAGAAGCACCTGCGGCAAGGTTTGCGCAATGGAAAGCGGTCATACACGATGGACGGCCGGGCGATGGGATCGAGTGGGTGAGCCTGGCGTA
>WNFT01012557.1_pt1 | contig 14271 bp, 10 predicted proteins | sample 5400191 | NCBI WGS metagenome assembly WNFT01 (sample SAMN13153359, study PRJNA577476) | soil metagenome | isolation source: 80 cm saprolite under Madrone tree | place: USA:California | collected 2016-06-14
CATCGTGGGAGCGATCGCCCGCCTGGCGGCAGACGACGCCCTCGGTGAGTCGCTGGCCGGCAAGGGCCGGGACTTCGTGGCCGCCCGCTACGACCGCCGTGTGCTCGCCCATCGTTACCTGGGCGTCCTCGAGGGCGTGCGAAGGAACTGATCGCGTGGCTCGACCCATCCGAGTCCTTCACGTCGTGGGCGCGCGGCCCAACTTCATGAAGACGGCGCCCGTCATGCGGGCCATGGACGCCCGCGGGGGCCGCTTCCTCCAGCAGCTCGTCCACACCGGCCAGCACTACGACGAGGCCATGTCGCGGGTCTTCTTCGAGGAGCTGGGCCTCCGGGCCCCGGAGGTCAACCTCGAGGTGGGCTCGGGCAGCCACGCTCAGCAGACGGCCCAGATCATGATGCGGTTCGAGCCCGCGCTCGGGGAGTTCGGGCCCGATTGGGTGATGGTGGTGGGCGACGTGAACTCCACCATGGCCTGCACCCTCGTGGCCGCGAAGCTGGGCTTCAAGGTGGCCCACGTCGAGGCGGGCCTGCGTTCCTTCGACCGCCGCATGCCCGAGGAGGTGAACCGGCTGGTGACCGACGCCCTAGCGGACCTGCTGCTGACCCCGAGCGAGGACGCCGACGCGAACCTGCGTCGAGAGGGGGTGGGGGCGGAGAGGATCCGGCGGGTGGGTAACGTGATGATCGACACCCTCGTCCAGAACCTCGGCAAGGCCCGCGATCGGGACACGCTCGCACGCCTCTCCGTGGAGCCCCGGCGGTTCGTCTACGTCACCCTCCACCGCCCCTCGAACGTGGACGCCGTGGAGTCACTCCAGGCCATCGCGGAGGCTCTCAAGGCCATCGCCGGGCACCACCCGGTGGTCTTCCCCGTCCACCCGCGGACGCGCTCGCGCCTCCGGGAGTTCGGGCTGCTGGCCGGCCTCGAGGCCCACCCGGGCCTCCGGCTCGTGGAGCCACTGGGCTACCTCGACAACCTGTGCCTTGCCGAGCAGGCGAGCTGCGTCCTCACCGACTCGGGAGGCTTGCAGGAGGAAACGACCTTCCTGCGCGTGCCTTGCCTGACCCTGCGCCCGAACACGGAGCGGCCGGTCACGATCAGCCAGGGCTCGAACCGCCTCACCGCCCTGGCCGGCCTTCGCGCCGACCTCGAGGAGGCCATCCGCCGGCGGGACTCGGGGGAGGCGCTGCCCGCCCCCCCGCTCTGGGACGGCCGGGCCGGAGAGCGCATCGCGGACTGCCTGTTGGAGCGGTAGAGAAGGGCCGGCTCAGGCCACGCGCGCTTCCCGCGCCCCCTCCACCCAGCGGTCGAACCAGGCCACCGCGTTGTAGATCGTCCAGACGTAGAGGGCGAAGTCGGCCCGGCCTTCGCGGTGGCGCCGCAGCATGTCCAAGACCGCCTCGCGCCGCAGGGGGAAGCGTTCGAAGAAGCGCGTCGACCGCAGCTCGGCCTCCACGGCGCGGCCGAAGTCGCCGCGCAGCCACTGAACCATGGGCGCACCGAAGCCCATCTTGGGGCGGTCGACGATATCGTCGGGGAGGATCCCCCGCATGGCGTCCTTGAGGAGCGACTTGGCCACACCCCCGGCCACCTTCGCTTCCATGGGCAGGTTCATCGTGAACTCGACCAGCTTGTGGTCGAGGAAAGGGACGCGGGGCTCGATGGAGACGGACATTCCGATCTTGTCCACGCGCATGAGCAGCAGCTCGGGCAGCCGGAGCTTGAACTCCGAGTAGATCATCCGGGTCAGGATGTCGCTCCCCGGAGCCTTCGCGTCCAGTTCCGCGAAGAAGGAGCGGACGACTTCGTAGCTGTCCGGCCGACCGAAGGAGTCGGGGAGAAGGCCCGAGGAGCGGAGGGGGGTCGGGACCTCCAGGGGATCCAGGCGGCGCCGGTCCAGCAACCTCGCCTTGCGCGACTCCGAGAAGACGGTGGCCCCGCTCCAGAACGGCTCGCGGTCACGTCCGGCCCGCACGATCACGTCCAGGTAGGCGTCATGCCGGTCGTGGAGGCCGGTGAGCCCGTGGGCGAGGCCGGCCACCGCCCGCCGCAGAAATCCCGGCAGGCGGGCGAAGGGCCGCCAGTACTGGCGGTACATGTCCAGGTAGCCCAGGTAGGAGCGGTAGCCGGAGAACTGCTCGTCGCTGCCCTCCCCCACCTGCACCACGATGGTCCCGCTGTCCCGCGCCAGCTTGGAAACGAAGTAGAGCGGGATGCAGACCCAGTCCGCGATGGGCTCGTCCTGGGAGAAGACGAGCTGGGGCAGGTAGTCGCGCATGGCCCGCTCGTCCACCATCACCTCGTGGTGGTCGGTCTTGAAGATCCGGGCGACCCGCCGCGCGTAGTCCAGCTCGTTCAGGTGCTCGTGGTCCGAGAAGCCGACGGTGAAGGTGCGGACGGGCTGGTCCATGTGGCGGGACATCAAGGCCACGTTGGCGGAAGAGTCGATCCCACCCGAGAGGAAGACCCCGAAAGGGACGTCCGACATGAGCCGCTTCTCCACCGCGGCTTCGAAGAGCTCCCGCGTCCTTCGGAGCGCGAAGTCCCGCTGAGCCGGCTGGGGGAGGCGGCGCAGCTCCTCGAGATCCTCGCCCCGTCCGGGCAGCGCGTCCCAGTACCGCTCTGTGCTCATCGCCCCGTCCAGGCCCACGATGGCCCGATGGCCCGCCGGCATCTTGTAGACCCCGCGGAACATGGTGAGGGGGGCGGGGGTGGTGAGGAAGGAGAGATAGTGGTAGACGGCGAGCGGCTCCACGTCGGCGCGCACGGCGGGGTGGCGGAGCAGGGCCTTGATCTCGGAAGCGAAGAGGAAGGCGCTCCCCGTCCAAGCGAAATAGAGGGGCTTGATGCCCACGCGGTCGCGGGCCAGGAAAAGCCGCTTCGTCCCCTGGTCCCAGATGCCGATCGCGAACATCCCTTCGAGGCGGTCCACCACCGCTTCTCCCCACTCCTCGTAGCCGTGGACGATGGTCTCGGTGTCGGAGTGGTCGGTGCGGAAGCGGTGGCCGCGGGCCAGGAGCTCGGGGCGCAGCTTCGCGTGGTTGTAGATCTCCCCGTTGAAGACGACCTGGACGGAGCCGTCCTCGTTGGCCATGGGCTGATTGGCGGCGGGCGAGAGGTCGACGATGGCCAGGCGGCGGAAGCCGAGCCCGGCCCGGCGGTCGGCCGACAGCCAGAGGCCCTGGCCGTCCGGCCCGCGGTGGACCATCTCATCGCGCATGCGCGCGAGGATCTCCGCCTCTACGGGCTGCGAGGGAGAGAGGGAGAGCCACCCGGTGATGCCGCACATGACGGGCCATCATGGCACGACCCCCCGGCCGGAGGCCACGGGTGACAAGCCGCTTCCCCGGATGGCAGAATCTCGCTCGGTGCTCCAAGTCACGGTTTCCGGCGGGGCGATCGCGGTGGTCGAGGTGCCCGAGCCCGCGTTGTGCCCCGGAGCGGTCCTGGTTCGCACCAGCCACTCCGTGATCAGCGTGGGCACCGAGTCGGCCAGCATCGGCGGCGGGGGCCGGCGGGAGAGCCTGCTCCTCAAGGCCATCAAGAGCCCCCAACTGGTCCGCAAGGTCGTAGACCGCGTCATGAACCACGGCCTGCGGGACACCGTCGAGCTGGTGCGTACGCGGGTCTCGACCGAGCAGGCCGTCGGTTACTCCTGCGCCGGGGTGGTCGTCGAGGTGGCGCCGGACGTGACCCGGTTCCGCGTGGGCGATCGCGTGGCCTGCGCGGGGGCAGGGTATGCCAACCACGCGGCCGTCAACGTCGTCCCCCAGAACCTGGTGGTCCGCCTGCCCGACGAGGTCTCTTTCGAGGAGGGGGCCTTCGGCACCCTGGGGGCCATCGCCCTTCAGGGAGTGAGGCGCTGCGCGCCCACCCTCGGTGAGAAGGTGGTCGTGCTGGGCCTGGGCCTGCTGGGCCAGCTGACCGCCCAGCTCTTGAAAGCCAGCGGAGCGGCGGCGATCGGCGTCGACGTCCGCAGGGAGCGGGTGGAGCGGGCGCTCGCCCTGGGCATGGCCGAGGGCTTCGCCCTTTCCGAGCGGGACTTCGTGGACGGTGTGCTCGAGCGGACCGAAGGCCGAGCCGCCGACGCCGTGATCGTCACCGCCGCGGGGAGCGACGCGGGTCTTCTCAACCGCGCCTTCGAGGCCTGTCGTCGGAAGGCGCGGGTCGTGCTCGTGGGCGACGTGCCCATCCGCATCCAGCGAGACAAGATCTACAAGAAAGAGATCGACTTCCTGATCTCGACCTCCTATGGGCCCGGCCGCTACGACCCCGCCTACGAAGAGAGGGGTCAGGACTACCCGCTCGCCTACGTGCGCTGGACCGAAGGCCGGAACCTCGAGGCGGTGCTCGACCGCATCGGCCGGGGCGGACTCAACGTGGCCGCGCTGGTCGACGCGCGGCGTCCCGTCGAGGATGCGGAGAGCGCCTACGCCCTCCTCGCCGCCGAGCCGCCTCCCATCGGCGTGCTCCTCGACTACCACCTGGCGGGCGCCTCCACGGTTGCCGCGGGCCGGCGCTCCTACACCCTGCGCGCGCCGCGCGCCCGGGGCGTGGCCGGGGTCTTCCAGGTGGGGGTCATCGGTTATGGCAGCTACTTCCGCTCCGCCCTCCTACCCCACCTCCGGAGCCACGCCGGGTTCGCCCTGACCGCGGTCTGTGCACGCCATGGGCTCACGGTCAAGAGCGCGGTCGATCGGGACGGCTTCGCCCGGGGCACGACCGACTTCCGGGAGCTGCTCGCCGACCCGGAGGTCCAGGTGGTCTACGTCGCCACCCGCCACGACCAGCACTACGCGCTGGCGCGGGCCGCGGTGGAGTCGGGCAAAGCGGTCTTCGTCGAGAAGCCGATGACGATGACCGCCGCGGAGGGCCGCGCCCTCGCCGACCTCGTAGCGGAGCGGCGGGCGCTCCTCACGGTCGGGTTCAACCGGCGCTTTTCGCCGCACGCGCGGCGGCTGAAGACGATGCTCAGGGCCGTCGCGGGGCCCAAGCTCATGCTCTACCGCGTCAACGCGGGGCCGCTCTCGGCCGAGCACTGGCTGCTGGATCCGGTCGAAGGAGGCGGACGGCTCCTGGGCGAGGGGGTCCACTTCTTCGACTTCCTCGCCTTCCTCGCGGGCGCCCCGCCGGTCCGGGTACGGGCGGTCTCCCCGCCCGGTCTCGCTCGCGATGAGGCGGTGGTGGCTCTCGAGTTCGCCGACGGCTCGGTGGGCACGGTCGTCTACACCGGCCGCGGCTCGCCCGCGGCGGGCAAGGAGCGGGTCGAGGTCTTCGCCGGCGGATCCACCTTCGTGCTCGACGACTTCCGTTCCCTGGAGGTCCACGGGACCGGGGTCGAGCGCTCGACCACCCGCACGATCGAAAAAGGCCAGCGGGAGCAGCTCGAGAACCTTCACCGGGCACTGAGGGGGGAAGAAGATCTCGGGGTGACCGCGGAAGACGGGTTCCGCGCGACCTGGTGCGCGGAGAGGGCGGTGGGCTCCCAGGGGGAGGGCCGCTGAGCGGAAGCGACGCCGCCGAGCCCCTCGGGATGCGGCTCGCGCGGATGGTACCCGAAAACGTCTACGGCTCGCAGAAGCGGCTGCTCTGGATCGCATCCCACTTGCGCCCAGGGGACAGGATCGTGGACTTTGGCTGCGGCACCGGTGTCATGGTCACGCTTCCGCTGGCCCGGCTCGGTTTCCGCGTGGTCGGGCTCGATGGCGACGAACCGAGCGTCCGCTACGGGCGGCGCCTCCTGGAGGCGGAGGGCTTCGACGGCCGCATCTTGTGCGGCGGGCTCGGTGACCTGGCGACCGAGCCCGATGTCATCATCGCCGCCGAGGTCCTGGAGCACATCCCGCGGTCCCCGTTGGGGGAAGTGCTCGACCAGATGCACCGCCGGCTCAAGCCGGGGGGGAGGCTCCTCGTCACCGTGCCCAACGGCTATGGCTGGTTCGAGGCGGAGAGCCTCCTCTGGTACAGAGCCGGCCTGGGCAAGCTGCTGGAGTGGACGCTGGTGGCGGCGGTCGTACCCCGGCTGAAGAAGCTCCTGCTGGGGGTCGAGCCCGAGATCCACCTCTCCACGCTTTCCCCCTCGCCCCACGTGCAGCGCTTCACCCTGGAGTCGATCCGCGCCCTCCTCGAAGCGCACGGCTTTGCCGTCCAAGACGCCGTGGGCTCGGTGCTTGCCTGCGGCCCCTTCTCCAACCTGTTCTTCACCGGTCTCGGCCCGCTGATGCGCCTCAACGCAGCCCTCGGAGCACGCCTCCCCCGCGCGGCTGCCGGCTTTTTCCTCTGCGCGACCAAGCGATCCTGAAGCCCTTCCTGGGCACGGCCGGCACGCGGGTGACGCTGACCGCCGTGTCGCTCGCCACGGGAGTCCTGACCGCCCGGTTCCTCGGCCCCGAAGGCCGCGGGGAGTACTTCCTGGGCGTGACCGTCCTGACCCTCGCCGCTCAAGTGGCGACCCTCGGGCTGCACTCGAGCAACACATACCTCCTTTCCCACCGGCGCGAGGCGCTCCCGGCTCTGGTCGCGAACAGCTTCTGGTTCGCGCTCGCGGGAGGAGCGCTCTCCGCTCTCGCCTTCGGCCTCCTGGTCGCCGCCGGTCTGGTCCCGGTCCTCGGTGGCGCCGCCGCTGCGGTCGCCCTCATCGGAGTGGTCCCGGCCCTTTTCACGATCCTCGGCTCCGGACTCCTCGCCGGGCTTGGGCGCTTCTCCACCCTCAACCGCTGCGAGCTTCTGGCGCGGGGCCTTCCTCTGCTGGCGATCCTCGGGCTCACGCTCGTAGGCCGACCCGGCCCCCTGACGTTCCTGGCCGCGGTCGCCGCCGGCTTCCTGGCGGGCGCGGGCGCGCAGGTGGCCGCGCTGCTGGCCAGTGGCGGCCGCCTCCTGCCGGTCGAGCGCAGCCTCTTTCGCGACGCGCTTCGCTACGGCCTCCGCGTCTACATGGCGTCGGCCTTGGCCTTCTTCGTGCTGCGCGCGAACGTCTTCATCCTGGGCCGGCAGCGCGGGGCCGCTGAAGTGGGCTTCCTGTCCGTGGCCGCCCAGATCGCCGACGTCATGACCATGGTTCCCGCCTCCCTCGCCCTCGTCCTCTTCCCCGAGCTCGTCCGGAGCGGCCGGAGGTGGCCCACTACGCGTCGCACGCTGTTCCTGGCCGCGGCGCTGCTGGCGGTGATGTGCCTGCTGGCAGGCCTGACGGCACCGTTGCTACTGCCCCTCGTGTTCGGCCGGGCTTTCCATCCCTCGGTCGCCGTCTTACTCTGGTCGCTGCCGGGTGTCTTCTTCCTGGGCCTGGTGTCGGTCCTGTCACAATACCTCGCGGCGGTGGGCTTCCCCTGGCCCCTGGTGGGCTTCTGGGCGGGCGCGGCCGGGCTCGTCCTGGCCGCAAGCACGCTTCTAGTCCCGCTTTTTGGGGCCGTGGGAGCGGCCGGAGCCCTCTCCGCCACCTACGCCATGCTGTTACTGGCGGTGCTGCGGCTAGCCCTCCGAGAGTCCCGCCTGGAGGAGCCGAGCGTATGATCCGGAGATGGCTGGCCAAGCGGATCATCCTCCTCTCCCAAAAGCTTCCCTGGTTCGCGGCCCGCGGCGGCTACTCCGGCCTGGACGAGGCCCCCGATCCTGCGGACCGGTTCGGGGGGAGGGCGGTGTGGATGGCCCAGGCGGCACGGCAGGTCGAGGGGGTGGAGATCGATCCCGGGGCGGTGGAGATCTCCGGAGAGTATGCCGTGGCCAAGGGAGTGGGGAACGCCCGCTTCTCGGTGGGGCGAGACGACGCCGTGCTCTTCGGGGACGAGCGCTTCGACATCGTCGTCTCCTACGATGTGATGGAGCACGTCATGAGGCCGGACCTCATCCTCCAGGAGCTTCACCGGGTGCTGCGCCGCGGCGGAACGGCCATCATTGTCTTCACGCCCTACTACGGCATGTTCTCGCACCACCTGAACTACATGACCCTCTTCCCCGCCCTGCACTGGTGCTTCCCGCCTCCCGTCCTCGTCGACGCCGTCAACGAGCTTCTGGCGAGCGAGCCCGCGTTCGCGGCGCTGGGCGTGGGGAGACAGCCGAAGCCGGGGTGGTCTTTCAACGGGAAGCGCCGCTGCCTGCCGCTGCTCAACGGCATGACCGGCGGGGAGTACCTTCGGCTGGTCGAGGAATGCGGGTTCCGCCTCGTGTACGTCCGCCACACGCCGATCCTGGAGCGGTTCCCCTTGCTGGGAGGCCCGGGAAAGGCGGCCAACCGGTTCCTGGTCAAGGTGCCCGTGCTCGCGGAATACTTCGCCCACAACCTCGTGAGCGTTCTGTCTCGGTGAGCCCGTGCCCCCCCGCTAGGTCAGCGCGCCGTGCCGGCGGCCCGTAGCCGCTCGAGGATCGCCCCCACGTGGCGGTCCCACGTATAATGCTCGAGGGCGCGGGTCCGCGCGGCCCGGCCGAGCCGCGTCCTCGCGGGCGCCGCCTCCGCCAGGAAACGGATGGCGGCGATCAGCTCCTCCACCGACCCTGGGGTCACGAGCAAACCGAGGCTGCGGGCGAGGGACCCCTCGGTCGGCGGCATCCCATCGCGTCCCACGTGGTGCGACCCCGCCAGGACCTCCCCGATCTGCTCTAGCTCCGAGGCCACGATGGCCCGTCCCATCGCCATGTACTCGAAGAGCTTGGTGGGCGAGCCGAAGAAGCGCGAGCCGTCTGGGTTCCGCACGTGGGGGGAGAGGAGCACGTCGGCCGCGGCCAGGTACAGCGGGGCCTCGGCCTGCGGCACGAGGCCCACGAGGGTGTAGAGCTCGCTCGGGACCTCCCTCAGAACCTCCCTCACGCGGGGCATCAACTGGCCGTCCCCCACGAACATGAAGTGCACCTTGCGCGCCCGGAGCCAGCTCCCGCTCGTAGAGGCCAGGCGCTCCACCGCTTCTGCCAGCACGGCCACGCCGTGCCAGGCGCCGAACGTCCCCAGGAACATGCAGAGCACGGCGTCGGGGGGGAGGCTCCAGCGGGCGCGAAGCCCAGCGACCTCGTCGTCCTTGAAACGGGCGGGATCGAAGACCAGGGGATCGATGCAGTTCGGGTAGAAGAGGATGCGCTCCTCCGGTACGCCCCGAGCCAAGAGCTCTTCCTTCAGCACCTGGGAGACCACCACGACGAGGTGGGCGTGCCTGAGATTGACCTCCTCGATGCGGCGGGCCACCTTGGCGAAGACGAGGGGAGTACCCCAATGCTGCGCAGCCCAGACCTCGGACCCGTTGTATTCGACCACCAGCGGAAGGCCCAGCTCGCGCGAGAGCAGCACGCCGGCGTGGTTGTAGAGGCTGTTGCGCTGGTAGAGGAGATCGACGGAGCTTTCGCGAAGGGCGCGCCGCGTCTGTCCCAGGAAGGCCTCCCCGAAGACGAGGCTGCCCAGCTCGGGAGGGATGCCGGTCGCCCCTTCTCCGTGGATCGAGATGACCGGGATCGCGGGATCGAGCGAAGGCAGTCCTTCCGCGGCGTAGACGTCGATGGGGCACCCCTCACGGAAGAAGCCGTTGATCACCCCGGCCACGTGACCCACCGAGCCTCCCGCCTGGACCCCGAACCAGAGGTTCGTCTTCAGGTAGGCGATGCGGGGTCGGGGCGGGACCGGTGGAGTGGCCCGGCGCGCCGCGACCAACAGCTTCCGGGCGAGGCGATCGGTGACGGCCAGATCGATGAGCCCGCGGACCGTCCATCGAGCGAGCCGCGCGGGCTCAAGCCAGAAGACGGCCGAGCGCGCCACCGGGAACGAGCTCCCCCCGAAATCGGCTACCCGCAGGCGCCGCGCCGAGGTAAGGGCGCCGAGGAGGAGCAGCAGGGGCAGGAGCGGCTGGAAGTTGTGATCGCTCACCAGCAGCCACAGCTCCTCGGCTCGCATCCCGCGGAGCGCCCTGAGGAGGGCCCGGGGTCCGAGTGATTTGAGCTCACCCAGGGACCGCACCTCGCCGAACCGGATCCCGGCGGACCTTTCCACCCGCCGCCGCACGGCATCCGTAATGGGATACGCGGCCAGCAGCATGTGGGTCGCGGCCGCGCTCACTTCCGTGCGAAGACCGTCACGTACCAGCCCCACCGGGAGGCGAGCCGCTCCACCGACCGGCGCAGAGCTCCGTCGGTGTACGGCACGAGGGGAAGCACGTGGGAGAAATCGATGTGGTCGGTCCGGATCTGTACCGACGAGAATGGGGCGAACAGCCGCCGGCACTCCCCGCGGCTGAACACCTTGACTAGGGGGACGGCGTCCGAACCCGGCGAGCGGTACTCGATGTCGGCCATCAGCCGCCGATATCCCTTCCGCCAGAGCCCGCCCAGGGCCACCCCGCGCAACAGCAGGGTGTGGATCCAGTAGAACGCAGAGTGCTTGTGGTAGAGACCGATGATGGCCAGGCCGCCGGAGCGAAGGACGCGGTGGACCTCCCGGATGGCCCCTGCCGTATCGGGGGTGTGATGCAGCACGCCGAAGGAGTAGACCACGTCGAAGGAAGCCCCCGCCAGGGGCAGCGCTTCCGCGTCCCCCCGCACCGGCCGCGTGAGGAGCCCCTCCAGGTCGAACCGGCGCCGGGTGTGCTTCAGGTGCGCGGCGGTGAGGTCCACGGCGTACATCTCGGCTCCCGCCCGCGCGAATTGGGCGTGGTCGGTCCCCAGCCCCGGGCCGATCTCGAGCACTCGCTTGCCCGTGTGACGGGCGAAGCCCATCGTCTCTCGCATCCAGGGGGCGTAGGTTCCGTACCGCTCGTCCTCCACCCGGCGATAGAACTCGGCGGTACCGGGTGCTACCTCGCCCGCGGTGACCGCCCCGCAAGGGTCCTGGCCCCACTGCTTCTGAGTCTCCAGCTTGTCGTCGTAGACGGGGTGGTTGGACACTCTTCGACTCGAAGGGGGGCACGGGAATCGGCACCCGGACCGAGTGGACAGCTATCGACGCCGGTTGGCAGTATAGCAACTCGTCGTGTCTGAGAGCCTCCGGCTCGACCTGCTGGGGACCATGATCAACTCGGGTATCCTCTGGGTCATGATCGCGCTCAGGGGGAGCCATTCCGCGGCAGGTGAGACGCGTGACTGAGTCCACGGAGCTGAACGCGGCGCAGCGGGAGAGGGTTCGCATCTTCTGGGAGGCAACCCCCTGCGGGACACGTGCCCTCGAGGAGCCGGAGGGATCTCGCGAGTTCTTCGCCCGCCTCGAGCGCGAGCGAGACGACCGCGAGCCCTTCATCCAGAACTTCGCGCGGTTCGCTGACCGGCTGGGCCAGCGGGTCCTCGAGGTCGGCGTCGGGGCGGGCACCGATTTCGTCCGCTTCGCGCGGGCGGGGGCGCGCCTCTTCGGCGTCGACCTCACCCGCCACGGCGTCGAGCTCGCTCGCCGGCGACTCCAGCTGGAGGGCCTCTCCGCAAGCGTCCAGCAGGCGGACGCCGAGAACTTGCCCTTCCGGAGCGGATGCTTCGACTTTGTCTACTCCTGGGGAGTCATCCATCATTCTCCCCACCCCGGCAAGGCGGTGGAGGAGATCATCCGAGTGACGAAGCCGCAGGGGGCGGTGTGCGTGATGGTCTACCACCGGCACTCCCTGGTAGCGCTGCAGTGCTGGCTGCTCCATGCGCTTCTGCGGGGCCGGCCTTGGCGCAGCCTGCGGGAGGTCATTTCCAGTCATATCGAGAGCGCCGGCACGCAAGCATACTCCCTTGCCGAGGCCCGGCAGGTGTTCGCGGGCCTCGAGGGCTTGCGCCTGACTCCGGTCGTGACTCCCTACGACCTGCGGCTGACCCGGTCATTGTTCCTACCCCGCCCGGTTGGGCGGCTCCTACCAAGGCGGCTGGGCTGGTTCCTGGTGGCACAGGGTCACAAACCGAGGCACGCTCCCGAGCCCCGCTGAGCGCGGCGGTCTCGAGTCCCTTGCCCGCCCTTCCCGAGCTGCGATAACCTCGGCCGTTCCATGTCGCTCCCCAGCGCGGTCCTGCGCGCGTTCCGCAAGCCACCGCGTATCCTGGCCCGGCGGCTCGCAGACGAAGCGAAGGGGAGCCTCGAGCGCTTCCTCGCCCCCCGGCGGGCTCGCGGTCTTGGCGAGCGCAGGCTGCTCGGGGCGCTCGGAGAGCTTCGGACCGCGGACCTCTGGTGCCGGCTCGCCGAGCAGCCCTACCCGTTTCCCGCCGCCGCCGTCGTCTCGCGCCTCCACGAGGAGGCCTGTCCAGGTGACGCCGCCCGCGTTGTGGCTGCCGCCGAGCGGGCCCTCCTCCACCGCGTCGACCTTTTCGGCTCGGGTCCCATCGACCTCGGGCCCCGCATCGACTGGTCTCGAGACTTCAAGACCGGAATCTCCTGGCCGCTACCTGTCGACCGGTGACGAGCGTTACGCGGCGGAAGTGCGCTCGGTGCTCGAGGACTGGATCGGGGCGAATCCCTACTCGGCGAGCGTCAACTGGACGATCGCCATGGAGGCCGCCCTCCGCATCCTCACCTGGACCTGGTTTTTCCACGTCTTCCACCGCGCCCGTGCCTGGGCGAACCCGGGGTTCCGCTCGCGCTTCTTGCGCTCCCTCTACCTGCACGGTGATTTCACGGAGCGCCACCTCGAGTACTCGGACGTCAACGGTAACCACTGCACGGCCGACGCGGCCGGCCTCGTTTTCGCCGGCCTCTTCTTCGGCCGGGGAAAGGACCCCGAGAGGTGGCAGGAGCGGGGCTGGTCGATCCTCTGCCGGGAGCTGCCGCGACAGGTCTACGCCGACGGCGTGGACTTCGAGGCCTCGGTCGCCTACCACCGCCTGGTCCTGGAGCTGTTCCTGCTGCCCGCCCTCTACCGCGAGGCCTGCGGGCTCGACGTACCCGCGGCCTACCGCGAGCGCATCATCGAGATGGCCCGCTTCTCGGCCGCGTACTCCCGTCCCGAGGGCACGGTGCCGCTCTGGGGCGACGCCGACGATGGCCGCGCCTTGCCCCTGGGCGGGCAGGACCTGAACGACCATCGCTACCTCGCGGGGCTGGTGGGAGCGGCGTGGGACGTCCCGGACCTCCTCGAGGCCTTCGGCGGGAACCGCAGCGAGGTCTTCTGGCTGCTGGGCCGGGAGGCCGCCGCGCGCCTGCCGGACACGCCCACCCCGCCGAGGCCCCCCGGCTCGCGGGCGTTCCCGGAGGGCGGCTTCTTCGTCATGCGCAATGAGCTCGACCACGTCTTCATCGATTGCGGTCCGATCGGGCTGGCCGGGCGGGGCGGGCACGGCCACAACGACTGCCTGTCCTTCGAGGCGGTCCTCATGGGAGTTCCCCTCGTCTCCGACTGCGGGGCGTACGTGTATACCGCCGACTTCGCCGAGCGGAACCGGTTCCGCTCCACCGCCTCCCACAACACGCCGGTCGTGGACGGGCAGGAGATGAACGGCCTGCGTCCCGAGCTTCTCTGGGTCCTCGAATACGACGCCCGGCCCGAGCTGCGGCGCTTCGAGACCGGGGAAGACGCCGACACGTTCTGCGGCGCCCACGCCGGCTACGGCCGCCTGGTCTCGCCGGTCACGCCGGTCAGGACCATCGTCCTCGACCACCAGAACCACCGCCTCCTCGTGCGGGACGCCTTCGAGGGCGAGGGCGTCCACCGCTTCGAGGTGCCACTCCACCTCGCACCGGGTGTCGAGGCCCGGGAGAAAGGGGCCGGTCGCCTCTCGCTCACCGCCCCGGGACGGCGGTTCCGCCTGGGTTGGGAGCCGGTCGCCGAGTGGTCGGTCGAGATCGGCCGTGGGCGCGTCTCGCCACGGTACGGCGTCGCCGTGCCCGTCACCCGCCTGGTCTTCCGGCGGGAGGGGCCACCCGCCCCGGCCCTCAGCGTCCGGATCGAGCCCGAGGGCGAGGGCGGATGAGGGTCGCGGTCACGGGGGCCACCGGCTTCACCGGGCAGCGCGTCGTGCGTGAGCTGATCGCACGGGGGATGGAGGTCGTGGCCCTCGTCCGCCCGAAAGACGGGCTCGAGGCGGCTCGTCGGCCGGGGCTGGACCCCCGCGTGCGTGTGGTCGAGGGCGACCTGGGCGATCCGGCGCGCCTGCGCACACTCCTCGATGGTGGCGACGCCCTCGTCCACGTGGCCCCGCTCGGCTTCGGCCATGCCCCCGCCGTCGTGGCCGCGGTGGGCGAGTGCGGGGTGCGGCGGTCGGTCTTCTTCTCCTCCACCTCGCTCTTCACCCGCCTCCAGGCCCCCTCGAAGTTGGTCCGGGCCGCGGCCGAAGAGCTCGTCCGCTCCGCGCGCAGCGACTGGACGGTCCTGCGGCCAACCATGATCTACGGCGACGCGGGG
>WNFT01005198.1_pt1 | contig 14269 bp, 20 predicted proteins | sample 5400191 | NCBI WGS metagenome assembly WNFT01 (sample SAMN13153359, study PRJNA577476) | soil metagenome | isolation source: 80 cm saprolite under Madrone tree | place: USA:California | collected 2016-06-14
CTTCAGCCAGCTTTCTGTTCTCCGTGGCGTCGTCTTCATCTTTGCCGTCGTTGAAGCGGATTAGGGTCTCCAAAATGATTACCGGGCGCATGGACCTTACGACACTCTGGATATCAGGGTCATCCAAACCCAGCATCGGCCCTTGGGTCAACGTTCGGGAAATAAATCGGGTCTTGTCCTTAGTGATGCCAAATCTGTCGCATCGAAGCTTTAACGCCCCATCGCCACTTTCGGCTGCTAGGTACAGCACTGGAACGATCTCGGGAACTTCAAAGCCACGTCGCCTAAATAACGGTTGTCCACTCGTCAAGGCTTTCGCAACCGATAACGCGAGAAAACTTTTGCCTTCCTTGGGCAATCCACAAATCAGTGTCGTGCCGTCAGGAAGAAAGTTTTCGATATAAAACTTAAGACTGGCGCTGCCTTCAAGTTCAGCTACACCACGGAATGAATTCCACCACGGCTGTTTGGTCCATGTCTGTGCGATTTGCTCAAGAGTCTTCGGAGGAGTTGGCGGCTTAATCGGGTCGAGTCCTACCGCTTGTCTCCCCAATGGGGTCAATATCTTTTCGTCGTGCAGTACCGCCGATGCCTCCTCAATGGGACCACAGCATTCCGTTTTGAAATTTCCGCATCCTCGGCACCGTTTCACGAACCAGTGGTCCTCTTTGTGAAAGGCAGCTCCAGATTCAATTAATGGAGTTAGTTCAGGTGGATAAGGCGGCGTTCTTAGTTCCGAGTGCGGCGTATTTTGGATGCCCTTCGGGGCATTCGGTGCATAAGTGTTGACGATTACTTTCAATCGAGAAATCGAAAGATCGGCCCCCCGATATTCGCCTGCATCTCGAAGTGCTTCAACCATCTCATCAAACGATCTCCGTTCCGGCAATTCAACTTCCACATCTTCTGCTGCCCACTTTTGAACGATCTGTATTGCTTCTTCTTCGGTAAGCGGACCCGGCTCTACTGGTGGTTTTCCTGGTGGCTCTAATTTAGCAACCGCAGTTTCCTCGTCCGGCCCATGACCTGCAATTGCAGTTTGTGTAGCTCCGTTCTGTTTTATTTGAGCGATTGCGGCAGCAATGCTGTCTGGATTGTTGATGTCCACGCTCATTGGCGCACCTCGCCAGCAAGCGCATTCACTCCTGCTTCAACAAACGGCGTCCTCGAAATGACGACGCCAACCGCGAGCGGTAATAGGTCTGGTCTCTTCTGACTCAAAAACCCCGTAAATTGAACGTAGTCTCCCGGTCGAATATCGTCCGGTGCGCTCAACACGCGTGAGAGCAAGATAAAGTAACGTTTGTTGATTCCATTCTCTGTGATCGATGCTACGCCTTGTGCGTTCTTAGTCGACCACCAAGCAATTTTTCCCTGGTACATTTCTAATTAATTCCTTCCGAGAATTCTCGGGTGATCGAGTCCTCTGGACCCGATTTGTGTCTCATTAAGGGCGTATGAGCCTTTCGGCGTGATGCCCACTGCTCGCGGACTTATGCCACCACTAAGATCGATACGGTTGACATAAACTTTCATGCCCCAATTTACATTTCACCGAGATCGGAAGATTTTCTTTCAGTGTTCCCGGACCCGTCTTCAAAACATTGTTGCGTCTCCCACAAGCCGGGCATTTCCACGTCACTCGGGCATGCCATCCCTCGGAAGTTTCGCCCCACGAGAATGCCGCTTCAATTGGTTCCATTGGTTTCTTCCTGCTTCGGTTCGGCTTCAAACCCAACTTCTTGAAGAGAGCGAGTAATCGTTGAAAGTCGTCTATCAGCGGTCAGCAAATCCATTTTTGATGTGACGCCAACTGCGCGAAGTCTTTGAACCGCTTCTTCTGCAAGTTTCGTATCCTCGAATGTAACCCCCTTTGTAGTGGGGTTGTAGGTCGGCACAGGTTCACTGCCGCGCATCCTGACTAGCCAGGTCAGTGAATTCAATCGGACAAACCAGGAACGCGGAACGATAGGGTCTTCAACGTCGCGACGGTCTCGGAACGTTTGGACCAGCACGTCTTGTACGCCAAGTACATCCGACCAGTTCACAGGAATTTTTGGAACAACGATGTCCTGAAGATGGAACATGGTGTCCATGACCTGAAGGAATTCTTTCGCATCTTCGTCAGAATCAAACTCACGGGTCCCCGCGATCAGTTGGCTCATGTATTGCTGCGAGATTTTTCGAGACACGAGTGGCGGCGCAGCTAGTGCTGCAAATGCAGTCGCGCTACAGTTCAAAGTCTGTAGGCCACTCCTCAATCGAATGTTGTGCTGATTCGCCATAACGGCTCCCGTAAAAACAAAAGTGCTACCAAAATGTGCGGACAAAATAATAAATTGCAGAACTGAGTTCTGCGTTTCACAAATTATTGTTTGGGAAAATCCGCCAGGATTATTCCGCCGCCAAAAAGAAGTGAGGCGCTAACTTGGGGTCAGCGCCCACTCGGAATCACCTATGAAGGTGCCTGGACGTTGGCGGTTCGTCCAAAGTTCAAAATTGTTTGGCGCGGGGTCAACTCATCTCCCACGCCTGGAAGCTAAAATCTTCTAGGACAGCGACTTTTGGAAGTCGGTGTATGCTTCCGTCGCCGTTAACGCCCCAACTGCACGTTCGGCCTAAACTCGCGGGACTCTGGTCCCTCAATAGATGCGCGTAATGTGTCAGTATTTATCGCGATCTCGGAACCTGGTCCCTCAAAAGAGGTTCCTATACGGGCACGACTTTCGGCCCTGCTCCCTCAATAGATGCTTATAATGTGGCACTATTTATCCCTATAAGTGGCGTGTAATACCACACCATTTACCGGGAATTGCGGCTCCAGCGATCTGCGGCGAACTAGTCCGGTCACAAACTGTTTCCATGGGTACGTCCTTATGTCTGTGGCGCTCTAGTGCTCGCATAAGCTGCGCCAATAGCCTTCACCTTTATGTAACCGCCAGATAATACATAGCTTAACTGGCAAATCGAGTTAAAGTTGAGTTGTTACGATATTCCATGTCCTTTCGGGCGTCGTGTTGCCCTTCTCCACCGCTTTAGCTGCCGGATGGATAGGCGCATCAACGCTTCCCCTTCAATTCGTGACCGCCGTCCTCCCAAAATTTCCTTAATGAGGAGGATGCGTTGCGGGTCCTGGTTCCGCTTACGGTACGCTGCTTGTTTCGCAGCATTGTTAGAATGTTTGCGCGGACGGCCACGCTTCTTTGGGCTGGATTCAATCATGGTTTCCCCGGCACACTCTGGTTTCCGTTGCGCCCATCAAATCATTCACGATCTGTCTGTCGCCGCATTGCGAGCATTTGTACACATGTCGGCCATCGTCCATCATGCCGCCGTCTTTCTCGCCAGAGTGGCATGACGCGGCTCATTAAGCTTTCCAGTTTTCTTTTCGAGAGAATCAAGGTAAGTATCCAAGTCTTCGCGCAGGGCTACGCGCACCCCGCCCACCAGGCGATACGGAATTGTTCCGTCGCGCCACAATTGCTCAATTAGGCCAGCGGTCCCGCCGATGTACGCAGCAGCGGTGGGTGGACGAAGTCCACGGGGACTAAGCGAGAGCATTATGTTCGGAACGTTTGAAGCTGATTCGCATTTTCGGTTTGCCATCTATACTTTCCTCTTTTTCTGCGTCGAATCATGGGGCGCTGCGATCATTACGTTACTCATCTCTGTGTTCCAGATAACGACGAAACTTCTTGGCTTCCGAACTTCGATAGATTGCTTGCACAAGCGAAGGCCAGCCGTCATGCGGATCTTGTTGGCTCCAGATGTGACGAATGGCCTTGCCTTCTAACGAAGCAGCTTTTAATAGAAGTTGACCGTCCTTGTCACCATTCACTGCTATTTGATAGATGAGATAGTTCTGCTCATTGACGAGTGCATCTAGAACAGCATCGCCACATTCTTCACGGGCAGGAGGAGCGATAACATTCTCTGTGATAAGCGGAGTCCGACCCTTGGAGCCATCAAATATTTTCGTAGCGGGGTTCCTGCCAGCGATCAGGCGACGAATGTGCTGTTCGCTGTAGCCAAGGACGTTGCGACAATACTCTCCCCACGTGCTACAGCCCATGATCTTTTCGGTCGTTGGCTTATCGAGGAAGTCTTGGCGTACCCGGACGATCAGGTCAACATGGTCGCTGAGAAATTTGACGAACAGCGCAACGAGAGTCTGTGCCCGTGCTTCACGGTCGGCGTGGGAACCGCTTAAAATGAGCGGTTGCATTTTGCCTGTTGCGAGCGAAGTTCGATTAGGTCTGGTTTGATTTGTTTTCATAAGGCGTCGAGGAATTGCAGGACGCCATGTAAGGAAGGTAGGCGATCTGCTTTGCGCTATCCGTCGTCATTACCGGATTTCATGGCGCTGTAGCCCTAATGGGCTTGGAATTCGCTCTTTATGGTCTCCTGTCTGGATTTACAAACTGAACGGGTACTAGTATCTAACAATTGAGAAGCTTTGTCAAGAGTTACCTGCTGTCCAACCAGCCCGTGTCCATGTTCAGTCGCCACAGGGATTGATCTTAATCTCCCTGAGCCATCGCAGATCGGCCTGGGTCAGTTGTAGTAACTCACGGTCGTAGTGAGCCAACCACGCCTGCCGCAACTCCCGCTTTTCTTCCGGCGAAAGCTTGCAGATCGCCACGGTCGCCTGTTCGATAAATTCTTGAATGGAGCAAATCTTTGGCATCAGTTCATGCGCTCCACTTCCTCACCACCAGGGCTTTCGGTTATACAAAATCTTGCCATAGTCTGGTTTCGACGTGGGCGTCCCGCTGTCTGAAGGCGGAGTCGAAGTTTCTTCACTTTTTGCAAGTGCACCAACAATGCTGTAGATGACGAATCCCAAGAACACCCCGATCATGTACCACCAAACGAGATCGGAATTGCGAGCCAACAGTTTTATCGCCGCGCCTCCGGCAATAATGCTGACTATCGATGACAAAACTTTAGGCGTGAACGACTTCATCCGATAAAGAAAGAAGCGAACCAGCCACCCGATTACTAGGCCAAGACATGTGGAGCCGACAGCGGGAACAGCGGACATAGACTTTCACCTCCGCGATTCACCTGAGTTGAGTCTGTGCGGCATTATATACCCGACTGGTCAACAAATAGCTCTGAATCAGAATCGCCCCCGAGAAAGGTCGAACTCTAATACTTTCTGAATAAGAAAGCGTGACATTTACACCCATCGTGATACACTGACTTTCATGAGGATGCAGCAGACATCAATCCGAGTTCCGGTAGCAGACTTGAAGCGGTTGACGACACTGGCAAAGAAGGAAGGGCTTCAGGCGTCGGATTTGATTCGTCGGGCGATTCGACAGTATCTAAGTAAGGCGGTGAAATAATGGCAAAGAAGATCACAGCATCGGACCTTCGCAAACAGGCAGATGAATTGATCGCGGCTGGGAAAATGCCGTCGTTAGGCACTGTGCTTCAGGCAGTGGCGGAGACACGAAAGAAATTTGTGCCGATGATTTTGAAGGTTAGGAAGGAATCGAAGTAAAAAATCGCCCCGAGTGAGTGTTCCACCACTCACCCGAGGCTGACCAAATCACGCTGATAGGAGCGTAAAATGGCTTCACGTAGTATATTAGTCCGCAGTTCATCTCACCACGGTTCCGCAAGGAAACACGGGTCCAGAACAGGACCCGTGAACACCCGCAACGTAGTTTCCATCCAAAGATCAAAGAATCCGATTGCAGGCGTCCTCGCATACCACACTTTTCGCGGTGTGCTCTGCCGCCACATCCGTGCAGCACGCGCAACGGAAGGCGGCGTAATGGAACGTTCGTACTATTCGGTCCAGGGCCAAATTGCCGTATTCTACTCGCGCATCAAGAGCGCCGTCATTCAGACGGCCCACAACCGTGGTCTCAGTTTCATCGAGAAGAACGGTGTGAAGCCTGCCAAGGCAGATGCGTTCCGAAGGGAAAAAGCATGAACACTCCCGACCTGGTTTTTGAAAACCACTTTTCCCTCTTCCTCATTCGCCCCATCTCCGAAACTGGTAAGCAGTGGCTTGATGAAAATGTCGGTGATGAAAACACACTGACATTTGGCGGTGCAGTTGTCTGTGAACCGCGTTATGTCGAGGGGATTGTGCATGGCGCAATCGAAGCGGGATTGGCGGTTCAATCGTGAGGCTGAATAAATGCTGCTAAGCGCGACGGTCTGCCCATTTGTTGCAAGTGGGCAGCACGATTCGCCTAGCGAATCAGAGGAGACTATATGATCGTTCTCGGGACAGTTGGAGCAATAGCTGTGACGTATGTTGGAGTAAGGGTTGTCGCAACAGTTGTAGATATCGTTGATCGGTGGCGCACTGGAAACTGGGACGTTTAGGTCCTAGACGCTGCGTGCAGGGGATTCCAGATTGTGAATCCTTTGCGCGATTCGCCTATAAGCAGTTCGCACGTCCAACCCATGAATTCGGTTATCAAGCGACAGCCTGAGCACTCCAATTTCGATGCGTTCGTGTGGGCAATGTTTGTTCTTTGGGCGTCTCGACCGAGCAAGCAGAGCAGCGAGCCGGACGGTTCCTACTTCATCGGGACGATAGACAAACCACGATTGAACGACCAGCGGCTACAAAGAGAAACGCCGTATTCAATCTGTAAGGGGCGTCGTGAATAGACGCGAATTCGTCAAGCTGGTGATCGGGACCACCGCATGCATCGCGGCTCCTGTCACGTTGCTGGCAGCAGAGGAGTCTGTCGCAGGTTGGCGCTTCGGAGTGTGGGAACTCATTGACCACTACGGAATCCGGCACGGGCAAAAATACTATTGGTGTCGCTGTGATTGTGGCGCTGAAAGAGTAGTCGGCCTCAATCAGTTGCTAAGTATGGACGCTCTGTCGTGCGCCCATGTCCGACAGCGCGGGTTCTTCCGCATCAGCCCGGATGCGATGGTCTGCCAACATTGTGGTAAGAGACGAAGGTTTTTCTTTAACGGGGACGGCCTAAGAATTTGGAGATGTAGTTCTTGGTGTGAGGCCGGAGATGTGTACGCATTCTTGAGACGCGATTATGGCCCAGCTTCGTCGGTTCAGTTCGCCGGAAACATGAAAAGGCCTCCGCGATCTTCTCCTGTGCAACTCCCGCCTGATTTCTTCCCTCATCTCGCCCCGCCATCGACTACCGCTCGACGTGCTTAAATCCGGGAGGAACCTCGAACAGTGCCGGATCGAGTGGCATTGCTTCAAACTGCGTCACCTCGGATTCGTTGATCGAAGAATCTCTCCTGACACCAGTCGCCGGAACCGTTTCGCCCGTGGTAGTTCGTACTTCTTTTACGGCGAATCCTGTCTCTCGTGCGCCAATGTCCACAAATTCAGGCCGCTCCATTATCATTTCTTTGCCACCAACAACCGCGCCAATCGCCATGAAGCCGCTGCCGCTTCCCGCAGGTGGCTTCGGATCGCACGAAATCCGCCGATCAACATCAATGTACCATCCGTCCCGGACGGTCTCTTGCGCCTGCGTGTGCGATCCTTCTAGGGGTATTTGCTTTGTCGTGGTTGTGACGTGTCTTGCCACACGGCCAAACATTTTTTCGCGCTCACCCGTGTCCACGGTCGTAATCTCAATTCGCAGCGTGGGCTGCGGGGCTACGGGCGTTCCGCGTGCTGCCATCTCTTCCGGTGTCAACCGCTTCGGCGGATACTCCGCCACGCTGTATTCCTCCGCCTTCATCTTCAAGGTAAAACTCTGTCCAAGGTCACACCGCACAATGAAGACGCTTGCGACCTCGTCCACCCACTCCACCGACCCATCTTCTTTTGTTCGCTGAACAGCATGCCGGAATTCCGTGCGCCTCCGGTCTGCCGTCCAGTAAGTTGTATTGTCGCTGGATTGCCCGCCAAACGTATTCCGGATGACCACCTTGGTCCCGGCATTTTCCGCAGTCTGTGTGCCTAAAACACTCAGGAGAAGAATCCAGCAGAGTGAAAAGAGCATGGCGACTCCCCAGTCTCACGAACGCAGGATAGGAGCAACAACTGAACAGTAGACTTACTTCAGCTTAATTTCAAAGTGGCAGTGCGGCGTCATCAATTCGATCCGCTTTTCTTGTTCCTCAGGCTGCGAGGTGACTTCAGGCTGCGGCGCGGTCAGCTTGTAGAACTTATTGCGGAGGATGCTCCCTGAAGTCAGTGCAGTGCGAAGTTATCTGGACCGGCAATGCAAGGTCCGGGCACGAACGGGAGGCGGATCGACAGGGCGGACGCCAAAGTTCAGCGGGGGCACAAGGGGCTCAGCGCGAACGCCGCCCAAGGACGGAGCAACTAAGTACCTACAACCTCTAAATCGTTAGCCCGCAAGAAAAGAGTAAGCCCCGCACGGGAACTACACAGGGCTTAAGGGGCTCTTTGTGTTGGTACCTTCTTAGCCAAGCGGCTCAGGCGCCGAGTTTGCGCAGACTCATCGCTGCAAAGCCGAGCAACCCCACGCCGAGTAGGCTTAGCGTGCCCGGTTCGGGGACAGAAGCCGTTCCTGGGATAATCCAGAACTGCTCCATCCCATCGGTGTCATTGTGCCAAATAGCCTCGAACTTGTAATAGTCGCCAGCTACGAGGGTGATGTGACTTATCACGCCATCCGTATAGCCAGTACCATTATGCTCATTTACAAGCGTAAACGATGAAATTAGGTCGTTAACAGTGACGCAATTATTGCCAGCACTGTTGCATTGCAATACTTCGAAATGGTCCAAGATTTCAGGACCCTGGCCGGTTCCCAAGTTCTCGTCCACGCCGACATCGAACGAGATGGGAATACTGTTTGGAAGCGCAAGCCCCCCAGCGCTAGCTAGGTAGACCGGACTGGTAAAGTCGCAGTTGCCACCGCTGCACGGCCCACTGGCAACCGTGTACGGGAGCGGGAATGTGTTTTTTGTGTTGGTATCGCAGGAAGGATCCCCAATGATGCACGGATTGTTTGCGGTTTGCTGAACGCCCACTGGGGTGGGAGTGTAAATGAGAGAGTCAGCCTGCGCGCCCAACGGTACAATCAACATCGCGAGCGACACGCCGACCGTGGCAATTAACAAGAAAACGCGTTGTCTTACTGTCAAAAGAGTCCTCCTCTGGGCGTATAACCAGTACCGCCCATCATTATTAAAAGCAAGTGAGTCTCCACCCTCGCCAATCAGCCAAGTTCCTTAGATTGTGCGCCTTACGTTTTGGACACTCCTCTCAACACGCTCGAATTCGCCCACAGCTGTCTCTCTATGAGCAAGTCTTTGCACTGGGGCTCAGCCAATGATGACGCTTCGTCGAACGATTTGAACTCTATGTTTCCCGAAATTGCTGTACACGTACACTTCAAAAGCACAGACTCCAATCGACCCAGTGACTCGCCAACACTGGTCAGGCTCGCGGGGGCATTATCATCCCGGTTTAGGGGCCGAACAATTCTTTGTCCTGCTCGCTTGTCTTTCCAGGCCGTGAGGCTTGAGATGCCGGACAAGATGTACTGGGCTGCAAGATGTAGGAGTTGCAGTGGGATGGTCGGATATCGGGACGTTAGATACACGCTGGATATCCGGGGAGGGGAGGCCGAGGAAAAGCTCCCCGAAGGGACAACCAGACGACGCTGCGATCACTGCGGGGCGATTGGCAATTTCGACCTGCGCCTGCTTAAACCCACTCCGGTAAAATTCCTTATTCCGAGAATGCCGTAGAAATAATGTAGCGTCTGCACCACTTACCAGTCCGATTCGGTTCGCCTCAATTTTTCCTTGGGCATCACCCAGTTGACGTATACTTTACGTTACTATGTCCGATAGGGAAAAGAAGGTACCGTTCAAATGCCCAAACCCCAAGTGCGGCACACTGTTCAGGATGCACTTGAGTTGGTTCAAGGACGTACACCACGTTCATTGCTTCAACTGCGGTCAAGAGTTCACTGTCGAGGCTGAAAAGATACCCGAGTTGAAGGTGTGGCTCGAACAAATCACCAAGTCGTAGTATCACTTCCATTTTTGGACGGCATGTGTAAGCCCCGCTTCCCCGACCGATTACTTCTCGATTCGAATCACGCCCACCGCAACCGACCGCCGTTCAGTGAAAACCTAACGGATTTCTGCGTAGCGTCCAACAGGGATAGACCGCGATCTGTGGTGTGTTCCCGAAGCGGCATCTTGTTCGCTTCGTAACAGAACTCAGTCTTGTCCTCGAAGAATGCAGAGTAATCCACGGGTCGGGCCTATCAAGAACCGCATCGGAACCGCGAAGAAGCCGTGGTAGGTGTAATAGAAAAGGCCCGGCGGCGGGGCCGGGCCTTAGCGTACCGCATCACCATTCGTGGGAATGACGCGGTTTTGATGAACAGTATATTTGCACCAAGCAGAGTCGCTGACAATAGGAAATTATAAAAGGAAAAAGCCCAGCTTGCACCGGGCCTTCACAACCATTCGAGATTTGGAGTTGCTCGGCTATATCGCAACGGTCATGTGAGCAGTTTAAGCGGAAGGAATGGCCCGGCGACGATTGCGTCGGGAATCATCACGTCAAAATCCCGCTCGCACTTCACACACTTAACCAATTGATGCGCCATTTGCCAGCACCCTGTTCTGGCTCGCGTGTGCACGATTTGTTCCTGTTGGCAGTGACCGCAGGAAATTGTCATGGGGATATAAGACTGCTTCATTTGCACTTGGGGCATGACCAACCTCCGGCCTCATCCTGTAACTTTCGATTGTCGGCGTCAATCGTGAGCCACCTGTCCACCGCTGCTACGCCGCCGCTTGGGGCTGAAGCCTCGATGCTGGCTTGTTTCGAGCAAATCTTCGGAGTAACGTGGCGAAAGGCGTTTAGTTGTCTTCCTCCCTTTTCTGAGACTCAGAGTTCCCTCCGTAGGGTCAGCGGCGTTATATGCGAACCCTATCACAAATACCGTCCTACTCGCGGAGAAAGGCTTTGCGCGTCGACACGCCGGAGGGGGTTCGCGTCTATTGGAGTTGCGCTGAGCGTAGTGATGTTTCGCGCATTCGGAATCTGAGTTTTGGAGGAGTCTTTATTGAGACACGTAAACCTCAGTCTGTAGGGGCCAAGGCAGAGATTGATTTTCTCGTAGAAGACGGGCAAATCAGAACCAAGGCTGTTGTGCGCCACGTGGAGAGTGCTAGCGGAATGGGGTTGGAATTCACTGGGGTTGCTCAAGAAGACCGCCCCCATCTGGGAGGGTTGCTGACAAGACTTCGCAGTTTGTCTCGGTCCCGACCCAATTTGCCTGGTTAACGCTAACCGGACATCTCTAACAATGCTGGCTCTGTCAACCTCTTTTTGAGCGCACTTCTCCATTCACTCTTGAGAGTGGTCTTGTTGGTTCTGTTCTTACCCTCTTCATCGACGACCACGGCTCGTTTTGAGCGCACTTCTCCATTCACTCTTGAGAGTGGTCTTGTTGGTTCTGTTCTTACCCTCTTCATCGACGACCACGGCTCGTTTGTAATCTGTCGGGCGAATTCAGTCCGACCCAAACATCTCTTCGATCAAAACTTCGACCATGATTACTACTTCAAACTCCCTTTTCAGGGAGCGGGATGCCCAATCAAGTGGACGACGCTCTAGTTCACGCCATGTCCGGTTGCGAGCTTTCCCGCGTTCGAACCGAAACTGACCAATTGCGAATAGTCCCAACCGTTGCGCCACATCCAGTACAACTGAACAGCGAGTTTCCTGGCCATTGCTGCCTTGGCAATGTTCTTGTGTCGACGCATCGCCAGGTGCACATACCGTCGCCGCCAGTCAGGGTTACACCGTGTCGCTGCTTGCGCTGCTTCTCCCAGCAAGTAGCGCAACAACGCATTGCCTTGCTTACTGAGATGTCCCAGTCGTTGCTTGCCGGCACTGGAGTCCTCGCAAGGGATGAGTCCAATGTAGCTACCGATCTGCTTGCCACAGGGAAACCGATCCGGTGTCCCAATGACCTGAACGTAGGCCAGCCCGGTGATGGCCCCCACCCCAGGATGCGTCATCAACCGCAGCACGTCGGGCCGTTGATTGGCTTCTTGCTCGACTGCTGCTGTTAACTCCGCGATTTTTGGATTCAACTGATCCAGCAGCTCCAATAATTCTTTCCGGCGCCGATTGGCCCAGGGAGCCAAGGAGAGTTTCTCCAGCAGTGCTCGCCCCTGTTCGCTAAACAGTTTTTTCTTCCAGCGATAGCCCTCGTTCATCGCCACCGCCTGCAGCTGATTCATAATCCGCGTGCGCATCTGCACCAGTCGATGCCGGTGCCAAAGCAGTTGCCGCACGTCACGATTTTCCGGACTCGGTACCCAGATTCGAGGAAAGCGATTTTCCAGCAGCAACCTCAGCAAAAGTCGGGCATCCTCGCGGTCGGTTTTCTGCTTGCGGACTCGCTTTTTCTTGATCTCCGCGGCATCGCCAATCCACACCTCGAAACCCAACTCTGCCAGTAACCGCTCGAACCAGCGTGAATATCCGGTGGCCTCCAATCCCACGCGCACGCTGACTCCTCTCTGCTTTAGGTCTCGAAAGTACTTTTCTGCTTCTCCATCACTGTGATTTAATCGCCGTTCACCGCACTCGCCAGTTTCTTGATCTAAAAATGCCATTTGCTGAAAGCTCGGGTGATAATCTACGCCTATAATCAACATGTCTGGCTCCGAACAACCACAGTCTACTCGGGTCGGGGGAGCCAGCATTGTTATGAAATCAAGTGAACTCCCGGTACGTCAGATGTCCACTTACGAGACTACGCGGACATGTGAAAATACCTAGGGGCACCGCGACCTTCCCAAGCGGGACTTCTGCCCCTTGACGCTCCCGAGTCAGTCATGCGGCGTGGTGGCCGTGACGAATTCAGTGGGAAGTCGATTGCCGATGCACGATGAAAGGGCGCCCTCCTCACATAAGACCGTTTCGACTAGAATCTTAAGTGAACGCTCATGCCAAGGAATTTTGCCATACGGCTCAGTTGTTCGTACGGGGACGCCGACGCCTGGGTGACGCTGGCAGATCGCGATGAATCCGTCGAACAAATTCTCAAACGATCCTGGGAATTCAAGTGCCATAAGCATGGTGCACAGCGAGCAATGCCTAAAGAAGTGATCGAGGTGGCCCCTCTCGAGGACCTCCGGCGTTCACAATCCTCACAAGGTGACCTGCCAGCAGTTCCCGTTGCAGATCCAGCGGCCTCCCGGAAGAGAATACCCCGCTCCAGCGAGCGTGAGCTTATGTGCGTTCCCGTGGTGGTTTACGGCTGGACAAGTAAGTGCGGAACATTCCAGGAAGAAACGGAGACCGCGATTGTCAATTCCAGCGGCGCTCAAGTGATGCTGAAAACCAAGCTGGAGCTGGGAGATGTCGTTTTTCTCATACACAAAAGCCGCCAGGAAGTGCAGGAGGTGCGCGTGGCCTCTCTGGAGGCCAGCTCTCCAAGCGAAATGAAAGTCGGTCTTGCGTTTAAACAACCGATTCCTGACTTTTGGAAGAGATCGCGCAAATCCCCACGCGTTCGCAAGACGCTCCGCGTGGTCGTCAAGGGAGAGGATGCTGAAGGCAACTATTTTATACAGAGCGCCTACACGGTCGATCTCAGCCAGGAAGGAGCGCGTTTAGATGGCGTGGGCTTTCTCACCACTCCGGGCCAAATCCTCGAAATACGGCGGCTGTGGCGCAAAGCCAAATTCCGTGTGGTATGGACCGGCCAGGTGGGTACCACGGAATCCAACCAGATCGGCGTCTTCCGTCTACAGGCCGACAAGGATATCTGGCATGCGCGCCTCCCAGAGGACGAAGCGGTTCAGTCTCCAAAGAAACCAAATCCCCCAAAGAAGTGAGAGAGAAGATTACCGCGGTCGTGCTCGGGTACGTAGCTGCGGAGGCGCGCTGCTGGCATCGTTCGCATCGCTGGCGATAAATCGCAATGCCACTCGCAACCCGGAATCGGCGCGTCACTAGGTGGTTCCAGAAAAACGCGGTAACCGGACATCAAGAGGCTCCCACACCCTTAATGGACACGGCCTCTCTGAGAACTGCTGCGACGCGGCAGGTGACCGCGGGAGCAGCGGAATTTTGATCCGCTGAAATCCGCTGCTCTCCCTTTGACGGGATTTTTGTCGAAACAGAGAACACAGATCAGCGTAAGCGTCCGAAGTTGCTTTCAATTACCCACAAGTTTAGCTCCTAGGGCGAAGCCCAACTCGATGTCGGTCAAGCGGGACAGGCCTCTCCAAATGACCGCGTTTCCGGGAGCCGCATCGCCAGCACGCGCGAGATAGCCCCCGAGTCTCGCGA
>WNFT01003123.1_pt1 | contig 14268 bp, 13 predicted proteins | sample 5400191 | NCBI WGS metagenome assembly WNFT01 (sample SAMN13153359, study PRJNA577476) | soil metagenome | isolation source: 80 cm saprolite under Madrone tree | place: USA:California | collected 2016-06-14
ACGCCTTCTGCGCCGTGAAGACGGCCTTGAGGTTCGCCTTCGCTTCGCTCTGCTTCGACCGCGCCTGGAACTTGATGAAGTTCGGGATCGCGATCGCCGCGAGGATGCCGATGATCGCAACGACGATCATCAGCTCAATTAGCGTAAAACCCTTCTGAACGAGCTTTTTCATTGGAATCTCCCTCTCCGTTAGAATTTGGACCGATGGGAGATCAATGGAGCAAGCCGCGCGCCAACCAATATTGCGTAATATTTCTACGGGCCAGGCCAGACGTCGGATCTTCGAGAATGACAGGATATGGCTGGGACCTGACAAAACGCGTCATTGACCAAAGTCTGAAGCACGAACGTCGGAGATGGGTAGGTCAATGGATCATGGTCGCACACCCAGCTCGTCGAGGCTGAATTCGAGCTCAGCGGCGTCGCGGTATACCCGGTACGCTCCGGCCGCGAGCAGCTCATCCATGCCGTATCCGCCACTCAGGACACCGACGCTGAACATCCTGCCGCGTCGGGCCGCGAGCAGGTCCCAGACCGCATCGCCGACCACGTAGCACTCCTCCACGGGCAGCGAGAGCCGCGCCGCAGCCGCGAGGAAGAGATCCGGCTCAGGCTTCGCGCGCGCCACGTCGCTGCGTTGGACGACCGGAATACTGGACGGCACGGCGAGGGCGGCGAGCGAGGCGTCGATCTCCGGGCGCCTGCCCGACGTGGCGATCGCGTGGGGGATCCTGAGGTCGCGCAGGGTTTTCAATAAGTGAACCGCGCCGGGCAGCGGGCGGCGCGTTGGCGCGAGAGCGCGGAAGATCTCGCCGTGCCGCCGTTGGAGCAGCTCCGCTTCCTCGCTGGACAGCTCCCTCCCGACCTCTCTCGACACGGCGCGCGTGAAGAGGCCGCCACTCATGCCGATGCGGCGGTGGATGCGCCAGGCGTCGATCGGCATTCCCGCTTCCTCGAGTGCCTGCTCCCAGGCGACCACGTGCTGGTAGACCGTGTCGACCAACGTCCCGTCGAGGTCGAAGATGAGTCCGCGCATGGCACGAGTCTACGCGCGGGCTCCGCAACCGTCACCAGCTACCCTGGCTTGATGAACTTGAGCGCGAATCGGTCCTGCGTATGCAGCTTGTTCATGCCGGAGTCGGCGTTCCAGTCCCGCGAGTCCTGCGGGTTGCGCAAGAAGCTCGCCTCCTCCAGCAGCCTGAATCCGGCCCGCTGCACTTCGTCGCGCACGAACTGCTCGTCGATCCGGTGGTATCGTTCGACGTCAGCGGCACCGGTGCCCGCTCTCGCGCTGTTGTCGATGATGGCGTAGGTACCCCCGGGCTTGAGGGCGGCGAAGATGGCCTGGTTCATCCTGGCTGTGTCGTGCTTCTCCGCAAGGACGTCGTGGTAGACGGCCACCGAGTAGACGGCATCCAGGTCCTTCAAGTCGGCAGGAAAGGGTTCCTCCCACTGCCGGACGAAATGGCGCGTGTTCTGCAGCGGGGGCCGCGCCAACCGCATCTCCCAGATCCTGGTCAGACCCGGACCATCCCAGTCCGGCGTGTCCTGCGCGTACACCGCTCCGCTGGGTCCGGTTGCGCGCGCGAAGAGCTCGGTGGAATACCCGCCTCCTGCGCCGACCTCGCCGACCCGCGTTCCGGGCTCCACTCCGAAGAACACCAGCATCTGCGCCGGCTTCCGGTGTGCGTCCATCTCCCGGTCGCGGTCCAGACGGTCCGGAGCGGACACGACCTCCTTTGCGAGCGCCTCGTCGGCCGGGGAGGTCCCGGAGAGCGGTGCACTTCGCTGCGTGGCGCAGGCGGCGGCCGCAGACAGAGTGAGCAGTCGATGGAAGAGCGATGGTCGCAGGCGCATGGATCCCCCAGGGGCTTCGTGCCGCTGCTGTGAACGGGTAATCGTTCCCGGCATTCCGCGGACGGTGCCGGCTCTGCATGCTGCGGGACGCGTTCAAGGAGGCGTCGCAACGGAAGCGAGCCCCAGGCGAGGCGCCCGGCGTCCGATCCGCAGCACGATGGCCGCCGCCAGCAGGCAGATCGTGCCTGCCGCCACCCACGCCGGCGTGTACGTCGTGAGCGACGACCGGATCACGCCTGCACCCAGCGCGCCGACCCCGGCCCCGATCTGGTGCGAGGCGACGATCCATCCGAACGCGATGGGCGCGTCGCGCACGCCCACCGCCTCCGTCGTCAGCCGGACCGTGGGCGGCACCGTGGCGATCCAGTCCAGGCCGTAGAAGACGGCAAACAGCGGCAGGCCGAGGATCTGGGCGTCGAACGCCTGCGGCAGCCAGAGGAGCGCCAGCCCGCGCAGGCCGTAGTACCAGAAGAGGAGCTTGCGGGAGTCGAAGCGATCCGAAAGCCAGCCGCTGGCGGTGGTGCCCACCAGGTCGAAGATGCCCATCACCGCGAGCAGGCCCGCTGCGCGCACCTCGGGGATGCCATGGTCCATGCACGCCGGGATCAGGTGCGTGCCCACCAGCCCGTTGGTGGACGCTCCGCAGACGAAGAAGCTGCCCGCCAGGAGCCAGAAGTCGCCCTTGCGCGCGCTCTCGCGCAGGACGCGGAGCGCGTTCGCGAGCGGGTTCTCCCGCGACGGTGCCAGCGCCGGCGTGTCCGGGGAGGCGCCGTAGGGAAGGAGCCCGAGATCGGACGGCCGGTCGCGCACCAGCAGCGCCACCAGCGGGAGGAGCAGCGCGACGACCAGCGCAACGAGCAGCGTCACCGCGCGCCAGCCGTGCTGCTCGACCACATGGGCCTCGAGGGGCAGGAACAGCATCTGCCCGGTGGCGGTGCTGGCGGTGAGAACCCCCATCACCGCGCCGCGGCGCGAGGTGAACCAGCGGCTCACGACGGTGGCGCCGAGCACCATGGCGGTCGTCCCGGTGCCCAGGCCGACCAGCACACCCCAGGTGAGCAGGAGCTGCCAACTCGAGCGCATTTGCGAGGTGAGGGCGACCCCGGCGCAGATCAGCGCCAGCGAGGCGAGGACGGTGCGTCGGATCCCGAAGCGCTCCATCAGCGCCGCGGCGAACGGGCCCACCAGGCCGTAGAGGACCAGGTTCACCGAGACCGCCGAGGAAAGGAGCGCGCGGCTCCAGCCGAACTCGCGCTCGAGCGGCACGATCAGGATCGACGGCGTGGCGCGGACCGCGGCGGCGCAGAGGAGCACCACGAACACCGCGCCGGCGACCACGAAGGCGCCATGGATTCTCGGTCTCACGAGGCGAGCTCCTTGCCCGCCGAGAAGCGCGCGCGGTAGGCGGAGGGCGTCACGTGGAGGGCGCGGAGGAAGGCGCGTCGCAACACCTCTGCGCTCCCGAATCCGCACCGGGCCGCAACTTCGTCGAGACCGGCGGCCGACTGCTGCAGCGCGCGACGGGCCGCCTCCAGACGGAGCTGCTCGATCGCCTCGGCGGGAGCGATCCCCAGCTCCTTGCGGAAGACGCGCGTCAGATGCCGTGCGCTCTTGCCGACGCGCTGGGCGAGCGCCGGCACCGATAGATCGGTCGCGGGATGCTCGGCGGCCCAGGCCACGAGCTCGCGCACCGAAGGCGTCTCGGCGGCCTGCAGCCGCAGCGGCGCGCTGTACTGGCTCTGATCGCCTGGCCTGCGCAGGTACATGACCATCGCCCGTGCGACCGCCAGCGCCACCTCCGCGCCCAGGTCCTCCTCGATCAGCGCCAGGGCCAGGTCCATGCCCGCGCTCACTCCGGCCGAGGTGTAGAGGTTGCCGTCGCGCGCCCAGATGCGGTCTTCCTCGACGCGGACCCGCGGATAGCGAAGCGCGAGGTCCTTGGCGCGCGACCAGTGCGTGGTCGCGGTGTGTCCGTCGAGCAGGCCCGCCTCGGCCAGGAGAAAGGCGCCCGTGCAGACCGAGCCGAGGCGGCGCACGCGGCCGGCCATTCGGCGCAGCCAGTCGAGGACCGCATGGTCGTGGAGAAGGACGTCTACACCGCGTCCGCCCACGACGAGCAGCGTGTCGACGTCGCCGCGCAGCGCGCGGAAGGTCACGTCGGGGAGGAATCGAAAGCCGGAAGAGGCCACCAGCGGCCCCGCGTCGGTCCCGACCACCGTGAGCGAGTAGCCCGGATGAGCACGGCCTTCGTCGCGCAGGAGCCTGGTCGCCCGGGCGAACATCTCCAGCGGACCGGAGAGATCGAGCGCCTGGACGTCGGGATATGCGAACAAGGCGATGCGCAGCGGCCCGGCGGCGGCGGAGCGTTTCATGCCCGCCATGCTGCGCGGACGCGGCGCTGTCCGCAAGGACATTGATCCCACGATTCGGGACAGCTTGCTCGTTTGCCGAGCACCCGATGGTAAGCTCCGCCGCCCCTCCAGCCCAGGAGGCCACCATGCGTTGGCCCACCCCGGTACTTTGCGCCGTCGTCGCCGCGACGCCCTTCTCCGCCAGCCTGGCTTCGCAGACGCCCAATCCCGCCTCGGTCACGATCGCCGGCAGCCTGCAATCGGAGCTCGGCTGCTCCGGCGACTGGCAGCCCGATTGCGCGTCGACGCACCTCGCGTTCGATCCGGACGACGACGTCTGGCAGGGATCATTCGATGTCCCCGCCGGTAGCTTCGAGTACAAGGCTGCTCTCAACGACAGCTGGGCGGAAAACTACGGGGCGAACGCCTCGTCGGGTGGCGCGAACATCCCCCTGAACCTCACCACCGCCGCCCGGGTGAAGTTCTACTACGACCACAAGACGCACTGGATCACGAGCAACCAGAACTCGGTCATCGTGACTGCTCCGGGAAGCTTCCAGAAGGCTCTGGGGTGTTCCGGTGATTGGCAGCCAGACTGCCTGCGGTCATTGCTGGAGGATCCGGACGGCGACGGCATCTATACGTTCACGGCGCCGCTCCCAGCGGGAAGCTACCAGGTCAAAGCAGCGCTCAATGAGAGCTGGGACCTAAATTACGGCGCGGGTGGGGTACAGAACGGAGCCAACATTCCATTCACCGTCGGCAGCGACTGCCAGAGGACGGTGTTCACCTACGACTCCGTCACGCACATCCTGACGGTGGCAGCCGAGAGCGCGCCCGCGCAGCCGGCCAGCGTGACCATCGCAGGCAGCCTGCAATCGAAGCTCGGCTGCGCCGGCGACTGGGATCCAGCGTGCGCTGCCACCCATCTCGGATTCGACGCTACCGACCGCGTCTGGCAGGGAACGTTCAGCGTTCCCGCCGGAAACTGGGAGTACAAGGCCGCGTTGAACGACTCCTGGGACGAGAACTATGGCGCCAACGCCACCAGGGGCGGCTCGAACATCGGGTTGAACCTCCTCGGTCCGTCGGCGGTGAAATTCTATTATGATCACCTGACCCACTGGATCGCCGACAACAAGACCAAGGTCATCGCTGTCGCGCCGGGAAGCTTTCAGTCGAAGCTCGGCTGCCCGGGCGACTGGCAACCCGACTGTCTGCGCTCCTGGCTCCAGGATCCGGATGGCGACGGCATCCATGTCTTCTCTACGACCGCTCTTCCCGCCGGCAACTACGAAACGAAAGTCGCCATCAACGAGGGCTGGGACGAGAACTACGGCCTCGACGGCGCTCCCAACGGCGCCAACATCGGTTTCACGGTTCCGCGCTCCTGCAGCCAGATGTTCTTCGTCTACGATTCCAACACGCACGTCCTGACGGTCTCGGCCAGCGGCGCGCCCAAAGGAAACTTGAACAAGGCCCAGGCCCAATGGATCACGCGCGACACCATCGCGTGGAAGATCGCACCGGTGGCCGGCGGGACCGTCGCGCTCCACTACAGCGCGACAGGGTCGCTCGTGCTCGGGAAGGATGGGGTCAGCGGTGGGACCGACATTCCGCTCACGTACGATCCGGCGGGATTGCCGCCTTCGGTGCTGACGAACTATCCGCAACTCGCCGGCTACTCCGCGTTCAAGCTACAGGCGGGCGCGGACGTGGCGGAAGCGCTGAAGAGCCAGCTCGCCGTGTCGGCCAAGGACGCCGCTGGCGAGCTGCTCGATGCCACCGCGCTGCAGATCCCGGGGGCGCTGGACGACCTCTACACCTACGACGGACTCCTGGGCGCAACGTTCAGCGGCGGCGCGCCGACGCTGCGGCTGTGGGCCCCCACGGCGCGGTCCGTGAAGCTGCATCTCTTCAGCGATTCAAGCGCGACAGCGACCGAAACCGTGGTCCCGATGACTCGCGGCATCCAGGGTGTGTGGACGGTCGCCGGCGACGCGAGCTGGTACGGCAAGTACTACGCGTACGAAGTCGAAGTCTTCGTCCGGGGTACGGGGCGCGTCGAGACCAACCTCGTCACCGACCCGTACTCGGTCAGTTTGTCGCGCAACAGCCGCCGGAGCCACATCGTCGACCTCTCCAGCGCGGCGCTGAAGCCGCGAGGTTGGGAGTCCCTGCGGAAGCCATCCCTGGACGCGCCCGAGGACATCTCGCTCTACGAGCTCCACGTGCGGGACTTCAGCGTCAACGACACAACCGTTCCGGCGGCCCAGCGCGGAACGTTCAAGGCGTTCACGCAGCTGTCCTCGAACGGGATGCGGCACCTGAGCGCGCTTTCCTTCGCGGGACTCACGCACGTCCACCTCCTGCCGTCGTTCGACATCGCGACCATCAACGAGGACAAGACGACCTGGCAGTCGCCCGGCGATCTCTCGATCTACCCGGCCGATTCCGACCAGCAACAGGCGGCGGTCGCGGCTGTCGTCGACAAGGATGGATTCAACTGGGGCTACGACCCCTGGCACTACACAGTGCCGGAGGGAAGCTACTCGACCAATCCCGACGGTTCCACGCGCGTGGTGGAGTTCCGCGAGATGGTCCAGGCGCTCGGCAAGATCGGGCTGCGCACCGTGATGGACGTCGTCTACAACCACACCAACGCCGCGGGGCAGAGCGATCACTCGGTGCTCGATCGGATCGTGCCCGGCTACTACCAGCGCCTCAACGCGGACGGGAACCTCGAGACGTCGAGCTGCTGCGCGAACACCGCGTCCGAGCACAACATGATGGAGAAGCTGCTCATCGACTCCGTCCTCACCTGGGCGAAGCAGTACAAGGTCGACGGCTTCCGCTTCGACATCATGGGGCACCACATGAAGCGGAACATCGTGAAGCTGCGCGCCTCGCTCGACGCGCTGACACCGGCGCGCGACGGAGTGGACGGGAAGAGGATCTACGTCTACGGCGAGGGCTGGAACTTCGGCGAGGTTGCCGACAACGCGCGCGGAGTCAACGCCATCCAACGGAACATGGCGGGAACCGGCATCGGCACCTTCAACGACCGCATTCGCGACGGCGCGCGCGGTGGGGGTCCCTTCAGCGGACTCCAGGAGCAGGGATTCCTGACTGGCCTGTTTGACGATCCGAACGCGACCGACCAGGGCACCCCGGCTGTTCAGAAGGCTCGTTTGCTGCTCGAGACCGACTGGATCCGCTGCGGCATGGCGGGTGGCCTGGCCTCGTTCAGCATCGTCGATCGCAATGGCGACACGATCCCGTGCAGCAAGCTCGATTACAACGGGCAGCAGACGGGATACACGGCCGATCCGCAGGAGATCATCAACTACGTCGAGGCGCATGATAACGACACGCTCTTCGACGCCCTGCAGGTGAAACTACCGGTTGGCGCTACCATCGACCAGCGCGTCCGCGTCCAGAACCTCGGCATGTCCCTGCTGGCGTTCTCGCAGGGGATCCCGTTCTTCCACGCCGGCGTCGAGCTGCTCCGCTCGAAGTCAGGGGACCGGAACAGCTACAACTCGGGCGACTGGTTCAACAAGCTCGACTTCACCTACGCGGCGAACAACTGGGGAGTGGGACTGCCTCCGCAGGGCGACAATCGTGGGAGCTGGGAGGTGCTGAAGCCGCTCCTCGGCAATCCATCGCTCAAGCCGGGGCGTCATCAGATCCTTGATTCATTTGCGCACATGCTGGAAGTGCTCGCGATCAGGAGATCGACACCGCTGCTTCGTCTCCGTACGGCCGATGACATCAATCAGAAAATGACTTTCCTGAACGTCGGACCCGAGCAGGCGCCGGGGCTGATCGTGATGGTCGTTTCGGACAAGACCCCCTCGGTGGATCGGCAGCATGACCTGGTCGCTGTGCTCATCAACGCCGCCAAAGCGGAGCAGACTTTCACTGCGCCGAGCCTGGCCGGCCGCAAGCTCAAGATCCACCCTGTTCACATGCTATCTGCTGACCCGCTAGTGAAGAGGTCCAAGTTCCACCGGCCCGACGGAACCTTCACGATTCCGGGGCGGACCGCGGTGGTCTTCTGGTCCTCGCGCTCGGAGCACGAGGGCGAGCAGGAGGGCGAGCACTAGGCTAGGGCAGCCGCGCATCTTCGCTCCCGCGCCTGCCACCCGGACCCATACGCGTCCAGGCTACGCGCCGGTACACTGGCGTCGGGAGAGAGCATGCTTGCGTGGCTATCCCGACTGCTCTTTCTCGGCGCCACGACCTGGAGCGCGCGGGCCTACGCGCGGGATTTCGTCCGCGACTACATCCGGCGGCTGGTGCGCGATCGCCTGCGGACCGGCCTGTTCCTCACCGTCTCCCAATTGGCCCTGCTCGCTGCTACCGCGTTCACCGTGCACCGGTTTGGCAATCCGCTCGGCGGCCGGCTGCTCGGATCGGCCCTGGTCTGGTTCCTGATCGCGTTCAACCTGGCTCGCTTCGTCGGAAGCACCCTGCCGGACATCATGGAAGCGCGGCGGTATCTGGCGGGGCCCGTGGGCCATGTCGTTCGCGGGATGTTGGGCATCTCCATCGCCAAGGAGCTGGTGGAGCTGGAGCTCTTCGTGCTCGCCGTCTGCCTCCTGCTGGGCCTCTACGTGCGGCTCGGCGTCAGCAGCACCTTCCAGCTCCTCGCGCCCTGGCGGGAGCTGTTCGCGATCCGGTGGTGATCCGGCTGCTGCTGATCACATCCTGGGCAGCGACGGCGCGGTGGAGCTCTCGAATTCGTCGCGACTGAGCGCGCGGTCGATGGACAGCGCTCCGCCGCCCTTGATCATGAGCGCGACCGCCAGGCCCAGGGCGAGGACGTGGTATTCGAACCCCTCACCCTTCTGGGCGCCCGACCAGTTCATGAAGAAGCCCACCTTCGCGTGCACCATCAGCAGGGCGCCGGCCATGACGCAGGTGATCCCGAACGCCGCGAAGCGGGTGAGGAAGCCGACGATCAGCAACAGCGCCCCGCCGAGCTCCGCTGCCATCACCAGCACCGTGAGCACAGGCGGCAGGCCCATTTTCGCGAAGAACTGAATGGTGGCCGAGGCCCCATATCCCCCCCACCACCCGAGCACTTTCTGAGCGCCGTGCGCGAAGAAGACCAGCCCGAGCACGAGGCGCATGATCAGCGCTGCCGGGTCATTGTCCGTATGAAGGAATCGCCTGAGCATTTGCCCTCCTGCTTTTCGCCATGATGTGCGCAGTCGACGCGGCTGACAAGCAATTCGCCGATCCTGCTTCCGTCAAACGTCGCCTGGTCGGCGGGCGCTGTCCGGAGATTCCAGGACCAGGGGCGCCCGGCCGAAACGGCCGCGGACCTCGTTCAGGAACCGGATCACGCTTGGGACCCCGAGCAACCTGCGCTCGAGGTTCCGCTTGCCGGGAAAGTCGAGCAGGCTGATGCCCAGCAGGATGAACACGAACCCCGGCCCGGGCACCAGGGGCAGGGCCATCACGACGCCGAGCCCACCCATGAGGAGCCCGAGCGCGTTCTTGATCACCAACCCGCCGCCGCGGAGGACAGGCTGGCTGCGCCACCACGACGTGGGTTCCGGCCGGCCAGGCTGGAAATGATCGGCCGGTATCCAGACCACCATGCCTACGCCGATGGCGGTGGTGACGACCGCCAGGCCGACGACGATCGCCGCCTGGAGCGCGAACCCGAGCGAGCCGTATGAGTGCGCCAGCCTTCGGAGGAAATCCACTGCCGTCTCAATCGCAGTCCGCGCCGCCGCAGTCGTCGTCCTCCTCGAGAGAACGGAGAAACCCCAGCGACGCCGACCAGGTCCAAGGCGAGTTGAGGATCCCCAGGTGTCCGGATTGAAGGATCGGGTCGTACCGGCCCTGTCCGGTCAGTTCGACGGTGTGCGCGCCGCGAAGCCGGGCGCTGCGCGAGAAATCGTGCGGCCTGCCATCGCGATCCTCCGCCGGCACCGGGGGGACCAACCCGTCCTGTTTCGAGATGTAGACGAAGTCGGAATCGGTGTTCAGGATGACCAGGTACCGCGTCGGGCCCTTGGTCTCGCCATGCTTGTTCAGGGCGGTGAGCAGCGGAGTTTGGTCCGACCCGTACTCGCGGCAGATGGCGCTGTCCGGGGTGAACCCGCCTTGCGAAGGGAGTTGGAAGTAATTCAGCGGCGAGGGGGAACAGTTGATGATCCCGTGATTGGGCCCATCGATGGCCACCAGCGCCCGCACCCGGCGGTACGCGCCGTCCTGGCGCATCCACTCCCGCGTCAGCGTGACGCCCAGGCTATGGGCGACGATGTCCACCCGCCTGGCGCCGGTGTAGGCGAGCACCGCGTGCACGAAGGCGCGCAGGTCGGCCAGGTTGGCGTCGGTGCCGTGCGCGAGGCCGGAGCGGTTGGTCGGGGTCGCGATCAGGTCGCACTGATCGCCCTGGTAGCCGAGGCCCCACAGTTCCCGCGGGCTGTAGCCTGCGTCGAGGAAGTACTGGGCAAGGTTGTGGATGGACCCGAACGGATTGCAGGCCGTGGGAAACGGCGTGTCGTTGTTGCCGTGGAGGAAGATCACCGGGACGCGCTCGACGCGGCCATCGCTGCCGCCGAAACCGATCACGGGTACCCCCAGCGACGCGTCGATGATCGTGGGGAAGTCGGTCGGGAATTTCGTCCCCACAACGCCATTGGGATGCGCCTCCGCTTCGCGGCCTGCGCCGCCGATGGAGCAGAGCGCGGCCAGGGTGAAGGTTGCTGCCCTCAGCGCCGAACGGGTCAAGCCCATGCCGCTCCTCCTGGGGAGTGGTTTCTCGATTGTTGCGTCTTTCTTGGCGCCGCGGACTTTAGGGGAACGTGGCTGGAGGGGCAAGCTGGCATCGTCCGCGCTTGCATTCGCTTCGTGGGCCGGAGAGGCTCCTCCCGTGACCACGCGCCAAGAGGAAGAATCACTGGAGGAGAGCGAGGCGAGTACCGCCGCCGAGCGCGACGATCCCGCGGCGGCCGCAGGCAGGCTGCTGCGAGCCGAGCGGCAGGGCGCGCTGGCCACGCTCTCGCTGCACAAGAAGGGCTGGCCCTTCGGCTCGGTCGCGCCCTACGCGCTCTCCGAGCGGGGAGAGCCGCTCCTGCTCCTCAGCGCGCTCGCGCAGCACACAAAGAATGCTCTGGCTGACCCGCGCGCCAGCCTGCTCGTGCAGGACAGTGCGGGGCTCGCGCCCGGTGCGGATTTGCAGGCCCACGCGCGCCTCACGGTGCTCGGCCGCATCGGGGCCGTGCCTCCCACGGAGGAGGACGATGCACGGGCACGTTATCTGGCCCGACACCCGCAGGCCGGGCGGACAGCCCGCGGGCATGACTTCCGCTTCTACGCGCTGACGATCGAAGAGGCCCGTTTCATCGGCGGGTTCGGAAAAATCTGCTGGGTGCCGGGGCCGTCGATGGTCATCGATCCCTCCCTCGATCCGCTGCTTCCGCATCGGGAGATGATCTGCCAGCACATGAATGACGACCATGCCGAGGCGCTCGCGCTCTTTTGCCAGCGCTTCCGGGGGCTCTCGGGCCAGGCGGCCCGCATGCTGCATATCGATGCGCACGGGTTTGACGTGGAGCAGGGCGAGGCGGGCGCCCGCGAGCGAGTGCGCTTCGAATTCGCCCGGCCGCTTTCGACGCCGGAACAAGTGCGTCACGCGATGGTGGAGCTGGTGAGGGCAACTCGGGCAGTGGGGCAATGATCCTCTGCATCCACCAGCCCCTCTGACCCGGAGCCTACTGCGCGAAAGCGTAGATGCGGCCGTCGAGTCCGGGGAAGTAGACGAGGCCCTCTCCGAGGGCTGGCGAACCGGCGAAGCCGTAGCAGGAGACCTTCGCGGACGCGCTCTCCGGCGGAGGCACGGGATAGCGCCAGATCGGGCGGGCCGAGGGCGAGGTTCTCCGCGACGGTGAGGTCGGGAACCAGGTTCAGCTCCTGGTAGACCATCACGATCCCTTGGCGCTGCGCTTCGGCGACGCTATGGAGGCGCAGCGGGCGGCCCTCGAGCAGGATGGCGCCCGAGTCCGGGATCAGCGCTCCGGAGAGCACCTTCATCAGGGTGGACTTGCCGGCCCCGTTCTCGCCGACCAGCGCGTGGACCTCCCTGGCTTCCAGCGTGAAGTCGACGCCCTTCAAGGCCTCCACTCCGCCGAAGCGCTTCTCGATGCCGCGCATCTCCAGAAGGGCCACGAGCTCTCCTAGAACACGACACCGCTGTAGAGGATGGCGTTCGCGTAGGGCGTGAACTCGCCCGTGCGCACCACGGCGGCGGCCTTCTGCGAGAGGCGCTTGAGCTCCTCGTGCGAGACGAGATCCACGCCGCGCTCGCCGACCTTGGGCAGCGAGGCGAGCTTGCCCTGCAGCCGCTGGTGGAAGGCGGGGGCCGCGGCCTTCACTTCCGTCGCGAGGGTGGCCCGTTCCACCTGCATCTCGGTGAGGACCGCCTCGAGCACGTCCATGAACGCAGGCTTGCCAGGGGCAAAGGCCAGGTCGATGCGTTCCACACCGGGCGGGATGGGCAGACCGGCATCGGCGATGACCAGCGCGTCCCCGTGGCCCAGGCTGGCGATGACGCGGGACAACTCGGGGTGGAGGAGGGTTCCTCGCTTCATGGGCGGTTCCTTGGCGGGCGCAAGAAAGCACCTTTCGCCCTGAACGTCACCAGACGTTCGAGGAGGACGTCTAGCCAGCACCGGCTGTACAGTCGGTCCCGCATGAGCGAGGTCGAGGTCGTCATCGTCGGCAGCCTGAACATGGATCTGGTGGCGCGGGCTCCCCGCCTGCCGGTGCCGGGCGAAACGCTGCTCGGTCGCACCTTCGCGACGGTGCCGGGCGGCAAAGGCGCGAATCAGGCCGTGGCCGCCGCGCGCCTCGGCGCTCGCACCGCCGTGATCGGGTGCATTGGCGACGACGCGTTTGGCCGCGAGCTTCGCGACGGCCTGATCGCCGACCAGGTCGACTGCCGTGGACTGCGTACCGCCTCGGGTCTGTCTTCGGGCGTTGCGCTGATCGTGGTGGACGACAGCGGCCGCAACGGCATCGTCGTCGTGCCCGGCGCCAACGGACAGCTTTCGCCGGAGGACGTCGACCGGAGCGCTTCGTTGATCGCCGCCGCGCGGATCGTCGCCTTGCAACTGGAGGTCCCGCTCGGCACCGTGGAGCACGCGGCGCGCATGGCGAAGGCGCGAGGCAAGGTCGTGGTCCTCAATCCCGCTCCGGCGCAGCTCCTGCCGCCGGGGCTCATCGCCTGCGCCGATTTCCTCGTCCCCAACGAGGTCGAGGCGGCGATGCTCACCGGCGTGCCCGTCGACTCGGTGCAGAGCGCGACCGAGGCCGCCCGGCGGCTTCGCGCGCAGGGAGCCGCGAACGTGATCGTCACGCTCGGAGAGCGCGGCGTGGTGGCGGTCACCACCGGCGGCGCGCAGCATTTCGCAGCCAGCCGGGTCCAAGCCGTGGATACCACCGCGGCGGGAGATACGTTCATCGGCGGCTTTTGTGCCGCGCTGGCAGCGGGTCGCTCCCTCACCGAGGCCATCGCGTTCGCCCAGGCCGCCGCCGCGATCAGCGTCACCCGCCCTGGAGCGCAGACGTCCATTCCGTTCGAGCGCGAGGTCACCAGCGGGGCCTAGCCGCTTTGCGGCTACGCCTGAGCGCGGTGACTCCCGAGACCGGCTTGGAAGATGCGTTCTAGCCGGCCGGGACAGGGCGCGTTCTCCCGATGAGCGTCTCGTGGAGGACCAGAAGCAAGAGGGCGACGCCCCCTACGGCGACCCCGATTGCGCGGAGGCCGGCGGTCGCGGCGAGCAGACCGAAGAGCGCGGGGACAGCCGCGGATCCGAGCGTCGCAGCGCCCACCTGGAATCCGACCGCATGCGGTGCGAGATGGTGCCCCACCCGGTCCGGCGTGCGCGACATCAGCGTCGGGAAGATCGGGGCCAGGCTCGCGCCCAACACGACCAGCCCGAACTGCCCCGCGAGCCCGCCCCCAGAGGCGAACAACGTCGCGCCCGCGACAGCGGTCAGGGTCGTGATGCGGAGAAGACGGTCCGGTCCGATCCGA
>WNFT01003572.1_pt1 | contig 14268 bp, 10 predicted proteins | sample 5400191 | NCBI WGS metagenome assembly WNFT01 (sample SAMN13153359, study PRJNA577476) | soil metagenome | isolation source: 80 cm saprolite under Madrone tree | place: USA:California | collected 2016-06-14
GACCACCAGAATGGGCCGTGTTGGCGCCGTGCCGCCACGGGACCTGAGACAGCGCTCTACCGCCGCCAGCAAGGCCGCCTTCTCCACTGGCTTAATCAGATATTCGTCGGCACCGAGGGCGGTTCCGATGGCTGGCCGATCTACAATCGTCACTACAATGACCGGGATCTTTGAGGTGCGATGGTCATTTTTCAATTGCAACAGAATTTCTAGTCCATGGACGGGCTTCATGAGGAGATCCAGGGTAATCGCGCCAGGCTGAAGTTCAGCCGCCAAGTTTGCGGCCCGTTCCGGCGGATCACATCGGACTGCCTCATAGCCCGCAGAGTTCAGTTGGGACTGAATAAGCTGCCACGCCGCGACATCATCCTCAATGACGAGTATCCGTGGGGCTTTACCCGCCTTTGATTTGAGCATGGTGCGCCCCGCAGGCTGCTTCGGTTTGATGGCCACAAGAGGAACCAAGAAGTAGAAGCATGTTCCCTTTCCCGGTTCACTTTCGATCCCCAATTGGCTGCCGTGCATGTGGACCAAGCGCTCAGTGATGGCCAGTCCGAGGCCGGTGCCCTCGACGGCTTTCCCTGATTCCGTCCGCCGGTAAAAGGCCTCAAAGATCCGTTGCTGATCTTCGGGCGGAATACCCGGCCCGTTGTCGCGTACTTCTACCCTTACTTGGCCGTCCGTCGAGCGGGCGGCCAACTCGATCCGGCCGCCTTCGGGAGTGAACTTAATCGCATTGCCGATCAGGTTCATGAGGATCTGGTTGAATCTAGTGGGGTCGGCCCGTACATACAAGTCGGGCTCAACCTGCCGAATTAGCGTCTGCGATTTCTTGTCTGCCAGGGGCTGCAAGGCGCTGAGCACTTCGGTGTATACGGAGTCGACCGCCACATCCTCCCGGACGATCTCCATTCTGCCTGCTTCGATTTTGGAAAGGTCCAGGATGTCGCTGATCAATTTCAACAAGTGCTTTCCGCTGGTGTGGATGTGATTGACGTAACGGGACTGGCGCTGATTCATTTGGCCGTAGCGTTCGTCCGTGAGCAATTCGGAGAATCCCAGGATGGCATTGAGAGGCGTGCGCAATTCGTGGCTCATGGTTGAGAGGAACTGATCCTTGAACTTACTGGCACGCTCGGCTTCCTCTTTCGCTTGCAAAAGGGCTTCCTCCGCCTTCTTGCGGTCGGTGATGTCATGGACAAATGCGTTGAAGATGTGCGTCTGTCCCAAGCGAGCGGGAGAGATCGTCATCTCCACGGGGAATTCGTGGCCATCTCGGCGCAGCGCCGCCAGCTCAATGCGCTTATTCAAGACCGGGCCCTCGCCTGTGGCCAGGAAGTGCTTGAGGCCCCGGCTGTGTGCCTCCCGGTATTGTGTCGGGATGATCAAGTCACTCAAGAGTTTCCCAACGGCTTCTTCGCGGGACCAGCCGAAGGCAATCTCGGCCGGATGGTTCCATTCTGTGATCAGGCCCTCAGCGTCCATGCTAATAAAGGAGTCAAAGGCGGTCTCGATGACCAGGCGGGTCCGTTTCTCGCTTTGCTGCAGTGCCTCCTCGGCCTTTTTGCGGGTGGTGATGTCGGTGGCAACCACCAGACGGGCGTCTCTGCCGCCGTAAACGAGCGGATGCGAGGTAATCTCGACGTCGATCAGCGTTCCGTCTTTCTTGCCATGTTTCCAGACCCCGGAGAATTCGGTGTCCGGCGATCGCTTCGCGGCGCTCGCTAACAGCGCCGAGATGTCTTCTGGGGGACGAATGTCCGTGATCCTCAGGGAGAGAAATTCTTCGCGCGAGAAGCCATAGTTCCGGACGGCGGAATGATTCACGTCCAGGATGGCGAAAGTCTTTAAGTCATAGACCCACACGGGATGGGGATTACTGTCGAAGAGCAGATGGTATCGCTCCTCGGATTGGCGAAGCGCTTCCTGCGCACGCTTGCGCTCTGTCAGTTCGCGGGTCACTTTGCTAAAGCCGCAGAGAGCCCCCGATTCGTCGCGCAGCGCCGTGATGATCACATTGGCCCAAAAGGTGGAACCATCCTTGCGCACCCGCCAGCCTTCATCCTCGAGTCTCCCCTCCGCTGTTGCTACTTCCAGTTCGTGCTGGGGTTTGCCACGCTCCACGTCCTCGCGAGCGTAGAACTGGGAGAAGTGCCGGCCGAGTATCTCTTCTGCGCGATAGCCTTTGATCCGTTCTGCCCCGGCATTCCAGCTCACCACGTGACCGTTCGGATCTAACATCAGAATTGCGTAGTCAACGGCGCTCTCTACCGTCAGCCGGAGACGCTCCTCACTTCGACGAAGCTCCTCCTCCGCGCGTTTGAGCTCGGTGACATCGCGCGCCACCGCGTAGATCAGTTGCTGCTCCGCGAACGGGGTCGCACTCCACAAAAGAGATCTATATGAACCATCCTTACACCGATAACGATTTTCGAAGGAAACGGTGTCCTGCCCTTTCCCCAGCTTCTCAGCTTCCTGAATGGTTGCGGGGCGGTCATCAGGATGTACAAAGTCTAGGAAGGGTTTCGCCAGGAGTTCTTCTATCGTGTATCCGAGCGCTTTCTCCCAAGCAGGATTAAGACGCTTGAAGTATCCGTCGGAGCCGGCAATACAGAGTAAGTCGAGCGAGCGGGTGAAATACCTGTCTGCCTCTTCGCGAGCCTGCTTGAGGTCCGTGATGTCCCTGAAGACGAGGATGACTCCTAGTTCCGCGCCCTGGTTCGTAACAATGGGCGCCGCGCTATCCTCAATATCAAACTCCCTGCCATTTTTGGAAATCAGCAGCGTGTGGTCGGCAAGACCGACGACTTTCCCTTCGCGGAAGACTTTCTTCACCGGGGTTTCGACGGGACGCCGTGTTTCCTTGTTCACGATGTCGAAAACCAAGTCCATCGACTTGCCGCGTGCTTCCTCGATATTCCAGCCGGTGAGCGACTGGGCGATAGAATTCATGAACGTTACGGCGCCATTCGTATCGGCAGCGATTACCGCGTCACCGATGCTCCCGAGAGTGGTTGAGAACCACTTCTCACTTTTTTCCAGAGCCGTTTGTGCGCGTTTGCGTTCCGACAGCTCGCGGTACAGCAGCCTAAAGCACAACGCTAGGAGCAGGATACTCAGGAGCGCCCCGGCAAAAATGATATGAGACGTCCTCGTTGCACTCTCGTTGGTCTCTTCCGTGCGAAGCTTCAGGAGAACATCTTCTTGGTTGGCCATCTCTGCAAGCAGGGCGCGGATCTGATCCATCCACTGTTTTCCGGAACCCTCCAGAACCTCTCGATTGGTGGCTGCCAGCCTTTCACTTTTGCGGAGGTCGATTGTCCGCTGAAGCTCCGCCAACTCCTTTTCTAGGAGTGGTTCCAGCGTAAGGATACGTTTCTGCTGATTCGGATTGTCGGACGTGAGATTCGTCAGGTTCGCGATGGTCTGGTCGATGCTCTTAATCGCCGCACGGTAGGGCTCGAGGTACGCCTGGTCCCCGGTGAGAAGGTAGCCGCGCTGTCCGCTTTCCGCGTCCACAAGCCGTGCCGCCACATCATCAAGAGTCCTTAGAACCTCGTACGTGTGCTTCTGCCACCCGGAAGCTTCGGCGAACCGGGTCGCACTACGGTAGGATTCCCATCCAACGGACACCACGATTACGGCCGCCAGCGCGAAGCCCCAGAAAACCAGGTGCTTTTCGATTTTCCATCGCATCCGTTCGCCCTGTGATGGGATCTCGGGAGCAAGCATTAGCTGCCGGACCCTGCGGGTTGTACCGGCTTCCAAAGTATCCCAAACCTTTAAAGATTTCTTATGGCCTTCGCACCGCATTGGTACCAAGCAGTAAATTATCACTTCGATAGACGCCCCTCGTTCCTGCCTTGCATATGTGATGGGTCGTAGCCGGGTGCCCTGAAGTAGGAGCGCGGTTCGGCCCTAGAGAAGAGGGACCTGAGCCAAAAGGTCCGTTTTTCTTGCGATTCCGCTATTTGCGGGGGCGCCGCACGTGCTGCCCGCTGATGCCCAGAATCTCTGGCAGGTCCTCCCACTGGAGCGGTATTTACAGGCATTGTGTACCGAGGAGCGTCGGTATATGTTAGTGGCCCCCGGGGAATCCAAAATCGCACCCTCGAACTTCATGTGAGTCCGAGACTCACAAAGGAGAATCATCCATGAAGAGATCAAATCTATTATTGGCGGTCGGCCTGGCTTTTTTACTTGCCTCGGCCGCCGGCTTGGCCCAACAATCCCAGCGCATCAATTACCGGGTAACAAACTACTTCAGTGTGGCTCCCGAAAAAGTAGCCCCTATGCTCGAAGAGGCCAGAACCACGGAACGGAAGCTGATGCAGCAACGCATCGCCTCCGGCGAAAACATCGCGTACTGGGTTCTGCTGCGGGAGGCCTATCGCGGCATCCCGGCGAGCAGTTATAACTACGCGATCTCCGTTACCTTCGACGGCGCCCCTCAGACGCCAAACGCGGCAAAGCGCGATGAGGTTTATCGTAAGGCCACTGGGATGAGTTTCCAGGAATACACGCAGAAGCTGAATACACTCCGGACGAATGTCGGCAGCGTGCTTTACAGGGTCGAGGCCACCACACCAGGGTCCCCAGCCAAGGACGGAAACTACATTGCTGTCACGCGCTGGAAGATCACGGCAGGCCGCGGCGGGGATTATGGCAACTACGTGACGAACATGCTTTTGCCGTTGAACAGTCTGGCGGTGAAAGAAGGCCGTTCGCTGGGGTGGAGCGCCGCGCGCGTCGTTTCGCCTGGGGGAGCAGAGGCGCCCTTCAACGCAGTGCTCTCTAATACCGTAAAGGATCTCGCCGCCGCGATGCCGGCCACGGCGCCCAGTCCGGAAACAGCTCAAAGTCGGTTCGCCCAGGTGTTTCCGAAACAAAACTTCGCCGCGTTCGCCGAGCAAGGCCAGGCTCTGCGCAGCCTGGTTCGAACGGAGCTGTTTGAAGTCATGGTGGCGGTGGAGCGTCCGGCGACGGTAAGCTCAGCTCGTTAGCGCCGCCAAAACAGGAAGGGACCGACATCAAGGGTGTCAGCTCCGCCGACCGCACCGTGCGGCCCTCTCTCTTGCGGGGCGCGGCCTTTAGGGTTGGAGTGCGACTCAAGTGTAGCCCGGGCGTGCTCGATTTCTGCTCGGCGATGAAGGGGGGAAAATGCGCATAGTTCTGTTCACTGTCATAGGCGCCGTCGCGTTGTTTGGCATGTGGGGAGCTGTAGCACGCGGTCAAGGGAGCCAGGGCGGGAGTGCGGCCGTCCAGCAAGCGCCATCGGCGCCAACGGAGAAAGCCGCCTACTTTGGAAACGAAGACTTGCAGTCCATTTGGAAAGATCTGGAGGCCAGACAAGTCATCAATAAGCGGGTCTTGGAAGGCGGAAGCTACAGCATCAACATCAGAATCGTGAAAGAGGGCGATGCCCCTTTGGTTCATGCTAAATCGGCTGATGTTTGGGTAATGACAGCAGGCACGGCAATAGCGATAACCGGCGGCCAGCTCGTAGGTGCCCAAAAACGGCCGAACGTCGATGACGAGGCCGGAAGCTCGATTCGTGGCGGCGTCGAACGAGCGCTGAAGCCAGGAGATGTCCTTTACATTCCGCCAGGCGTAGCCCACGGCTTCAAGGACGTGAAGGGGTTTAGGGCCTTTCTCATCCGCTTCGACACAAAGTGAGTAAGCCAGAAACCAAGATTCTCCCGAGTCGGTGCACGATCAATTGCGTACTTACTGGATGGCGCGCAAAACCGATCGTCGGCTGGATTGCCGATCGTTCAAACCTGATAGCTGCTTTGAACGTCCCCATCGCTTGCCAACTCTTTGGAGCCGCATTCCTCGTCCTTGTTGTACAATCCATCCGCCGAAATGGGCTTCGTCATCCAGCGCTTGCCCGCCACTGGCATGAGGAATCATGTCCGGTGTGGCCGCAAGCGATCACTGTGGTTGCGGAGGGCTCAAATGTCTAAACAAGGGAGCGCCAGCGATCATCGAGAAGCCAGGTAAAAGGCTCGCTTAACAAGATTCATGGAAGCAGTCCTAGGGTCAGAAGAAATCTCTTCTGGAGGGAGAGAACGATATGGCACAGTTAACCACCATCGGGCAGTTACCTCTCAACCAGCCTCCGGTCCAACATTACACGGCTTATCGGCCCCGGCCATTTAAGAGAGAGGAGCGGGACAAAGTCACCATTCTCTACGGCGGCCTTACGTGGAAGCACGAGCGGCTGATTCAGGGCGCCATGCACAACATGAAGTACAACGCCGAGCCGCTCCCGAACATCGCCCGTGACGACCTGGATGCTGGTAAGGAATTAATCGACGTGGGGGCCTGCTGCCCCACGATTTTCACCACCGGCAGCCTGGTCAACTTCTTGAAGAAAGAAGTTGCGGCTCGCGGAAAAGAGGAAGTCGCCAACAAGTACGTCTTCCTGACGGCGGGGGCCTGCGGACCTTGCCGTTTCGGCCAGTACCACGAGTCGTACTCGATGGCGCTGGATGGCTTAGGCCTGCGCGATTTCCGTATGTTTCTTCTGGCACAGGACGAACTTGACCAAGGGCCCGCGAACGGCGGCGGGCTCGAGATTAACTTGCCGCTGAGCCTCGGATTGATCTGGGGGATTCTCTTCGGTGATCTCCTCAGCGATCTCGAGTACATGACCCGGCCTTATGAAGTCCATCCGGGTGAGACCGAAAAAGTTCTCAAAGCAAGCGTTGAATATCTCTATGGAGTGTTCCGCGAGCGGCCCGATCACGGCGCGAAATACGGGACTTTGGCCTGGCACCTGCTCACTAACTATTTCACGCGCGCGCTGCGTGAGGTGCGCAAGATGTGGGACAGCATCGAAGTCGATCGCCTTCGCGTGAAAGCGAAAGTGAAGATCACCGGAGAATTCTGGCTCCAGACCCACGAGGGCGAAGGCAACTACAACATCAAGCGCTGGCTCGAGCAAGAAGACTCCGAAGTAGTTGCTCCTCCCGTTGCCGTCTGGCTGCACTATCTCTTGCATCCGACAATCCGCAAACTGGAACATCGCCATTCGACGAGCAAACACCCGCGCGTGGAAGAAGCCCTCTTGCGAGCCCTCGAGCGGATCTATCGTTGGACCTACAACCGTTTCCGCAACGCGCTGGCGGGTCTTCCAAACGAACTCCCCGACCAGGAAGAGCTTCGCGAGTTGGCCGAACCCTTCTATCACTTCGAGTTGCGCGGCGGTGAGGGCCACATGCTGATCGGCAAAGCGCTTCACGCCTACCACCACAAGAAAGCGCACATGATTTGCGAGCTTTCCCCATACTCCTGCATGCCGAACACGATGTCGGTCGGCTCGATGGCCAACGTGATCGGGAAGTATCCGGATTTGCTCTATGCGCCCATCGAGGTCAAAGGCGACTCGGAGGTTCATGCCCTGTCGCGCTGCCAGATGATTCTCACGGAGGCCAAACGCCGGGCTCAGGAGCAATTCGAGGAAGTACTGCAGAAAACTGGGCTGACGGTTGAGCAGATTCGCAGATATGAGAAGCGCCATCCGGAGATCCAGCGCGCGACGTATAAAGTACCTCACCGCGGCTATTCGGGAACGGCCGCGAATTACGTGCTCCATCTGGCCCAAGATCGAGGGCTGGCCCGAGCTTAACTGCAGCGCTTCAGAACAGCCAGCGTTAACGGAGTTAAAAATATGAGTATAGATCGGCTGGTAAGTATCGAGCCGCTCGCGGCAGATCCTGTGGCCATGAAGACGGTCGTCGCGGCGGAGAGTCCGCGCGGCGCAAGCCAGAACAAAATCTGCGGGCTCGATGTCGGAAGTACGACCTGCAAGTACGTGCTCGCATCTGGTGACAGTCATTCATTGGCGCAGGCCTACGAACGTCACAACACGAAGCAGGCCGAGAAAGTTTTGGAATTTCTCGTGCACCTAGAGGCCCACTATCACCTCACGCCCGGACAAGACCGCATTTTCTTTACCGGATCAGGCGCCGGAATCATCGCCCCTCTGGTCGGCGGAAAAGTGATTCAAGAGGTGGTGGCGGTGGCTTCCGCAGTGGAAAAACTGCACCCGTCCGTGCGCTTCGTCAGCGAAATCGGCGGCGAAGACATGAAGACCATCTTCTTTACGGGTGAGGCAAGCACCAAGAGCAAACAGGTGCTGATGCAGAGCGCCTGTTCCGGCGGCACGGGCACATTCATCGAAAAGACCGCGCGCAAGCTGGAGATCTCGCCCGAGCGGCTCTCGAAAATGCGCTACGAGGGATACACGCTGCATAAGGTCAGCAGCAAGTGTGGCATATTCGCCGAGGCCGATGCCAATACGCTGCTCAAGGCCGGGGTGTCCGTCGAAGAGATCATCGCTTCTTTGTTCGAAGCGGTGGTTTATCAGAACCTGGCCACGCTCACCCGCGGGAACACGCCTATGCCCGAGATTCTCCTGCTGGGAGGCCCCAATCTCTTCTTTACCGGTTTACAAGAAGCGTGGCGGCATCACCTCGCCAAGCTATGGAGGGAACGTAAGGTTGCCATGCCAGAGGGCAAAGACCCCACCTCGATGATCCGCGTCCCCGACGACGCCCTCTACTACGCAGCACAAGGCTGCGTCGAGGTGGGCTTGCGGGAACCTCAATCTACGGGCGTATACCAAGGCACGGACAAGTTGCGCTGGTGGATCGAGGAAGGCCAGCACGAAGAAAAAAAGAAGCTCGGGCGCGGCGGGCTGTGGAAGGACCCACAGGAATTGGCCGCTTTCAAGGCTCGCTATGGTAACGGCAACGGAAATGACCACAGCAACAGCAATGGCAACGGAAATGGAAGCGCCAAGGACATTCCTTCCGCGATTGCGCAGCACGTACTCCCGCCCATCGGCAGGCTCGGGCCTGTGGTCGTGGGCTGCGATTTTGGTTCGACCACGGCCAAAGCCGTCTGCCTCTCGCCGGAGAAGGATTTGCTCTTCTCCTGCTATGCGCTCAGCAGGGGAAATCCCATCGAGGATGCCAAATCCTTATTTCGCCAGGTTCGAGCGGCTATCGGCGAAGGCGAGATCGTCGCTCTCGCGATCACAGGATACGGAAAGGACTTGCTCAAGGGCATTCTGGGCGCCGATTGTCCTGTCGTCGAAACCATCGCCCATGCCGCTGCGGGGCTGCACTTCTTCCCAGATGCGGACTGCATCTGCGACGTCGGTGGCGTGGACGTCAAAATCATGATTCTGAACAACGGCGCTGTTACGGATTTTCGTTTGAACTCGCAATGCTCTTCCGGCAATGGCGCTTTCCTGCAGGGCGTGGCGGAGCGTTTCCAAATTCCCATGAACGACATGGCCGACCGCGCCTTCGAAGCGCGAGCCATGCCGCAACTCTCCATGGGCTGTGGCGTCTTCCTGCAGAGCGATATCGTCAACCAGCAGCGCAAAGGATGGCAGGCGGACGAAATCCTGGCGGGACTGTGCGCCATTCTTCCACTGAACGTCTGGATCTACGCCGGAGGCTTGAACAATCTTCAACAGGTCGGCAAGAAGTATATCTTGCAGGGCGGAACGCACAAGAATCTGGCGGTGGTCAAGACGCAAGTGGATTTTATTCTGTCCAAGATTCCCGAAGCGGAAGTGGTCGTGCATCCTCACTCGGGCGAGGCCGGCGCCATCGGCGCTGCTCTGGTGGCCTTGGAATGGCGTGAAAAGGGCGGTCGCACCGCGTTTCGCGGGTTCGACGCCATCGAGAAGCTCTCCTACAAGACCACGACTTCCGTCGACACAGTCTGTCACTGGTGTCCGGTGACTTGCCAGCGCAGCTTCATTGATGTGGAACTCGAAGGGGCCAAAGGCCGTGAGTGGAGCAACGTTCCACTCAGTTCGGGTTGGGAGCGCGTCATTGTCAACAACTCCTGTCCCAAAGGATTAATGGAAGACCTGAACGAAATGAAGGTAGTCAAGGCCGGGATTGAGAGGACGAAAAATGCCTTTCCAAACATTGCGGACTTGGTTCGAAAAGAAGCCTTCCGTCGAGCCGCCACGTAAGGATCGTTCCCAGCTGCGCGTCGGGATTGCGAAAGTGCTGAACGTGTGGTCGACCCATCAGTTCTGGGTCGGCTTCCTGAAGGAGTTGGGCATCTCCTCGGAGAACATTGTCTTCAGCTCCGATACATCGGAAGAGCAAGGCCGGGAGTTCGGCAAAGGCCGCGGAACGGTGGACTGCTGTTATCCCGTAAAATGCATCAGCGGCCACTATGGGGAATTGGTATTCGGGCAGAAGAAAAAAATCAACATCCTGCTGAGCCCGATGATTCACTCGTTGCCCTCCCTTCTGCACGGCCACGTAGTGGATACGGTCACGTGCACGCGCGTGATGGCTGGACCGGAAAGTATCAAGTCCGGGTTTCTCAAAGAGAGGGACGTATTCGCGGAAAATAAGATTGTTTATGCGTCTCCGTTTGTAAGCCTCGGGGACCGGCACATGGTCACGGAGCAACTCTTCACACCCCTCAGAGATATCTTCGACCTAAGCCTGGAAGAAACAGCGCGTGCGGTTCAGGCGGGGTTTCAGGCGCTCGATAATTTCACTGCCAAGGCCCGCCAGCGGAGCCGCGATATCCTGACGTGGTGCGCCCAGAACGGAAAACCGTGCATCCTTGTGCTCGCCCGCCCATATCACATGGACCCGGGCATCGGCCATGAAATCGAGGGGGAGCTGCAGGCGCACGGATATCCCATCCTCTGGCTGCAATATCTTCCCGGCGACGATGATTTGGTGAACTGGTTGTTCGAAACGGACCTGAAGATGGGGCGCATCAAGAACCCCTTCGATATCTCCGACGTCTGGACTTCGTCCTACAGCAGCAACACAAACGAAATCATGTGGGGTGCGAAGTTCGCCACCCGCTGCCCGTGGATCACTTGCGTCGTTCGGTTGTCCAGTTACGAGTGCGGCATGGATCAGCCAACCTACACACCTTCACAGAAGATCGTGGAAGCCACCGGAACTCTCTACTTCAAATTCGGAGACCTCGATGCGACCAAGCCCGGCGGCGGTATCAAAATCCGCGTCGAAACGATCGTGCACTATTTGTCGAAGTATTCGGAGGAAATCATCCAGCGCAAGCTCAAATATTTGTCGCCGAATTGTCCGCTGGGTGATATAGCCGCGCGGCAGCAACCTTCGTTTAAGGCAGTGTCCGCGCCTGCCGCCGCCGCAGCCGAGGCTTTAACGGCGGAGTGAAACTCGCTCTAGCTGCCCAAATACACGCGCATAAAGACTGGCGATTCTCACAACTCATTGAAGTTGAAAAAAGTTAAAAAGGGTGGTGCCGGGCGTGGGAGAGCCTCAAGGATTTTCTGATAGCGTGCAGAAGGACTCAGACGGAGTTATAAGGGGCGCACACGTAAAAGACGGGATCCCATTGAGACCGCCCGACTTAACAGCAACTAGCGCCGACACATACACGCTGCGGCACGCGTGGGTCAGGTCAGTGGCGAGGGTATAGCAAGTCGCTTCCGGGCGAGATCGTACAGCCACGCCTCCATTACGGAGCGCTCGTCAGCGGCGATCTTTTCAATAAGCACGCCCATCCCGAAAATGCCCAGGCCGCTGCCGGAATGCAGGTAGATCACCTTGCCCTGCAGTTCGCATGTCCTCATTTCGTGCGAGATGCGCAAGCGAAATTCCGTCCCAATGGGAATGGGTACAAGCGTACCCAGATAACAACCTCGCGAGCTCAATTCAGCGATTTGTGTGCGAACTGACGTTCCGTCGTGCAGAGCAATTTCAGCATCCGCGAAGAACGAGAAACGCTGATTAGCGCGTTTTTCTGTGAAGGGGGCGTTGGCGATCATGGCATTTTCGCTTTCATCCTGCTGAATCCTACAAAGGATATTCGTACCCACAGCCACGCGTCTCAATGGGCCGCTGGACCCAAATTTCGGCGTACTGTGGTTTTAGTAGTACCCTCTCTGGAGTATGGGGAAGTACTGCCTGGAACAGGGGCCAAACGGTATGACCTGCCTATCGAATAAAACGACAAGTAGTGATATGCCGGAGCCAGACGCCTACATAGGCGAATCGGAATTGAATCTATCGGCGACGGCCTTCCAGCTTCCGTCGGCCTGCTTGGTGTAGAAGAATTTCCGATTTTAGCTTTCCTTTCCACGAAATCTGTGCCAGTCTGCCTGATCCAATCAAGCTTAACTTGCTAGGGCTTTGGGGCATCGCTGGGGGGCGCTTGAAATCAATGACAAAAAGAATTCTATTACTGACAGCAATTGCCATGGCGGGGTTTGTTGGCTTTCTCACGGGCCAGGTTACCACCGAGAGGAAAGTGGAGATCGTAAAATACCCGCTACCCGGCTCGGAGGATACAGTCGGAGAAGTTGAAACAAAAGAGGCACGAAAAGTACTAGATGACTTTTATCAGTCGAAAGTGCTTCAGATGGGCGCTCAAGCTTCTCCGAGCAACGATGTAGCCGCAAGGGGCCGTCTCATGGCGGACCATTTCATCCAGGTCAGCGAGAGGTTTGGAATAGGAGAAAGACTTACCAAAGCCCAAACTCTGGCCGATACGGAGTCAGGGCATATCCATATGGACCACCTCAAGCATGACCATATTCGACTGATTGCCTTTGGTGACAACGTAGTTATCGTGACTGGACACAGTAGCTCGGCCCTGCATTATGCGGGCAAAGTCGATACTGCTGATCGAGTGTTTGGGGATACCTGGGTTAAGCTGAATGGACGCTGGCAGCAGGTGGAACACTGTGTGGCTAGCGCTCCTAATGGGGTGACGAGAGGTTATGAATAGGAGAGCCCCACGGATAGCGCATTTTCGACTAACGCAAGTCGTTCTAAGTTGAGCGGCGACCTAACTCGCTTTCTGAGTTCTTGCTAGTCGTTCGACAACTTCGCGCGTCAGTAGTTGCGTCAGCAGACACTCCCTTCCGGTGCCTTGGCGAGTGCCACTGTAAGGGGGGGGTCCACTAGGCAGTTCTGTAACCGAACAGCTTTTGGCATTCTTTTCGGAGAAAGCCGCCGGTGACTGGGATGGGGTGATTGCCCTTCTCGAAGACGAACTTGCAGGGGATGAGACAGGCTCGCCATTTGTAGTCTTCCGTACCGCGCTTGCGGCCGTAAGCGGCAATGTCTTCTTGGGAAACGCCGTAGACGACCGCGCCAATTCTAGACCAAACGCAGGCACCGGCACACATGGCGCAGGGTTCATGAGTGGAGTAGAGGACGAAGTCAGGCAAGTAGCGGCCATAGCCGCTTGATACGTATTTGAGCGTTTCCAACTCTACGTGCTTGATGCTTGATCCCGAGGTTTTTACTCGGTTACCCGCACTGGCAATGACCACCTCGCGCTTGCCTGTAAGGCGCGTAATGACCGCGCCAATGGGATAGTCGCCTCGGTCACCGGCGCGTTTTGCCTCCGCGACAGCCAGCTCCATGAACCTCTTACTCGGTTTGTAGGAAGCAGGGATCATATCGGTAGATTATATCGTTTGTCGCGAGTGTTTCTCTGGGATAGCCACACTAGCAAGGAAAGGTGTAAGATATCTTGCGGAGGCGCAATTTCATGTTTGAGATTGTCGAAGCCATCCACCAGGCTTTGCGTACTCAGTCTACTCTCGTTTTCGTTCTCGTTGTAGCTGCTGTATTTGCGACATTAGGAGGAGGTATCGCCTGGCTTGTAGACCTAGGGTATAAAAATGCTTTAGCGGAGAAGTTTGACGAATCAAAACCAGAGTCGCCAAAGCCAACATCTGTGTCACCTCAGCAGCCCAGGACACCACCACAATCTGCCGTTAGTCTGTCGGAAGAAGCAAAACAACAGATCGTTCAGAAACTTGCCCAGGAATACAAAGAACTTCATCCGGAAGCCAAGAGGTATTCGCAACCGACGGTGAATTGGATAAATAAGAAACTCAAACAACAAAAGTTGGATTTCTTTGTCTCTCTGAAACCGCAAAAGAGTAGGGGGATTGTTGTGGAAGGCGGCGGCAACAATGTGATCGAGAATAACGTTATAGAAGGATTTGATGAAGGAATCTCAATTCACAACTCGCCCGGCACTACGGCAGAAGGAAACAAAGTTACTGGCCCTAAGCAGCCTCAGTAACCTTTGTGAGTTGCTTGTATTCAAGATTTGGGGATGCGATTAGCTTCTGAATTGTATCGGGAACAAATAGGGATTTTTGCGGTTGTTGAATCGGAAGCACATCTCATCTAAAGCACTACCGGCCTACGTGTGTAGCATCGAGTGGACCATCCGAATCTCGCAGGGCCTTTAAGGGAA
>WNFT01005892.1_pt1:0-10000 | contig 14265 bp, 7 predicted proteins | sample 5400191 | NCBI WGS metagenome assembly WNFT01 (sample SAMN13153359, study PRJNA577476) | soil metagenome | isolation source: 80 cm saprolite under Madrone tree | place: USA:California | collected 2016-06-14
GCTCGGCGTTGCCGCGACGCTCCTGACGATTTCCATTTGCTGTGCGCCGGCCGAGGCGGAAGGCTCGTCAACCATCGGCGAGTTGAAGCAGTTGAACGTCGAAGATCTCATGAACGTCGAGGTCACCTCGGTTTCACGGCATCCGGAAAAACTGTTGGCGGCCGCCTCGGCGATCCAGGTCATTACTCGGGAAGACATACGGAGGTCCGGCGCTACCAGCATTCCCGAGGCTCTGCGGCTGGCCGACAATCTGCAAGTCGCGCAGAAGAACTCCCACGATTGGGCCATCAGCGCACGGGGGTTCAATACGGAACTGGCCAATAAGCTGCTCGTCATGATCGATGGGCGGACCGTCTATACCCCGCTTTTTTCGGGGGTCTTCTGGGATGTGCAGGACTATCTGCTCGAAGACATCGACCGCATCGAAGTCATCAGCGGTCCGGGAGGCGCGCTGTGGGGCGCGAACGCGGTCAATGGCGTGATCAACATCATTACCAAGAGCGCCGCAGACACGCAGGGACTTTACGCGGAGGCCGGAGGCGGCTCGCAGCCGCAGGGTTTTGCCGGCGTGCGCTACGGCGGAGCGCTGGCTCCGGGCACTCAATTCCGCGTCTACGGGAAGTACATCGATCGAGGCGACGAAGTCCTGGCCAGTGGCAATTCCGAATCGGACGCCTGGCGGCAAGGCCGGGGGGGATTTCGCGTCGACTCGGAGCTTTCAGCGCAGGACCGATTGACCCTACAGGGCGACTTCTACGGCGGCAGCGAGGAGATGCAGACCCGCGGCACTTCCCATAACAGCGGCGACAATATCCTCGGTCGATGGTCGCATGATTTGTCGGAGCAATCGGATCTGACCCTGCAGTCGTACTTCGACCAAACGCATCTGACCGACCCGGTCGCCGCGCTGGTGTTCTCCGGCGCTCCCGCCGGGACTTTGCACGACGATCTCACCACTTACGACGTGGATTTCCAGCATCGATTCCGACTTGGGACGGCCAACCGAATCGTGTGGGGTTTGGGCTATCGCCGCACGCGCGATGTCGTGGGCAACTCACCGGCGGTGGCGTTCTTTCCCGCGGTTCTCGATCACAACTTGTACAGTGCATTCGTCCAGGACGAGATCGTGGTGCGGAAGAACCTGTCATTCACTCTCGGCACCAAGTTCGAACACAATGATTACACCGGCGTTGAAGTCGAACCGGATGCGCGCCTGAGTTGGAACTTAAGCTCGGATCAGGCTCTGTGGGCCGCCATCTCCCGCGCAGTACGCACCCCCTCGCGCATTGATCGGGATCTGTCGGAGGCGGCGCCGCCGTACCTGGTAGTCCTGAAGGGCGGGTCGAACTTCACCTCCGAGACCGTGATTGCGTACGAACTGGGGCTCCGCGCACAGTTCAACTCGAGGTTCACCGCGTCGATTTCCAGTTTCTACAACGAATATAACGACGTGCGGAGCGCGAGCGTCACGCCCAACACCTTTTTCCCGTTCTACTTCGCCAACAATGTGGCGGGGCACACCGACGGGCTGGAGCTCAGCGGCAACTACCAGGTGGTGGATGGCTGGTCGCTGCACGCGGGCTATACCTTGCTCGAGGAACATCTGCACGTTAAGCCGGGCCAGTATGACCTCAACAATGCGCGCAACGAAGTAGCCGATCCCGAACACCAGCTTTCGTTACGCTCTTCCCTGAACCTGCCGGGGCGCCTGGAACTCGATGCCGGGCTACGCTGGGTCGACACGCTGCACCTTGCGGCCGGAACGGTGCCCGCCTATTTCGAAATGGATACGCGTCTGGCATGGCATGCCGGCGAACGGCTCGAACTGTCGATCGTCGGCCGGAATCTGCTGCACAATCATCATCCCGAGTATGGGGTACCGGACCCGACGCGAGTGGAAATTGAGCGCAGTGTTTATGGAAAGGTCGCGTGGCGATACTGAGGAAGACCCCTCAGGCCTTGCTGTGCGTCGCACTGGGGCTGACGGTATTCCTCCGGGGCGCTTGCGGCGCGGAGGCGCCGACCGAGTACCAGGTCAAGGCCGTCTTCGTTTACAACTTTTCGCGTTTCGTGGAATGGCCTCCGCAGGCATTCACCGCGCCCGACGAACCCTTTGTCATCGGCATCTTGGGCAGCGATCCGTTCGGGGCGCGTTTGGATGAGGCTGTGCGCGGCGAGCGGATCGATCAACATCCGCTGTTGGTACGCCGTTTCCGCAATCTCGGTGAAATCAGTGATTGCCGGATTCTATACATCGACCGCTCCGAAAGCGCCCAGCTTCAACAAATTCTCGCCGCTCTGGATCACCGCAGCACGCTCACCGTGTCCGACCTGGACGGCTCTTCGCAGCGCGGAGTCATGATCCAGTTCACGACGGAAAACAATCGAATTCGGCTGCGCATCAATGTCGAATCGGCGCGCGCCTCGGGCTTGACGATCAGTTCGAAGTTGCTCCGGTCCGCCGACATCGTCGGCGCGCGCGGCGGGAATTGATGCATGGCTGTCTCATCCACACCCATTCGCCGCACCCTGATGCGCATGATTTTTATCTCGAGCGGGGCGGTGCTCGCGGTGACCACGACGGCGTTTTGCGCCTACGAGTTTCTGACCTTCCGGCAATCCAGCGTCCAGCAGCTGCAGACGCTGAGCCAGGCGATCGCCAGCAACAGCACGGCCGCGCTGGCATTCGACAATGCCGAAGATGCCGCGGTGGTTCTGTCGGCCTTCAGGGCTGACCCGCACATCGTCGCGGCAGCCTTGTACGATACCAAAGGCAAGGCATTCGCAACGTATCCGCAGGGACTGGCTGCGGCGCGCTTTCCGGCCCGGCCCGGCGCGCCGGGTTACACCTTCGGGCGCACCGAATTGACCGGATTTCAGACGGTCGCGGAGGGCTCGAGGCAGCTGGGCACGCTGTTCGTCGTATCGGACCTCGGCGCCATGTATGCGCGCATCAGGCTTTACGCGATGATCGTCTTTCTGGTGATCGGCATTTCGTTCCCGCTGGCCTATTTGATTTCCCGCCGGCTTCAGCATCAGCTGCTGCATCCCATTCTGGCGCTCGCCGAGACGACCCGCGCGGTATCGGAGCGCCACGACTACACCGTCCGCGCGGCGCCGACCGGCGCGTACGAATTCGACCTGTTCACCGACACCTTCAATCACATGCTCACGCAGATTCAGCAGTCCGAAGGCAAGCTGCACGCCCAACTCGGCCGCCTCAGCCTGCTGCAGCACATCACGCGCGCAACGGGCGAACGCCAGGACTTGCCGAGCATCTTTCAGGTAGTGCTCGGCAGCCTCGAGGAGAACCTGCCGATCGATTTTGGATGCATGCTTCTGCACGACGCCGCCGCGCCGTCGCTGACCGTCGACGTGATCGGCGTCGCCGGCAGAGAGTTTGCGGACAAACTCGGCCTGAGGGAACGGATGGATGTGCCGATCGACGCGAACGGACTGTCCCGCTGCGTGGCCGGGCAGCTGGTCTACGAACCCGATGTTCTGCAGGTGCCCTTTCCGTTTCCGCAGCGGATGGCCGCCGCCGGGCTGCGGTCGGTGGTGATCACGCCGTTGATCGTGGAGAACCAGGTATTCGGCGTGCTGGTGTGCGCGCGCCGCAATACCGAAGCCTTCAGCAGCGGCGAGTGCGAGTTCTTGAGGCAGCTCAGCGAGCACGTCGCCCTGGCAAGCCATCAGGCGCGGCTATACGGCGCTTTACACCAGGCGTATGACGACCTGCGGCAAAGTCAACACACCGTGATGCAACAGGAGCGGCTGCGGGCGCTCGGGCAAATGGCGAGCGGTATCGCCCACGACATCAACAACGCGATTTCGCCGGTTTCGCTGTATACCGAATCGCTGCTCGAGCGCGAACCCAATCTCAGCGAGCGCGCGCGCGGGTATCTGACCACCATTCAGCGCGCCATAGAAGATGTGGCGAGAACGGTGGCGCGCATGCGCGAGTTCTATCGCGAGCGAGAGGCGCAGCTCACCCTCGAGCGAGTCGACGTCAATCGCGCCATCCGCCAGGTCGTGGAACTGACGAGGCCGCGCTGGAGCGATCTGCCGCAGCAGCGAGGAGCCATGGTGGAACTGCGGACGGAGCTGTCGGATAACTTGCCGGAAATCATGGGCGCGGAACACGAGATCCGCGACGCACTCACCAATCTGATTTTCAATGCGGTCGACGCAATGCCCACCGGAGGCACTCTCACGGTGCGAACCCGCGAGTCCCCGGGCGGCGACGGCGGCGATCGAATCCTGATCGACGTGAGCGATACTGGGGTCGGCATGGATGAAGACACGCGCCGCCGCTGCCTGGAACCGTTCTTCACGACCAAGGGCGAGCGCGGGACCGGGCTGGGCCTCGCGATGGTGTACGGCATGATCCAGCGCCACAGCGCCGAACTCGACATCGAGAGTACCGTCGGCGCAGGTACGACCGTGCGCCTGAGCTTTCCATCCTACATGTCGTCCAACGTGACGACCACACGGGTGATCAAGCTCCCGGCGCTGGGCCGCCGGCTGCGGATCCTCTTGGTGGACGACGATCCCATGCTCATCAAGTCCGTGCAGGATACCTTGCAGGAAGACGGGCATCTGATCACCGCCACTCACGGCGGCCAGGCCGGCATCGACGCCTTTGCCGCTGCGCAGAAGCGCGGTGAGAGCCACGATATCGTCGTCACGGATCTCGGCATGCCCTATGTGGATGGCCGCAAGGTGGCGGCCTCGATCAAAACGCTGTCGCCCATGACGCCCGTCATTCTGCTGACCGGATGGGGTCAGCGGCTCGTGGCGGCGAACGATATCCCGCCGCACGTCGACAAGGTGCTGAGCAAGCCGCCTCGCTTGAGCGAACTGCGGGCCGCCTTGTCGGAGTTGGTTTTGTGAGCCGCGCCGCGGCGCGGCTGCTCATCGTGGACGACGAGTCGGCCCAGATGCGCGCGCTGTGCGACACTCTGGTCTTGGAAGGGTACGCCACCCACGGCTTCAGCTCGGCGCGGAAAGCCTTGGCGGAGCTCCGTCCCGGCGAGTTCGACTTGCTGTTGACCGACCTGATGATGCCGGAGATGGACGGCATCACCCTGATCAATGCGGCGAAGCAGATCGATTCGACTCTCGGCGCGATCGTGATGACCGGCCACGGCACCATCGACACCGCCGTGCAGGCGATGCAGATCGGAGCGCTCGACTACATTCTCAAGCCGTTCAAGCTGAATGTCATTTTGCCGGTGATCTCACGGGCGCTGGATGTGCAGCGATTGCGGCGCGAAAACGCGGAGCTGCAGGAGCGTGAACAGAGAAGGTCCGAAGAACTCGCCGCCGCCTATCAGGATCTCGAGTCCTTCTCCTATTCCATTTCGCATGATCTGCGCGCGCCGCTGCGGACCATCGACAGCTTCGCGCAGATTCTGGAGGACGATTTCGCGCAATCGCTCGGCGAGGAAGCACGGCGGGTCATCGGCATCATTCGCCGCGGCAGCCAGAAAATGGACCAGCTCATCGTGGGTCTACTGGAGTTTTCGCGCGCCGGGAGAGAGCGCCTCCATCTTGACCGCATCGACATGACGGCGCTTGCCGGCTCCGCCGCCGCCGAAGTCACGGCGGCGTACACGGGCCCCAAGGCGCACATCGACATCGCCGAACTGCCGCCCGCCGCGGGCGATGCGACGGTCATTCGTCAGGTCTGGTGCAATCTCATCGGCAACGCCCTGAAGTACAGCGCGAAGCGGCCGGAACCTCGGATCAAAATCAGCGGTCGAATAGAAGGCCGTGAGGCGATCTATCAGGTGGAGGACAATGGCGCCGGTTTCGACATGCGTTACGCGGACAAGCTATTCGGCGTGTTCCAACGGCTGCACCGGACGGAAGACTTCTCCGGAACCGGCGTCGGGCTGGCGATCGTGCATCGCATCGTAGTGCGCCACGGCGGACGCATATGGGCGCAGGGCGCGCCGGATGCCGGCGCGTGCTTTCAATTCGCATTGCCGACCGCGGCGCCGGCCGACCCCGCGCCGTGAAAAAATTACAGCTGGTGATGGTCGAGGACAGCGACGCAGACGCGGAGCTCGTGCTGAGGAACTTGGCCAAGGGCGGTGTGGATGCCGTGATCCATCGCGTCGAGACGGAACCCGACTTCGTGCAGGCGCTGCAATGGATGGCGCCTGACATCATTCTCTCCGATTTCTCGCTGCCGCAGTTCGACGGATTGCGCGCACTGGACATTGCCGTTGCATACGCCCCTGAGACGCCGTTCATATTCGTTTCCGGAACCATCGGCGAGGAGCGGGCCGTCGACGCGTTGCGGCGCGGAGCCATCGACTATGTTCTGAAGACCAATTTGTCGCGCCTCCCCGCCGCAGTGGAGCGCGCACTGCGCGAAGTGTCGCTGAAAGCCGAGAGAGCAAGGTCCGAGCAGCAGCGGCACGATCAAGAGATCCGGCTGCAGCGCCTCACGCGGACCTATCGCATGTTGAGCAGCACGAGTTCCGCGATTCTGCGCTTGCGCAACCGGAGCGAATTGTTCGATGAGGTGTGCCGCATCGCCGCCCACCAGGGCGGCTATGATCGTGTGGTCATCAGCCTGATCGATCCGGACGCAAAGACCGTGCGGCCGCGCGCTTGGGCGGGAATGGATTCGCCGACCCTGCGCATCGTCGATTGCGTGGCGCTCGACTCCGGCCCGGATTCCATGGGCATGACGGAACGCGCGATCCGCTCCGGCGCGCCGTCCGTTCACAATGACCTCGTCCGCGAGCCACAGCCGCCGGCACAGAACGAGGCGTTGACCGCTCTTGGGTATCGGGCGGTGGCCGCGCTCCCGCTGCTCATCGACGGTACGGCAATCGGCGTCATCTCGCTCTTCAGCAGGCAGCCGGAAGTGTTCGATGCGGCGGAAGTGGACGTGCTGTTCGAGCTGACCGCCAATCTGGCCTTCGCTCTTCAATACCTCGAGAAGGACGAAGCCGTTCACTTTCTTTCCTACTTCGACAGCTTGACGGGGCTCGCCAAACGGCCGTTGTTCTGTCAGCGCCTGGCTCAGCTCATGAGTCCCGATGCGGCCGACGGAGGATCTCTCACGGTCGTGGTATTCGACGTGCAGAAGCTGGGGGCGGTCAACGACTCGCTCGGCCGCTATGTGGGCGATCGGCTGCTCGAAAAAATAGCGGCCCGGATGAAGCAGGCCCATGCAGACTCGGAATCCGCGGCATATTTCGGCGGCGGAACATTTGCCCTGATGCTCGCCGGCGTCGGCAATACCGCGGATACGGGGCGTATGCTGCAGAATGCCGCCGCTCAGCTGTTCGTCGAGCCCTTCGAGATAGACGGTCAGGAATTGCGTCCTGCGATCCGCTCCGGAGTCGCGTTCTATCCGCATGATGCGAATACGGCCGATGCGCTGGTGCAAAACGCCGAGGCGGCGCTCAAGGCGGCGCAGGAAGACAACGAGAAATACATGCTGTATGGACTCGTGACGCAGCGTCCGACGTCGCGCAGTCTGGCGCTCGAGGCTCGCTTGAGCGGTGCTCTGGATCGCGACGAGTTTCGTCTTCACTACCAACCGAAGGTCAATATCGGCAGCGGCCGGGTCGAGGGTTTCGAGGCGCTTCTGCGCTGGCAAGACACGGTGGACGGTCTGGTGGCGCCGTCGCTTTTCGTTCCCTTGCTCGAGCGCTCCGGCGCCATCGTGGATGTCGGGGAATGGGTTCTGCTGCAAGCGGTCCGCGACATCCGCAGCTGGAATGCCGCCGGGCTCGCCGCCGTGCGAGTTGCCGTGAACGTTTCGCCGTTACAGCTGCGGCGGCGCGACTTCGCGGATCGGGTGCTGGCCAGCATCGGGTCCACGGACAGGCAGCCGTGCCGCGTGGATATCGAGATTACCGAAAGCATGCTGATGCAGGACTTGGAGCTATCCATCCGCAAACTCGCGCAGCTTCGAGAGGCGGGGATTGGAATCGCGATCGATGATTTCGGGACCGGCTATTCCTCGCTGCGCCTCCTCGCGAGGCTTCCCGTCGACACGCTCAAGGTGGATCGTTCGTTCGTACAAAGCATCGCCGATACCCCCAACGTCGCGACCCTGGTATCGACCATCGTTTCGCTGGCGCGCGCCTTCAACATGCACACGGTGGCGGAAGGCGTGGAGACCGGTGAGCAGCTGGAGATTCTGCGCGCCATGAAGTGCGAGGGGGCTCAGGGCTATTTGTTCGGCCGCCCGACGCCGGCGTCGGAGGTCGGGGCCGCCATCACCCGCCTTTCGCAAAAGACGCGCTGAGTATCGACCCGCCCCGCCGAAGGGGATCGGAATTCTCCGTGCGGCGGTGCGCCGCGCATTGAAACTCCGCCCCTTCGGCGCCGATTTTCCTTGGTGCCGGCCGTCGAGATTTATCGCAAGAGGTGGTGCTCGTGCATCCACTCACCCATCCACTTGCGTAGATCCGTATCCACGACCATCGTCCAAAGCGCCAACGCGGCGACCAGAAAACCGATGACGATTGAGTTGGTTCGCGCCGTCATGTGCGCCGCAAAACCGAGCGCCCAGGGCGCCCCCATCAACCAAAGTCCCAGCGCCGCGTTGGTTCCATCCTGCCAGGGACTCCAGATCTCGACGACAAAGCGGCTGCCCGCCGTTACCAACAAAATGGCCGCCCCAACCAGCCAAGCGCACCAAATCTCACTTGATTGACCGGCTGCGAAGTGCAGCACCCGGGGCGACACCAACATCCACAACCCCAGCAAGGCGATAACCCAGTCGCGCAACCGTAACCGCTTTAGATCCGCTAAGCCCAACCGTTTCATATCCATAATCCCCCCTCATCCTTGCCCTCCTGGCCATCAAAGCCAGAGCGCAAATGGCAACGAGTCGACCATGAAGTGCACATCCACTACCCCGAGACTTAGGCATTTCTGATTCAATAATGTTCCCGGCCTGGAACTGATGGGGACGCATTCCATGCCTCGCTCGTTGAGTGCGCTGCAACACGACGATTGTTAGGCCGCGCGGATACCCGTAGATTAGCGGGCCCGCTAAAAGACGGTCGACGAGGATTGCTAACTTAGAAAAGGGGCTGACGCTTGCCTGACAATGTGGAAGAACAACTCGTCGAACTGAAACGCGGCGCGGTCGACCTGATTCACGAGGCCGATCTGCGCAAGAAAATCGCGCGCGGCAAGCCCCTGCGGGTCAAAGCCGGGTTCGATCCCACGGCACCGGATCTGCATATCGGACATACGGTGCTGATCAACAAATTGCGGCAATTTCAGCAATTTGGCCACGATGTGATCTTTCTGATCGGGGATTTCACCGGGATGATCGGCGACCCGACCGGCAAGAATGCGACCCGGCCGCGCTTAGGACCGGAAGAAATCGCCGCCAACGCCCTGACCTATCAGGAGCAGGTATTCAAGATCCTGGATCGCAAGCGCACGCTGATCGAGTTCAATTCGACTTGGTTCGGAGCCATGAATGCGGCCGGGCTGATCGAGCTGGCCGCCAAGCACACGGTGGCGCGCATGCTCGAGCGCGATGACTTCGAGAAGCGCTACAAGGGCGGGCAGCCCATTTCCATTCATGAGTTCCTGTATCCCTTGGTGCAGGGCTATGACTCTGTTGCACTGCGCGCCGATGTAGAGCTCGGCGGAACCGATCAGAAATTCAATTTGCTGGTGGGGCGGCAAATGCAGGAGGCCCATGGCCAGGAACCCCAGGTCGTGTTGACCACGCCGCTGCTGGAAGGACTCGACGGGGTGCAGAAAATGTCGAAATCCCTTGGGAACTACGTCGCCATCCACGACGCACCCCAAGTCATGTTCGGCAAGCTCATGTCGATTTCCGATCCCTTGATGTGGCGCTACTTCGAGCTGCTCAGTTTCCGGCCTCTAGGCGAAATTGCGGCATTGCGCCATGACATTGCGCAGGGCCGGAACCCGCGAGACGTGAAATTCGAGCTGGCGCGGGAGATCGTTGCGCGGTTCCATTCGGCCGCGGCCGCGGAAC
>WNFT01003124.1_pt1 | contig 14263 bp, 21 predicted proteins | sample 5400191 | NCBI WGS metagenome assembly WNFT01 (sample SAMN13153359, study PRJNA577476) | soil metagenome | isolation source: 80 cm saprolite under Madrone tree | place: USA:California | collected 2016-06-14
CCCACTTTCTTTGACGCAAAAAAAGTCAAATGGTCAGCCGGAAACAGGCATTCCTTGCAAAAACTGACACCGTGTACGGCTTCTGTTTAGTGATATACTCAATCCATTCGGCCGCTTTGCTTCGGCCGAACCGCCCGCGGAGAGGTGGCAGAGCGGCTGAATGCGGCGGTTTGCTAATTCTACCTGACCCGTTCGCACTGACCGATCTTACTTTGTTTTGTTTGCATTAGGCGCTGCTCAGTCGCAGCCCCATACCTTCATTTGCAGCCTATAGTTCAGCAAGAGTTCAGCACTTGCCATGCGTCTGCACAACATGCACGGCTTCGTGGTTTGTTTTTCGGCGACTAATCGGCGAGGCGTGAGCCGGTGGCCATTCAACTTCCCCCAAGACGACTTAAAGCGAATAATCGAAATCGTAATAATGCTTCCCACCCTCAATCTTGATAATCATCCTGCCTTCGAGTCCTGCCAGCTCGCCCGTCCCCGACTGCGGCACCACCGTGATGTTCTGCTGCTGCACGCCGCGATTCATGCTCGAGCTGTGCTGCAGGATGAAGCTCCCACTGCGCCCGCCCAGCTTTCCCGTGACGCGCTCCATTGCCACGTACGCGCCCGAACCTTTCGGCCCGCTCGGCGGCGGCCCTGACGCCAGCATCTCGCCCACGCTCGTGCCTTCGAGATCGCCCTGAAACTGCTTGTCAGACGTAAACCGCGGAAACGTCTTCCCATCCGTTCCCCCGCCCTCCGCCTTCATCTGGATCTCAAATGTTCCTGTCGCATGCATCGTCTTTCCCGCTCGCGCATTTGAATTCTGCTGCACCACTGCCAACGCAACCGCACCAACCGCCGCAATAGCTATGAACACCAATGTGAGGTGTCTCATTTTAGGCTCCTCTTGGGAAAACAGTATGGCACAGCCGCCCTCGGCTGTGTAGGTGTGAGCACCGGCCTTCAGGCCGGTAAGTCAATCAGATTCAGGAACCCGAGCTTTTAGCCCTGGTTGGTCGAGGCCCCCGCGTCGCCATTACAATAAACTTAAATGAAGCCGCTGCCGCGGCGGACGCTACGCGTGGGCGTCTCCAGCCCCTCTTGCCGAAACAGCTGGTCTGGCAAACCCCAGTTTGACAGTGCCGTGGCAAGTTGCGGATACTACCCACAGCGTGCGACAGGGCACCACCGACCCGCGGCAAGGGAACAATCCCACCTGCTTCGATTGAGACAGCGTGCTTTGCACCTTCTTTCAGCCTGCATCAGCGGGTCACAGGCGCTCATGAAAGGAGGTCGTAATGACCACATCTAAGCTTCCTGCTCGTCCCTCCCTGGAATCCCTGCGCAAGCAAGCCAAGAAACTGGCGCGCGGCATCGTAGCCGGCCATGCAGGCGCCATCGCCCGGGCGCGGGCTCAGCTGCCGCAAGCCGAGCTGCCGTTGTCACAGCGTGATGCCCAGTTGGTGCTGGCGCGCGAATATGGGTTTCCAGGCTGGCAGGACCTGGTTAGAGAAGTAAAGCAACGCCTGGGCAGGGGACCTCGAGTGGGCCGTGTCCCAAGCCCGCCGCCGCATCCATGACAATGACATCGAACGTCTGCGGCAGCTGTTGGCCGAGTACCCGGCCCTATTGTCGTGGAGGGCGGATGAAAACGACGGCGGGCTGCTCGGGATGGCTACCGGGTCCTACGGCGACAGCTTCGACCCGTCCCGGGAGCAGATATTCACACGCGCGGCATGTGCAGAGTTCCTGATCGATGCGGGCGCAGTCGTCGCGCCGTCGGTATGCGATGGCCTCATCGCTTCCCGCACAAAGGGACTGCTCGATCTCTTCCACCGCAGAGGCCTTCTTCCCCAATCGCTCCGGTTCTTTGCCGCGCTTGGCGACGTCAATGGCGTTCGCGCCTGTCTTGATGCGAATGGCAACGATCTTGCAGCGGTGAACCAGGCGTTCATGTGTGCCTGCCATCTCCAGCACGCGACCGCAGCGGCGCTGCTGCTGGATCGGTCAATCACGCTCGATGCCGAGCTGGGAAGGCAGATCGATGGCGGGCCGGGACGTTCCGCATTTGTCCAGTTCATCATGGCGGAAAGTGAGACGCTCGCCTTCACCAACGCCGACCCGGCCGGGCCCTGGCAGGCTTTTGTCATGCGACAGGTCGTGCGCGCGGTGAACGACGGCGACCTGACATCCTTTGTCGGCGGATTGCGGGGCGAAGCCGTGATGCTGGCAGACGCATGCGTGAAATTCCAGGTCGGATTGATCGAGCGGGCGGTGCTGCGTGATCGCGAAGCTTTCATTACTGCTCTTCTTGATCTCGATCCAGCTGTGCTGCGCCGTCGCGTGCCGCCGCCATCGCAGGCCATTGAATTCGCGTTCACGTATGCGAAGACCCGTCTGCTTCCGACGCTGCTGCGCATCTGGCGCCTGCCCGACGACCTGCCACACGCAGCCGGGAATGGAGACTTGGCACGCGTGAAAAGCTGGTTCGACGCGGAGGGCAAGCCTGCACTGGGCGACCTGGCGAATCATTCTCCCGCCAACAGCGTACACACGCGGGAACCTGAATGGGGCGAGCCCAGTGTGCAGCAGGTTCTCGACACCGCGCTTGCCTGGGCGGTCCTCAACAACCACTTCGAGATCGCCGACTTTCTTCTCGGTCACGGGGCCGATATCAACACGAACTGGGGCTCCCATGAGCCCGCCAGCATCCTGCATGAGCTGGTGTATTTCCACAAAAATTACGAAGCGATGCAATTCCTCATCGATCGCGGCATCGACATGACGATCGTCGATTATCGCTGGCGCTCTACCGCCCAGGGTTGGGCATCTTACGCTGTGAAGGACGAGAAGATGGCGCAGTGGCTGCGCGAGGCGCAACAACGGCGGGAGCAGGCATCGCGCTGAGAGCGGCCAGGCGGATCAATCAGAAGGCCGCCCCGGCACGTGCGACCTTTCACCGTGAGCCGAGGCATGTCGGCTTCAGAACCTTCTTTTTGTATGCAGTCGGCGTGACGAACACAGCGGCGGGCAGATTCCCGGCCCGCGAGCAGACGGTAGGAGAATAGTTCCGCTAAAGCGCCGTAGCGTTTTACGGATTGCGGGCGGTTTGTCCGCTACCTGGAACTAATCGTCGCATACGGTGCTCCAAGCCATCATCGGCGACTTCCGTGGGGCTGCGGTCACGCTCTTCGAACAGCGCTGACCGTTCTCCGTCTTCTCTTCTCCGCGGTGTTCCTGAGCTAGGGACATTTCCTTTCTTTCTCTCCCCGATTTTCTTTGGGCTCACCGCTCGGATAATTCCCCTCCGCTCCGGCCTACGGGTCTTCTGCTTTCACGGCTCCTCACCAGAGAGAATGGGTCCTTCCCATCTTCATCGGCTCAGGTACCTGTCCTTTTTGCCTTGCCTGATACCGCTTCGACTGACTCCCGCCTCGATGAGTCCTGCACCTTCTGATTTGTCGTCTCCTGACCTGCTCGTTGCGACGCGGAACTGGAGCGCGGCCACTCGTAAGAACGGCGCCACCCCGTCGTGCCTGACCGCCAAGAGGCCGCTGCGCGGCGGCTTTCTCTGTGAGTTTTTCAGGCATGGGAAATCTATCGATCCGATGGGCTGGGAACCATGCCGGGGACAGGTCCTAGCCCCATCCCCAGCGCTCATCGGCTTCGATGAGTCTCACTTGGCACCATAGCCCGCTTCTGCTTCACCAACCGGGAGCAGGATGCCCTATAGTCGTCTTGCCGGTCGAGCTTTTTTCAGCGAAAGGCGAACAGTGTCTTAACTGTTTGTCTCACGCCGGCGGGCTAGCGCAGAGTCCTCAGTCACAACTGCTGAAGGAGTCTTCAGAAGCCTTCCTAAGTAACTATAGAAGAGTGTTGCGCTAGCACCTGTTCGCGCGTCCGCGCTGTTGTACGGATAAAAGAGGAGATCGCGGCCAGCGCACTTTTCTGACTTAAGCAATAAGCGCTCAAAATCAGACCACGTTCCAACAGCCTCTCCCATTAGTCCGTGCACGAAAATGACGGCCGTGCCGTTCGGCTCCACAGCCCAATATGCACTTCTACTCTTGGCCTTCCGATCTCCCCGGAGATGTAGTGGCTCTGCAATATCTCTCCGCAGATATACCCACGGAGAACGGTCCCGAGGAGACCGTTCCTCCTTCGCCTGACTAGCCTAGAGCTGGTTCGCTGCCGCCTCCCCGGTGTTGACCGCGCCTTCCATGAATCCTTGCAAGTCGGCAAGGTGCTCGCGCAAATAAGACCCTGCCATGAGATGGCTTTTACTCTCCCTTCTTGCTGTGCGTCTGTTTGGAACGCAGGAATGCCTCAATCGCTGCTCTCCCTTCGTATCTTGCCCAATCGGCTGGGGTACCTTGCCAGAGAGTATCTTTCAAGTCGCATTTTGCACCTCGTTGGGCGAGGAGGTGGACCACGTCCTCATGCCCGGCCAAGGCGGCCTGATGCAATGGGGTCGAATGGGAATGAAACCCGACCGGGTTGTATCGACTTGGATCTTCGCCGGCATCAAGCAGAGCTCGAACGATCTCAACATGACCAAACTGCGACGCCAGGGCTAGCCCGCGATGGCGGCTCTCACTGTCAGCGCTTGGAATCAAGCGACGCGCGTCGTCTGTACGACCCAAAGCCGCGGCTACAGGCAGATTTATCCGAGCGCCACGCTGAATCAAAGCAGTCACCGCTTCGAACTCGGCATGCACAACCGCCGCTTGGATGGCATTGTTAGGGTCCGCTCCGTGATCGCAAAGGAGATCGATTAGCGGAAGTTGCGTGCGACATTCCCGCGACACGCGGCCAGAGCAAACGAGCGCGAGCGTCTCGTTCAGTGCGGATCGTTCCACGCCGGCCTCGAGAATGACTTTGGTGACCTGAACGATATTCGGTGGCAGAGTGCCACGCCGAACCGGATTCTCGGCCACGAAATCCAATAGCGTTGGAGTGCGAAAATAGTTCTCGCCTTCGAACGCGACGCGCTGCTGCGCGAGGTTCGGATGTTGCCTCAGGTGGGCACGTAAAGCTGCTACGTCGCCGGCGTCAAGCAGTTCTACGCCACGGCGAAATGTCGCATCCTCAATCCGCTCATGATGAGGCAGATTCAGGTGGTCGGAGAGCGTGGGTTCTTCAATGTGCCGTTTCAGCCTTGCCCAACTCGGGAATCCGGACTCGCGCGCAATGGCAAGCTGAACGTCACTGAGGCCCAGGTGCGCAGCGAAGATTTCGTCATCGCTTGCACCGACGAAGCGCGGATGAAATTCTCTGATCCGCTGGGCCACTCCAGGATTTCGGGCAGCATGTCCCTTTAGCAAGTCTTTTGCCTGATACTTGAGGTGCTCGAGATTGGGCTTCGATGGAAGGGGTTTTACCGGCATGGTGAACTTCCTTTCTTAGGCCCGAGGTCCGCATTGACGGGCAGAAAGTAAGTTCGTGGAACGAAGTTGTGATAACCAGGTGGACTTCTGTCCTTTCCGCGGACCGGATGCGCCCTTTACGCACCAGCGATCTTACCATGACAATACGCGAGCTATCGCGCGGTGGCTCCGAATCGGAATGCCGCGTGCCTGATGAAATCAATCTAGTTCTGAGCGGCCAACCGCTCAGCGTTGGCGAGCAAACGGTTCAGGTCCGACCGTCGATATACCTTGCCACTCAGAACCACTGCCGAGATCGAAAAGGGCAGCGTTCCGAGAGCGAAATCCCCCTGGTCTTTCGCCGGCAATTACTTCCCGGCAACGTCATGTCTCAAGGAAAGATCACAACCGGATCATCGAAAGGGATTTCGTGTCGATGAATAATCGGCACCTCGCCAGCTCTCGGCTGCCATGGTTTACCAGCGTCCAGCGCCTCAATTCGGTCAATCACCCCGAGCTGAGTGAAGGTCTCCAGTTCGTATGGAAGCCCCTCTGAGGCCAATGGTGAGTTGGCATCCATCAACTGGAAGTGCAGGTGGGGCTCGTCGGAGTTACCTGAGTTGCCGAGGCGCGCCAGCACCTGTCCGGTCCTTACGTTGTCACCGAGCCTTACTTTGAGGCTGCCCGGCTGGAGGTGCGCGTAGAGGGCGAAGCGTCCGCGGCCGAGATCAACGGTCAAATAGTTGCCGACAATATTGTCCAGGGTAATGTTGCGGGTGTTCTCCTCATTCTGTCCGGCGTTATCGGGAAGCCCGTCCTTTAAGTCAGAAATCCGTCCGTCCGCCACCGCCAAGACCTCCGCCCCATAGCTGTAGAAGTTGGCGTTGGACTTCGGATCGACGTGGAACAGGCATCCATCGGCTCCAAGGCGTACCCAGTCGATTGCGAAGCGCTGGGCGATCCGAGCCTTGCCATCGACAGTCTCGAGCGCCCGCCGATGGGTTTCCGTTCCAAGTGAGTTGAAGGCGATCCAACCGGATCCGCGCAGCGGCGAACGAAATACTGGGGGCGCTTCCTGCACGACAGCTACAACGGGGCCGTGAACCATGTTCTCTATAGTGCCACCGCTCCCGTCCCTTTTCCGCGAGATCGAAAGTGAGAACCGGTGACGAAGCGCAGCCGGCGATTGCATGCGGCTTGGCAATGTTAAATCGAGGAAGATCACGACACTGCGGCCCCCGCCAATCGCCCGCACTCTGCCCACGCTGTCCGTCGGGCCGACGGCGACCAGTAGTTTTTCCAGCCCCTCACCCTGGTAGCTGGCCAACGGAGTGCTGCGATCGTCGCCGAAAACGTCAAGCGCAAGCAGTTCGATAGGATTCGCGCTGAAGTTGGTGAGATGGAGTTCGTAAACGAGGCGAGTACTACGATCCGCCATGACCGGCCGTGGCGCAGGGCCAGCGCTGATGTCGATAGGAAAGGCGGAATGGGATTGCGCGAGGGTCTGGAGGGGAAGGAGCAAAGCGAGAGCCGTAATGGCAATCAGACGCTTGAGCATTCGCCGGTTTGGCAACAGGACATCCGCCCCACCCGCTGTGACTAGCGGAACCGAGTGCTTTGGGTGCGACCGAACTGTGAGACGCTCCATATTGATGTCTAGCAGGCCCGTGCTGAAACTCCGGACGGCCTCCTACTCCTTGCTACGACCGGACTCAACGACCATGAATTTGCTCCACGCCTTCCCATCGTCCGACTTCTCACCTCGCCACGTGAAGTGCGTCTTGGAAATGTTCGTGTACGTGGCGCGCGTATAAGCGTGGGCTGCCACCGGCTCTTTGAAGGCGTAGATGATGGATTGGCCATCGAACCTGACACCACCGAGCTCCGAGCGTGCGAGGTCCGTCCACTTACCCGTTAGCGCGTTAAGCCATTTAAGGTTCCAATTCTGTTTGGCGGCGTCATACGTGCGGAAATTCATGCCGAGCGCAATCAGCCTTCCGGAGGAGTCTGTCATCCTGTATTCGTCTGCGATGGCATAGCCGTCGAGGATGAAGCGCCCGAGCCACGTAGCTTCGAACCTCTGCCATTCTGCGTTGGCCGACCTCACTTTGGCTTCGCACTGCCATCTGCCAATTAGAAACGCGAATCGAGAGAGCGCTGCAGGTGCATTGGGGTTAGGCCTACCAAATTCCTGCTCGACCTGGTTCATCGGATCGCCCTCCGCGGCGGTTGCGGCAGGTTGGGTTGGTCCGGTCAACCGCGCCATAATTAATACGACCATTGACAAGATCAATTTCCAGCTCATGACACTTTCTCCCTGTTCCGGGTGTCCCAGGGAACCCCATCCGCAACCTCTGGTAGAGCATTCATAGGTTCATGCGCTTCAAGGCGTGTCTTTGCCCGACTGCCCTACCAAAGTGGAAGTAGACTGCATGGGTTACAAACACCGTTAACCTGATACTCACTCTGAACCAATCCACTTTTAAAACTGCGTGTCGCGATGTGTCGGAGGTTGATATCCCCGGACAAAGAGCCAAAGAGAGGGATCCCTTCCCCTATGAGCACCGGAACAAGTGTGATGATGAGTCGCTGAATCAGGCCAGCGCGGAGAAACTGCTGAATGGTGATGCCGCCATCAACATAGATGTGTCGAATCCCACAAGATTCGAGTTGCGCGGCGATTACAGCTGGATCACCCGACACGTGTTCCACGATAGCTCCAGGAGGAGCAGTCGTCAGCGTGCTAGTGCTAAGCACAAAGACGGCTTTGGCCCCATAAGGCCAGCTGTCGAGCCTTAAGACACTTTCAAACGTTTTGCGGCCGATCACCAGCGCATCCACCGTCGCCATGAACTCATCGTACCCGTGAGGTTCACCCCCTCCAGCCGGTAGGAAATCGTATGCGCCGCTGCGTCGCGCGATAAAACCATCGAGACTCGTACCAATAAAAACTGAAGCAATCACTGCTCGTCTCCTTTTTAGCCGGTCATAGGCAGACTAGAAGGCCGACCCCTCTCCGGACCATTGCCGTCATGTTCGTCACCTGCTTTCAAGGCGAGGGAACCTTGCGGACCTTTCCTTCTACGATTCTTTCGAAGTTTTCCGGTTTGCTGGCTTGAGCCATTTCCAAGGTGACAGTCATGTATCTCGGCTCACCTCGGACATATGTCAGACGGAAGCGAGGCGCGCCTTCTTGGCGATCACCCAAGAATGTCAGCGTCCTCCCGTCAGTCGAAACCGTCGCCGTGTAATAGATGATGTGCTGCTCCGTGTCGCAATAGAAAGCGCGTGTCTGGTGAGCGCCTGGGTCGAAGTAGACGATCATCAAGTCGTCATGAACATATTTGGGGCGGTCCTTCGTGGCAGGGTATTCGGAATGATTCCGACGCACCCAAGCTTTATTCTGGAGGTCGCGCTCGAATGAAAAATATCCTGATCCCTCGCCAAGTTCGCTTGACCCTTCACCGACCCACTTTCCTTGAAGGAATTGCCAAGGATCCCTATCCAACGCTGTCTTCTGCTGCGGCCAAGTTACCGCCGAACAGGTGATCAAGGCTAGCAGGGCGACCATCAGTATTCGAGGGAATCCCAATCCGGCAACCGACTGTGAACGAGCACTTTCTAGTGACAACATTGCAGTTTGTACCTCCAGGAATTTGGCCGTCGAATATCAATATGGATTGCCGGGCATTTTCGTGCCTAAGGTGTGTCTTTGCCCGACTGCCAACGGGGAGGCAGAATAAAAGGGCCACCCCTCCGCGGATCCATTGCCGTCATATTCACCAACAGCACTGACGGGACGATCCGAATGACCATGATTCAAACACCTTTACAATGCTCTTGGGATGAGTCGTTTTCTCGCTGAGATGGCGATGCAGTGACTGGCCTCCGCGACGGCGCAAGCGTCCCTAACGATCTCGCGGCTCCAACCCGGTGCGCTTCGATTGCGAGGCAGTCCTTACGCCAGCTTTTCCGCCATCACTCGAGTAGTCGCCGTTCCACAGAAAGCGATCCGCCTGGATGTCGTGATATCGGATGTTCCAGATCGAAGGCTTCGCGCTCGTGGCTCCGACTGCTTGCTCGATATACATCTCGTTGCCTTCGCGATGTGCCGTTCCGAAATCCTGTTGCGGCCACTCATCCGCCTTTCAAATCAACGCCGACTCGCGGATCACATAAAACATTCGCCATTGCACGTCAGCGTCCCCTCTTAACCTTATCGAAAGCACCGCGTCTGCCTCGGCTGGTTCCGTTATTTGCGGCGTTCCTCCATAACCCCCAAGAGATTCGACTCGGAGTCCCGAATCCACATCAGCCAAACGTCACGATCTGGCAAGCTCGCAATGACATGAGGCGGCTGATGGATCGTTACTCCGCGGTCTTTAAAGGTGGAGTGTGCCTGCTCGACGTTGTCCGCTCGAAAATAGATCATCGAGTTCTTGCCAGCCTCAACCGTTACAGGATTCGCATCCAAGTACAGCCGAAGTCCACCGCAATCAAAGAACGCCATGTTCGGACCATTCATCAGAAGCCGCAGGCCCAGAGTGTCTCGGTAGAAAGCAGTGGCGCGTTCGATATCCTTTGCGGGAATGGCAAGCTGCAGCACACCGGTCAATTCGCTGGCCATAGCTCACCCCTTTCTTCCCGAGAGAATCTGTTGGATTTTGTCCTGACGAGCGGTCGGCGCGACGTCCAGGGCGGTCTTGCCGTCAGTGCCTTTGATTGTACGGTCGGCGCCGTGCTTCAGGAGCAGGACCACCACGTCGACTTGCCCGCTCTCTGCCGCCTCAAACAGGGGCGTATATCCCAATTCACCACGACAATTGGGATTGGCATGGTGTGCTAGGAGCACCGCTGCTGACTTAACTTGATGCGCCGCCACGGCAGATTGCAAGGGGGTCGCGTTTAACTTATTTTCGGAGTGCGTCTCTAGTCTGGCCCCGTTGCGTATCAGGAACTCCAACGAGGACGTCTGTCCGAAGAAAGATGCCAGATGCAACGGAGTGAAGCCATCCCCCGAAACGGCATTGACAAGTTTCGGGTCCTGCCGCAAAAGGGTGAGCAGCCGTTCGTTTTCCCCTAATGCCGCACCCTCGAAAATCGTCAGATCCGACTTTCGATACGGCAGCAGCACGGCCGCGATCTGCGGTTGCCGATGGTAGACCGCATACAGGAGCGCCGAGGTCTCTCCTGGAACATTTGTGTTCGCAAGACTGGAATCCGTGTTCAGCATTTCGCGAACCTCCGTCACCTTACCTGTGGCAATGGCTTTGAGGAAGTCCTCCTGGGAGTTCGGAGTTGCTCCTTGCGACTGAAGCCCGATCAGCCAGAAGAGAATTGTGAAAATCAGCTGGTTCATGGTATTCTCCTTTATGTAGCCACGCTAATAGTTAGCATAGCTAAGTACATGCTACAGGGCGGATACAGAATGTCAAGCGAAATCTCTTTCCAGGTGGCAGAGGCTGTCCACGGCGCGTCAATTCGGGTACTGAGGATGGTTCGGGCTGAGGATGTCAAGGCCGGAATTGGGCCGGCCCAACTATCGGCACTCTCAATCCTGGTATTCATGGGGCCCAAGACGATGGGGGAGCTCGCAGAGGCCGAGCAGGTAAAACCTCCAACCATGAGTCGGATCGTAGACGGCCTTGTACGCCAACGGTTCGCAGAACGAGCCACAGAAACCACCGATCGTCGGTCATTGCGCGTTGCTGCCACCCCGCGAGGTAAAAAACTGCTGTTGGCGGGCCGAAATCGGCGCGTTCGAGCACTAGCAAAACGTCTTGAGAATCTGAGCGAGAGCGATCTAATTGTCTTGCAGAAGGGAGCCCAATTACTCGGCCAAATCTGACTTAGCGCCTTTTGAATCCGGAGCCGACGTCTGGCGGGGCACCAGGGGATCGGCCTTCGAGCCAACGTGTCATTCATTCGGTACCTGCTCCTCAGTCCAGAACACACGGCCTTCCGTTCATCAGGAATTGCAGTCCAAGCGTGTGACGATAGAAGGCAGTTGCACGTGCGATGTCCTTTGCAGGAATGGCAACCTGCAGGACGCCATTCAGCTCACTTGGCATGTTTTGGCTCTCCCTTCGCCAGGATTTCTTGCACCTTGACGGTGCCGCAATCAAAGCGTTTCAAATTTCAGTTTCCGGCATACATCAGCGCCACCGACGACCGCCCGTGAGCACAATCATCTGGCGCAAATGCCCGGTTTTGGCGGGGAACTCTCGACGACGAAAACATTCCCGTAAACATCCTCGAACCTGGACTCTGACACACGCCACGAATGATCGATCTCAGACCGTCATCTCCTTTGACGTTGTTGGTGACGACTCCTAGTCCATTCCGGTTTTCGATATCACTTTCCGTGAGACTCTTCCAAGATCCGACAAAGGCCGAACAATGATCGGGGAAGTGCCCGGCTTTGGCCGGGAACTTTGGACGACGAAGACGTTTCCATAGAGGTCCTCAAACATCGCCTCCGTGACGCCCCAGACCTGGTCCACGGGGGTTTCGACAAACTTAACGCCGCGTTTCAACGCGAGGTCGTAAAACTTGCGGCAATCTTCTACTTCGAAGACCCACCTCGTTTCCTTGCCAACGCGAGCTTTGTAGTTGTGGATGGAATCGCTCGGAGAAAAAGGTTTGGCAATTTCAAGAATGATGCCAATGTCCCGTCGTCCCCGGGGGGCAACGACGAGCCACCGCTTCGCTTTCTTGTTCGCTGCTGCTTTTCCTACCCGCAGAGGATCCGAGGCTGTCACGCCCGGTGAGAACGTGCCTTCCTCCACCTTCTCCAGACCGAGAACGTTCGTGTACCAATTCAACGCCTCATCGTAATCGCGAACCACGATCGTGACATATCGCACGCGAACAATCCCGAGATCTCTGTTCTCCGACTGAGACAACGCGATTCCTGGCAGCAATACGACTCCCAGCAACAGAACCGTAATCCTGAAGCAGTGTTGGCTGGTGATCATTCTTTCCTCGCTTTCGATTAACTCTGGCGCTTTTCGAATCCATCCGTTTACGTTTACCGGTCGGCGATCCTGTGTTTCTTACTCAATCGGCTAACGTGCTAACCGCAATTCAGGAAACCCTAATTAACCCAGCTTGTTCGAGAGGACGAACTGATTGCCGTCGACGTCCTTGAAGATGGCCAAGGTTCCCCAAGCCTCCGTTTTTGGCTCGGCGGCGAACTCGACGCCTTTGGATTTCAACACTTTGGATGTCGCCACTACATCGTCACACCAGAACGTTAGCGGCTGAAAACTACCGATCCGATTCTCATGACCTTCCGGCGTAAACAGAGCCAACTTCGATTCCGCGCCGGGAATGAGAAGCTCAATCCAGCGCTGCCTGGGAGTGAACGGTTGGTCCGTAAGAACTTTGAATCCCAATTTCTCTGTATAAAACTTCAGTGCGGCGTCCTGATTGCGAACAGGAATACTGGCGACGCTGATTCCACGAATCATGTGGTTCCTCCTCGTGAAACGCAGCCTAACTTGCACGGCCCGGCTGTTGCAATCAGCCAGAGACTGCTATAGTAATAGTCGGTATAGGAATGATCTCTGTGGATGACTACGTCATCGACGTCTTGATGCGCGATTTGGTCGCTCATGATCGCCGGCCCGTCAGTTTCTTGGTGTACCTGTGGCTTGCGAGGGAACAACAGCGTGGCGCGCGAGCCGTTCAGGTGAGTTATCGAGAGATGGCGGAATCCGTCGGCGTCTCCAAAAGTTCCGCACAAGCAGCCGTGAATTGGCTCGTGCGACGCAAACTGGTTACGGTCACGAAGAAAACTTCGACGGCGATTCCTTGTTACACGGTACTGCGTCCCTGGACTACGGGCGGACAACGCTCGCGGTCGGCTTCAAGCACACTCTAAGTATCCGCTTGTATTCAATGGATTGTTGAAACGTAACCCGTTAATTTGTAGTTGAAAACGGCAGAGTCCACGGCGGGGCACATGATCTACTGGGAAGCGATGATATCCGACGTACCCGCTCGCGCGCGCATCCGCGCCTCGTCGCGCTGTTGCCGGAGGTCATCGAAGCGCTCATCGCTGGTAACGTGGAGCGCATTTCGCTCATGACTGGTTTTTCATTCCACCAAACACGAGTCATTAGTCCCGTCACGCAAGCCCGCAAGACCTGGTCCGGCTGGACCTCGATACGCAAACAATATGGCGCTGGGACGAGAGGCGGCGGTTTTCCACACTTCGGCTTTCATTATCGCCCGCAGTTTGTATTGATTCTGCTGGGGTTGCACAATTCGGATTTCTTGTCACGACCATTTTTCCCTGCCAAAGTTCAGCAAGAGTGCAGCAAGTGAAATTAAAGAACTGTGCTAAGCTGTTGGAAACACTCGCCGGAGAGGTGGCTGAGTGGTTTAAAGCACCGGTTTGCTAATTCACCCTGACCTGTTCGCACAGACCACTTTTCGTTTGTTTTGTTAGCGTTCCAACCTTCCTGGTTGCACTCGGAAGCCCTCATTTGCGGTCTATTGTTCAGCAAGTGTTCAGCAGACTTCTCCTGCCTCAGCGCGGACAGAAGTGCAACGCTTCCCCCTTTGCCGAAGACTCTTTCGACGGCGTGGCCGATCCCGTCATCACATCCAACCCAGCCGTTGCCCATGTCGGGGGTCGCAATCGCTTCCGAGCGGCCAGCCATTCGTCCAGAATCGGCGGATTCGCTGCGCGCCGAAGCTTCTCAGATCGGAGTCAATCGGTAAACACAAGCGCGTTTGTCGGTACTAATCCGACGGACGAACCGTAACTGTCGCGGTAGGGACGACCATCACTGATCGCCCCCCGCACAGATCCGTACGAGCGCGTCTACGCATACGGCTCTTACGAAGGATGAGTGGCGTAGAAGCGTGCATCGGGATAGGGGTGCAGAACGCGGGGTGGA
>WNFT01003125.1_pt1 | contig 14260 bp, 15 predicted proteins | sample 5400191 | NCBI WGS metagenome assembly WNFT01 (sample SAMN13153359, study PRJNA577476) | soil metagenome | isolation source: 80 cm saprolite under Madrone tree | place: USA:California | collected 2016-06-14
CCCAACACCATCTTCCAGCGGGCGTTGTCCATGCTCAGATCGACCGCTTCCGCATCCGATGCGCCGGTATACGCCTGCAGCAGCGTCACCATCGCCAGCAGGGCAGGCGCGACCGGCGCCTTGCCCTCTCCCGTCTCGCGGTACATCGCCGCCAGCTCTTCCTGGAACGCTTCGTCGAACAGCTCGTGACGATACTGGCGCAGGAAGCCGAACAATTTCTTCGTCCGCCGCTTGAGCAGCATCTGCTCACGCCGACTCAATTCCTTCGCAGGATTCCAACTCGGAACGCTCATCGACTCCTCCTCGCGCTCTGGGCGCATGGCAGAGCCGATCACACTCTGGGTGGCGAAGTCGATCCCGAAGTTGTAACCGATCGAAATGATCGAGCTTTCGAACCGATCGCCGCTCTAGGCGCGGCCACAAAAGGTTCTCAGCGCCTACGCCTGAGCGAGGTCACTCGCCGCTTCCACCACTGGATCGCCGCTGCCACGACCACCAGCACCAGGCCGGCCAGGTCGCTGGCGAGGGCGGGATGCATCAACAGGAGCCCGGCGGCGATCAACATCGCGCGCTCCAGCCAGCCGGTCCGCTGCAGCATCCATCCCTGCACGCCGCACGCGAGCGCGGCGATGCCCAGAACGGCGGTCGCGGTGACATGGATCACGTCTGCCGCGCTGCCCTTGAGCAGCAATCCGACCCCCGCCGGATCGAGCACGAACGCGAACGGCACCAGGAACGCGGGAAGGGTGTACTTCCAGGACTGGAGCGTCGTCCGGTACGGGTCGCCACCGGTGATCGCGGCCGCGGCGAAGGGCGAGAGGGCGGTGGGCGGCGACACCTCGGAGAGCACCGCATAGTAGAAGATGAACATGTGCGCTGCGAAATCGGGCACGCCGAGCTTCGTCAAGGCGGGCGCCGCGATCACGGCGCAGATGATGTAGCTCGCCGTGACCGGGACCGCGAGGCCGACCACCCAGACGACCAGCGCGGTCAAGACGGCGGTGAGCATGAGATTCCCGCCGGCGAGGTCGATCACGATGGAGCTGAACTTGAGCCCCAGCCCGGTGAGCGTGACCACGCCGACGATGATCCCGGCGGCGGCGCAGGTCGCCGCGACCGCCAGAACGCCCACCGAGCCCGCCCTCAACGCCTGGACCATCCGTGTCTGGCGCAGCGGCCTGCCCGGACCGGGGAGGAAGCTCAGCGCCGTATCCCTGCGCAAGAACGAGAGGGCGGCAGCGACGATGGTGGCCCAGAAGACTGCCGTGATCGCGCTGAAGCCGAGCACCATGAACACGACCACCGCGATGAGCGACGTAAAATGGAACCCGCGCTCCCTGACCATCCGCCAGACGTTCTGGCGCGGCCGGATCTCGACCTCGCGCGTGCCGAGCTTGCGGGAATCCAGCTCGACCATCAGGAACAGGCCCAGGTAGTAGAGGACCGTCGGGATGGTCGCCATCCAGATCACGTCCATGTACGAGATCTTGAGGTACTCGGCGATCAGGAAGGCGGCTGCGCCGAGCACTGGCGGCGAGATGATCGCGCCCAGGCCGCCCGCGGCGAGCAGACCGCCCGCGGCGTCCTTGCCGTAGCCTGACTTCGCGAGCATCGGATAAGCGACCGACCCGATGGTCACGGTGGTGGCGACGCCGCTCCCCGACGGGGCGCCGAGCAGGAACGACGAGAGCACGATGGTGCGGCCGGCCGCGGCGCGGCTGCCGCCGGTCACCGCGAACGAGAAGTCGATGAAGAATTCGCCCGCGCCCGAGTATTGGAGGATGGCGCCATAGATGGTGAAGAGGATGATGAACGTGGCCGAGACGTCGATGGCAGTCCCGAAGATGCCCTCCAGCGTCATGTACATGTGGCCGACCAGCCGCTCCACGTCGTACCCCCGGTGGGTCCAGGGCGGCGGCAGCCACGGGCCGGCGAACGCGTAGGCGACGAACGCAACCACCACCAGCGTGAGGATCCATCCGGAGGTGCGGCGCGTGGCCTCGAGCACCAACGCGATCAGGGTCACGCCGAAGAACAGATCCCACCTCGTCGGGGTGACGGCGCGCTCGATGAACTCGTCGAAGTCGATGAGGAGGTAGGCGACGACCGCTACCCCCAGCAGCGACAGCACCAGGTCGAACCACTGGATCCGGTCGCGGAACCGCTTCGCAGCAGGGAACAAGAGGAAGCAGAGGAACAGCACGAACCCGACGTGGATCGCGCGGAGGATCTGCGCGGGGATGACCGCATGGGCGGCGTAGAAATGGAACAAGGACATCGCTACCGCGACCGCGGTGAGGGCGCGGTCGGTCCAACCCTTGAAATGGCGGGCCGCGCCCTCCTCCTGCTCGATGAACTGTTCGGCCTTTTGCCGGGCACCCTCGTCGACGACCGCGCCATGATCGATGAGGGGCTCGCCGGAGGTCATGAATGCACGCGCAGTTGATCGCTCGTGCGAGCGAAACGGGCCCAGAGCCAGTGGACCACTGCAGGCCTGCGCACGGCCCGCATCACCAGGCGGTCCCCGTGATCGCCGAACTCCAGGAACGACCGTTCCAGCCCGCCGGCCTGGAGCCGCTGCGGCGTCCCGGCGGCTACCCGGAAGACGATCTCCCGCATCTCGCGCTCCACGGCGTGACGCTCTCCCGCCGCGGAGATCCCCAGGTACTCGCGCACCGCCGCGCTCGGGCTGGCCACCGATTTCAGGACGATGCGCCGCTCCGGGTCCACCATGAACTCCTCGGTGACCGGCCAGTCGTACATCGAGTGCTGGGAGGTCACCGAGAACGACTCTCCCTGGCGAAGCCCGACGCATGTAACCTCACCCCGCGCGCCGTTCTCCAATTCGAGCACCGTCACGGGGTTCAGCGCCGCAGCAGCCGCGAGCGCCGCAGCAACCGCGAGCGCGGCCGCCCCGCAACCGGAGATGCATCGGCCCACCCTCCGGCCCGTCGTGATCACTTGGGCTTGAGGCCCTTCTCGGCGAAGTACCTGGTTGCACCCGGGTGGAACGGGATGGGGGAGCCTCCCTCGTACTGGCTCGCGAGGTCCAGGTTGGCCGCCTCCGAATGGACCGCGGCGAGGTCCGCCTTCTTCTCGAACAGGGTCTTCACGATGTCGTGGACGAGCTTCTCGTCCATCCCCTCGTGCACGACGAGGACGTTCCACACGTCCGCGACATGGGCGTCCTGGTCCTGCCTCGGATAGGATTTCGCGGGGATGACGCCCTTCACGTAGAGGGACCCGTACTTCTTGATGAGGTTCGGGATCGCCTCGTCGTGGTCGAGAAGCTTGATCTTCGTTCCGGGAGTGGCGGCCAGATCGGTCACGGCGGCAGTCGGCACGCCGCCCGACCAGAAGAACGCGTCGATCTTCCTGTCCTTGAGAGCATTCACCGACTCCGCGACCGAGAGCTTCTCGCGCTTGACGTCCTTCTCGGGATCGATCCCATAGGCCTCCAGGATGCGGATGGCGATGGTCTCGGTGCCGCTCCCGGGCGCACCGGTGGAAATGCGCTTGCCCTTGAGATCTTGCATCTTCTCGATGCCGCGGCCCTCCTCCGTCACCCACTGGCTCTTGTTCGCGTAGAGCACTGCGATCGAACGGATGGGGACCTTCTCCTTGAACTTGCCGGTGCCGTTGAAGCCGTCACTCGCCGTATCCGCCAGGCTGAAGGCCACGTCCGCCTTCCTGGCCCCGATCAGCTTGATGTTGTCCACCGAGGCGCTGGTCACCTCCGCGGTCGCCTCCACGGCAGGGAGGTTCTTGCTGAGGACGTTGGCGAGCCCGCCACCGAGCGGGTAGTACACACCGCCCGTTCCCCCGGTAGCGATGGAGAGCCTCACCGACTTCTGCTGCGCCTGGACGGGAAAGACCGTGAACACGAGGACCACTGCGATGAGCGGCAAGTTGTTCATGTTCATCCTCCAGTTCGAGCGAGCGTGGGTTCGCGGTCCTGGCGCCTGGCGCCGGCGGACATGAGCGTGAGTGAACAAAGCACGTTGCCACGCGCGCGGCCAGCCGCGGGCAAGCCGTCCCCATGCTGTCACATGAAGTTGCATTGACTGCCCACAAAGCGTGGCGCAGGCTCCCCCCCGCGCAAAGGAGGCACTCATGGCCAATCCCTTCGTTCACGTCGAGCTGCACACCAACGACCTCGCGAAGGCCAAGAGCTTCTACTCGAAGCTGTTCGGCTGGAAACTGAAGGACATGCCCATGCCGGGAGGTGACAGCTACACCATGATCGAAGTCGGCGAAGGAACCGGCGGCGGGATGATGACGGCCCAGCCTCCCGGCTCGCCCCCACGCTGGCAGGCTTATGTGGGCGTGGACGACGTGGCTGCGTCCACGCGCAAGGCGAAGGAACTGGGCGCGAAGGTCATGATGGACAAGACCGAGGTCGGCGATTTCGGCTTCATGAGCGTGATCGTCGATCCGACCGGCGCCGCGATCGCGCTCTGGCAACCGAAGCCCCAGCAGCCGCAGAAGAAGTAGTCGCCTCACCGCCACCGGGCGCGGACAGTCGCGGTAGGACGCAAGGCCAATGGTCAGGGGCCGCAGGAAAGGGGGAAGTGTACCCAGCGGCAAGTTGACCAAAAAACAGGAGATCTCATGAACCGCATGCGAACGCTGTCCGCGATTGTGGCGGGTATCCTCTGCGTTTCCTCTTTGCCCGCCGCCGCCCATGACGACGACGATGACAATGACCAGGGCGATGCCGCGAACTCCGCGCTGGTCCGGGCCCGGCAGAAATTCTTCGGGATCGAGAACGTGGACAGGAGAGGGAGGGTGGACAAGGACAAAGTCATCTTCTCCTGGGCGACGAACACCACGTATGTCGTCTCGGCCGCGGGGCGCGTCCTGCTGCTCGACAGCTACATCAATCGTCCGGAGTTGCCGACGACGCCCTTGGACAAGCGCCGCACGCCGATCCTGCCTCAGGATTTCATCGATGTGCGCCCCGAAGCGATCTTCCTGGGGCATGGTCACGGTGACCATGCGGACAATGCGGCTTACATCGCGAAGTGGACCGGCGCGACGATCTACGCGTCGCCGGAAACCTGCGACGTGATGCAGCAGGATGTGACCCGCATGTTCACCGACCCCAACCTGCACAACAGCGGGGCCAGGATCATCCCGAACGGGGATCCGGTGAACTGCATCGGGGCGGTGCCGCGAAATTCGCCGCCGGGAGAATACACGGGCACGCTGGCCAATCCGACCGGCGGCACGACGACGGTCCGGAGAATCAGCCAGTTCGACCCGAACATCTGCATCATGACCTTCAAGCACGTCCACTCGGGAACGGCGCCTGTCGATCCGTCTTTCCAACATGCGGTGTTTTCGAATCTCGGCGATCCACGCTATGCGGGCGCCGTCACCAGCAGCCCGGGTGTCACGACCTACCCGGCGATGTTCCCGACGGGTACACCATTTACGCCGCCTGCCAACGCGACGCTCAGGGTGCCGGGACAAATCAACACCACGACCACCGGGTTCGGCGGGAGCGCCGGCATCATCGAGATCTTCTATCACTTCGTGGTCCGCGGAGAGGGCCGCAACTTCACCTTCTCTTTCGTCAATTCCGCGGGACCCGTGAAGGAAGGCATCGGCACCGGCTCGCCCGGCCTGATCTCGCTGGCGCAATACAATGACCCGGTCAACAACGGACCCGCGATCGCGCTTGCCGCGGAAATCGGCAAGGGCCTGTTCTCGATCATGGACGACCTGCCCCACCCCGACGTGCTCCTGGGCTCGATCGTCAGCCTCGGGGCGGCGAACAACCAGCAGCGCGACATCATCCAGTACATCCAGCACCTCAAGCCCAAGGTCTACTATCCGGGCCACTTGACCGACGTCGCGCAGGCAGGCTCCGCGCTCTACCACAAGCTCAGCTGGCGCGACACGGCGTACAACATGGGCTTCCCTCAGAGCGAGTGGCCGGATTTCCGCTTGCAGATCGACCCGAACGACTTCCTGGTGCCGCAGGTGTTCAACCCGAGCGACGAGCGGTGGTCCAAGTCGCGGAAAGCGGAGGACCAGGTTCGCTCCCAGTGCCGCTGAGCTCCGCTCAGCGACTGGTGATCATCACGATCGCGGCCGCGGCGCAGGCGAGGCCGATCGACTGCACCGGCCGCAAGCGTTCGCCGAGCACCACCCTGGCGAGGAGCACGGTGCTGGCGGGATAGAGCGAGGCGAGCGTGGCGACGAGGCCGAGCGGGCCTTCGCGGACCGCGACGAGATAGAGCGCGTTCGCCAACATGTCGAGCGCTCCGCAGGCGACGATGACCGGCACCACCGCGCGGGGAACGACGAGGGGAACCTTGGCCACGCGCGCGGCGGCCGCGAGCGCGACCGTGGAGACGGTCCGGGCGATGAGGAGCGGCCAGAGGCCGGACGCGTTGCCCGTGCGCGCGAGGCAGACGAGGAACGCGCCGATGGCGACGCCGGAGGCGAGCGCAATGGCGAGCGAACGATCGTGGCCCTCAGGCTTGCCGGCCGGGTCGTCATGGCGGCTGATCAGCGCCACCGAAGCTACGGCGACCGCGATGCCCGCCAGAGCCAGAGGTCCTGGCCGTTCTCCGAGGCCGATCGCGACCAGCACCGGAATGGTGATCGAGCAGACAGCCGTGACCGGCGCGACCACGCTCACCCGGCCCACTGCGAGGCCGTAGTAGAGCAGCGCTACCCCCATTCCGCCGGTCGCGCCCGCACCGACTCCCCAAAGCCCGCCGATGATGGATGGCGCTTCAGCCGGAAAGAGCGGGAGCGCGAGCGCCACCAGCACCAGGCCGATGCCCTGCGACACCACGGTGGCGGACAGGGCCGCCGCGCGGCGCGCGGCAAGTCCGCCGAGAAAATCGGCGGTCCCGTAGAACACTGCGGACAGCAAGGCCACGAGGAGAGCCACGTCCATCCTTTCGAAGGACGCCTACCACAACGCGCTTGACAGCCTGCGCGGCGCTGATGGCTGGAGGCCTACCGCCGTTCGCGCTTGCGACGGCCTATCGCATCGTCTACGGCATCGCGACCAGCTATCTGGTCGCCCGGCTCGCTCCCGATCGGCCCATGCTGCACGCCCTGGTGTTCGGCGGCATAGGCGTCGCCTTGAGCACCGCGGCCGCCCTGGCAACGTGGGGACGCGGGCCGGAGTTCGGGCCCAAGTGGTATGCCCTTGCGATCATCGCGATCGCGATGCCCTGCGCGTGGGTGGGCGGTGCACTCCGCGACCTGCAGTCGCGGGCGCGCGCTGGCGGCTACCCGGGTGTGTCGAGTTCGTCTTGAGCGGTGCCCGGCAAACCCGGATGGCCGCTGAGGTGGTCGCTACTTCCCAGAGCTCGACTTGCGGGCAGAAGCGCGCCGGTGCGTTCCTCGCGTTGCGGTCGCGTCTCGAACCGCCGTGCGCGACGGCGGGGTCGCCGACGCAACCGCGCCAGGTTTGGCGTCCGGCTCGTCGAACGGCGTGTGGCGCCGGATGGCGATCCAGGCATCCGACGAGTGCCGCCGGATGGCGATCCAGGCATCCGACGAGTGCCGCCGGATGGCGACCCATGCTTCCGACGAGTGGCGCTTGATGCCGCTCCAGGCATCGGATGGAGAATGGCGCCGGATGGCGGTCCACACGGTCGACGGCGTGTGTCCAGAGCTCCTCATCCACCAGGCGCCCAGGCCGACGACGAGCAACGCGCCGGCGGCACCGATGGCGATGCGCCGCAGAGCGCGCCTTCCGATGGAGATCCTGCCTGCTCGCTTGCTGACGGCGCCAGTCCCCTGCCCGGACATCGGACGCGCGCTCGTCCCGCCGGTCCGCGCGGGCGGCTGGGGTGGAAGGAGGCTGCGGCACATCGAGCAGACACCCTGATCCCCGGGGTCGGGCGTATACAAAGCGCCGCAGCTCGTGCACCCCTCGACGGAAGTTGGTGTGTCCATGCTTCCAATGTACCGGACGGCGCGCCCCGATTCCCTGCGACCCGGTGTGGCGCTGGCGCTCTCCTGCCCACCGTGACCGATCGTGTAGTGGTGGCGCACAGGCCCCGGAGTGGGAGCAGCGCCTTCAGCCCCCCGTCTGGTGACTCGGAGACACCGCTCATTCGAGAGCGAAACGGGCGACCGCATCCTCGTTCCAGTCGAGGCCGACACCGGGAGACTCGCCGGGCTGCGCCAGGCCGTCCCTGAGCTGGAGCGGCCGCGCGAGGATGGGCGCCGCCCAGTCGACGTACTCCAGGAAGTGGGCCGACGGCGTGACGGCGAGCAGCTGCGCGCTCACCTCGGGATAGAGATGCGACGACATCTCGATCCCTGCCGCGTCGGCCAACGCCGCTGCCCTCAGCCAGCCCGTCACCCCGCCGATCCGGGCGAGGTCGGGCATGACGTAGTCCGCCGCGCCCGCCGCGATGGCCGTAGCCATGGCGCGAGGGCCGATGAAATTCTCGCCGATCTGGATCGGCGTCTCCAGCTCGCGCGCGAGACGCGCCGACCCGGCGTAATCGTCGTGCCGCACCGGCTCCTCGATCCAGTAAACCCCTTCCCGATCGAGCGCACGTCCGCGGGCGAGCGCCTCCGCGACCGTGAGCGCCTGGTTGAAATCCGTCATGAGCAGGGCTTCCGCCGGGATCCTGCCACGGACCGCGCGGGTGGCCAGCACGTCGTCCCACAGCGTCTTGCGTCCCAGGCGGAGCTTGACCGCATGAAAACCCTCGGCCAGGAGCTCCAGCGCCTCCTCCGCGACCCTCTCGGGCGGATCCAGGCCCAGCGCGTTGCTGTTGTACGCAGGGACTGGATGAAGCTCGCCGCCGAGCAACCGCGCCAACGGAAGCCCCGTCGCGCGGGCCAGGGCGTCCCAGAGGGCGACGTCCAGTCCGGACATGGCGATGGTCGGGAGCCCTTCGCGGCCAATCAGCGTGAAGCGGGAGTGGAGCTTCTTCGCGATCGCCACGGGCGCGACGGCGTCGCCTCGAACCATCTCTGAAATGCCGGCCAGGAGCTGCCGGAGCGCGCGTGCTCCGAGCTCCGAGTAGGCGAAGAGGTAGGCCCGACCCGGCACAGCTTCGTCGGTGTCCAGTTCGATGAGGACCAGCGGCGCCTGCGTGATCGACCCGCCGCTCGTCCCGAGCGGCCGGCGCATCGGAACGCGGACTGACCGGGTGCTTAGGCCGCGGATGGTGAGTTTCGCAAGCGCCGCGGGCAACGCACCGCGCCGTTCTGCAGTTGCCATGCTCGCCCTCCTTGGACGTCGAAGGGGCGGCTGAGAGCCTAGCACGTTGGCCTTCTGCAGGTCGTTGACAACGGCAGCCGCAGGGGCGTATGGGCCCACTCAGCTTCGCCTGGGGCGGACACGGCGAAGAACTTTTTCTCCCCGAACACTCCCCGTCGACACCGCCCGGCCGCGCAATCTCGCGCGGAAAGGGGACCCATGAAGAGCGTCCTGATCGCGGCTGCGTTGATCGCCGGAGCGGCCGCGCCGTCGTTTGCAAAGACAGTCCGCATCCCCGTCTCGCGCGGGGTGGGTGGGGTGCCCGTTCCATGCGGCGAGGATCCGCTCCGCACCTGTCACAACCGCTGGCATCCAGAAATCCCCGATGCTGCGGAGGCCGACCCTGGCGACACCGTCATCTTCGAAACGCGCGACGCGTTCGACAATCCGTTCAACCGCAAGTCCACGCGGGCGACGGTCGCAGCCGCCAACCTGAACCTGATCCACCCGCTCACCGGCCCACTGCATGTGAGGGGGGCCAAGCGGGGCGACGTGCTCGCGGTGATCATGATCGACGTCGGCCCCGGGCCGGACAACTTCGGATACACGGTAGCGGTGCCGGGCTTCGGCTTCCTCCGCGACGTCTTCACCGATCCTGCCATCGTGCGCTGGGAGCTGGGCGCCCGCGAGAAGGACGGCAAGACGCGCTTTGCCACCTCCTGCGATCTACCGGGGGTGCGGCTGCCGCTGCATGGATTCGCCGGCACCATCGGCGTCGAGCTGGGCCTGCCGGAGATCGAGACCGCCTTCGCCCGCGAGGAGGAGCTTCGAGCGAAGCAGGGCTTCGTGCTGCCTCCCGAGCCGGCCGACGCGGTGCCGGCCCGCCTCTGCGGACCCGATGGACACGCCAGGGACCGCTGCCTCCGGACCATTCCCCCGCGTGAGAACGGGGGGAACACGGACGTGAAGCAGATGGTGAACGGAACCACCTTGCTCTTCCCCTGCTTCATCGACGGTTGCGGGCTCTCCGTCGGCGACGTGCACTGGGCGCAGGGGGACGGCGAGGTTTCCGGCACCGCCATCGAGATGAACGCGATCGTCACGGTGAAGGTCGAGGTCCGCAAGGGCCAGGCCGCGGCTTTCGGCAACTGGCCCCGGTTCGAGAGCAATCGCGCCGGCGTCCTCAAGGAGCTTGCGCCGGACCACTTCGTCGCCACCATGGGCATCCCGGTGAAGCCTGCCGGGGTGGTGATGGCGCCGGAGCTGTGGATCGACGTGAACTCCAACCACCTCCTGCGTCCGCTCAGGAACGAGTCGGAGGACGTGACCCTGGCGTCGCGCGACGCGCTGCTCAAGATGATCGCCCTGCTGACCGGGCCGACATCGCCCGCGCCGCAGAAGCTGAGCGCGGAGCAGGCGTACCTCCTCTGCAGCGTCGCTTGCGATCTCCACATCAGCAACCTGGTGGACGTGCCCAATTACGTGGTGTCGAACTTCCTCCAGCTCGACGTCTTCAACGGGCGCAGCAGTTGCGAAGAGCATGGGAACTGACCGCAAGCTCGCGGCGCTCGCGCTTCTGGGAGCGGCCGCGACCTTCTTGCCCGGCCACTCCCCGTACCGGCAGTGGTACGCGTACCGGGCGAAGCACCTCGTGGTGGTGACGGACGAGGCGCGCCCGGGCGCGCTGGCCGTCGCCACCGCCATCGCTTCGGCGATCGCGGCGCGCTGGCCCGACACCAAGGCGGTTCCGGCGGCGGCGAGGTCGCCGGTGGAGGTGGTGAAGCTCCTGAGCAGCGGTCAGCTCCAGGTCGGTCTGCTTCCGGCGGCCGACGCTGTCCAGGCGCTCGAGGGCCGCGGCAGGTTCGCCGGCAACGGCAAGGTGCCGTTGCGCGCGGTGGCGGTCATCGGCACCGACTTGCTGGTGGTGCTCGACAGCTATCCGCCAGAGGGCGCGCACGCCCTGGCGCAGGCCCTGGTCGAGTCCCGCAACGGCCTGGCGGAGAGGCCTCCACTGCGGGGGCCGGCGGCCATCCCGTTCCACCCGGGGGCCCTCGACTACTACCGGGGCAGGACGGCCCTCGAACGCGGGTGAACCGGCTCGCGCGACGCCGCGGCTCGATCGATGAAGTAGACTTGGAAGGTGGACCCGGCCACCCTGCGACAGCTCCGCGAGCAGAGCGGTCTCCGCCTCGACAAGGAAGGCCGCTTCTGGCACCGCGGCGGGCTCGTCGAGCATGCGCGCACCGTCGCCGTGCTGCACCAGGGCGTGCACCGTGCCGCCGACGGCCGCTGGGCGACGCGCATCGGCAAGGACTGGGCTTACCTGGAGGTGGAGGATGCGGCGCTGTGGGTCCGGCGCCTCGAGCTTGCGGGCACGTCGCTGAGGGCCCAGCTCGCCTCGGACGAGTGGGTCGAGGTCGATCCCGAGACGCTGGCGGCGGGCGCCGACGATGCGCTCTACGCGCGCGTCCGCGGCGAACGCGCGCGCCTGACTCGCGACGCGCAGCTCTCGCTCAGCGATCACTTGCGCGAGGACGGGCAGGGTTTCCTGCTGCAACTCGGCGAGCGCGGATTCCGCATCGGTCAGGACAGCGGACCGGAGCTGGTGCGAAAGGACTGAGCAGTGCGCTCAGGCCTTGCGCCGGCGCGCGAGGAACAGGCCGGCGCGGACGCCCGACCAGCCGGACAGCGCGCAGAGCGCCAGCACGGCAACCAGCGCGAGCAGCGGAGTCCAGAGCAGATCGCCAAGTCCCGGACGGGTCGCGCCGGGCGCCAGCGGCGCCACGGCGATCGTCAGCGCAAGGATCGCGGCGACCAGCAGCGCGGCCACCAGGCCTCCCGCCGCTCCGGTGCCCGGCGGGACGTCCACGACCAGCGCCACCAGGCCGGCCACCAGGCCGACGCACGAGATCAGCAGCAGCCCGAACAGGGCGCCGGGAGCGTTCGCCAGGCGGGACAGGGCCGCCGCCAGCGCGACGCCGAGGACGCCGATCGCCACCGCCCAAAGCGCCCTGTTCATTCCCCTCCCTGCGGATGCGGGTTGCGGTTTCCGGGCAGGTAGAACACCTCGTCGAGGACCAGGCCCTGCGGCGGGGCCGTCGGGCCGGCCTGGGTCCGATCGCGTCCTTCGAGCAGCGCGGCCAGCGAGCCGGGGTCGCGGCGGCCGTGACCGACCTCGACCAGCGTGCCGACGATGTTGCGCACCATGTGCTTGAGGAACGCGCTCGCCTCGACCACCAGGTCGATGCGGGCGCCGCTCTGCCGGACCTGCAGGGCCCGGATCTCCCGTACCGCGGTGGGCGCGGGACAGTCCGCGGCCCGGACCGCGGAGAAGTCATGCGTCCCGAGCAGCGCGGGAGCGGCGCGGCGCATCGCATCCAGGTCGAGGGGCCGCCGGATCTCCCAGGCCCGCCCGCGCAACAGCGGAGCGCGCACCGGAGTTTCCAGGATTGTGTACGTGTACCGCTTGCCGCGCGCCCAGCGGCGGGCGTCGAACCCTTCCGGCGCCACCTCCGCCCGAACGCACGCCAGGTCCTCGGGAAGGAGCGCGTTCAGCCCTGCCGTCCACGCCTTGAGCGGCAGCTCGCGCTCGACCTGGAGAGAGGCCACCTGCCGCCGGGCGTGGACGCCCGCGTCCGTTCTGCCCGCGCCCGTCACGCGCACTGGAGCGCCGCAGAGCCGTGCGATCCCCTTCTCCAGCTCCTCCTGCACGCTGCGTCCATTGGGCTGCACCTGCCACCCGACGAAGTCCGTGCCGTCGTACTCGAGGGTGAGCTTGAGCGAGGTCACTTCGAATCGTCTTGCACCTTCACCGTGGGCTTGGAGGACGTTTCGGCGTACGCGAACCGCGCCAGCAGGTCGTTGAGGTTCAGGGTCTGCAAGCCGCCCGCCTTGCCACCCGAGGGGAGGAAGAGGATCTGCTTGCCCATCAAGGCCTCCGCGACGCCCAGCTTGACCATCGCGCGTCCGCCCGCCCCGCTCATCGCCTGGTTCGTCTTCTCCACGCCCTTGGCGCGCGCCTTCTTCTCGGCCAGGATGGCCTCGGCCTCTCGCTGGGACGCGAAGAAATCGGCGTCGGCGTGCAGCTTCACCTGGTCCAGAGAGCCTTTGGCGCCGGCGATCTTCTGGGCGACCTGTCCCTTGGCGGTCTCCAGATTGCGCAGCGCCTCCTGCTGCGCGGCGTGTCCCTCGCTCACCATCCGCTCCGCGGTCTGCTCCGCCAGCTTCTTGTCGTGGATCACCTTCTCGTAGTCGGGATGGAAGTGGTGCTCGCCCAGGATCACGCGCTCGACGATCACGCCTTCCAGGGCCAGCACCTTGGCGAGCTTTTCACGGGCCTCCTCCGCTTTGAGGAAGCGCTTCTCGGAGACGTAGAACTCCTCGCTGGTCATGGTGTTCAGCACGTCCCGCACGATGCTGCGGCAGGCGGGGCGCACCAGGTTCTCCTTCACCTCCGCGGTGGATCCGCCCACATGGTCGAGGATCCAGGGGGTCTTCGCCGTGTCGATGCGCCAGGCCACCGTGACGTCCACCGCGATGTCGTTGCCGTCGTGGGTCTTGAACTCGACGTCGTCGTTCGCGGCGCGGCGGGCCTTCTGGACCGTGCGGATCATCTCCAGATTTTGCAGCGCGACGTTGTAGACGTTCCAGTCGGTGACGAAGGCCGGAAAGGTGTACGTGGCGCCGGGGGGATACGTCTCCTGCTGCACGCCGGCCTTGCCGAAGAGCGCGATCTTGCGGGTGAGCACGCCCACTTCGGTGGAGTCGGTGCTGTGGAAGGTGCATCCCACCGTGAGGAGCAACGGCAACGCGAGCTTGCGCATGGTCACTCCTTCACATCAAAGCGCTTGAGCAGCGTCTTCAGATCCAGCGGATTCATCCCGCCTTCGCCGTCGGTCGGAAGCACGATGACGCGCGTTCCCCGCAGCGCATCCGCCATGCGCAGCCCCACCATGTTCTCGCTTCCCGCACCGCGCAGGGCCTGGTTCTCCAGCTCGGTGCCCTGCGCTTCGGCCAGCTTGACCAACAGATCCCCGTCGGCCGCCTTCTTGCGCCGGTAGAGGGCCG
>WNFT01003126.1_pt1 | contig 14259 bp, 14 predicted proteins | sample 5400191 | NCBI WGS metagenome assembly WNFT01 (sample SAMN13153359, study PRJNA577476) | soil metagenome | isolation source: 80 cm saprolite under Madrone tree | place: USA:California | collected 2016-06-14
TCAGGGTCTGCAACCTGACGCGGGATTGGGTCCCTATGCTCAGGCAAAGGCCGCGGTGCATAGCCTGGTCAAGATGCTCTCCAGGGAATTGCCTTCCGATGGCATCCTGGTCAGCGCGGTTGCGCCGGGCATGACGCGGACGCCGCTGGTGGAAAGGCTGATGGAGGGGTACGCGCGGGAATTCAGGACGGATAGCAAGACTGCGGAGAAGCTCGAATTGCAACGTCGCGGTGTTCCGCTGGGCAGGTTGGGGGAGCCTGAAGAGGTGGCTGAAGCCGTGCTCTACCTGGCAACGGCAGCATACTGCAATGGAACGATATTGAATATCAGTGGAGGGAACGTGCGTTCCGTGACATGCTAAACAGAGGGCGCCGCCCTCATCATCGTTTCCGTAGTAGTGTCAATAGAGAAGAAAGGATGTCTGCATCTATGTCTGTCCCGCTTAAGATTGGAGTTATTGGACTGGGCCGTATGGGTCAGTTGTATGCACGCACGCTGATGACGCAGGTCGCGGGAGTGCAGCTTTACGCAGTGGCAGAGTCCGCTGAACAGCTGAGAACCACCACGGCTCGTGAGTTCAACGTGCCACATGCCTTCGCCGATGCACACGAACTGCTCTCCCTTCCTGAATTGCAGGCAGTGGTGATCGCCACACCCACTCAGACACACACTGAACTGGTTATAGCCGCGGCCAAGGCGGGCAAGGCTATTTTTTGTGAAAAACCACTGGCCCTGACGCTTGACGCGACCCATCGCGTGCTCGATGTTGTCGCTGAGGCTCAAGTACCGCTCCAGGTCGGTTTCATGCGCCGTTTTGATGGAGCATATAAGAAGGCAAAGGCACTGATCGACGCTGGAAACATCGGGCGTCCTGTTACCTTTAAGTCTGTCGGACGCGATCCGTTCTGCCCACGACCGGACTATGCCGACCCCTCCCAGAGTGGTGGCTTGATTCTTGACATGGCGATTCACGATTTCGATCTCGCACGCTGGCTGATGGGCAGCGAGGTCGAACGGGTATCAGCGGAGGGAACGCTGCTGGTATGCGAGCAGCTTCAGCACGTCGGCGATATCGATAACGCCGTGGTAAATCTGCGCTTCGCGAGTGGTGCGCTAGGCAACGTGGAAGTGAGCCGCAACGCGTTCTATGGCTATGATATTCGCACCGAAGTGCTTGGTTCCGAGGGAGCCGTTACGATTGGCGCTCATCAGTATACACCCGTTGTCTTGCTCACGCGCAATGGTGCTCAACATGATACCGTGCCGTACCTGATGGAACGCTTCGGCAATGCCTACTGTGCTCAAATACAGCACTTTGCTGACTGCTTACGGGCAGGCAAACCGCCATCAGTTGGGGGCACAGATGCGCTGGCGGCTCTTAAAATAGGGATTGCGGCTACACGAGCCTATCAAACGAGCCGCATCGTTACGCTTGATGAACTACATCCATAACTTAGAGAAGGAACAAACAAGGCAATTCTGGACAATTCAGAGATCGGCCATCTTTATCTCAGGGGCACAATGTCCGGGGCAGGAGGGTCTTGAGGTGCCGCGGCGCTCATCGCAGCGTGTTCGACTATTCCTCACCCAAATATCCCTGTAAGGAGCGTACTTCCATGAGCATCCAATCGATCAATCCAACCACGGAGGAGATCATTCAAACATTCGAGCCCTACAGCGAGGCTCAAATCAACCAGGCGCTTGACCAGGTGCATACTGCATTCTTGAACTGGCGCGAGACATCGTTCGCTGAGCGTAGCAAGCACCTCCATCAAGTTGGCAGCTACATGCGGAAGCGCAAAGCAGAACTTGCTCAATTGAGCACGCTGGAGATGGGCAAGCCCATTGTCGAGGCGGAGGCAGAAATCGAGAAATGCGCCTGGGCCTGCGATTTCTACGCCGATAATGCCGAGCGATTCCTTGCAGATGAACATGTGACCACGAATGCAACGGAGAGCTACGTGTCGTTTCTACCACTGGGAGTCGTCTTCGCCTTGATGCCCTGGAACTATCCCTATTGGCAGGTGTTCCGCTTTGCGGCGGGAGCCCTGATGGCAGGCAACACGATCGTCCTCAAACATGCCTCCAATGTCTCGCTGGCAGCCCTTGAGATCGAGCGGATCTTCAAAGAAAGCGGCCTGCCGGAAGGAGTCTTCAGAACCGTGTTGGTGCCGGGTGCAGAGACGGCGAAACTGATTGCCGACCCACGAATTGCTGCGGTCACGCTCACGGGAAGTGATCCAGCGGGGGTGGCGGTGGGATCAGCGAGTGGACGTGCCTTGAAGCGATCGGTATTGGAACTTGGTGGCTCGGATGCTTTTATCGTCCTGGACGATGCCGACCTCGATGCCGCTGCACAGACGGCAGCGCGTGCTCGCTTCCAGAACACAGGGCAAAGTTGTATTGCTGCTAAGCGCTTTATCGTGGTGGAGGCGGTTGCCGACGCCTTTGAACAGAAATTTGTTGAGGTTGCCGCCCAACTTCGCGTGGGCGATCCAATGGAGCGCGAGACGCAGATCGGGCCGATGCCGCGCGGCGATCTGCGTGAGAATCTGGATAAACAGGTGCAAGCCTCTGTCAAGATGGGCGCACAGGTGGCTCTCGGCGGCAAACCACTGGAGGGCAAAGGCTACTTCTACGCGCCAACGATTTTGACCAACATCACGCCTGAGATGCCGGTCTTTCGTGAGGAAACCTTTGGTCCTGTCGCTGCCGTGATTCGTGCGCGTAATGCTGAGCACGCAGTGGAATTGGCGAACGACTCGCAGCTTGGCCTCAGCGGCAATCTGTGGACGCGCGACATCGAGCGTGCGCGCAAGCTGGCACGCCGTATCGAGTCGGGAGGCGTCTTCATTAATGGCATGACCGCCTCCGACCCCCGTCTGCCGTTTGGAGGCGTCAAACGCAGTGGCTACGGACGCGAGCTTTCCACTTTCGGTATCCGGGAGTTCGTTAATATCCAAACGGTCTGGATCGGGCCCGCAATAGGACCCCAGATTCCAAGCGAATAGAGGAGGTAGTTATGACAGAGCATATTCAATAGGTGTAGAACGCCGTCGTGAAGACGAGGGACCTCTCATGGCCCCGCAGGGTGCAAGGAAGTGCGCCCCTACAACCGGATGCACTCGACAGAGATGTTGAGCGTATCCCATTCACAACACATTATCTTTTAGGAGGACAAGATGCACCGACTCTACAAGTTTATCGTTCTGATAGTTCTGTCCCTTCTCATCCTCTCGGCGTGCGGAGGTGGGAGCCAGGCGACAGGCAGCACGTCGTCATCGTCAGGGGGCACGTCACGCAACCTCAAGTTCTATGTGATTACACATGGCCAGGCTTCAGACCCCTTCTGGTCGGTGATCAAGAGAGGCGCTGACCAGGGGGCCAAGGACATGGGGGTCCAGGCGATCTATGAGGCCCCACCCACCTTCGATGTGGTCGCCCAGTCCCATCTGATTGACAGTGCGGTGGCAGCTCACCCAGATGGGCTGGTTGTCTCCATCCCCGATCCCAATGCCCTGGGTCCCTCGATTAAAGCCGCCGTCGCTGCCGGGATCCCGGTCATCTCCATCAACGCGGGTGCCGAGGTCGCGAAGAGCCTGGGAATACTGGTACACGTCGGACAGACCGAGGAACTGGCCGGTTTTGCTGGGGGCCAGAAGATGGGAGCTGCCGGAGCCAAACATGCCCTGTGCGTCAACCAGCAGGTCGGTGTGGCTACTCTTGAGCAACGCTGCAAAGGCTTCTCGGACGCGATGAAGCAGGTCGGGGCTACCGTCAAAGAGATAGGAGTCAACGGCAACAACCCGACGCAGACCCAGCAGACCATTGAGGCTGCGATCCAGCATGATCCCACGATTGATGGGGTAATGGCGCTTGGCCCCCAGGGCTCTCTCCCGGCTATCAAAGCGCTTCAGGATCTGAATAAGACGGGGCAGATTAAGCTGGCTACCTTCGACCTGACACCTGATGTGCTGCAGGCGATTAAGAATGGCCAGATGCTGTTTGCCATTGACCAGCAGCCCTATCTCCAAGGATACCTACCCATCGTCCTGTTAACGCTCTACAGGACGAATCTCAACACCGTTGCCAACGATGTCATCATGACCGGGCCCTTCTTTGTCACATCGGCTAATGTGGACAAGGTGATCCAGTTGACGGCGAAGGGAACGCGCTAGCAAGGCCCCGTGTTGGAGTCGATGCGGCATCCAGATCGCGTTGACTCCAACCTGGGCTCGTATTGGAGGGAACTATGAGTACAACTAACACCGCCGCCAGTGAGCGGATGTTGCGAGTCAACCCGCTGCGTCGACTTCTGATTCGTCCGGAAACGGGAGCCGTTGCCGGCTCAATTGCGGTGTGGATCTTCTTCGCTCTCGTGGCGGGGACGAGTGGGTTTCTTACCTTGAGAGGCACCTCGAGCTATCTCCAAGTCGCGGCGGAACTGACCATCCAGGCCGTGCCTGTGGCCTTGCTCATGATCGCCGGGGAATTTGACCTGTCGGTTGGGTCGACCGTTGGGGCCTGCGGGATGCTCCTCGTCCTCTTAAGCACACAGTACGGGTGGAACATCTGGGCGTCAATGGTGGCGGCCCTGATCTTAGCGGTGCTGATCGGCCTACTCAACGGCTATCTGGTCCTGCGCACCGCCCTGCCGTCGTTTATCATCACGCTGGCTACCAGCTACATCCTCCTCGGCACGACGACAGGGGTCACGACCCTTGTGGCCAACGGGCTGACCGAGGTGGGCGGCCTCGACAAGGTCCCCGGGTATGACTCTGCTCACCCCCTCTTCGCCAGCACCATCACGATCGCTGGCCGGGGTTTTCCCATCGAAATTGTCTGGGCGCTGGCCATCGTGGTGGTGGCCACCTGGCTGCTGCTGGCCACCCCGTTCGGGAACTGGATCTTCGGCGCCGGCGGGGATGCCAATGCGGCACGCAATACCGGGGTCCCGGTCGCCCGCGTGAAGATTCTGCTGTTTGTCGGCACGGCGGTCTTCTCCTGCCTGCTGGCGATTATCGAGGCGGTGACCTTTACCAACGCCGATGTCCTGCGCGGGCAGAACAACGAGTTCCTGGCGATCGTGGCGGCGGTCATTGGAGGGGTCCTGCTCACGGGTGGCTACGGGTCGGCGATCGGGTCGATGTTCGGGGCGCTGGCCCTGGGCATTGTGGAGGAGGGCGTCGTCTTCGCCGGCGTCAATGCGGACTGGTACAAGGCCTTCATTGGAGTCATCTTGTTGCTGGCTGTGCTGCTCAACAATTATGTGCGCAAACTGGCCATGGAGGTACGACGATGAGTACGACGAACGCACAGACCCCCCCTTTGCTCGAAGCGCGCAATGTCTCGAGGTACTTTGGCAGCGTGATTGCACTGAAAGACATTTCAATGATCGTGCGTGCTGGGCAGGTGATGTGCCTGCTGGGCGATAACGGGGCGGGCAAATCCACGCTGATCAAAATCTTGTCCGGCGTCTACCAGCCCAGTGAAGGTCAGTACCTGATCGAAGGGAAAGAAGTCCATTTCACCTCGCCCCGCGATGCGCTGGGCGCAGGGATTGCGACCGTCTTCCAGGACCTGGCGATGATCCCGCTGATGGGCCTCTCGCGCAACTTCTTCCTCGGTTCAGAGCCGACGAAAGGCTGGGGACCCTTTCGCCGGTTCAACATCAAGCACGCCGACCAGGTGACGCGCGAGGAACTGGCCAAGATGGGGATTCAGGTACGTGAGACGTCGCAACCGGTAGGCACGCTCTCTGGTGGCGAGCGGCAGTGTGTGGCGATTGCACGGGCCGTCTACTTTGGTGCCAAAGTCTTGATCCTGGACGAGCCGACGGCGGCCCTGGGCGTCAAAGAGGCCGGGGTGGTGCTGCGCTACATTGCTCAGGCGCGTGCACGCAATCTGGGCGTGATCTTCATCACCCACAACCCGCATCACGCCTATCCTATCGGGGACCACTTCACCATCCTCAACCGTGGCCGCAGCTACGGGACGTTCGCCAAATCCGAAATCAGCCGCGAGGAGCTGACGGGGATGATGGCCGGAGGCGAAGCGCTGGAGGAACTGAGCCACGAGCTGGCCGAGTTCGCGAGGACGGATGAGAAGGCACGCGAAGCGCTGGCAGAGGTGGCGAAGGAATTTGGGGAGACGGCCCAGCAACTGCACGTGGAGCAGCTGCCGCCAGCATTTGAGCAGGCGGAGCGCCACTACGATCAGCTTCCGTCAGCAGATGGAGAGGGTAACCGATGATCCAGGATGGACAATTGCTCAACTATATTGGAGGGACGTCGCAGGGCTCGAAGGCTGGCTGGCGGATCAGGGCAGGCAAAACATCCAAGCCCTCAATGAGGTGCTAGCACGGGGCGCGACCGCGTGGTGGGATGCCTATGGTGGGAAGGACAACATCGAGGTCATCGAACCGAGCAACACAGCGCACTGAGAACGTGATCCTAGTGCCTTGACCGGCTATTGGAGGGCCTATCTATGGAGATTCGCAAATTAGCGCATGGGTGTGTCAGGGTTTGAGCGCGCAAAGAGAGACCCTATGAACAGACTTAAGGCTTGCCCACTACCACTTTTTGAGAAAGAAGGGATGTATGAAGGCTATTGCTATCTTTCCGAAGACGCACGAGGTCAAGTTGATCGATCATGAGGAGCCCAAGATCACGACGCCGACGCAGGTGAAGCTGCGTACGCTGGAGGTTGGCGTGTGTGGCACCGATAGGAAGATTACCTCCTTCCAGTTCGGTACTCCTCCTGCTGGCTATGAGTACCTGGTGATTGGGCACGAGATGCTCGGTGAGGTGGTCGAGGTGGGTTCGCAGGTGCGCGATATCAAGCCGGGCGACCTGGCAGTGACGGTGGTGCGGCATCCCTGTCCACATGAGTATTGTCGCGCCTGTCGTATGGGGCGCCAGGATTTCTGTTTCACGGGCGATTTCACCGAGCACGGCATTAAAGAGGAGCACGGCTTTATGACCGAGTTGGTGGTCGATGAAGAGCGCTACCTGCACCTGGTACCCGGCGACCTGCGCGAGGTGGGAGTGCTGACTGAGCCACTGACGGTTGCGGAGAAGGGCCTCGCGCAGGTCTGGCAAATTCAGCAGCGCCTCCCCTGGATAGATCCGAACGCGCCCGTTCAGATGCGTGGGAAAGGCCTGAAGGCGATTGTGCTGGGCGCTGGCCCCGTTGGACTCCTCGGGGCAATGGTGCTCGTTGCAGCAGGCTTCGAGACGTATGTCTATTCACGCGCCAAGGTCCCCAATCCTAAGGCAGACCTGGTAGAGGCCATCGGAGGCACCTATATCTCCAGTGAAACAACCTCGGTCGAGCAGCTTGCCGAGCAGATCGGCACTATCGATCTCGGCTTCGAAGTGGCGGGAGCTTCGCAGATCGTCTTCGATGTCATGCGAGTATTGGGTACCAATGCCATCTTCGTCTTCGCTGGTGTGCCTGACCCCAAAGCCCCCACCAGAGTTGATACCGAGCGCTTGATCCTCGATCACGTGCTGAAGAATCAGGTGGTCTTGGGCACGGTGAATGCTGACAAGGCTGCCTTTGAGGCTGCGATTCGTGATCTCAGTCTCTTTAAGCAGCGCTGGCCGCAGGCGCTGCGTTCGCTGATTACGGGGTACTATCCTCTTGAGCAGGCTCCGCAGTTGTTGCTCGGCAGTGCAAGGGGAATCAAGAACGTTGTGACATTGTAGGAACGGTTTTTTGTAGCAGGACTACAGACCTGAAAGGAGAAGAACGCCTCATGCCTGCAGAGTTGTTGAAGATAGGGTTGATCGGTGCTGGACGCATCGGTCGCCTGCATGCCGAGCATCTTGCCTCGCGTATTCCGTCAGCTGAGCTGGTTATGGTGACGGATGTGTTCGAGAAGGCGGCCAGGGAGTGTGCGGAGCGCTACGCTATTCCCTACACGCAAGATTACCATGCAGTGTTGGATCGCCCAGATATCCAGGCCGTGGTAATCTGTTCGTCCACCGACACTCATGCGCGAATTATCGAGGAGGCGGCGCAGGCAGGCAAGCACATCCTCTGCGAGAAACCAATTGCCCTCGATCTCCCAACGATTGACCGGGTGCTGGATGCTGTAGCACATGCTGGTGTCAACCTGCAGATCGGCTTCAATCGGCGCTTCGACGCCAGCTATCGCCGTGTGCGTCAGGCGGTGGAACACAGTGAGATTGGCCGCCCACATCGAATCCATATCATCAGCCGTGACCCTGCTCCGCCGCCGATTGAGTATATTCGCGTCTCTGGTGGCCTCTTCCTCGATATGACCATCCATGACTTCGATATGGCCCGTTTCCTGATGGGCAGTGAAGTCGATGAAATCTTTGCGATGGCAGACGTCATGATTGACCCTGCTATTGGCGAAGCGGGCGACGTGGATACAGCGGTGATCATGCTACACTTTACCAACGGGGTGATCGGCACGATCGAGAACAGCCGTCGTGCTGTCTACGGCTATGATCAGCGGGTGGAAGTGCAGGGTACTGCTGGAGCGGTCTGGACTGAAAACCATTACCCAAACACTGCCATCATCAGCGATAGCCACAGTATTCGACGCGACTTGCCGCTGCACTTCTTCGTTGAGCGCTATACCGAGAGCTTTGTTGCTGAAATGGAAGCCTTCGTGGATGCTGTGCTCCATGATAAGCCCGTTCCTGTCACGGGACACGATGGGCGTGTCCCGGTTGTCATGGCTCTGGCAGCCAAGCAATCCCTCGCTGAACACCGACCGATCCGCCTGTAGGAGCGCAATGCAAGGAGAATATCCATAGAGGAGACCATGGCAGGATGAGGACAAACTGAACACTTAGTTGAGACGAATCTCTTCTGATGCATACAGCACAGCAAGAGGATCCTCTTTCAGCAAACAACCACTTTGCCCCCATCCTGTAATGGTCTCCATTACGTCTTGGTCTGCTCTTTTTTATTGTTTGGGCTGATCTACGGGCTGGCCTTCGAGCTGATCTACGGCGGAAAAGCCTATATCCAACAGTATATGTTCCGATTGTTCCTCGCACACAGCCGCGTACTCCCCTGGAACGCCGTCCCATTCCTCGAAGAGGTGACGAAGTGTATCCTGCTTCAGCGTGTGAGTGGCGGGTACCGGTTCGTCCATCCCCTCTTGCAAGAATATTTTGCGTCCCTGACCCTCTCCCCACCACATAAACACTCTGTTTCTCTAGTATATGGATGAGTATGAGAAACATCCGTTTTTGCTACTCATCTATTCAAGCCTCTCAAGCTTCCTCTGGAGGGCGAAATCAGTGTTCACATTGCCATCTGCAAATCAACGTCGAAAAACTTGCACAATGAGATGAGTTGTTATACTATTCCCTCTCACTGAAATGCCTGTTCTACGACACTGAATTGTAAAAATTATCACATTTACATCGTAAACAAAGGAGAGCCATACAACCGCGGTTGTATGGCTCTCCCTCAATGATCCTGACAAGGCAGAGCAGCCACTTCCCCCCAACCAAAACCCCACACATCTCTGAATTATGCCACCGTTAGCGAGGAAGCGAAGAGCCAGTCCGGCTTCTTGGTGGTAGCATTAGTGCCCAGCTTGTAGATAGTGATGATCTTGTCGGTGGTGTCGCCATTGGAGTCAAAGCTCTGATGGCCCGTTACACCATTAAAGTCGATGCCCTGGATGGCACTGATCATCGCTTCGCGGCATCGTTTGCTGAACTGCTGGCTTTCCATGATCCTCAGCGCCTCAAGGTATGCCAGAACGCCAATTGTCGCTGGACCTTTTACGATGAAACTAAGAGTCGCACACGGCGCTACTGCACGACCAACAAATACGCCAACCTGTTGAAGGTGCGCAGATTCCGAGCTCGCCACAAAGACGAGCGCTAATTCACGCGGGGAAACGCTGACAGAACCGTTCAAAGGCGGCTGAGACCTGGCGGCGCGTCTCATCTAATGAGCCACTGTTATCAATCACCTCGTCAACAAGCGGCAATCGAGCAGCAACAGAGGGTTGGGCACGGATACGCACCAACGCCTCCTCCTCGCTCAGAGCATTGCGGGCCACCAGGCGCGTTAGCTCCTGTTGTTCTGGACAGGTCACAATCCACTTACTCTGGCAAAACGCAGCAAGGCGGCCCTCTAGCAGCTTGACGGCATCGATGACAGCAATCCCCGTGTCACTCACGGACGCCAATTCATTCGCTAGCGCTATACTGACAGCCGGGTGGACAATTGCCTCAAGACGGCGCATTGCCTCTGCATCCCGAAAGACAATCGCCCCCAATGCCTTACGGTCGACGCTCCCATCGGGGGCCACAACTGTAGGCCCAAATACCTCTGCGACTTTCACCGTGATAGGCTGGCCGCTGAGGTAGAGTCGATGCACCACGGCATCAGCATCAATGTAGCGTTCAGCGCCTAACTCAAGCAGCATTTGCCCGACGGCAGTTTTGCCGCAGGCGATGTTGCCGGTGATCCCAATAACACGTGGCATCTATTCAGCGCCCCTCCCTTGTATGCGCTATGCGTTTTCACCGCTGAGATTTCGCTGTTCCAACTGTTCTTCACACTGGACATCGCGTGCAGCCCAGGGGATTGCCTCCAGTCGTTTTTCTGGAATAGGTCGTCCGCAGTCGACACATATTCCGTATGTTCCTTGCTCGATACGCTCAAGTGCACGCACTACTTCAGTGAGCAACGCTTGCTGGTTGACCAGGAGGGATTGTTCCTTCTGTATCTCCTCAAAGTCAACGGCTATATCTTCAGGATCCTGAGACGGTTCATTGGCTTCGAGGGGACCGACCGGTTCAGGATGGGCTTGTGTCAAGTCGGCTATGCTATTTTCTAACTCTGCACGTTTGGCCTCGAGGCGTTCTTTCATTTTGTTCAGGTCAATGGTCATCTCTTCAGTTCGGCGCTCCTCTCCATCTCCTGGAGGTAGATGGAGAGGGGCACCGTTCCTCCTTTCCTTTGACGATACGTTTGATGCTCGTGAATATGATACAGGTGCTCTCGATAGTCCCTCGACCCTGTACTTCTGCAGATGCGTGCCTGGACTTTTCACCATATATTACCTCATTTGGGCGGTTCAGGATAGGTGTGTAGCTTCATCTTGTAGATCGAAGATGAAGCGGGTACAATGACGGCATATGAAACGAACAGAAGGAGAAACCTATGATCGATTTACGCAGCGACACTGTCACATTGCCATCGCCAGCCATGCGTGAGGCAATGTACCGCGCCGAGCTTGGTGATGATGTGTACGGCGAAGACCCCACTGTGAACCGCCTGCAAGAAATGGTAGCAGAATGCACTGGCAAAGAGGCGGCTCTGTTTGTTCCTAGCGGCACGATGGGTAACACCGCCTCTATACTAGCTCACGCCGGACGAGGCCAGGCTATTATCGTTGGCGACCAGTCGCACATCTACCACTACGAGGTGGGCGGAGCATCAACACTGGGAGGTTCGCCGATGTGTGTTGTGCCAACTGATGCGAACGGTATGCTCGACCCGCGCCAGGTGGAGATCAACATCTCCGACGGTAGTGATGAACATTCAGCACCGACGGCCCTCCTCTGTATCGAAAACACGCATAACCGCTGCGGGGGCACGGTGCTGAATGTAGAGCAGATCGAAATCCTTACCAGCCTGGCCCGCGCTCATGGCGTTGCTGTGCATATGGATGGTGCCCGTATTTTTAACGCAGCCGTTGCCCTTGGTGTGCCAGTCAGTACCCTTGTACGTACAGTAGACTCAGTGATGTTCTGTTTCTCGAAGGGATTGAGCGCGCCGGTCGGCTCGATCATTGCGGGCAGCCGAGAATTTATCCGGCGCGCTCACCGCATGCGCAAGTTGCTAGGGGGTGGCATGCGTCAAGCCGGTGTGCTCGCAGCATCTGCTATCGTTGCACTAGAGCAGATGGTTGATCGGCTGGCCGAAGATCACGAACATTGCAAGCAACTGGCGCATGGCCTGGCAGACTATCCACAGATAGACATCGACGTTGAGCGTGTGGTGACGAATATCCTGGTCTTCTCCGTGCGCAGCGCCCAGCAACAACCATTGACGGAGGCGGAGACGATGCAGTTTCTGGCGCAGGCACAAGCACACGGTGTGCTGATGGGCTCCATCGGCCAGGGAAAAATCCGTGCTGTTACCCATTACGGTCTGGATGCCAAGGACATAACAGCCGCACTGGCAGCTATTCGCCGCGCATTGATCGAGCTGCGCCTCTAACTTTCCTTGACCCAGTTCGTAGATGGTTATGTGATCCGACAAGAAACGTAGTTAAGAGACGATAGAAGAGGAAAGTTCCAAGAAGGAGGAACGTTATTATGTACCGCCGTAATCGAGGCCGAAGGGCTTTCAGTAGCTTGTATAGTATTCTCTGGCTGTTGATCATTATTCTCTTCTTCGCTACTCATCATTGGATCGTGTTCCTGATTGGCGCTTTGCTCTCTGCAGTTTTGGGCCTGGTTATACGGATTCTTACAGCAGGTGCCATTGGCGCTGGTTTGTTTGGGGCAGCCTCGTCGAACCGGCAGCAACCGCCACAGTATCAACCGCCGCCGTATCAGCCATACCAGCCACCATATCAAGAGCCTCCATATCAGCCATACCAGCAAGGGTATCAACCCCCGCAGGCACCAGGAGGTTATCAGGAGGGCGGACAGGTCTATTACCAACCTCCACAACAACAATCACCACAGCCACAATACGAGCAACCACAGGTAGAGTATCCACAGGAGATGCCGCCACAGCAGTAGCTCCTAGGGCGCATTTTGCTGTGATGCAGATTGGGCCGCCGTCGGCGGTCCAATCTGCATCACAGCAAAATGAGCTGTACCCTCTTGACTTTTCCGCACTTCTCAAGTACCCTGGTATCAAACAATCCATAGGAGACAACCGTGAGAACCTTCAACTAATTTTTAGCCATTTCGCGCAATACATCTGACGGCATAACGACACCGCATATACATGGGTGTCTTATCAGGTGTTCTCCGCTATGGCAGAGGGAAGAAGGTTCTCAAGACGACATCTCCAACGTTCTCCCGCAACACCCCAGTATTGAATCTGCCTGCCATTAAGAGACCGATACCTCGCGCTATAGCAGTAATCATCGCTACAGATAGCATAGATGTTTTCTTTTATCACATTTCAAAAGACGGCACACAGCAAGGAGTTTCTTATGTCAGAACACTATAGTCCTAACGGAAACGAAGATAGACCCCTGAGCGGATTGCTTTCCCAGGCACCCGGACGTGCGATCCTGGTGGGTGTAGATATGCCCGGCAATGGTTGGCCGGTCGAAGAGTCGCTCGACGAACTGGTTCAATTGGCGACAACCGCGGGTGTTACCTGCGTTGATCGCGTTATGCAGCGCCTGCCACGTGCGCATCCCGGAACGCTGCTCGGTTCGGGAAAGATTCAGGAAATCGCCGGCCTGGTACGTTTTCACGACTGCGACGCCGTCATCTTCGACCTTGAGCTGACCCCCGGACAACACCGTACCCTGGAGAGAGAACTCGAGACGCAGGTGCTCGACAGGACGGCGTTGATTCTCATCATTTTTGCCCAACGCGCGCGTACACGTGAGGGACACCTGCAGGTGGAACTGGCCCAGATCGAATATGATCTGCCGCGCCTGGCACGCCAGTGGTCGCACCTTTCCCGGCAGAAGGGCAGCGTGCAACAGCGCGGCGAGGGCGAGAAGCAGATCGAAGTCGACCGCCGCCTGCTGCGCCGGCAAAAGGATCAACTCGTGGAGGAATTGGAGCACGTGCGCACCCACCGCAAACTCCACCGCGAACGGCGTAAGAGCGCAGGTGCCCCGGTGGTCGCGCTGGTGGGCTATACGAACGCGGGCAAGTCAACACTACTCAACCGGTTGGCTGACGCAGACAGTCTTGCCGAGGACAGACTCTTTGCCACGCTCGACCCCATGACGCGCCGCATACGCCTGGGGGGTGGGCAGGAGATCCTCCTGACCGATACGGTGGGATTCGTGCAGCGGCTCCCCACAACGCTGGTGGCCGCATTTCGGGCGACCCTGGAGGAGGTAGCCGAAGCCGACCTCCTCGTCCATGTAGTCGACGCATCCAGCCCCTCTATGAACCGCCAGATAGAGGCCGTTGAGCAGGTGCTCGAAGAGATCGGCGCGGGTGGTCGCCCTGTGGTCGTCGCCTTGAACAAAGCGGACCTGGTTTCTTGCACTATCCAGTTGCAGGGGGCGGCGATAACCCTTCCCTCGGTACAGGTATCGGC